>Ga0307436_1001385_pt1 | contig 10797 bp, 8 predicted proteins | sample SalMarWE160440MG_FD_202513 | JGI IMG/M metagenome (GOLD analysis project Ga0307436, IMG submission 202513) | Salt marsh sediment microbial communities from the Plum Island Ecosystem LTER, Massachusetts, United States - WE1604-40 | ecosystem: Environmental > Aquatic > Marine > Intertidal zone >...
TTGAAAAGTTCAAGGAATTTCAACATCCGCCATTTCATCCGAAATGGAAAGAAGTCGTGCTGAGCGCGCCGCTCAAGGGGTGGCGTCGCTTCCCGGCGGCACAAGCCTGGCTCGATCGACACTCGGACATCGCGCGAGCGCAGACGCGCCGTCAGTTCGAAAAATTTCTCAGTCTGCGCAAGTCGGAAGGGAAGAGAACGAATCCCAGAACCGCGGAGCAGCGAGCGGAGTTGTTCAAGCAATTCCTGGCTTGGCAAAACGGCGCTACCGCGCCACCGGTGCGGCACCATCATACGAACGCCCGCAACCACACCCACAAGCACAAGCGGGCCGCCGCCGAGCCCGCCGAATCGCCAGCAAGCCCTCCCCAACAACAGAGCGCCACGCCGGCGAATACGGACAATGAGACCGCTAGACAGCAATGAAATCGAAGCGCTGAACCTGTTTGCGAGCGGGCGCACGGCCGAAGAGATGGCGGTTATCCTCGGTGTGAGCAGAAGTATGGCGCTGCATTATCTGCGCGTTGCAGCGCGGAAACTCGGAGCTCGAAACCGGGTGCATGCGGTCGCGATTGCCGTGCGCATGGACTTGATCAAGCCGTCGCGTGGCGGCGGCTGAATGGGCGGCGGCGTAATCGCCGCCGCGTTCTTGCAGCAAAGTCCCGACACCCTTGGCTCAGGCGGCGTCGGCGTGCTCGGTAGGTCCGACGCTATGGCCGGGAGCACCCAGCATTGCGGCGAGCAGATTTTGCACTTCCAGCTGGGCTGTAATGTGCGACATGGTCGGACGCGTGCCGAGCGTTATTTCGTCGAGATCGTCGATGGCGGTTAATCCGCGCGGGTAGAACTCGCGATAGGTGACCCGCTCGGCCAGCCCTTCGATACAGCGAAAGCCAAGCTTTTGCGACAGATCCAGAAGGGCGTCGCCGACGAAGCGCTTGTTTCGCGAGGTCAGCATCGAAAGCCGGTTTCGCAGCACGATCCAATCGATATCTGCCTTGCCGAGAGCCTGCCGGTCCCGGCGCGCATCCTCGACGATCCGAGCATAGTGGCTGATGCCGGTGATGCCGAACGATTCCGGGTCCACGCTCCCGAGTACGTCCAGGTCGACAAAGCTGTCGTTCAGCGGCGTGATCAGCGTGTCGGCCATCGAGTGGGTTAATCGGGCGAGATAGTGGTTATGGCCAGGTGTATCGATGACGATGTAGCGGTGGGTGGCGGCCAGATCCTCAAGGGTGCTTGTGAATGCCGCGCGCCCCGCAGCCTCATCCTCCGGCGTCGAAAATTCGGCTTCCTCATCGAAACATACATGGTCGGGCGTTGGAAGCTCCTTGCCACGTTGCCTGGACCAGGCAAGCCTGTTGTCGATGTAATGGGTGAAACTTCTCTGCCTCGAATCGAGGTCGATCGTCGCGACGCTTTGGCCGGCCTTGATCAACGCGATTGCGATATGGATGGCGATGGCGGACTTGCCCGATCCTCCCTTTTCATTGCCAACGACGATTACGCGAACGCACGGCGCACTGGATGAAGTTTCGCAAATCATTAGCGTGCTCCATTGTCCGGCTGTCGAACTCGTCTGTTTTTCTAGCGCAGCCAACTTGCGCCGATTCGCTCATTTGGAGCCAGCAACGCTGTCTTTGCCGCGACAGCTTTTTTGTTCTTGGTTTTCGATTAAATTTCAACGGGATGCATGAGTTTCATTATGGTGGAATGGCATTGCAAAAATGTAAGCTGCTTTGAGCGCGCGTCTTTGCTGATCGCAACGGCGCGCCTTCCGCGCGCGCCTCAAAGTGCAGGGCTTAGGCAATCAACTCGCCACGAAGAGCAGCGACTTTTCCGATTTCTCCAGCAGCGCCGCGGCGGTGTCGCCGAAGAACAGCTGTTCGCCGCGGCGGCGGCCGGCGCCCAGCACCACTAGATTGTGCCGGCGCCGCGCCGTCTCCTTGAGGATCGCGTCGTCGGGCGCGATATCGGCGCGTACGGCGGTGTGCAAGGTGACGTCATAGGTTTCCGCCAACGCGACAATATCCTTGAGGATCGCCTCCTCGTATTGGCGCGAGCGCTTCTTGTTCTTGCTGCCCGGCGCCACGTAGAGCGCGGTGAGCGGGCAGCCGCTGGCGCGTGCGAGCACGATGGCAACCTCGGCGGCGCGGCGCGAGGTCTCGGTGCCGTTCACCGGCGCCAGGATGCTAAGCCTGCCGGCCAGCGGCTCCTTGAGGTGGCGGTCGCGGGCGTCGACCACCGCGATCGGACCGTCGAAGCCGGCGGCCAGCGCGGCGACGTCGTCGTGGAATTCGTGCCCGCGCGCTACGGTCTTTTCCAGCCCGATGATCATGAGGCCATAGCCCTTCTCAGCTTCGGCAGCGACCGCTTCCGGTTTTGCAGCCGCCTGCACGATGGTGGTGACGCTGGTCTGCGGCCGCTCGGTCGGCGTACTGTCCACTTGGCCGGCGATCTCCTTGACGGTCTGTCCCGCTTCCTTGGCCAGTTCCTTGTGCGCCTCGGCCGCGGCCTTGCCGCTCTTGCGGTCGGTCCTGATGTGCATGAGCGTGGTCGGCATGCCCTTGGTGCCGGCGATCATGCCGCCGATGCGGGTGGCGAATTTGCCGTTGGCGCTGCCGTCGACGGCGAGCAGCAGCCGCTCCAGATTGGGCACGAAGCCCTTGGCCTCCATTTCCTCCCGTTCCAGCCGCTGCTTCTCCGGCCGGCTCAGCGGCAGCCGCGCCAGCGCCCAGCGCAGCGTCGGCGGCATCGCCATGGTGGTGATGATCGCCATGGCCACGATCATGGTGAACAGGTTTTCGTTCAGCGCGCCCATGGAAAGACCGATGGTGGCGACAATCACCTCGGTCGAGCCGCGCGCATTCATGCCGGTGCCGAGCGCGAGCGATTCACGCGCCGAGAGCCCGCCGAGCTCGCCGCCCAGGAAGGCGCCGCCGAACTTGCCGATGCTGGCGATCAGGATCAGCCCCAGCGTGAGCGCGAGCAGGGCAGGGTCCTTCAGGATGGTGAGGTCGGCGGAAAGGCCGGCGGTGCCGAAGAACACCGGCATGAAGAAGGCGATGATTAGCCCGCGCAATTGCTCGTCGATATGCTTGGTGAGGATCGGCGATTCGCCGACCAGGATGCCGGCGACGAAGGCGCCCAGCACCGTGTGCACGCCGATCAGGTCGGTGATCGTCGCCATCGCGCCCATGATGAGCAAAATGGCGGTGATCACCGCGAAGTCGCTGACGAAATTGTCGTTGACCCAGCGGATGACGAAGAACACGGCGCGGCGACCGAGCGTGAGGCTCGCGGCCATGAAGAAAAGCGTGCCGAGGACGCTCTTGCTCACGCTCCAGGCATCGATATGACCCTGCAGCGCCAGGCTGAAGATCACCGCGACGATCATCCAGCCGACGGTGTCATCGATGATCGCCGAGGCCAGGATCACCTGCCCGACGGTGCGGCGCATGAAATTCATCTCGCGGATCACCGTCGCCACGATCTTCACCGAGGCGATCGACAGCGCGGTGCCGAGGAACAGCGCGGTGATCAGCCGCTTGCCCGGGTCCGGCAGCATGGAATCGGGCAGCGCCAGCCCGAGCGCGACGCCGCAGATGAATGGCAGCGCGATGCCGGCGAGCGAGGCGCTGGCCGCAGCGCGGCCAGTTGCGCGCACCAGCTTGAGGTCGGTTTCCATGCCGGTGAGCAGGAGCAGCATCAGGATGCCGAACTGCGCCACCGCATTGATCATTGCCTTCTGCTCGGCGGCGGCGGGAAACAGGGCGTGCTGGAAATCCGGGAAAAGGGCGCCCAGCACCGAGGGCCCCAGTAGCAGCCCGGCGATGAGCTGACCCATCACCGCCGGCTGCTTGATGCGCAGCATAGCCTCGCCGAGTAGGCGGCCGACCAGCATCAGCAGCATCAGCTCGGTCACGAACAGCAGTTCGGATGGTTCCTGGCGGCCGCCGACCGCCGCCCAGGCGGGGCCGGCCATGGCGACAAAAGCCAGCGTGCAAACCCATCCGCTCGGGGCGCGGATCGTCATGGCGTTCGGCGCCTCCCTCAAGCGGATCCCTGGCGTCAGGTGCGGCGGAGCCGCAGGTGCCGCGACCGCTCCTCGCCGCCCGAAGGACAAGGAAGGTGGCGGCACGCCACCCGATACCTAACGCCCCGGCCCCAGGCCGCAAGCCTGCACCAATTGGCGCAAAGGTGAGAGGTTCCAGTGCTGGAGCTCCACCGGAAAATGAAGTCGCCTCGGTTCGCTTTTGCAATTGCAAATGATTTGCAATTGACTTAAGTGCTTGTGCAACGAAGCAAATCGATTCACAAAGCCGGCCGCCATGGACGCGATGCCCCCGCGACCCGATCGCCTCAGCCAACGCACCATCCGCGCGGCGCAAGCCATCCTCAGTGGCCAGCCGGGTGGGTTTGCGCGCTATCTCGCCTTCGCCGGCCCGGCCATCATCGCTTCTATCGCCTACATGGACCCGGGCAATTTCGCCACCAACATCCAGGCCGGCGCCCGGTACGGCTACGGCCTGCTCTGGGTGGTGCTGCTCGCCAACGTGATCGCCATGCTGTTCCAGGCGCTGTCGGCCAAGCTCGGCATCGTCACCGGCCGCAACCTCGCCGAAATCTGCCGCGAGCGCTTTCCCAAGCCGGTGGTCTTGGGCATGTGGGGGGTGAGCGAGATCGCGGCGATGGCGACCGACCTCGCCGAATTCCTCGGCGGCGCGGTGGGCCTGGCGCTGCTGTTCCATATGCCGCTGATCGCCGGCATGGCGATTACCGCGCTTATCACCTACGGCATCCTGATGTTCCAGAACCGCGGCTTCCGCCCGGTCGAACTGATCATCACCAGCTTCGTGGCGCTGATCGCGCTCTGCTACCTGGTCGAGATGTTCATCGCGCCGGTCGACTGGGGCGCGGCGGCTCTCGGCACGGTGACGCCGCAGATTCCCGACGCCGGCGCGCTTCTGCTCTCGGTCGGCATTATCGGCGCGACCGTGATGCCGCACGCGGTCTATCTGCATTCCGGCCTGACGCAAGGACGCATCCCGGCGCCTGACGACAACGAGAAGCGCATGGTGGTGCGCATCTCGAACGGCGAGGTGCTGCTCGCGCTGGCCGCCGCGGGCCTGGTCAACATGGCCATGGTGATGATGGCGGCGAGCGCCTTCCATGCCGGCCACAGTGACGTCGCCGAGATCGAAAGTGCCTATCACACGCTGGCGCCTCTTTTGGGGATCGGGGCAGCCGGCGTGTTCCTGATGTCGCTGATCGCCTCGGGGATTTCCTCCTCGGTGGTGGGCACCATGGCCGGGCAGTTGATCATGCAGGGCTTTGTCGGTTTCAGTATCCCGATCTGGCTGCGCCGGGTCATCACCATGGTGCCGGCCTTCGTGGTCGTCGCCATGGGCGTGAACGCGACCCGGGCGCTGGTGATCAGCCAGGTGGTGCTGTCCATCGCGCTGCCACTGCCGATGATCGCGCTGTTGATCTTCACCAGCCGCCGCGACGTCATGGGCAACTTCGTCAATAGCCGGCTGACCAATTTATTCGCGATTGTCTGCTCGGGCGTCGTGCTCGTGCTCAACTGCGTGCTGATCTTGGATACGCTGGGCGCACCGGTACCGGGCTTCTAGCTCTCCACCCTGGTCCAGCCCGACGGCATGAGCCGCTCTTGCGGCAGGAAGCGGCCCTTGTAATCCATCTTGCGCGAGCCCGGCACCCAGTAGCCGAGATAGACGAAGCTGAGCCCCATGGCCTTGGCGCGCTCGATGTGGTCGAGGATCATCAGTGTGCCGAGCGAGCGGTCGCCGGCCTCCGGATCGAAGAACGAATAGACCATCGACAGCCCGTCGCTGAGCACGTCGGTGAGCGCCACCGCCAGCAGGCTGCCGATGCCGCGGCCGGTGAAGCCGGTGTCCGGCCCGCGCCGGCGATATTCCACCAGGCGGGTGTCGACATGGCTGTCCTCGATCATCATGGCGTAGTCGAGCACGGTCATGTCGGCCATGCCGCCGTTGCGGTGACGGGCGTCGAGATAGGCGCGGAACACGGAATATTGTTCCGAGGTCGGATGTGGCGCGCGTACCTCGCCGGCCACGTCCGCATTGCGCTCGGCGACCCGGCGCATGTTACGCGAGGGCGTAAAATCCGCGGCCACCACCCGCACTGAAACGCAGGCCCGGCAAGAGTCGCAGGCCGGCCGATAGGCGATCGACTGGCTGCGGCGGAAGCCGCCATGGGTGAGCAGATCGTTGAGTTCGGGTGCGCGTTCGCCGACAAGGTGGGTGAATACTTTGCGCTCCTCCTGGCCTGCCAAATAGGGGCAGGACGAAGGTGCCGTCAGGTAGAATTGCGGCGTATCGCGGGAATGCTGGGTCACGTGCGACCGGATCGTTCCTGATTGAGCCTAGCATTGCGCGGCGCGGTGCCGCCGTCAAAGCCCTTTGTAGGCGCCGGCGCCCTGCATGGAGGCCCGCAGGGCGGAGGCGCGCGCGGCATTGTTGATCACCACGGTGCCGAGCAGGATATCGTGCAACAGCCGCCGCCGGTCGTTGAAGAAGGCAACCAGCAGGATGAACGGTGTCAGTGCCGAGATCGTGAACCAGAATACGATGGCATGCACCGCGCCGAGCACGAAATAGGCCGGCGCCCCGTACCAGGTACGCATTTCCAGATCCATGATCCGCATGCCGATGGTGGCCGAGGGCGGTGCCCCCAGCGTCAGCCCGAAATAAACCAGCGCCCAGATCACCGAGCCGGGCGGCAACAGCCAGTAGAGCGCGAAACCAAGCCCCAAAGTGACGATGCCGAAGGCGAAGATGAACATGGCCGCCAGCACCACCGGGATGGCAATGATGAAAAAATCGATGACAAAGGCGATGACCCGGCGCGCCAGCACGCCCTCGAACAGTTCTGGTTGCGTCATCGGGTCGTAGGCATGCGGTTTGATGTCGATTGCCATTTGCCGCCCCCTGACAAATCCGGTTGCAGGACCCCGGCCGTCTCCCTATCGAGATGGATAGAGAATCGGCGCCGTGCAAGAGGGGGACGGACGGCTGGCCGGCGCCGTCCACTTGCGGCATGGTGGCGGGCAGGAAGGTGAACCGTGAGCGTCACGCTGGCCGACATCGAAGCCGCCCGCCGCGTTATCCACGGCGCCGTGCTGCGCACGCCCACGCTGCCGGCGCCGCGGCTTTCCGCGCTTACCGGCGCCAAGGAGGTCTATGTCAAATACGAGAACCTGCAGGTCACCAATTCGTTCAAGGACCGTGGCGCCCTCAACAAGCTCGCCTCGTTGAGCGAGGCCGAACGCGCGCGCGGCGTCATCGCCATGTCGGCCGGCAATCACGCCCAGGCGGTCGCCTATCACGCCGAGCGGCTCGACATCCCCGCCACCATCGTAATGCCGGTGACCACGCCCTACGTGAAAGTGGCGGCCACCCGCTCGTACGGCGCAAAGGTGGAGCTGCATGGCGAATCGGTCGGCGAGGCGCAAGCGCGCGCCGAAGCGCTGATGCGGGAGCGCGGGCTGATCCTGGTGCACCCTTACGACGATGCGCGCATCGTCGCCGGGCAGGGCACCATCGCGCTGGAAATGCTGGAGGAGGTCGGCGATCTCGATTGCCTGCTGATCCCGATCGGCGGCGGCGGGCTGATCTCCGGCAACGCCATCGCCGCCCGCGCGCGCAAGCCTGAAATCGAGATCATCGGTGTGGAGGCCGCGCTCTATCCCTCGATGGTGAACGCGCTGCACGGCGGCGGCCGCGCCGCCGGTGGCCCGACGCTGGCCGAAGGCATCGCCATCAAGCAAGTGAGCGGGCTCACCGTTTCCATCGTGCGCGAGCTGGTCGCCGACATCCTGCTGGTGGACGAGCCGCATCTGGAGCGCGCGGTCAATGCCTATGCCACGCTGCAGAAGACCGTAGCGGAAGGCGCCGGCGCCGCGGGGCTCGCGGCGCTGCTCGCCAACCCCGACCGCTTCCGCAGCAAGAAGGTCGGTCTCATTCTTTCCGGCGGCAATATCGATCCGCGCATTCTCGCCTCCATCACCGTACGCGAATTGGAGCGCGAGAGCCGCATCGTTTCGTTCCGTCTAAGCCTGCCGGACCGGCCGGGCGTGCTCGGGCAAATCGCTACCCGGCTCGGCGCGCTCGACGCCAATATCCTGGAAGTTGAGCATCACCGGCTGTTTCTCGACGTGCCGGCCAAGGGCGCTAAGCTCGACGTCACGGTCGAGACCCGCGACGCCGCTCATGCCGATGAGATCATCGCGGCGCTTAGCGCCGACGGCTATCAGCCGGAGCGCATCGAGACCGCCGCGGCCATGGAGTGAGCGGCGGGAACGGACATTCCCTCGCGTGCCGGGACGATAGCAAGGGACCGCCGTTGCCGGCGGCGTGGAGAGAAGAGTTCACCCGGGCGCGCAAGATCGTTTCGCGCGCGCGCTCTTTCGGGTGACAATTATCTGCGATCAGCGCGCGCGGCGATAAAGATTTCGTCGCCCGCTCGCGCGCGTTTCATAGAAGGCCGCTGTTCCGCGGGAACGCCTTTGCAGCATCGCGCGCGCGCCCAACCAAGCGAAACACGAATTTTATTTTTGCTTTGACGACGGATTTGCAGCGCACATAACTGCCGCATGCTCGATCAAGGCCTCAACCTTGCGGAGGATGCCGAGGCGCAATCCTCCGCCGAGATTTCACCCGGCGCGCCGGCGCGCCGCCATGCAACGCGCGAACGCCCCGCTCTGCCGGCCTCCGCCTTCGCCAACCTGCCCGCGCCCGAACGCCTGGTCGCGCTGCGAGAAGCGCTCGACGGCCGCATCGTGTTCAGCCATGGCTTCGGCATCGAGGGCCAGCTCATTTTCCATTGGATCTGCGAAGCCGATCTCGACATCGAGGTGGTGACGCTCGACACCGGTCGATTGTTTCCGCAAACCTATGCGCTGTGGGCGGCGACCGAGCGCCGCTACGGCCGCCGCATCCGCGCGGTCTATCCCAACCAGGTGGCGCTGGAGGCTCTGGTCGCGCGCCAGGGCGTCGACGGATTCTATGAGTCGAAGCAGGCGCGCGAGGCCTGCTGCGCCGTGCGCAAGGTACGGCCGCTCGACGGCGCGCTTGCCGGCGCGCAAGCCTGGATCACCGGCGCGCGCGCCGACCAGACCGACGTGCGCAAGCGCGCCGGCCTCATCGCCTATGAGGCGAGCCGCGGGCTCATCAAGTTCAACCCGCTGTTCGACTGGACGCGCGCCGCGGTGCTGGCTGAGGTCGAGGCGAAACGCATTCCGGTCAATGCGCTGCACGCCCAGGGCTTCGCCTCCATCGGCTGCGCGCCCTGCACGCGCGCGATCGCGCCCGGCGAGCCCGAGCGTAACGGCCGCTGGTGGTGGGAACGGGACGGTGCCCGCGAATGCGGGCTGCATCTGCCGCGGCAGGGCAGGCGCGCTATCGCCCGTTGATCGCGCGCCAGATGCGCTCCGGCGTCGCCGGCATCTCGATCTGCTTGACGCCGAATTCGGCCAGCGCGTCGACCAGCGCATTGGTGACCGCCGGCAGTGCGCCGACGCAGCCGGCTTCGCCTGCGCCCTTGACGCCGAGCGGGTTGGTCTTGGTCGGCACCGGATTGCTGTCGACTTCCATGTCGCAGAAGTCGTGCGCGTGCGGCATGGCGTAGTCCATGAACGAGGCGGTGACGAGCTGGCCGGCACCGTCGAAATGGATGTCCTCCATCAGCGCCTGCCCCGCTCCCTGCGCGATGCCGCCCTGGATCTGCCCGTGCAGCAGCTTGTCGTTCATCACGGTGCCGACGTCGTCGACCACGCTGTAGCGCACGATGGCGACCTTGCCGGTGCCGCGGTCGACCTCGACCTCGCAGACATGGCAGCCGTTCGGATAGTTGGCGACCGGCTGCGAATAGATGGCGTTGGCCGAAAGCCCCGGCTCCATGCCGTCCGGCAGGTTGGCCAGCTCGAGCGAGGCGACCGCCAGCTCCTTGATGGTCAGCGTGCGGTTGGTCTTGTTGGTGGAGAACACGCCCTCTTCGAATTTGAGATCGCTCTCGTCGACTGTCAGCATATGCGCGGCGATGGCGCGCGCCTTGCTGACGATCTTTTCGGTCGCCAGATGAAAGGCCGAGCCGGCCAGCGTCGCCGAGCGCGAGCCGCCGGTGCCTTCGCCAAAGAACACCTCGTCGGTGTCCCCCTGGATATATTGCATCTCGTGGGGATCGAGACCGAGCCGGTCGCAGACGAGCTGCTTGAACGTGGTCTCGTGGCCCTGGCCCTGGCTGTTGGAGCCGGAATAAAGCGTCACCGTGCCGGAGCGGTCGAAGCGCACTTCGGCGCCTTCGAGGCTGGCGGCGCCGGCGCGCTCGATGGTGTTGGAGATGCCGAGCCCGCGCAGCTTGCCGTCTTTGCGCGATTGCGCTTTCCGCGCCTTGAAGCCCTTGGCGTCAGCGAGTTTAAGAGCGAGATCCATGTTCTTCTCGAACTCGCCGCTGTCATAGGTGAAGGTGAGGCCGGTCTTGAACGGCATCGCGCTTGGCGGCACGTAATTGCGCCGACGCAGTTCGATGGCGTCGATACCGAGTTCGCGCGCGGCAAGCTCGACCATGCGTTCGATCACATAGGCCGCTTCCGGGCGGCCGTTGCCGCGATAGGGCCGCACCGGATTAGTATGGGTGAACACCCCGGTGATGTCGACATGGATTGCCGGCGTGCGGTAGGTGCCGGCGAGCGTTCCGGCATTGAACATGAAGGCGGGCATCGCCTGCTGCAGATAGGCGCCGATCGCCGCGATGG
>Ga0307436_1001386_pt1 | contig 10796 bp, 10 predicted proteins | sample SalMarWE160440MG_FD_202513 | JGI IMG/M metagenome (GOLD analysis project Ga0307436, IMG submission 202513) | Salt marsh sediment microbial communities from the Plum Island Ecosystem LTER, Massachusetts, United States - WE1604-40 | ecosystem: Environmental > Aquatic > Marine > Intertidal zone >...
GGCCAAAGGTTACGGAAACCACCGCCCTCGGGGCGGCCTATGCAGCCGGTTTGGGAGTCGGCTTCTGGTCTGACTTCGGCGAAGTGTGCAAAAACTGGGCTGAGGACCACACCTGGCACCCAAATATGGCACCGGAGATCAGAGCAAAGGGCTACCGAGACTGGAAAAAGGCCGTGGAGAGGACCTTTAACTGGGTGGATGAACCGGAGGCATAACAATGACCTTGAGCAATACCCGGAAATCCGTGGTATGTTAAAATTAGGCCTTGACATAGAAGTTTAACTTCTATATAGCTATACTAACAAAAAACATATACTGTAATCTTTGGGCGAGAGAATAACGAGAAAGCCCTGAGAGGTGATGCTCACACGGTTGTAGTGGTCATTTCTATGAGGGCTTTTTATTTTGTTCTAGGGTGTTATTATGCGTGATTGAGGGGATAGGGGATTAACATACAGGTGCTTATTGTGGTCGAGGTGTAGAGCGCAGGATATAATATTCGAGTTGAGGAGAAATTCGGATGGGCATCGTTCTAGACTCCGTTAACAAAAAGGTGGGTGGCGAGACCTACCTCGACAACATCAACCTAGAGTTGGAAACTGGCACCACCAATGTGGTGCTTGGTTATACCTTGGCGGGTAAGACCTCGCTTCTCCGGTCAATGGCGGGCCTCGACCGGCCGACGTCGGGTCGTATCATCGTGAACGGAAGAGACGTAACCGGCGTGTTGGTTCGTAAACGAAGCATTGCAATGGTATATCAGCAGTTCGTAAACTATCCTTCCCTGACCGTATACAAAAACATCGCCTCACCCCTTCAGATGCGCGGCATGAGCAAGGGTGAGATTGATCGAAAGGTCCGCAAAACGGCGGCCATGCTGCATATCGAAGACCTGCTTGACCGCCTTCCATCGGAGCTAAGCGGCGGCCAGCAACAGCGTATAGCCATCGCCCGGTCATTGGTCAAAGATGCCGATCTGTTATTGCTGGACGAGCCGCTGGTTAACCTGGACTACAAACTGCGCGAAGAACTTCAAGTTGAACTTCAGGATATTTTCAAGCAGCGCGAGGCAATCGTCGTGTATACCACCACGGAGCCGACAGAAGCCTTGATGCTGGGGGGTAATATCGTAGTTATTGATGAGGGGCGCATCCTGCAAACCGGTTCCACCCCGGAAGTATACCGCAATCCAGCAACCCTCAAAGTGGCTGAGGTGTTCAGCGATCCTCCCATCAATTTCCTTAAGGGAACAATTCAAGGCGGGACTCTGCGAATGGGGGAGGATATTAAAATGCCATTGGCAAATTACATGAAAGACCTGTCTGACGGGAACTATACGTTCGGTGTGCGCTCCAATCATCTTTTTCTATCAAGAAACGGCAAAGAAGATGCCGAAATCCCCGCCAAAGTCGCATTGGCAGAGATAACCGGATCGGAAACCTACATTCACGTCGACCATGGCGACTCTCAACTGGTGGTTCAGGAAGACGGGGTCTACTCTCGACGGATCGGTTCAGAGATAACGATTTATGTCGATCCGTCTTGTTTGTTTGTGTACGATGAAACAGGAGCACTGGCCGCATCACCATCCCGTGCCAGCATTCCAAAAAGGGCCAAAAAATAGGGGAACAGGATGGCGCGCATCGAACTCAAGGAAATCGCCCACAGCTATCTCCGCAACCCTCAAGAAGAGTCGGATTACGCCATAAAGCGGATCCACAATGTCTGGGATGAGGGGGGCGCCTATGCCTTGCTAGGCCCCTCGGGCTGTGGCAAAACCACCTTGCTGAACATCATCTCCGGCCTGCTTACCCCCACCAGGGGGCGGGTCCTATACAATGGCACGGATGTAACCATGTTGCCACCGGAAAAGCGCAACATCGCCCAGGTGTTTCAGTTCCCCGTTCTTTACGATACCATGACCGTGTTTAACAACCTGGCTTTCCCTTTGCGAAATCGCGGCATCCCGGAAGACGAAGTTAAGAAAAGGGCCTTGGAAGTTGCCGAAATCCTGGATTTAACACCTTTCCTCAATCAAAGAGCAGCCGGGTTGGCAGCCGATGCCAAGCAGAAAATCTCATTGGGCCGCGGTTTGGTGAGAAGTGACGTGGCGGCCATTTTGTTCGATGAGCCGTTGACGGTAATCGACCCGCACCTGAAATGGCATCTCAGGCGTAAACTCAAAGAGATCCACGAACAGCTGAGGCTGACGCTGATCTATGTGACCCATGATCAGGTGGAAGCCCTAACCTTTGCCGATCAAGTGGCGGTCATGTATGAAGGGGAAATCGTACAAATCGGCACCCCCCAGGACCTTTTTGAAAATCCTGAGCATAAGTTTGTAGGATATTTCATCGGCAGTCCGGGGATGAACTTTCTGGCATGTACGCTGGACGGAAATGTGGCGCGAGTCGACGGTACCAGGATCCCCTTGGACAAAAAAACGGCAGCCCTGGGACGCAAGGCACGGGGAAAACTGGAAGTGGGGATTCGACCAATACACCTGGAATTGAGCTCGAAACCGATACAAAGCGGCGTGCCGGCCCACGTTAAGGCGGTTGAAGATCAGGGCAGCTACAAGATTGTGACACTGACCATGGACGATAAAATCTTACGCGCCAAACTGTTTGAAGGCAAAGCGGTTCCCGTGGACAAGGCCTGGCTCGTCTTCCCGCCACAAAAGACCAGGCTCTTTGCCGACGGGCGACTGGTTAAGTAGTAAGGAGTGGTGCGATGGATAAGTGGGGAAATAACAAAGCCTGGTTTCTGGTTCTGCCGGTTATCGTCATTGTCGCCTTCAGCGCCATCATCCCGCTGATGACCGTGATCAATTATTCGGTCCAGGAAATCTGGGGGCCGGGTCAGAGCATGTTCGTCGGCACCGAATGGTTCAAGGAGGTGTTGGGCAGCTATCGCCTCCATGACGCCCTCTGGCGGCAATTCCTGTTCTCCGGGCTCGTGCTGTTGATCGAGATGCCGCTCGGCATACTCATCGCGTTGGCCATGCCCAAACGCGGTTGGGGAGTCTCCGCCTGTCTGGTGACACTGGCGCTGCCTCTGCTCATTCCCTGGAATACGATCGGGACCATTTGGATCATCTTCACCCGCCCGGATATTGGTCTTTTCGGGAAGACGATCTACACCCTCACCGGCGTAGTATTTGACCATACGGCAAGGCCACTCGATGCCTGGATCACCGTGATGTTGATGGAGGTCTGGCACTGGACCCCGCTGGTCGCCCTGCTGGCTTATGCGGGGCTGCGGGCGATCCCCGAGGCCTACTACCAGGCGGCCAAGATTGACGGCGCGTCGGCCTGGTCGACCTTTTTCTATATCCAGCTGCCGAAGATGCGCGGCGTACTCACCATCGCCGTGTTGCTGCGCTTCATGGACAGTTTCTTGATCTACGCAGAGCCCTTCGTGCTGACAGGAGGGGGTCCCGGCAATTCGACGACGTTTCTCTCGATTTATCTGGTCAAGATCGCCCTCCTGCAATTCGACCTGGGACCGGGCGGGGCCTTCTCGCTCATCTACTTCTCCATCGTACTGCTCTTCAGTTATATCTTTTACCAGGTACTTCTGAGGGTCGGAAAAGGAGAGAAGGCATGAAAGTAAAGAAAAAAACGATCGGCCTGGTCATATACTTAGGACTGATAGCGATTCCGATCTACTGGATGCTCAACATGTCCTTGAGGTCCAACGCCGGCATCCTCGCGTCCTTCGCCCTGTACCCGAAAGATATAACATTTGTCAACTACCTGAAGATATTTACGGATTCATCCTGGTACATGGGTTATGTCAATTCCATGATCTACGTCAGCATGAACACCGTTATCTCGTTGACCGTGGCACTGCCTGCTGCCTACGCCTTTTCGCGCTACCAGTTCGTCGGTGACAAGCAGGTATTTTTCTGGTTGCTCACCAACCGTATGGCGCCGCCTGCTGTTTTCGCGCTGCCCTTTTTTCAGCTGTATTCCACCATCGGCCTGTTGGATACGCATATTGCGGTGGCACTTGCGCATTGTCTGTTCAACGTGCCGTTGGCGGTGTGGATATTGGAAGGCTTTATGTCCGGGATCCCCCGCGAAATTGACGAGACCGCGTTTATCGACGGGTACCGTTTTCCGCGCTTCTTTATAACCATCTTTATCCCCCTGATCAGGGCCGGGGTGGGGGTGACGGCGTTTTTCTGCTTCATGTTCAGTTGGGTCGAGCTGCTGTTGGCCCGGACGCTGACGGTAACGAATGCGAAACCCATCTCGGCAATCATGACGCGAACAATTAGCGCGACCGGTCTTGATTATGGCCTCCTGGCCACTGCCGGTATACTCACGATCGTACCGGGTGTGCTGGTGATCTGGTTTGTACGCAACCATATGGCCAAGGGCTTCGCCCTGGGCCGCGTGTAACGAGGCACAACAATGACTCTGACTCTGGGATGGATGGAATGGACACTTCCGACGGCAATTTTCTGCATTGCCATTTTCCTGATCCTGATTGCCATGACGATATGGCAAACAATATCACCTTCCATCGAACGCCGTGGCTTCCTGCCGATCCCTACCACGCCGGGTGATCGGCTCTTTATCGGGATATTAGGCAGTATCTACCTCTTTCTCGCGTGGATCGGATTGACTGATCTCAGCCTGTTGATCTTGCTTTTTATTGCGGTGGGCTGGATCATTGTAGTGATGCGTTGGGGGTAAACGGAAGTAAGACGAGGTGTATGTCGCTCGGCGTTCATGGCCTTCACGCCGGCGACGGAGACCAGGAGAAGAGGAAACCAACCCTGAAGGCCGAAAGGAGGTGACGAGGGGAGAAAAATGAGGAAGATGAGGTTTATGCCGTTGGCGCTCATGGCCTTCACGCCGGTGGTATAAACCAGGAGAAGAAAAAAACCAACCATTGAAGGCCTATAAGGAGAAGATTAGATGAGAAAAATGATGCACGCGAAGAGAACCAAGATGATTGTCTTGGGGGGAGTGCTGGCTGTAGTGTTTGCGTTTTGCGCAGGTACTGCGAGCGCGGACATGGCAGCAGCGAAGAAGTGGGTCGAAAAAGAATTTCAGCCATCGACCTTGACGAAGGAACAGCAGATGAAGGAGATGGAATGGTTCATCAACGCGGCCAAACCCTTTAAGGGGATGCATATCAAGGTCGTCTCCGAGACCATCCCGACCCACGAATATGAATCCAAGGTTCTCGCCAAGGCATTCGAAGAGATCACCGGCATCAAGGTCTCCCATGACCTGATTCAGGAAGGCGACGTCATAGAAAAGCTCCAGACGCAGTGGGCGTCCGGGAAGAACATCTATGACGGGTGGATCAACGACTCCGATCTCATCGGCACCCACTGGCGTTACGGGTATGTGGTCCCCTTGAGCGATTTTATGGCGGGTGAAGGCAAGAACGTCACGCTGCCTACGCTCGATGTGGATGACTTCATCGGCAAATCCTTCACCACCGCCCCGGATGGCAAGCTCTACCAGCTTCCGGACCAGCAGTTCGCCAACCTCTACTGGTTCCGCTATGACTGGTTTCAGCGTCCTGACTTCAAAAAGCAGTTCAAGAAAATTTACGGCTACGAGCTGGGCGTTCCGGTCAACTGGTCGGCCTACGAGGACATCGCCGAGTTCTTCACCGACCACGTCAAGGAGATCGACGGCAAGGCCGTGTACGGTCATAACGACTACGGCAAGAAGGCCCCGGACCTGGGATGGCGTTTTACCGACGCCTGGCTGTCCATGGCCGGTGCTGGCGACAAGGGGATCCCCAACGGCCTCCCGGTTGACGAGTGGGGCATCCGTGTCGACGAACAGTCCCGCCCGGTCGGTGCGAGCGTGTGCCGAGGCGGCGCCACCAACGGCCCGGCCGCCAAATACGCACTGCGCAAGTACATGGAATGGCTCAGGAAATACGCCCCTCCGGGCGCCCTGGGGATGGATTTCTACACCTACCTGCCGTTCCTGGCCGGAGGCAATGTAGCACAGCAGATCTTCTGGTACACGGCCTTCACCGCGACCATGGTCGAACCGGGCCCGACGGTCAACAAAGACGGGACCCCGAAATGGCGCATGGCCCCCTCACCCCATGGACCCTACTGGGAAGAGGGAATGAAGCTGGGCTATCAGGACTGCGGGTCTTGGACGTTTATGTACAGCACGCCGCTGGAACGCCGCAAGGCCGCCTGGCTCTTCGCGCAGTTCTGTGTGTGTAAGACCACGTCGTTGAAAAAGAGCCACGTCGGCCTCACGATCATTCGTGACAGCGACATCCATGACAAATCCTTCACCGAGCGTGCACCGAAGCTCGGCGGTTTGGTGGAGTTTTACCGCAGCCCGGCGCGCGTCGCCTGGACGCCGACCGGCACCAACGTGCCCGATTATCCGAAACTGGCGCAGCTGTTTTGGCAAAATATCGGCGAGGCGGTTTCCGGTGAAGTGACCGTGGATACGGCCATGGACCACCTTGCGGCTGAGATGGACCGTGTCATGGAGCGTATAGAGCGCGCCAAGGTGTGTAAGGTAGCCCCTCCAAAGCTGAACAAGTGCACCAGCGAAGAGGCCTGGCTGAAGAAGCCCGGTTCTCCGAAGGCCAAGGTCAATGAGAAACCGAAAGGTGAAACAGTTGACTACGACAAGCTGATCAAGGCCTGGCGAGAGGGTCGGGTGAAATAGCCGCACCGTGGTGAAGACTTTTATAAAAAACCCCTAAACATAAAAAGGGCGGCCATAATGGCCGCCCTTTTTGTTATATGCAGCAAAATAGTGGGGGGGGTTATGGTAAATCCCAGCCCCCGGAAACAACATCCTTGCTGTATCTTAAAAACGATACTATTGTGCTGATGCGGTATGCCCTAAGAATTTCGATTTTTTTTAGTCTATGAGGAAACGTATGAGGGATTATTTTTTTGTATCAGATTACACATTTTCTGCCTGTGTGACGTTGTTATAGTGAGAGTAATATTCGCTGATCCTATGACTAAGAATCTGCTCCTGTGAGGTAAGGGTAATGAATCCCGATGCTCTCTATGAGAGGTTAATCAAGCCGATAGAAAAACAGATGACCAGAACCGTAGCGCGTATCGTTCGCGACCCCGAGGATGCAGCAGATGTTTTTCAAGAGGCTCTGGCAGTAATTTGGCACAAACTGGATCGAATTGATCGACATCCCAATCCCCATGCCTATATCCTTCGTATCTGTGTTACGCGCTCCTACGATGCCCTGCGAAAAAAGGCCAGGCAGCGACGTCGTGAAATTCGCCTCGACAGCATTAAGGCGATGCTTTTGCCTTTTCATTCACGAGATCTTCCGGAAGAACGGGACATGGCAGCAGCCGTTCGCGGTGCGATTTCTTTGCTTCCGTCAAATCAGGGGCGGGCCGTACTATTACGGGCCATAGAGGATTCCCCATACTACATGATCGCAAACATTTTGGGATGTTCCGAAGCCACGGCCCGATCGCATGTCTCCAAGGGGAAGGCCAGGCTGGCCAAAATCCTCCTTGAACGAGGTATTGCATAATAACGACAGGAGGTGTCTCATGGATGTTAAAAAAAGAAAGGGTACGGATCGTGATGATACTATGGAGGCTTTGCAGGAAACCTTTAACGCTGGCATTCCAGAAAAGCTTGAAAAGAAATTGCGAAAAATGCTTGATGGCTTTCGGCGAGATCTGAAAGTGCATCCCTATGTTCGCAACCCCAAAAAATATAGATTCTATAAATGGCGGGAGAAATTATCTTCTTCACGCCCCTTGGTTCGATTGTTAGTGCTGACAGGTACGGCGGCGGCCTGTCTTGTCATTGTTATAACCTTGTTTTTCGGTAATAAATCAGTCACATGGGCGGATGTGGAAGAACAGTTCCGGGCCATACCAGCCTGTACCGTATCGATCTATGTGAAACAAGGATTTGGGGCTAAACCAATGCATGCTCAATATTGGATTGGCAAGGGCGGACAAATTCGAATACATGAAGAAAATAAGATAACTTTTGCCAAACAAAATGAGTTTGCGAGAACATTTAATATTAAAACGCGGAGCGAGGAAAAATGCAGCTGGACTGCATGTAGCATCCTCAGGTCTTTGAATAAAGCAGAAAAATTAGATGAAACCACACTCAAATCGATTATTGAGGCCATGACAGTTGAAAATGTCATTGATGCAACGTCCATAGTCATTTCTGATGAAGAGGTTTCAAAAGACCTTCTGGTCTTTGATGCGGAATCATACGACACCCTATGGTTCATTCGCATATGGGCGCTTCGCGAAAGCAAGCTGCCCATAAGAATACTCAAGTGGCATCGACGGCATGATAGATATGAAGAAATACTGTTTAACTATTCAAAAGAACAGCCCCAGAAATTTTTTGACCCGGATGCCTTTGCTGAAAAATTAAAGGACCCGGCTTTAACCGAATATGACTTGAAATATCTGTTTCTTCGAGACCCTGGAGGAAAATCTTCGCCCACACCAGGCAGCTAAAAAAAATCACTTGATAAGGAGGATGTCGGCTTATGAGTAAGCAAACGGAATTAGGGAAAGGAAGAATTTGGTTTATTGATGTCGCTCGGTTTTACGCTATAACGTTGGTCTTTTATGGCCACTTTATCGAACGGATCATGCTCCTGAAAAATCCGGCCGCCGCTGCACAGTATAAATTCATCTATTCGTTTCACATGATGTTGTTCTTTGTGCTGGCGGGCTATGTTATGAGCGAAAGAGACACTGAATTCGGTTTCGGAAAATATTTAAAACACCGTTTTATTTCCCGTCTTCTCCCCTTTATATTCTTCACCGCGATCTTCATGGTGCTCCCCTTCTTTTTCGCTGAGCAGGCCTTTCCACAACTGCAGCTGCCCAGCGTCAAAGGGTATACGATCGGTCTGTTGAACACGGCCTTCGGTATCCCCATGTTCTGTGTTCCGTCCTGGTTTATACTTATGTTGTTTTCTGTTGAATTAGTACATTATGGCGCATTTAGATTTTTAAAATCCGATAATATAAAGATCTTGATCGGTGCCGTGGTTTTTTACGTGGCCGGATACTGGCTTAATTTGGAATTGGATATAGTTAATCCGTTAAAGGGGAGGGTAATAGGATGGAATTATCTCTTCATCCACGAGGCCATCACCATGTACGGCTTCTATCTGCTGGGGGTCTATTTGCGGCGCAAAACATTCCTCATGGAGAAGGTGTCGCTGAAGATATTAGTGCCCAGTGTGATCATAACCTTCCTTATTGTCCTGTTCACCTATAATTTGAACAACGGGCCGTTCACCTTCCACGTTTACGATGCCGTGGTGATCATATTCGCTTCGCACGGAAACTTCTTCTGGTTTCCTTTTACGGCGGTGGTGGGCTCATTGTTTATTTTCCTCCTTGCTAAAATCACACCAAATCAAAAGACAATCGTCTGGATGGGACAAAACACCTTGATCCTCATGTGCCTGAATGGAATCTTCTACCACTACATTAATCCGAGGGTAGCCAAATGGTTTCTGGCTAATTTTCCCGGTTCCTTCTGGCCGGTCTTGGAGATAGGGTGTGTGATGACCATAGCGAGTTTGGCCGTATGCATTCCGCTTATATACCTTTTCAATAAATTCGTCCCTCAGCTTGTCGGAAAACCGAAGATAAAGGGGCCAATTTTTAAGAATTTCATTTGAATCATTGTGCGGATATCAATATTAAATAGAATGTATTGACACCCGAAAAACTCACTGTTTTAAGAAAGGTGAAGCTATGGATAAGATATCAAGAAGACGTTTCATCAAAAAATCAGTTGTCACGGGTGCCGGTATTGCCGCCTTTCCAATGATATTCATCCCCAAGGCAAAGGCGGAATGGGCCAAGAAGACAGTTGTTCATCCGAATGTTGATAATCTGCGAGTGGTTGGGATCACCGATGCACGTATGACAAAGAGTGCGGAACACATCCCCCAGGGCTGGGCGGGGCAAGAGAAGCTTGTCAACACAAAAGCGGTCTGGGAAAACATCGACAAAATGGCATGCGGGCTTGCCGCTAGTCGCAATCCCGAAGAGGCCTGGCGCGCTATATTCGTGAAACCTCCCTACAAAACATGGCTGGACACGGTGGTAGCGATAAAGACCAACTGTATCAGTCGACAGCACACACGAAGCGCGGTTATGGCAAAAACATGTCATGTCCTGACGGATATCCTTGGCGTGGATCCTTACAACATCCATATCTATGACGCACGCCACGGCAATAGCATGGTAGGCACGCCTTTTCAGGGGTTGCCGGAGGGCACAAGGGTCGAAAACGATTGGGGTGGGATCAGAGCGACTGCATCGGTTCCTCCTCCGTGGACAGGAGGTAAATCCAATTGTGTAGGCCACCTCGTATTCGGAACCGTCGATATCCTCATCAATATATCCATGTGCAAGGGCCACGGGTTTCAATTTGGTAACTTTACGATAACCATGAAAAACCATTTCGGGACTTTTGATCCATCCCCTGCTCATAGAAGCACAGAAACCGCTCTGGACTATCTCATTGCCATTAACCAGACTCCTGAAATTCTCGGAAAATTAGATAACAAAACAGGGAAAGTCCTCTATCCCCGCCAGCAGCTCTGCCTCGTTGATGCGTTATGGGCAAGCGAAGGCGGACCTCATGTAGGTCCCGACTCCCAGCCCAATTTTCTTGCCATGGGGGTATTCTCACCGGTAGTTGATTACGTGGTGGCCACAGAGTTCCGCGGCAAAAAAATGAACTGGGAACCGAACAGGGAGGTCACTCGCCGCATGCTGTCCGATTTCGGCTACAGCG
>Ga0307436_1001387_pt1 | contig 10795 bp, 11 predicted proteins | sample SalMarWE160440MG_FD_202513 | JGI IMG/M metagenome (GOLD analysis project Ga0307436, IMG submission 202513) | Salt marsh sediment microbial communities from the Plum Island Ecosystem LTER, Massachusetts, United States - WE1604-40 | ecosystem: Environmental > Aquatic > Marine > Intertidal zone >...
CTTCTTGAGTCAATTGGATACGAGAGAGTCTTGAGAGCTCTTTCGCCTGGGCTTTGTGATTACCTGACATAAGGGGTGGATTTTGTCATAGATCATCAATAAAAATCAATTGAGCTCATCTACTCGATGGTGAAGAGGATTCTTAGAGGATATCCGCGAATTCATATTTGAGGGAAGATTTGATCTTTTCCACCCCAAATTTTCGCTCAAATTCCACTGAATGTATCCATGGCGCACCATTTTTCGCCAAAGTTTTGGTAAAAAACTCTAAACCACTCGCTCAAGGCAATTCACATAGTCCTCTTAAGCCTCTTTTTTCGTGACAAAGAGTGGGGAAATTTGGTAAATGTAAAGGTATATGTTGAAGAGAGTGGATCAAAGTGATGCTCTCCCCCCCCTCATCCTTTAGGAGAAAAACATGAGAAAATTCATCAATGTCCTAGCTTTCATTTTGATCGTCGCCGGAGCTTTAAACTGGGGTCTCTGGGGATTTTTCCAGTTCGATTTTATCGCTTGGCTATGTGGCGGAAACACTTCTTGGCTCAGCCGATTGATCTACTCATTCGTCGGACTTTCTGGATTGTGGATTTTGAGTTGCTTTGGCAAGTGTTGCAAAGCCCTCTGCTGCAAACCGGGAGAATGTCCCGTCTGTGGTGGAAGTAGTAAGAAAGAAGGCCAATAAAATCTTTACAGATGCGAGAAGATCATCTTCTCGCTTCTTTTTTGCCATGCGTATTCTCATCAGCGGCTCATCAGGACTCGTCGGATCAGCTCTTTGTGATTTCTTCAAAAAAGCAAATCATGAAATTGTCCCACTTTTTCGTCATTCTCATCCAGGAGGCATTCATTGGAATCCCAAAAAAGGGAAGATGAACAAGGAAGATTTCGAGGGATTTGATGCCATCATTCACTTAGCTGGCAAAAGCGTCACTTCTGGGTGGTGGACAGATAAGCTCAAAGAGGAGATCTTTCAGAGCCGTTGCCGCGACACCTGGCTCCTCTCCCAACTTCTAACCAGACTCGACCACCCTCCTCAAACTCTCATTGTCGCCTCGGCAGCGGGTTATTACGGCAATAGAGGGGATGAACTCCTCACCGAATCCAGCAAAGCAGGTAAGGGATTTCTCGCAGATGTGTGTGAGAAATGGGAAGAAGCGACCTCGAGTATTGAGAAACAAGGAATTCGAACAGTCCATACGCGCTTTGGAATCATTTTTTCCCCGAAAGGGGGGTCGTTAAAAAAGCTTCTCCTGCCCTTTCGTCTGGGACTCGGTGCAATTATGGGAAGCGGAAACCAATATATCTCCTGGATAGCTTTGGAAGACGTTGTGCATGCAATACAATACATTCTCGATCACGGAGAAATCAGCGGGCCTGTGAATGTGGTGAGTCCCTTCCCAGAGACGATGCGCTCGTTTGCTCAAAAGCTCGCAAAAGCTCTCCATCGTCCACTCTTTCTGAAAATTGGGGAAAAACCTCTCAAGTGGTTGTTGGGGGAAATGGCAGAGGAAACGGTGCTCTCTTCTATCCAAGCAGTCCCTGAAAAACTCCAGTCGAGGGGGTATCATTTTCTCTTCCCTAGGCTCGAGGAGTATTTCGAGGCTATATTGCGTTCTTCTTGAGCTTTTCAGCCTGCTTGCGGTGCGTATTGAGCAGAGCGGGATCCAAAGACTGAGAGGAATTTTTGATGATTTGATCCATGCTCTTGACGTAATCGCGGATGAGTTCGGGAAAACCCGACCCCAAATCGCGACCAATCGCCTCAAGCTCAGAGCCATACTTCATGAGGTCATTGCGCATTTTGCTCCGCGCCTTTTGAGCTTGCTTGGAGGTTCCCTCTTCTGACAGGATCAGATAGGAGCTGAGGTCCATTTCAAGAAGATGTTCAAAGTCCTTGAGCTGTTGCTTTTGTAGCTCTTTGTTCGAACGCCGTCTACGGGGCTTATACTTCTTCATATGACGCGGTTTAACTTTCATAATTACCTCAGTAATTCCCTATTCCTTTAATTTACTATATATTTATTTTTTAGTTCAATGTTTTAATGATTTTTTGGTTTTTGTTTTTTTGCAAAACGAGATGGATCTATGGCTGAGTTAATTGCGAGATAGTTAATTAATTTATATCAATTTTCTTGATACATTAAATTATTGGGGATAGAATGAATTTAAGAGAGAATATTTCCGGAGGTTCGTAATGTCTAAGAAAACACTAGGAGTGAATCCATGGACAAACATATGGGTCAAACCAAGAGAAACGATCAAAAAAATCGTCAATTTCAACCCGAGGTTCCGCTTTGCGATTCTGTCCTTCCTATACGGACTTCCCATGCTCCTACATATGGCGCAAAACCTCGACCTGGGAGATCAATTCACCACGGCTGGGATTGTGGTTGCCGCGCTTGTGTTAGCTACTTTCGTGGGAATGCTCGCCATCGTGATAGCTAGTGGACTGATCTATTGGACAGGACAATGGATTGGAGGTAAGAGCAGCTACATCAACATTCGCGCCGCTGTTTCTTGGTCCAATGTTCCCAACATCGCTGCCATCATCGTCTGGTTCATCATGATCTATAATTTCCGCACTGAAATTTTCATGGATGGCTTTGGGGAAATGGCTATGAGTTCATCAGCTTCTATGATGCTCAATGTTGCAATGCTCATTGAATCTGCAGTTGCTATTTGGTCTTTTATCATTTTGGTCAAGGCGCTTGGAGAAGTACAGGGATTTTCCGCATGGAAAGGAGTTCTCAATGTCTTAATTCCATTTTTCATGGTCGGAATCGCCATCTACGTTATTTCATGGCTATTTTGGCTCGGAAATGGAATGCCTGGAGCTTAAGTCTTAATATAATACATCGTATCGTAATGGGGGAATTATGAAATTCGGTCTAAAATCAATCTTGGCTCTTTCTGCAGCACTTGTAGCGCCATTTAACAGTGTAGCAGCAGGAGACCTTGAGCTTTCGGACAGTGATCGCGGGATCATTCACGTCAGCCAAAATAACTGGAAGGAATTCCATTCTGCAGTTGGAAGATGCTCGTTGCGCTTTCCAAATGCACCAGAACATATTTCAGAAAAAATGAGCGTCCCAGAAGAGGGCTATGATCTCAAGTATGATGCCTACATATCTAGTGCAGATAAGAAAAGCGTCTACATGCTCCTCATTGCTCAGTATCCAGAATTTGTCGATCAGTCGCTTGCTCAAGCTTCTCTTGAGGGTTTTCTCAACGGAATTTTGGCAAATAATCCCGGAAACCAGCTTCTCTTTGCTGATATGCTTCTCATAGATGGAAAGCCAGCGCTCGACTTTTTTATTCGAACCGGAGGTATCTACTTCAAGGGTAGAGCCATTATGGTAGACAATCATCTCTATTTGATGGCGATGGAGTGCCAAGTTCAAAATTATGATGAAGGGCGTTACAACTATTTTGTCAGCTCATTTAAATTCAATAAGGGGTGATCATATAACTATTCACATAATGGATTGGGCTTGCGTTTCTTTTCCATTTACTATATGAATGTGAACAGCAGGATCAAAATTAAGAGAATGAGAAAGATCAATGCAGCTTATCATCGTATTCACATTGCGAATGTTGATGAAGAGCTAAAACTCAGAGGAAAAACATGAAAAAAGATATGCAAAGAGCAGCACTTGCAGCGATTATCGGATCGCTCGCAGTGATGACTGGTTGCGGTCAGTCGTACAATTCGGATATGAAAAACGAAAACTCCAATGGAAAAAACGGTCAAATGGAAGATCGTTCTATGAATCAGAATCACAACATGAATCAGAATCACAACATGAATCAGAATCACAACATGAATCCGAATGCAAAACCCAAGCCAAACGGCAGTCAAGGTCAAATGCATAACATGAATCCGAATGCAAAACCCAAGCCAAATGGCAGTCAAAGTCAAATGCATGACATGAATCAGCAGGGAAATGGGGGGTCTTCTTCATCCCACGGTGAAAACGGTGGAAACAAGAACAACGGTTCTCAATACCACTATTAAAAGGAAGCACAGATTGAAAGGCTTTTTTCCGAGACGTCAGGCTCGATGAGGTGCGCTTGCAATTTGAAAGAGTATTTGAAAATTCATTCGTATTGAATTTTCACAATGCGCGAGCGGGCCTCAGCTTTGTGGCATTTGAAAAAAATCAGCCTTTGCGAGATAGGTCATCTTCAAATCAAGTCCTGAAGGACGATCCCGAAAATCAATCTTCCATTATGAGAATGCAGTGCCTTGCATCGGAGCACCCCCTATCATTCTGAGGTATTCAGCCTCTCTTTCATCCGATTTTAAAAGCTGAATGGAGCAGAGGGTTCTTCCCTCCTTTTCATATTTAGCCACCCGAATATGATGCTGCCCATAGCGCGCAACTTGGGGAAAATGCGTCACGCAGAGAACATTGCGCTCCTCTGCCAGAGAGCTCATTTGCTCTCCCATCAAAGCAGCTGTTTTTCCACCCACACCAGCATCGATCTCATCGAATACAAGAGTCTTAGTTCCGATTTGATCCGCTAAGATCAACTTGATACAAAAGAGAAGACGAGAGACTTCTCCACCGCTAGAGCTCTCTTTGACAGGGGATGCAATTTCTCCGCGATTGGCTCGAAGGAAAAAGACGACCCGATCTTCTCCTGAAAGGGTTCGCCCGGTAGGCTCGATGGCGATTTGCACCTCTGCTGCTTCAATATTGAGTTTTTGAAGCCCAATGGAGAGCTTTTGAGCAAATTTCTGAGCAGCCTCTTGCCTTTTTCTGGTGAGGATTTGGGCTTCTCTATTGGTTTGTTTTTTAGCCAGAGCAAGCTGATTTTCTGCTTCTGAGATAGCTTCATCGATTCGGCTGAGCTCTTCGACTCTTTTGTTCAATTGGTCTTTAGCGCCCTCGAGGTCCTCGCCATAGCGCTTTTTGGCTTGGTCGATCGCCCGGAGCCTTTCTTCGAGGTAGGTGAGGCGGCTCGGATCACAGTCCACCTTGGCGGAAAGGGAATGAGCAAGTCTCTGGAGTTCGGAGAACTGGAGATGGACTTCTTTCACCATTTCAGCTCCTTCTTCTATAGGGAGTCTGTCTAAATGCCTTTGAAGATCATGGCATATTCCCAGAGCTTGATCGATCAATTGCGCCACTTTACTCGAGTGAGAGAGAATTTCTTCTGAGTTGGAAAGGAGAGAAAACTCCTCAAAAAGAACTGTATCTTCATCTGAGGTATACCCTAGCTCATCGAGTTCAGCGAGCTGATTTTGCAGCCTATCGAGAGATTCTTCTTCTTTTTCACGTTTCAATCGAGCAAGTTGATCGGTCCAAGTTCTTTCCTCTATTAGTCGTGTCTGGAAGGCAGAGAGATCGATAGCGCCAAACCCGTCGAGAAGTTCTTTTTGTTGGCTATCGCTTTTCATCAAAATTTGAGCATGTTGTCCAACGAAATCGACGAGGAGAGGGGCGATCTTCCCTAAGAAAGCAAGAGGAACGGCTCCGCCTGATACAAAGGCTCGATTTTTTCCCTCTAAAGAGATTTCTCGAGAGATAATGAGCGGCTCATCCTCGGGAAAAGGTATTCCAAATTCATCAAAAACGCTCACAAGATCAGGATGCAGATTGCCTTCGAAGGTTGCAGAGACATGGGCTTTTTCAGCTCCTTTGCGCACTTTAGAAGCATCTGCGCGGTCTCCTAATATAAGGCGCAGTGCTTCGATCAATGCCGTTTTTCCCGCACCGGTTTCACCCGTGATCACTGTCATTCCTGATTCAAACTCGAGATGAGCTTCTTCAACTAAAACGAGGTTGCGAATCGAAAGCGTTTTAAGCATCGAGTATTTGACTTGCGGTTTTGAAGTGGAGTTTTCCCACTTTTTTCAACATTTCTTCTCCCTGTTTGGCCAGAATCTGTTTTCCGGCATCGATTACATGAGCATTTGCCCCTTTGGGAAGAGTCATTTCTACCATTTTCGAAAGAGCCTCGATTCCCTCTACAAAAGCTGCTCTGGCTAAAATGGAGGCGGCGGCGACGACGGGATCTTCTTCTCCGTAATGTCTTTGGCTGAGATCGACCTCTACTTTCTTTCGCTTCAGGGCGTTTTCCACGACGTGCTCAGCGGCAAACTGGTCGATTACGACTTGATGGCATCCTGTGCTTTGAACGAGCTCTTCAATAGCTGTGGCATGAGCCCAAGCCAAAAGATGGTTTAAATTTTTGAACTTCGCATAGAGCTCATTGTATTTTTGAGGAAAGAGCTTGATGAGGCTATGGGGGAGAGAGCTTTTGATTTGCGTAGCCAAGGCCATGATCGCCTTGTCATTCATCCGTTTACTATCTCTCACTTTCAACTCAGTCAGCTTTTGGATTCCCTCTTCACTTGCATACACTCCAGCGATACAGAGGGGACCAAAAAAATCTCCTTTCCCAGCTTCATCAATTCCAATTCGGGGCGTCAAGTCAATCAATGTTTCGGGATAGCTAAAGGAAAAGTCCTTGAGGATCTCGGGCTCGAGATAGTAGGTGATGAAGTCTTGTTTATCCTTTCCTTGGACCATCAACTTTCCAGAAGTATACAGGGTACAAGAGACCCCTTTTTTCTTTGCGGAAAAAAAGGTGTAGGGGGGAGTAGAGAGCTCAAATCCTTGATCGACGAGATCCTCGCGCAGTTTATCTTTGAGGGCAATGTCAATTTTCTTTACAAATGCAGTCATGGGATAATTTTCTCAAGAACGGGGGATTTTTACAACTGTGCAGAAGGTCATTGGCAATATTTAACGACTTCCTTTATGGTGTGTTTTTCTGCTTTTAAGGAGAGTGAGATGCCCACTGAAATGGAGCGCATCGGAGCGCTATTTCGCAAAAAAAGAGAAGAGATGAAGCTCAATCTCAAAGAATGTGAAAATTCCACTTCAATACGAGCTGGGTTTTTACAGGCAATTGAGGAGGGGAAAATCAATGATTTCATTTCGGGGGTTTATGCTGTTGGTTTTATTAAACAGTATGCCCAATTCCTGGGGTTTGAGCTTGAGAGTCTCATCAAAGAATTTCCAAAAGCTCTCATAGCTCGAAATGAAGGGCACGAATTTTCTTATGGGATTGGCACGCTCGAGATGCGCGGTTCTCTCGGAGGGGGGATCAAGTGGCTCCCAAATCTACTTTGGGCACTGGGAATTACCTCTATCATTGTTCTCGCTTACTATTTTGCAAAAGCAATAGGTGTTTTATGAAAAATCGACTGAAAGATGAGAAATCACCCTATTTGCTCCAGCACTCGGAGAATCCCGTAGATTGGTTCCCTTGGGGAGAAGAGGCATTTCAAAAAGCTGCCGAGGAAGATAAACCCATATTTCTCTCTATTGGCTATGCTACGTGTCATTGGTGCCATGTTATGGAAAAGGAGACTTTCGAGAGTGATGAAATCGCCCATCTCATGAATGACACGTTCATCAATATCAAAGTTGACCGTGAAGAACATCCCGAGGTGGATGGAATTTATATGGAATTTGCACAAGCTCTCATGTCTTCAGCCGGAGGCTGGCCTCTCAATGTCGTTCTCACCCCCGACCTCAAGCCTTTCTTTGCTGTTACCTACCTTCCTCCCAAGGCGAGTAAGGGGCTCATTGGGATGGACCAATTTGTCACGCAAATTCAAATGCTTTGGCACAGCGAAGAGCGAAACATGCTGGTTGCTCAAGCAGATAAAATTGTCGAACTATTCCAAAATACTTCAAAAACTTCAGGAACTGAACTTCCCAAGGAAGAAAGCCTTCAGCACGCCGTCCAAATGCTCTTCGATATTGCCGACCCTGTCCATGGGGGGATCAAGGGCGAGCCAAAATTTCCCATGGGCTATCAGGCAGATTTCCTCCTCCAATACTCCAAAGCCAATAAGGACAGCCGATCTCTCTTTTACATCGAATTGACACTCCAGATGATGGCTCGAGGAGGAATCTACGATCACTTAGGGGGTGGTTTTGCCCGTTACTGCATTGATGAGAAATGGGAGATTCCCCATTTTGAAAAAATGCTCTACGATAATGCCATTTTGGCTGGGACCTATTTATCGTGTTATCAATATTCCAAGAAGCCCTTTTTTGGACAGATTTGTCGTCACACTCTCGATTATGTCCTTCGAGAACTCAGAGGAGAGGGATTCTTCTCCGCAGAGGATGCTGATTCAGAGGGGCAAGAGGGAAAATTCTACGTCTGGACCAAAGAAGAGATCAACGAGACTCTCGGTTCTGGAGATGGGGAAATCTTTTGCCGCTTTTTCAGTGTGACGGATGAAGGCAATTTTGAAGGGCAAAATATCCTTCATGTCGCTTTTGAGCCCAAGGAGTTTGCCCAAATGGTAGGCCTTGAAGAGGGAAAGCTTCATGATCTATTTCACAAACTCAAGCAAAAACTCTTTGAGAAGAGAAATCAGCGGGTCAAACCCTTTAAAGATGATAAGGTCATCACTTCTTGGAATGGGCTAATGATCCACTCCCTCGCAAAAGCGGGTTTTTGCTTTGGAGAGGGGCCGTATCTTCAAGCTGCAAAAGAAACAGCTCATTGGATACGAGATCATCTCATCATTGATGGTCAGCTCAAACGGCGCTATCGGGATGGAGATGCCCGTTTTAATGCGGGACTGGATGACTATGCATTCCTCATAAGGGGGCTGTTGTCCCTCTTTGAAGCCACGGGAACAGTCTCTTATCTAAAATTCGCCATGGATCTTGCCAAAACATTGGATCGGGATTTAAAATCTGAGGGAGGTGCCTACTACCAAACTCATGAGAATAAAAATCTACTAATTCGCAAGTGCGAGTTTTATGACGGAGCTGAGCCTTCGGGAAATGCAGTTCACTGTGAAAATCTATTGCGCCTCTACCAGCTCACTCAAGAGAAAAAATATCTCGATGCTGCTGAGGATATCTTAATGGCTGCCAAGACTTTTATTGAGACATTTCCCCCTGGAGCCTGTTATCATCTCATAGCACTTCAGCGATACTTAGATGACAAAGCTCCCTTTATTGTTATTTCTTTTGATGAAAATCACACCCATGAACAAGAGCTCAGACATGCTTTTGGGAGTGTCTTTTGCCCTCATGCCACCTTTGTTTGGAAGCCATATGGGGAAACGGAAATTGATGCATTGATCCCATCAATTGCCTCTCAAGGTCCTGTGGAAAGCAAAACAGCTGTCTATCTATGTCGAGGAACTCAGTGCGAACCTCCCATGACTGATATGGATCAAATTCTCGAAATGATCGATACAATCTAGTCTTCTGTGTTATCCTTGATGAATTGCCAGGGAAAGAGTTGATTGAACCAAACGATAAACCCGAAACATTTTAAAGCAAAACTCTTGATCTTTGCGTAAGTCAATTCCCACTTTGCGTTTTTTTGAACAAACCTCTCATAGGCCCGCAGGGACGTAGACTCAGGATTTTCAAGAGATTGTACAATCCGCTTAGAGCCTTCAATAGAACATCGCAATCCGAAATTTAGACTGCTAAAAAAAGGAACTCCAACTGTTGAGTCCCCAAAGAGGGCGTATTGGACTTCTTCGAGGCATTTTACAAATCTCTTACTGGCATAGTTTGAGAGTGCGACCGCACTCACTTTTTCAGAATCTGGGACGATTTGATCTTCTTTCAAACGTTTGCGTCTTTGTTTCCAATTCTCAAAAGCTATTCTTATTTTTTCTGGACACTGGTCAATTTTAAAAGGGTTTTTGAAAGTGGCATTTTGCATCTTTTCATGATCTTTGTCAGAGATGACCATGCGTACCGTAATCGGAGTTTTGCCAGAAGCGTTCATCTTCCCTACATGTTCGGTGATTACTTCACCCACTTTTTTGCATCCCACATAGAGTTGCTTTGGTGAAATTCGAGTTGTTTCACCGCGAATAAAATATTTGAGCTCAGCGATGGAGGTGAGCTTTTGCTTGGTCTGCAATTCATCACCAAAAATGGCTTTTCGAGTCGCGCTATGGGCCCCATCAGCTCCCAAAATGAAACGGGTATTATTATGGAATTTTGCGAGATCTTGTGGCTTTTGGATGAAGCATCCTCTATGGATTTTCACACCAAGGGTTTCTGCAGCATTTGCAAGGATTTCTTCGAGTTCACTTGTTGAAATCATCGAGGTCTTCCAGATCCAACCACGAGGTTTTGTTCCTTTTATTTTCTCAAGAGCACTTTGAATGATTGGATGGTCAGGTGCCCCCTTCAAGCAAGAATGGCGGATCTGAACGATATGACGGCGCTGATAGCTGTGGTATTTTTCATAGATATGGACGTCGGTGTTTGGTCTTAAAGCTTTGATTTGAGCTGCTGTAAACAGGCCTATTGGTCCTCCACCAATGATGAGGACTTCTCCATCTGTTTTCCAGGGATTCAGACGATAGAGAGCTTGGATCATGATGAATTTCGAGAAGTTGCTTTCTTTCTCTTCTTAGGGAGTTTTACAGGGAGGGAGGAAGTAAAGGCAATGGACTTTGCAATCCACTTATGTAGAAGATTTTGATTTTGTTTGATCTCTTCGGGAATCGCAACATATTCACGCATCACTCGGCCTTTCATCGGCTCAAAGGGATGAGCTCCATAGTTCTTTTGGATTTCTTCTCGATCTTCTTCAGAAAGGCGAATGATCCAATTTTCCTCGTGAAGGCCCGTACACATATTTCCTCGGATGAAAGCGCAAGGGTAGCCAAACATCTTCCGCATCTCAAGGAGAGGTTCATCCACAAGGGCTGCGCAAAAGGCTTCGATGAGCTCTGGAGAAGATTTTTTCCATTTAGACATGTCATATAGGATACCAC
>Ga0307436_1001388_pt1 | contig 10784 bp, 13 predicted proteins | sample SalMarWE160440MG_FD_202513 | JGI IMG/M metagenome (GOLD analysis project Ga0307436, IMG submission 202513) | Salt marsh sediment microbial communities from the Plum Island Ecosystem LTER, Massachusetts, United States - WE1604-40 | ecosystem: Environmental > Aquatic > Marine > Intertidal zone >...
CAAGCCGACCAGCTTCGCGCGACACGTGCCGGCTGTGGGGTTGGAGCGGCCTCGCCCGCATCATTCAACTCGAGGGCGATTTCAACGACAGCTCCGCCAGCAGAAGAAGGATCAGCGGCACCATGGTGAAGAGCGCAGCGAAGCACAGACTCACGAAGACCGTCGAAACGGTGCGGATGTCGATGCCCTGAAATGCGCTGATGCTTGTGGCAGAAGCCGATGACCTCAATTCGGCCCGTGCCAGTCGATCTGGCAGATCTCGGCCGAGCGCCCGTCGAAATCCCAGACACGGCCATGGGCGCGCACCCGGCCCCTGTTGGCTTGCGCGATGGCGATGTCCGGCCCCATCCAGTAGCCGGTGTTCGTCACCATGACGTCCTTGTCAGGATCCGGGCCGCTGATCGGCTCGACCTCGCCCTGGATCATCCTGCCGACCATCAGTCGGCGCTTCTTGCCCTCGGTTTCGAAGGTGACCGGCGCACGCTGAGCGCCGAGGAATTCCGAGACCAGCTTCGAGAAGAGGCCGGTCGTTCCGTTCGCCTTGCCCGAGAAGATAGACAGCAGCCCCTCGTAGGCCTCTTCGCTCGCCCGCTCATCGATATAGGCGGCGGCTTTCCAGTTGCCGCGCCCCATGTTGCCGGGGATGTCCAGCAACATGCCGACGTTCAGGCCGGCAAGGCTTTCACCGTCAAAGTGGCCCTCGTCGATGCGCACGCCGAGCCAGGCTTGGCAATAGCCCTCGGTCGGCGCGTGCTTTCCCAGACTCACCACGCAGGGGCAGAAGACGGTGCAGTTGCAGTTCAGGATCAGTTCGCCCTTCAGGCGCCATTCGGGTATGCGGTCGGCCATTCGGTGTCCTCTCATTCAGATCAGGTTCAGGGTCTGCGCGGCCTGGGTGGCAGCTCCCAGGAACAGAAGCAGGCCAAGCGGTTTGGTCACAAACCGCCCGATCTCGGGTAGTTTCTCGAACGTCATTAACAGGGTCGCGACGCCCATCCACATCAGGCTCATGGCGCCGCCGACGAAGCCCAGAAGCATCAGCACCCAGCAACATCCCACGCAGAAGACCCCCAGCCGTGCACCCGTTGCGAAGGCGGCCGGCAGGCCCGGGCGCCAGTGTTCCATGAAGAACACGAGCGGATGGCGGCACCTGGCAAGGCAGGCTTGCCTGACGTGGCTGAACTGATAGCCGCCCGCCGCAGCCATCAGCACCACCGTCGCCCAGGGCGAGAGCGCCTCGCCCATCGACGAAAGTGCGCCGAGGCGGTAGAGCTCGACCTGCAACGCCGTCGCCATCGCCGAGAAAGCCAGCCACACGGTAGCATAGCCCGCCACCAGCGCAGCCAGCGAACGGCTGTCCGAGGCACGCACAGCGCTGATCTCGCCAAATACCCGCAGCGCCGGCACGAAGCTCGGCAGCATCATCGCGGCGGTCATGACCACCCACATGCCGTAAAGCGTCAGCGGATCGGCCCCCTCGGCCGAGACGCAGAGCGTCGCCCAGTATTCGGCGGCACTCACGCCTGGCAGGGGCGAGGCGGTCATGCGGAACAGCACAACCCAGGCAGCCAGGATCAGAGCATAGAGCCCGATCCAGAACAGCCGCCTGCTCCGGCCACTGCCGGCAAGCCCCACTACGGTGCCCGCGCGCGTCAGCATCACAGGAACGGGATCTCGACGAGCTTGCCCGCGACCGGCCCCTCCTTGCGTTGGACCATGGCTGAGGTGCCCGCAGGGATTGACGACCCGACGAGGGCGAAGCCGATGTTTGCCTTCATCCGGTAGGACCAGACGCAATTCGTCAGCACCCCAATGCATTTGCCGTCCACAAGGATGTCCTCGCGGCGCACACCGATCGGCGAGGGCGCAACGCCCTCAAGCACGATACCGAGTTGGTGGCGCTTGATGCCCTCGGCCTTGATCCGGCGCAATGCCTTGATGCCGATGGTGTTGTCCGGCGCATCAAGGTCGACGAACTTCTCCAGCCGCACCTCAAAGGGGTTGGTCCATTCGTCGGTGTCGCCGCCGACCGAGACGAGGCCGCTTTCCACCCGCTCGGGCGTGGCGGGCGCACCGGGTCCGATGTCCCAGCGCTTGCCGGCCTCCTTGAAGATGTTCCACAACTGCGTGCCCTTGCTGCCGTCGCGTAGGTAGATCTCGAACCCGCCCTGCTTCGACCAGCCCGAACGTTGCACGGCCACTGGGATGCCCTCGATCTCAGTCTCGCGGAACCAGAAGTATTTCAGTCCACGCACCCAGTCGCCCAGAACATGGGCCACCACGTCCGCGGCCTTGGGGCCCTGCAGCGCCATGGGAGACACATCCGGCTCGCTGATCTCGACGTTCAGGCCGCGCTCGTTCGCAATCCCCTCGGCCCAGAGCCCAACGTCGCTGTCGGCGATCGACAGCCAGTAGAGATCATCGGCCAGCTTCAGCAGGATCGGGTCGTTGATGATCGTGCCGCGGTGGTTGCACAACGCCACGTACATGCCCTGACCGACCTTGCAACTGGAGAGGTCGCGCGTGGCAAGTATCTGCGCGAGGCGCCCGGCGTCGGGGCCTTTGAGCTGGACCTGACGTTCGACTCCCACGTCCCACTGCGAGACGCCGTTGATCAGCCGCCAGTATTCGCCCTCGGGGTCGCCGTAGGACGTGGGCATGATCATGCGGTTGTAGACATTGGCCATCGTCAGGCCGTCGGCCAGCGCCGCTTCGAAGAAGGGCGACGGACGAATGCGGGTGTTGGGCTGGAAGCAAAACATGGGGGCTTCCTCCGGATTTCCTCCAGCTAGTAAACGCACTGGCGCTCTCGGGTCAAACGACGTATTCCATGCCTATGCCCATACAAAAGGTTATACATCGGTTGGTGATGACATGATACGCGACCTGCCACCCCTGACCTGGCTGCGTGCATTCGAGGCCGCGGCGCGGACGCTCAGCTTCACCGAGGCTGGGCGCGAGCTGCACGTGACCCAGGCCGCTGTCTCGAAACATGTGAAATCGCTGGAATTCTACCTGCACCACCAGCTGTTCAACCGCCGCCCACGCAGTCTGGAGCTGACCAAATCGGGCGAGGCCTACCTGCCCAAGGTGCAGGATGCGCTGGACAGGCTGGCGATCGGCACGCGCGAGGTCTTTGGCCGCCGCCGGTCGCAGGCGCTGACGATCCGGTGCGCGGTGTCGTTGGCGGTGAACTGGCTTGCGCCCAAGCTGCCGGATTTCCTGAACCTTCACCCGGACAAGCCCGTGCGTATCCTGTCCAGCGTCTGGTCCGACCCCTTCGACACGGAGGCGTTCGATCTCGACATCCAGTACGGAGCCACGGCCCCGAAGGACCTGCGCGGCCATCGACTCACTTGGGAACGCATTTCGCCACTATGTTCACCCGCGGTTGCCTCGAGGCTCCGGGAACCGGCTGACCTGCGCAACGAGCGGCTCTTGCACGTCCTGGGCTACCAGGAAGGCTGGGGCATCTGGCTGAACGCCGCCAAGGCTTCGGGAGTGGATCCGGGACAGGGATTGCAACTCGACACCTCGCTGCTGGCATTCGAGCTGGCGGCCGAAGGGGCTGGCATTGCCCTGGGACGAACCTCGCTGGCAGAAAGGGAACGGGCTTCGGGGCGGCTCGTCGCTCCATTCGATTTGGAAGTCCCCATAAACGAGGGATTTCACTTGCTTGAACCACCCGCATCAAACCCGCGCCCGGATGCGCAGGTGTTCACGAGGTGGATTACCGAGAAAGTGGCGGCAAGCCGAAAGGGATCGGAGGAGCTGTCAAATTTGTGAGAAAGGGAAGATCTTCTCATCTACACGCGACCCGATCGGCAGCTACTACCAGCCAAGCCGTACCGCCCTACATGCGAAAATGTACAATCGAAACTGCCGGCGCTAAGGGGCACAGGCCCTTTGTTGCTCCACACAACCCCAACGGTCCTCGCCGGCCATCATGACCCCAAGCCGACCCCCTTCACGCGATACGTGCCGGCAGTGGGGCTCGACTTGTTCCGGAAGCCTCTGTAGCAGAGCCCGGCATGTGGCGGCACTGGCGGGGCGACTGGAAGGGCGAACTGCGCGAGATGGACTGCTATTCCATGCTGACCACCATGCCCAACGACCTGGTGAGGCCGATCCATCCGACCCGGATGTCCGCATCTGCCGGCCGCTGAAGCGCTGATCAGTGATGATGATCGCAGCACTCTTCACCACTCCAGGCTTCCTGCCCCTCGCGGATCAGCAGCCAGACCACGGCAAGCGATGCTACCGGATCGACCCACCATGCGCCCAGCGCCCACTGCGCAGCCAGGGCAGCAAGGACGACGAAGGCAAGCCAGCCGCAGGTCAGGCTCTCGATCGCATCGGCCCTGAGCGCACGGCTTCCAAGCGCTTTGGCAATATCGAGCTTGCGGCGCGACAGCACATACATGATGGGAATGGCCCCCAAGCTGAGCAGCAGTCCCGACATGGAAAATTCGCCGCCCGTTTGCGTCCACAGCTTCCAGGCTGCACTCGCCACCACGTAGAAGGCCAACGCGAAGAGCAAGCCGCCACCGATGCGCGAGGCAAGCCTCTCGGCGCTCTCGGCAAAGGTCTCGCCGTGACGCAGCTCGACCGTCAGCCGCCAGAGCAGCACGCCGGCTGAGGCCAACTCGATCACGCTATCGATGCCGAACGCGGTCAACACCAGGCTGCCGGCGGCCAGACCCGCACCGATACCGACCGCTGCTTCGATGATCATCCAGCCGAAGGTCAGGTATTCAAGCCGGAACGCCTGGCGGATCAAGTTTGCCCTATCGTTTCCGGTCGCCAGATCACTCATTGCCGCGTCCCAGCTCCCTCCACCCGCATCACTGCCGCCGCAGAACGAGCAATTTGATGATGTCCGATAACATAAAGCGCTCCTCGACAAGCTCCAGGCCCGCTGGCTCTATGTAACGCATCGTTTGCCGATCGAATGCGGCGCCGTACATCAACCGGACCCAGGGCGCCCACATACGCATGATGAAACGGCGCCACGGATCGCGCGAATAGGTGTATTCGAGAAGGCGAAGCTCGCCCTTTGGCTTGCACACCCTGCGTAATTCGCGCAATGCCGGCAATTGGTTTTCGTCATCGAGTACGCAGAACAGGAAGGTCGCGATCACGTAATCAAAATGCCCGTCCGGAAAGTCCGTGGCGGTTGCGTCCATCAGGCGCAGCTCTGCTGTGACGCCGAGTTGTGTTTGGCGTTTGCGAGCCCGATCGAGCATCTGTGGGCTCAGGTCGATACCTACGACCTCACCATCGCGTGGATAGAATGGCATGTTGCGCCCGGTTCCCACGCCGGCATCCAGAACTCTCCCGTGCACGCTTTCGAAGATCGTCCTTCGGATCGGCCGATACCGACGGTATTCGAAGGGCAAATCCAGAAGGTCGTAGACCCGGGCGATATGGCGGTAAACGCGCTTTCGGCTTATGCGGTCATCTTCGGTGAGCAAATCCCTTATATCCCTCCATTGAGATTGGTGCTTGCCGTCGATCTGGCGATCTACCCGCAGGACGTGAAGTTACATGCCGTGCTTGCCCTGTGGGGGCTGGCCCACCCACGCCGCTGTTAACTAGTCATACGCCTACGACCTCGACCACGCTGGACTTCATGATGGCGCCAAGCATTGCTGGCTGCGCCGACACCAAGCGGACAGGCATCATAATTGCATGACCCCGCACGGACATCCTTCGCCCGGTCAGTACCCGGGCCCGTGGCGGTAACCGCGCCACGACGGCGCAATGCCATGAAGGAGGCCGGATATGACGATTATGTCGTTCGCAAACACCAGGCACGGGACCGAGAGACAGGAGTTCGATGCCATGTTGCTGCTCCTCGGCGGGGCGGTCGATCGCGGGGGCATGCTCTTTCCATTGCCTGCATCCGTCGTGGGCAATGGAATCGACCTGGAGCTGCTGCTTCACAAGCTGATTGACGCGGGGCTCATCCAGGAGGTTCGGGTCGCAGAGGCCGAGCACACATGGCGCGCCAGCAACGGGCAGCGCTATGGCTTGCAGATCACCCCGACTGGGTGCAGAGCGATCGGCTTCCCTGCGCTGCGGAGCGGCGCGGCGGCGTCGGCCTGAGCACCAGCGAGATCGTGGTGCGCACCATGCCCGGCCGGGTGCTGGTCCGCCGTGTGCGATGGCTCGGCGAGAATCTCGGCCGAATACTGCTTGGGTGGAAGGTTGAAGAGGCTGGCACGGCGGTCGGGTGGGGCTGATCGGCGCCTTCAAATGGGGGAGGCAGGCTGCCTCCCGCTTTGCGGATAATCCGAGTCCGGCGCGATCAATACAATTCTCCTGACGCTGATTGTCAAATAGCAACCTTTCCCCACTACCGTTGCGTAAAGCAGGCCGGCACATGCCGATCGATAGGGGCGATGGCGGGGGCGAACTCAATGAACTTCCCGACCAGAAACGTCGACACTGCGTCTCTTTGGTGTGACAATAGAAAGGATAGGAGATTGTTATGACGGCGAATCTTGGTGAGCGCACCGTGCTCGTGCAAATGCCAGAGAGTCTCATGAATGCACTGCTTCAGGCACGCGCCAGTCTAAGTGCGGCACACGTCCACATCTTGAGAGCAGGGAGCGCGAGCGCCGCCGACGCTCCCGGACAGGGCCCGAAGGCACCTCCGCAGCCATCGGCGAAGTACGCGGGCGAGTTCCTCCGCGTATCCTTCGAGGCACAGACTCTGCCAGACGTATTTGCGCAAGTCGTCAACATGACCGCAGCGGCGGCACCTGAAGCGCTCGACCAGCTGGCCGGCATGGGCACACCACGAAGGCGATTTATCGCCCGAACCCGAGATGCTGTTCATCCGGCCAGACCCGACCTGGACGCTAGGTCGACCGCATCGGGGTGGTGGATCAACGCGAACATTAGTCAAAAGGACCTGACGCGAGCTCTTCGAGCCCTGTGCGACGCGGCCGGACTCTCGTTCGGCACGGACGTGAAGTTCATGCGGCAGCGCGGCGGCCATTGACGAACCATTCTCTTTGTCTCGCGTCATCCATGACGACGGGTCCAGATCAAATCACCGACAGCGGTTAGTTGGGGCCAAGGTGCGATTGAATCAGGCCGCGCCAAATAGCTCAAATACGTAAGATTCGAGATTCATGGGCTCCCGCCGGCCCGCGTTCTGCAATTGGCCGAGAGCCGCGGCTGCGCAGATGGGTGCTCTCCTTCTGAGAGCTACTCGGCGAGCGCCCAGGTGCCGCGACCAACGTGCGCGATGTCGCCTACCTGCTTCCAGCGCCGCATCAAAATGGCGCCGACAGTGTTGGCAGGATTAGCCGACTTCAGATGTAAACCGCCGGCAGCTATTCCCGCAGCGATGTCTCCGTTCTTTAGTGGCTTGCCGTGGGCGGCCAAGAGCTCCTTCGCCGCCTCCACCACCGTTTTCCCTATGAACGCATTGGATTGTACCTCCGGCAAGGCGCGGGTCGGTTGCTCGATCTCGGCTACCGTCTTCACGGCCTCGATTGCGCTTATCGCCCGATCGAGCTGATCGCGTCTGGATCGTAGATCGGAAAGCACACGTTCATACAGATCGTCCCGTTTGGATTCTCGAGTCATTTTCATCAACTCCTGGCGCCATCATTGCCGGCCGCTCCAGCTGCTGGGAAGCCATTACCTCCCGCAAATCGGTATGGCTCCGTTCATCAGTCGCTTCCCTTACGCCGACCCGCGATAGCTTTGCCGCCCGTCCGTGCAACGTAAAGCCTTGTAGCCGGCAGCGATCCCTATTGACAACGAACGCTGTTGAGAGGCTGGCCGACCGGCCGGATACGCCGCTTTAACCATTCTCGCAGGAGTGGCTTGATATTGTGTTTATGAGTTTGCATATATTCACACACTAACAGCGTCAATTCAAACAATTCAATCACCTTGGATTGGCGCTGCCACGGCTTCCGATTCCACTAGCCGGTTTGGCGTAGCGGAAGTCGCCGTTGGGACAAACGCATGTCGGCAATGCCCGACGACAAAGGAGAGAGCAATGTCTGCATTGCATAAGCCGGTCGGCGCCACCATCGAGTGGCTCCAGAAGCAAATCGAACGCGGCAAGACGGATCGGATTCACTTTCCCGATGTGAGTTTCTCGCCGAAGGTGATGCGCTTCGTCCTCGACCACCTCAACGCGCGCAACCGCAAGCCGCGTCCGGGATTCATCGACCGCTACGCCCTTATGATGGCGACGCCTGGTCGCTGGCTGGAGCCGGAGTCGGAGATCAAGTTCGGCTGGGACGGCAAGCTCAACAACGGGCAGACCCGCCTCTACGCGGGCATCAAGGCAGGTCGTCCGGTGCGGTTCGCCGTGACTTTCGGATGCGACCCGCAGGCACACGGCGGCAACATGCCCACCGCGAACTGGTCGGCCAAGGAAACGCTGGAGCGGGCGGGCATCGCCAATCCGAAGGTTGTGTCCGGGGTCGCCAAGGTGCTGGTGAACATCGAGAAGGGCGTCCCCTGGTCGCTGAAGATTGTCGAGAACGACGTGCTGGAAGCCAAGGGCCATGAGCTTGAGACGGCTGGCATCGAGGCCGACATCAGCGCCGCGCGCTCCATCAACGGACAGCTTAAGAAGAGCCGCGTGTCCATCCGGGCGCTGGCTGCAGCCATCCATCTCATCCGCACCACCAGCGCGCATGCCGGACAGCTGGATGACTTCATCGACAAGCTGACCTACGGCACCAACCTGACCAAGAAGACCGACCCCATCCTCGTGCTGCGCGAGGGGTTGCGTGACCAGCAGTGGACGGACCTGAAGCAGGCAGGCGCGGTCGTCCTGGCGTGGAACGCCGTCGTCCAGGGCAAGGCGGGCTCGGTGGTCAAGCTGACACCCGGCAGCGAGTTCCCGGAGGTGCTGTGATGGCCAATCGTCGCGCACTGCAGGCGGTGCTGCTCTCCATGATTGAAGTGCCCGAGGGGCGGCGGGTGCTGAACGAGGAAGCGGTGACGTCGCTCATGGAGTCCATGAAGACCATCGAGCTTCAGACTCCCATCACCATCCGGCTCGTCACCGAGGACGGCGGCAAGAAGGTTCGCTACGTCTTGGCTGCAGGGGGACACCGGCTGGAAGCTGCCCGCCGGCTGGGGTGGAAAACGATCCCGGCCATCGTCTGGGAAGACTGGGGCGAGCGCGAAGCCCGCATGGCCGAGATCAGCGAGAATCTCCATCGCCACGAGCTATCGGCGGCGGAGCGGGCCGTGCAAATCAATGAATGGGTCGGCTTATGCGAGGCGGCGGGACAGCAGACTCAAGTTGAGTCACCTGTCTTGTCAGATGGACGGCTAGCGGGGCCTCAGCATCAGCCGGCCGGCGTCAGGCAGGCGGCGCGCGACCTGGGCCTCAGTCTGGGTGAGGCGCAGCGCGCAAGGAAGATCGGAGGCCTGGCCGAGGTAGCAATACAGACGGCGAGGGAGCTGGGCCTTGATGACAATCAGTCGGCACTGCTCGACGCCGCCAAGCACGACACGGCTGAGGCGCAGATAACTTCCCTACACGCCTGGTCGGAACGAAAGGCTACTCGTGCGGCGGCGCGCGGCGAACGCAAGCACTCACCGCGTCCGCGGGCTTCAGGCGGCACCGAAATGTCAGACGCCGACGCGCGGAAGCTTGCCGGAGAGGAGCTCGACGGCTGGTGGGAAACGTGGGGCGACGAGGATTTCGCCATCGATCTGCTGGAGGCGCTTTTGGTCAGGCAGGGCTCTGTTCGGGTTCGTGAGTAGCTCTTGGAGGTAAAATGATGTGCAAAGAACCAGATTTCGTTGCCGGCAGACAGCGCGACCTGCTGGCTGCGCGTGCCAGGCGCCTACGGGAGAAACGGTGGAGCAGCGGCTACCTAACGCCTGATGAGAAGCAGGAGTTTCGCAGGCTGCTTATCGACGTTACCGGGTCTACCGACTGGTATGACACGGATATCCAGCGACTGCGCGAACTGGCCCAGGTGACAAATCGCATTGGTGCAGACCCTGACGCTCGTCAGGAGGCCATGCGCGAGGAGCGCCTCATCGAGCAGCGATTCGACCGCATGTTGTTCCCCGATGCCTGGGCAGTGATAGATCGCACAGGCGTCACGGACGTGCGGACTGTTCCGCGGTTTCGCGTCATTGACATGGTAAACGGCCAGCCAGTGATCCGCGTTGCCTATGCGTTGAGGCACACCTGCCGTCCGGCCACGGAGGCGTCGACACGCGACGACCCCATTGGGGTGCGGCATGCGCGACTTGAAGACGATGGCTCCGTCACTGTGGTTGGTGCGGCCCGCGACCTCCGCTACAAGAGCATCGCGGCCTATGCGCGGGCGGTGAAGCGCGGTCTGCCCCTCGATGCTTCCGCCAAGGGGCGCAACAAGTGATGACGCGCGACGAGTTCAGCTGCATCCCGGAGCCGCTGCGGCGCATCGACCGCTGGGTGGTGCGTCGCGGGAAGGTGCCACAGGCCGTGCGCGAGACGGGTGGAGGGCGGCTGCGCGCGTTCCCAGGCAGCGCCCACGACCCGGAGAACTGGCTGTCGGCGATGAGGGCCGCGACGCTGGCGAATGCGGCTGAGCGGGAACTCGGCGACTCGTGGGGCATCGGCTTCGATCCGGTCGAAGAAGATGACATCGGCTTCGTCGATCTCGATGGCTGCCGCGACCCGGAGACCGGAAATATTGCGTCATGGGCGCGCTACATCTGCGACCGTGGATTTCGTGGAGCCTACTGTGAGGCCTCGACGTCCGGCACGGGGTTGAAGCTTCTGGTGCGCGGCGCCT
>Ga0307436_1001389_pt1 | contig 10775 bp, 7 predicted proteins | sample SalMarWE160440MG_FD_202513 | JGI IMG/M metagenome (GOLD analysis project Ga0307436, IMG submission 202513) | Salt marsh sediment microbial communities from the Plum Island Ecosystem LTER, Massachusetts, United States - WE1604-40 | ecosystem: Environmental > Aquatic > Marine > Intertidal zone >...
AGTAGGCTCCTGGTTGTTTTAGCGCTACCTAGCCTACTTATGTTTTTTCTCGATATCAACTTAATTCTTTACATCTAAGCTACTCACTCTCACAGGCCTACAATTCTGAATTACGCAACAACGCCTATTCTAATATTTACTTTACAGGTAATGGGTTTTATGCTATAATTGAGCTATAAATAAAATAAATATGCATTAATAGGAGGCTAATAATGACTACTGTAGAAGGATGCAAAAATTCTCATTACTATAATCGAGATCTGGCATCCCCAAAATTAGAAGAATTTTCAGGGGTGCCTAAGACCAAAGATCCTGAAATCGCTCGTCTTACAGGAATAGAGCTTAGAAGAAGCGAAGATTCTAAAGAAAAGGGACCTGGGTTAGTCTCCCATGATCCAAATAACCTTTTCCCACTTCCAATCCTAGATAAAGTGATATTGGTAGCTATGGCGTTTTTCTTGAGTTTAGTAATACCGTTTGTTGGAGCTGTTGCGGCGGCTTTCCTTTTGGATTGCAAGACACCCTCGATAAAGAATGTCGAATTAATAAGATCCAAACATCTTTATGAGTTTCATGATCCCTTATCACTTGCACTAAGGGTTGAAGAGCATAACGTCTCGTCTGAGAAGTTTTCCAAATTCCATTTAGAGAATGACCGTCGTCTATTGATGGGAGTTTTTTGGGGAAAAGAAAAAGAAACTCCTCAATATGCTAAAGAGACTTCTACATTTGCCGCAAAGGAATTCAAAAAACACTTTGATCAATTTCTGAATTTGGAAAGTGGAAACGTCCAACTGGCCTTTCAAAAAATGTTTGAGTATATTAATATAATGTCAGGAATACATTCTTATGATGATGAAGCACATGCTGTGGTTTCCTATCTCGATAAAGCCTCTAATTGTCTCTACACAGCCACAATTGGTTCGTGTGAAAGCAATATTAAACGCTCAAGGGAAAAGATTTCTTTAGTTCGAAGCAGCAATAAAAATAAAAAACTTGGAAGTCACGGGAATTCTTCTGCAAAGATCACGAGTATTCAAGTGAGACCGGAAGATGAGATTTGTCTGAATAGAAAAAAAGAAAATGAATGGAAAACAATGATCACAGTTAAAGTTGAGGATTCTGACAAGCAGAATAAGGCCAGCGGTAAAAACTCATAAGAATTCCTAAAAATCGGCATGACCCGGATATCTCGGGAAGGGAATCACATCGCGGATGTTTTCGATCCCCGTAGCAAACTGAATCAAACGCTCAAAACCAACACCGAACCCCGCATGGGGGACGGTGCCATATCGTCTGAGCTGTAAATACCACCAGTAATCGTCTGGCGAAAGCCCGAAATCGAGGATCTTTTTCTCGAGGACGTGGAGGCGCTCTTCCCTTTGACTTCCCCCAATGAGTTCTCCAATTTTAGGGACGAGGAGGTCGAGGGCAGCAACGGTTTTGCCATCGTCATTTTGTCTCATATAGAAGGCCTTGATCTTCTCGGGATAGTCGTAGAGGAAAACCGGCTTTTTGAAGTGCTCTTCAGCTAAATAGCGCTCGTGTTCCGATTGAAGATCCATGCCCCATTTCACGGGAAACTCGAAGGATTTGCCCGATTGTTTGAGAATTTCAATCGCCTCGGTGTAGGGGAGTCTCGCAAATTCATTCTTCAGTGCATTTTCCAGCCTTTCGATGAGTCCCTTTTCGATGAATTGATTGAAGAATTCCATGTCTTCTTGATGGTTGTCGAGAAGAGTCTTAATCATCGCTTTGGTATAGCTCTCAGCAACATCCATATTCTTTTCGAGATCACAAAAGGCCATTTCGGGCTCAATCATCCAAAATTCGGCGAGGTGTCGTGAGGTATTGGAGTTTTCCGCGCGGAAGGTGGGGCCAAAGGTATAGACGTCGGTGAGGGCGCAGGCCATGGCTTCTGCATTGAGCTGTCCTGAAACGGTGAGGTGGGCCTCTGTCGAGAAGAAGTCTTGGGAGAAGTCGAGGGTACCATCGTTGTGGCGGGGTGGGTGGTTGTAGTCGAGGGTTGTGACGAGGAACTGCTCTCCAGCTCCCTCGGTGTCCGCGGCGGTGATGATGGGTGTATGGATGTAGAGGAAATCCCGCTCCTGAAAGAACGTGTGGGTGGCAAAGGAGAGGGCATTGCGTATGCGAGCTACGGCTCCCTGAGTGTTGGTTCGGGGACGGAGATGGGCAATGGTCCTGAGGAATTCAAACGAGTGGCGCTTTTTTTGTAGGGGATAGTCCTCTGCTGGAGAGGTGCCGTGGATCTCGAGGCTCTCTGCCTGGAGTTCAAAGGGTTGTTTCCCAGGACTTTCGACGAGCTTGCCGGTGATCGTGACGGCAGAGCCTGTTGTGAGCTGACCAATCTCAGAGCGGAGCTTTTCACCTGCGATGACCTGAAGGCTCGAGAGGCTGGAGCCATCGTTCACTTCGATGAACGCAAAGCTCTTTTGATCGCGCACTGAGCGGATCCAACCCGAGATGGTGAGGGTTTGTCCAATGTGCTTTTGGGTGATGTTTTTGAGTCTCATTTTGCCATTTTCCTGAGTAGGGCGATTTCTTCTTTCCAAACGGAGGGCCCCTTTGGGGTTTCGAGATATTTGGGGATCTCGCGTAACCTATGGTGTTGCATCATGAAGCGGAAGGCCTTTAGTCCAATTTCCCCCTCGCCGAGGTGAGCATGCCGATCTCTTCGCGAGTTAAAGGGCTTCATCGAGTCGTTGATATGAAATGCCTTCAGATACTTCAGACCAATGGTTTTGTCAAACTCTTCGAGGGTTTCCTCCCAAGCTTTGGGGGTGCGGATGTCGTAGCCTGCAACGAAGATATGGCAGGTATCAATGCAAACGCCAATGGGGACATGGCCTTTGACTTCTTCAATGATGGTAGCTAAGTGCTCGAACTTATGGCCCACGGATGTGCCTTGTCCTGCGGTCGTTTCTAGTATGAGTATCGTGTTTCCTTTTTCGCAGGGCTTGGAAAAGGATTTGAGGCTCTTGATGATGGTATCTAAGCACTCCTCGACAGTTGAGCCGGTTGCCGCACCTGGATGAAAGTTGAGAAAGTCGATTTCGAGTTTATGGCAGCGCTTGATCTCATTGATAAAGGCCTCGCGGCTCTTTTCAAGTAGGTCGGCTTTGGGAGAGCCCAGATTGATCAGATAGCTGCCATGAGACATGATTTTAGAAAGACCTATTTCATCGCGCGTCTCGATGAAGGTCTCGGCCATCTCATCTGTGATTACCCTTCCTTTCCACTGTTTTTGGTTCGAGGTGAACATCTGGATAGTTGTCGCTCCGATTTCCATTCCCTCAAGGAGGGCTTTTTCCACACCTCCTGCTGTCGAACAGTGGGCTCCGATGATGAGTTTGTCTGGGGAAGTTTTTGCCATAAAAAGCGAAATTATAGAGAATGGTCTAGATCTTTTCAATTAGATGGTTGAATGAAGTCTTACTCTCTACGCAAGTGCAAAAAAATTCTCGTATCAGTCTACCACCTCTGGAGACGAAAGAAAAAGCATCTTCTCCCTGCCCAGGTGACAGAAATCCAAAATGATCTGCGGACTTTCCAAGAGGAAATCCTCAAAAAAAATCGAGATGGTGCCAACTATATGGCCCACAAATGCATCGATTATGCAGATGGGATCTTGAAGAAGAGCTCATTTGAGCAAATTCGGGATTTTGTGCTCGGGATTGTATATGCCCTTGTTCTTGTGTTTCTCCTCATCCGCCCCATGTGGTTTGAGCTGTATGAAATTCCCACGGGTTCGATGAGGCCGACGTTTAAAGAAAAAGATCGCTTAATCGTCTCGAAAACAAACTTTGGAATCAATCTTCCATTTACGACAAAACACATCTATTTCGATCCCCAGTTGGCCAAGCGCTCCGGGACCATCGTCTTCACTGTGGCAGGTCTCGATGTCCATGATCCTAACACGATGTACTTTTGGATCTTCCCAGGGAAAAAGCAATATGTGAAGAGGCTCATGGGTCTTCCCGGAGACACCGTCTACTTCTACGGCGGGCGGATCTATGGAATGGACAAAAGTGGCCAGGATATTTCGGACCAACTCCAGCTCGCATCGCTCAGCAAAATCGATCATATTCCTATCATCCGCTTTGATGGAGGAGTGACCGTTCTCGAGCCGTTTCGCTCCCAAGCAGGGCATGCCTATCGCACGACGATTGTCCATCAAATGAATGAGCCAATTGCACGCCTCACAGCTCTTGGAGCCAATCGATTTGAAGGGGAGTTGCTCTACACCCCGGAAATTCACGATCGCAATAGCCCTCTGCCAAAAAACTACTGGGAGCTTTGGGGAATTGGCAATTATGGAATGGCGAGAGTCAAGCGCAAAGAAGAAATTCGCACCTATGCGATCAAATGGGATGTTCCTCTCGAGAAAGCAGATCTCTTCCTCGAGATTTTGCACCATCCGAATCTTAAAAATCTTGTCCTTGCCAAAGACCAATTTGGAAGGTTGCGACCCCAGTTCAATCTGAGTCGCGCGGTCCTCCCTCTCGATGATCATCACCTTAGAGCTCTCTTTAATACTCTTTATACGGGTCGGTTTGTCGTGAAAAACGGCTATGCAACTCGCTATGTTGCTGGTGGAAAGTACAATTTGAAGGGACATCACCACTTTTTGACACGTCTTGAAAATGTCCCTGATGGCACATATGAATATTACTACGGGCAGGCTTATCAAGTGCTTTGGGGTGGGCTGACGAAAAAGCTCGACCAAAACCACCCTCTGATGCGCTATTCTCCCGACCTCGTTCGGAAAATGTTCAATTACGGGATAGATTTCGACAAGCGTTTCATTATGGAGACCAATTATTCGACGGGGCGCTTTGCCTACTTCCGCGACGGAGATCTCTATTTAATGGGTTCGCCCGTCTTCAAGAAAGACGAGAAAGAACTCAAAGATTTTGTTGCCAAAGAAGAGGAGTTTGCTGAATCCGCTAATCCGCAGAATCCCTATACTCCTTTCACAGATACGGGACCTCCTCTCGATGAAGATGGCAAGCTCGACATGGATAAAATCAAACAGTACGGCCTCCTCATTCCAGAAGACATGTACTTAGCCCTCGGTGATAATTTCGCGATGAGCGGTGATAGTCGCGAGTTTGGTTTTGTCCCCGCGGGAAATCTGCGTGGAGCGCCCGCGTTTATTTTCTGGCCTTTTGGCAGTCGATTTGGCCCTCCCAATCAGCCTTCTTATCCCTGGTTGACCGTGCCCAATGTCATTGTATGGCTGATTGCCCTGATTTGTATTGGATTTTGGTATCGGTTCCATAGGCGTCATCACAAGCTGCCGCTAAGAGATCTATGAGTACTTCCGATACACCCCAATTTGTGTCGCGATCGGCTCTGAAAGTCCTATCGGGAACCCTCCTGTCCAGAATAACGGGTCTTTTGCGAGACATGGCAATGGCCTATGCATTTGGCGCTACAGCTTCCCTTGCAGCCTTTTTGCTCGCCTTTCGGTTTGTCTATTTACTCCGTCGTCTTTTCGGTGAGAGTCTTCTACACCAGGGATTTATTCCCAAGTTCGAACAGATACGAGCTTCGAATCCAAAAGAATCGGCCCTCTTTTTTCGGGACCTCTTTTGGACTTTGACCAGCATCTTGTTTGTCGTTGTGCTGATTTGTGAAGGCATCCTTTTTCAAATAGGAGGGGAGGTGGCCCAGCTCAGCAGGTGGATGCTTCCCGGTGTGATATTCCTATGCCTCTTTGGCCTTACGAGCGGATTGCTCAATATGGAAAAGAGCTTTTTTTTGCCTGCCGTTTCTCCAGCGAGTTTCAATCTCGTGTGGATCATCGGTGTGATCGGTCTTTCCAAATTGCCCACAGAGTCTGCGATCCTCGGCCTTTCTCTGATGATTACCTTCGCTTTTTTGCTCCAATTTGCTCTGACCCTGCCCAAAATGGTTCGCTTTTTGCGCAGTCACTTGAGTGTCCGCCAGATTTTTGCGTTCCATCCCTTTTCCAAGAAGCTAAGCGGGCTTTTTGCCCCCCTTCTGCTCGGGGTTTTGGGGGTCGCAGCTGTTCAGGTAAACAGTGCAGTCGATGGAGTGTTTGCCCGCTTCGCCTCTCCTGAGGGTCCTGCGTATCTGTGGTATGCCATTCGGATGCAACAGCTTCCCCTTGCTCTCTTTGCCCTCGCGCTCTCTTCGGCACTCCTTCCCTCGCTCTCTCGCTGTTTTGAGAAAGGTGATAAGGAGGGATTTCAAAAATTGATCGACTCGTCAGTTGAGAAAATTTTTCTCCTCCTGCTTCCCTGCACGATCGGGATCTTTGTCCTCGGAGCTGCGAGTGTGAATCTCCTCTTTGGCAGAGGGGGATTTGATGAGATGGCCACGACCCAGACGACGCTTTGCTTATGGGGATATGGCGCTGGTTTGATTCCCATAGCTCTGACTCAAATTCTAGCTCCTGTTTACTATGCTCAAAAAGACTACAGAACCCCTGCCATGGGCTTTGTTTATTCCTCGGTCCTCAATATTCTACTCAATGCTTTGCTGGTGTTTGGTTTCCACTTGGGAGCGGCGAGCATCGCCCTTGCAACAACGGGAACCGCTATTTTCAATGTTTTTTATTTAAAGAGGGGGCTATCCGTCCGCTTTCTGATTTCCTTCAAATATCTAGTAATTGTAGCTTGGTCAGCACTTGTGACAGGAGCTTTGGGGTATTTTGCCTTGGGAGATGCGACTTTGGGTGTCATAATGGGACAGCCCGAGTATACTCGAATCGGAAGTGTTCAACTCTTGCAGCTGGGAATTCAAGTTCTCATGTTTTTCGGATGGATTGCTCTCCAAATGAAGCTGTTCATGCGTCCTCAGTTGCAGAGAATGTTTCGCGCATTGCTTTTTAGATAGCGGAAAACTCGATGCTGCCCTATACAAGTTCGCCTTTCCAGCGATCGAGTGCTTGTCTTCCCAAAGAAGCGGAGGCGTCCACGAGATATTGAACTTTTTCGGGATCGAGTCGAAAGATCAAGCCCAACCTTCCTCCATGCATTTTTTTAAACCTTCTCTTTGTTAAGGGAGGCTTGGAAGAAGCTGGTTCTGCGAGAATCCCCATTTTTGTTAATCCCTTGGGGAGCAAGTCTGGATTCATTGGGATGGCTTCTTTATTGAACGAATGAAGAAGTTCTTCTTCAATCTCCTCTAAACTCGCACCTTCTGCTGGAAGGCCCAATGTGGTAAATGTTTTCGGCGGTCTTAAGGCAATCACATTGTAGGTTGTTTCATCACCGAAGGGGTGATGCTGGGAGTATGATGGAACATTGCTGAAGTTGACCATGTCCCCAGGACGGATTTTTTCGAGTTTTGGAAATTCTTCCTTTTGCATGATTCGAGTCAGGGGATTTTGGGAGACTTGAGATCCAATGAAAAGAGGAGTAGGAGAATTTGAAGCAAAAAGAGCGTCGAACTTTTCGTCTCCTAAAACCTTCCGCAGTCCTTGCCATTGACTGAGCCAACATACTTCTGCACATCCGAGAAGGCTGGGACCTTGAATGGCTCCATCTAGAGCCTGACTGGGTTGGACGTTTTTCTTCAATTTGAAACCCATTGTCCCTTGTCGGAATGCAATTTTAAAGTTTTTCAAATAGCCTTTGAGGACGGCCGTTCGTTTCACGAGGAAATTGATTCGCTCGATTTGATTTTTTTCTTTTAAGATGCGCATATAGGGAAAGGGATAGTGAATTCCCTGGTTGGGAATTTTTCCTTCCTCTTTATAGGCTTTTGCATTTTCTTCATGCTTTTGAGCAATCGCCTTTGCCGCGGCAATGACTTCGTCTTGTAGGCGCGTTTCGAGGGTAATGGGATTAGAGTTCGATACGGATTGCAATGGCTTTATCTCTCTTTATTGAAATAGGCCCAACGGAAATCCACTTCGTAAAGCTCTGAAATGTAAACATTTTCAAGGCGGGGATTCTTGGCATAGGCAATTGTCGTGAAGTAGACGGGAATGACGGGCATCTCTTCCATGAGAAGGGCCTCTGCTTTGTTGAAGTAGGCTTTCCGTTTTACCGGGTCAATTTCCTGTTCGGCCGCAGAGAGAAGCTTCTGATATTCCTTGTTTTCCCATTGGGACATGTTGATGCCATCAGCTTTTTCACGGAAGGTCTGCATGATGTAGATGGGATCCCTCAGCCATGACTGCCAAGCCATTCCTCCAATTTGGTAATTGCCCTTTTGTAGCTTGCCGTAGTGGACCTTCCATTCCTGTTGTTCCAATTTAATGTTGATCCCAAAAGCTTGATTCCACTGTTGTTGAAGAGCTTCGGCGATGCGTTGGTGGACTGAGGCATCGGGATAATTGACAGTGATTTCAGGGAGTTGTTCTCGTGTTAGCCCCATCTCCTCAAGAGCTTCATTGAAAAGCTTAAGGGCGAGCTCGATGTTGTTATCTTCAAAGTAAGGCTTATCTTGTGTTGCGAGAGCGTGAGGCAGAACACCCATAGCAGGGGTTTCTTTGTTTTGCGTGATGTGCTGGGTTAGTTCTTTGCGGTTGATCGCATAAGCAAAGGCTTTGCGCATCTTTTTATTGTTGAAGGGAAAGGAATCGACGTTGACGAAGAACCAATAGAGACCCAAGGTTTCAAAAAAGCGGACTTTATCCTCTTTTTTGAGATAGTCGATCGCATCGACGGGGATTTTGGAAAGAGGTTTTCCCAGCCATTCGAGTTTCTCTTTCTCAAACAGATTCATTTGAGTAGTCGCATCTTTGATAATGGCGATATGGATTCCAGGCATTTTGACATGCTTCTGATCCCAATAAAGGGGATTTTTGACGACGACAATTTCATTGTCAATTCGATGGCGATCGAGGATGAAAGGGCCATTGCAGACGAAGGCTGCACCATCTTTGTTGGCCCAGCTGGGATTCTCTCGGTCAATGCGCGCATTGACGGGAAATAGGGAGGAGGTGGAGAGCACTTCCAAAAAATAGGGAGTGGGATGCTCGAGTTCGACTTCGAGAGTTCGATCATCAATGACCCGAATACCCACGGAACTGAGGGGTTTTTCTCTGCGAATGATAGCTCGAGTATTTTTGATAGGATAGAGATTTTGTACTCCTAGACTATCTCCTTCATTGGGATTGATGATTCGCTTCCAGGCATAGGCAAAATCTTCAGCGGTAACCGAATCACCATTAGACCACTTAGCATCTCTCAAGAAAAATCTGTAGGTTTTGTGATCATCGGAAAGCGTGTAGCTTTTGGCAATCGCGGGCTCGACGCTTCCATCCGGTCCCATGCGCATGAGCCCTTCAAAGAGCATTTTCACAGCAAAACCAGAGGGGTAATCAACCCCGATTCGGGGATCTAGTGACCGAATTTCGGCAGAAAAGCTGATATGAAGAAAGTCATCTCCCTTTGAGAAACGGCCAGAACTTTTCTGGCAGCTCATTGGGAGGAGAAGTATGAGTAGGAGCGGCAATAATCTCAAAAATTTCACAGTTTTTCTATTTTTGAGGCTAAGTATGAAACGATATTCCATTTTTTTCTAGAAAAAATGTCTTTCATTGGATAAATTCAACTCACGAGCTTATAGATAGTACCTAGGATGGAACAAGACATTCAGCATCATTTTCCTCTACCTGTTGATAGCGGGAAGCTTTCGGAACATCTTGAAGAGGGAAAAGAGATTCTCGCGCGTCTGCTACCCCATGGATTTCCCGATCTCAAAGATGCCGAAGCTGACCAATGGCTCAGTAGCCATTTGCCGATTGTCAATTGGGACACGCCTCAATCCACTCCTTCCCTTGTTTCGATTTACTTTCTCTGCTCCCCAACGCATCAAGTCAAAGCCGATCAGGTGATCCTCCAATTGATTCGGAAGTGGCTCATCCCAGAAAAAGAAGTGCACATTGGGGGTTTCAACAATATGTACTTCTATAAGCGCTCGTTCAGCTCGCGACTTCTGTTTGTCGCAGAGATGAAAGTCATGGTTGAGGAAGACCGGGATCTCTCAACTGTTTTGGAGAACCTCCCCCTTCTCTCTCATGAATTGAGTTTATGTCTCTCTTCAGCGCAGTATACCGAGCTCCAGCTCGATACTAAGGCACTGTCCCTCGATCAGAAGTCGACGCAAATTCAGGGGTATTTGAGAAAGCTTCTCGACAGGTCTCCCAGCCATTTCGATCTCGATCTCTTCCGTGAGATGAGCGCTTTTTTAGCCCTTTCCCAGACTGAGTTTCGCAAGTTTCGCACTCCGAAACACTTGACCCGCCTTGTCGTCTCTCACTACCTGATGCGCAAGCGGCTTTTACACCACTTGTCTGTCACACCTGGAAAGCGCCATCTCGAGCTTCGACTCATCCGCTCGAAGTTGCATTTCCCCTTTGGAGTAAAACCAGTCTTGGGCCTCTCAGTTGCCATTGCTTTGTATGATCGCTACGAAACATTCGAAGACAAGCATGTGATCGATGCTGTGCAGTCCATATTGCCGGGAACGAAAGTGATCAAGGGTTCCTACTACTTTTTCCGAGGCAATCACGATCCCATCAAGTATCTTTATCTAGAACTTGAAAAGAGAGATGGAGCTCAATTTCAGCAAAAAGAGATCCGAAAACTGAAGAGTGAGCTCAAAGAAAACCTCAAGAAGCGGGTGGAGCGCCTCATTCCATCGGTATTCATGATTCGGAATGAAGAAGAGGTGATGCGCAATATCCTTCTCCTCTCACAAGAGCTCCGGTACCTTTCGGATTTACCTCAAGTGATGGTCAACTTTGACAAGCAAGAAGGGGATGAGCTCTT
>Ga0307436_1001392_pt1 | contig 10769 bp, 6 predicted proteins | sample SalMarWE160440MG_FD_202513 | JGI IMG/M metagenome (GOLD analysis project Ga0307436, IMG submission 202513) | Salt marsh sediment microbial communities from the Plum Island Ecosystem LTER, Massachusetts, United States - WE1604-40 | ecosystem: Environmental > Aquatic > Marine > Intertidal zone >...
CTCTCGCTTATCAGGCAGTTCGTTCGGGAAAAGGGGTATCCCCCCACAGTAAGGGAGTTGGTTGCCCTGACGGGTAAAAAGAGCACGGCAGGGGTGCAGAAGCTCCTCGATGCCCTGGGGCGGAAGGGGTATATCAAAAGGGCCCCCGGCCGCTCCAGGGGGATAGTGCCCGTGGGAGGGGTCCGATCCGTCTGGGTGCCTCTGGTCGGGTGGGTGGTGGCTGGGGCGCCAGTCCTCTCTGAGGAGCATATCGAGGGGTATTGCGCCCTGGATGAGTCCGTGGTGCCCGAAGGCGCTTTTCTCCTCCGGGTGCAGGGGGATAGCATGATCGGTGACCATATCCAGGATGGCGATCTGATCCTGGTGAGGCCCCAGCCGAGGGGGGAGGATGGGGCAATTATTGTGGCTATGGTGGATGGAGAGACCACGGTCAAAAGGCTCCGTCTCAGGACCGATGGGATACAGCTTGTCCCTTCCAATCCAGCACTGAAGCCCTTATCGATCCGGGAGGATGAGCAGTTGAGGATCATCGGCAAGGTCGTGGCTGTATTCAGGTTTTTGGAACCTGAGTTTTCCGTATCTCCCGTGGCCAGGCCGCATTGGGAATCATAGAGGGATGCACTACACCACGAGGGAGAAGATAACAGTCGGGGTTGTCTACGGCGACCAGGCGCGCATAAGGCCGGTGTGGTTTGTCTGGGACGGAAGACGCTATCAGGTGACCAGTATCAACCATGTCTGGCGTGACAAGGCCGGCAGGGAGGTGCTGGTCTTCTTTTCCGTCAGCGACGAGGCCAACACCTATTTGCTCTGCTACCATACCGTGCAGCTGGAGTGGAGCATCTGCGGGGTCTCCATGGAGGGCTGAGGGTGTTCCGAGGCGCACGCGACCGGGTAATCATGCACGTGGACATGGATGCCTTCTTCGCCTCGGTGGAGCAGCGGGTAAACCCTGCCTGGCGGGGCAGGCCCCTTGTCGTCTGTGGCGGCGGCAAGAGGACCGTAGTTGCTGCCGCCTCCTACGAGGCCAGGCCCTATGGGATCAGGTCCGGGATGCCCCTCTATGAAGCCCAGCGGAAATGTTCTGACCTCCTTGTGGTGCAGGCCGACATCCCTCAGTATGTCGATGCCTCCGTCAGGGTCCTGCAGATCCTGCAGGGATTCACCCCTGCTGTGGAGGTCTACTCTATTGACGAGGCCTTTCTGGATGTTACCGGCTCCCTCATGCTCTTCCGGGGGGCGGAGCGCATCGCCCGGATGATACAAGAGAGGATCGATGAAGAGCTCAGGCTCACCTGTTCCATCGGCATCGCCCCCAATAAGCTGCTGGCAAAACTCGCCAGCGGGATGCACAAGCCCAATGGCCTGCAGGTTATCAGGGAAGAGGAGATATCCGCTCTTTTGGAAGACCTGCCGGTGGAGGAGGTGTGGGGGATAGGGCCCAGGCTCGCGACCTACCTCCATGAGATGGGGATTTCGACCTGCGGCCAGCTCGGGAGGATTCCTCTTGGCATCCTGGAAAGGCGGTTTGGTCTCATCGGTACGATGCTGTACCGCATGGCCAGGGGGGTGGATGATTCCTCTGTAGCCCCCTTTGGGGCTGCGCCCGATGCCCGATCCATAGGGCATAGCATGACGCTGGATCAAGACGTACAGGGCAAAGAGGAGATAGCCTGGTATGTTTTCCTGCTGGCGGAGATGGTGGGGAGGAGGCTGCGCTCCGGGGGGTATGCTGGCAGAACAGTAGTCCTGACCCTGCGCTACAGCGATTTTTGTACTTTCTCTCGCAGGATGACCATGAAGCGGTACATCACGACCGGTCCCGAGATCCATGAGCTGGCCATGAGGATATTGGATGGCATACGGCTCAGGGATGCGGTGAGGCTGGTGGGGGTGAGCCTGGCGAACCTGGTCAAGGGGAGGGTGCAGATCCCCCTTTTTGAAGGAGAGAGAAAAGGAGAGGAGCTGGCCCTGGCCATGGACCGGGTGAATGATAGATATGGGGAATTTACCCTGAGCTGGGGTCCGTTGCTGGGAGGCAGAAAAGGCCGTGTTGTGCCCCCGAGCTGGAGGCCGAAAGACGGTGATCTCATACATGCTATATCATGATACAATAGATAGAATTTTTACGATTCATTGTGTTACCTCGTTTAGGAGGTATTTGCCATGCACGTGGTAGATAAGACCAAAGAGGATTTGGCAACTGAAGTAGCGCACTTGCGCCAGCGGGTTGCTGAGTTGGAGCAGGCGGAAACCGAGCACAAGCGGGCAGAGGATGAGCTTCGGGAGAGTGAGGCGACGGCGAGGGTACTTCTGAATGCGGCCGCTGACGTTGCGGCGCTGTTAGATACCAAGGGTATCGTCCTTGACGTTAATGAAGCGATGGCCCGGAGGTTTGGACGGTCCGTGGATGAGCTTATCGGTGTGCATGGTTGGGATCTTATCCCAACGGGTATAGCCGAACGCAGAAAACCATACTTTGATAAGGCAGTTCAGTCAGGTAAACCCAGCCGTTTCGAAGACGAGAGTGGTGGAGTGTGGTTTGACACCGTTTTCTATCCTGTCCGCGATGAGCAAGGCAAGGTAACCAGTGTGGCACTTCTGGCCCGTGACATCACCGATCGTAAGCGGGCCGAGGAGGCACTACGCAAAAGTGAGGAGAAGTACCGAACAGTTGTTGAGATTTCTCCAGATGGGATTGCTATTGCTTCCAAGGGGCGCCATGTATTTGCGAATAAAAGTCTTGCCAAAATATTTGGCGTCTCCAGCCCCGACGAGCTGCTTGGTAAGCCATTTATGGATTATATTCACCCGGACTACCGCAAAATTGCAAGGGCACGATTAGAGCAACAGACCAAACGCGGGGAATTGGCTCCTTTGATAGAGGAGAAGATGCTTCGGGCCGATGGAACTGTTATTCACGCGGAGGTAGCTGCTGCTCCTTTGAAATATGAGGAGGAACAATCTGTCCTGGCAGTCATACGGGATATCACCGAGCGCAAGCGGGCGGAGGAGGCGCTGCGGGAGAGCGAAGAACGATTCCGTGTCTTGTTTGAAGGTGCGCCGGACGCCATATTTCTTACCGATCACGAATCAGGCGAAATCATCGATGCAAACTCAGCTGCATCGCAATTGCTGTTACGGCCACGCGAAGAAATCGTAGGTCTCCATCAATCAAAGATACATCCGCCTCATTTGCAGGGAGATGAGAAGAAAAAGTTTGTTGCGTATGTTCAATATGTACGAACAAAGAAACAGACACATCTTATTGAAAGCACTGTTGTGCGGTCCGATGGGAGTACCGTTCCCGTTGAAATCTTGGCGCAAATGATTCATATAAAAGGCAGGCCGATTTTCCAAGGAACTTTTCGCGACATCACCGAGCGCACACAAACAGAGGAGGCGTTAAGGGACTCGGAGGAACGATACCGTGCTATTTTCGAAAAATCCCCGCTTGGTATTGGTATATCATCGCTTGATGGCAAGGTGGTCGCCAGTAATAAAGCCATGGAGGTCATTACCGGATACTCCGCTGCGGAGCTAAAAAAGATCAAGCTGGTTGACACATATGAGAATGTAAAAGACAGGGAAGCGTTACTAAAAGCCATTAAACGATATAGTAACGTGGTTGATTTCCCAGTGCGATTGAAACGCAAAGATGGCACTGTATACGATGCCCTTTTGAACATATCCTGCATTAATTTAGGGGGCGAGGATTTTTTACATACAATATGTCAGGACATCACCGAGCGCAAATGGGCGGAGGAGGCGCTGCAGGAGAGCGAGAAGAGATACAGAAACATATTTGAAAAGATCCCTATATCAATAATCGTGCTCGATAAAGATGGTCAAATGGTCGATATCAATCCTTATCATCTAACTCAGATCGCCAAGGGTCAAACACCCAAAGAAGACTTTGTTGGGAAGAATATTGTAACGCACCCAACTATTGTGAAGGCTGGTCTTTCTGAGACGTATAAAAAAGTGCTTGAAGGAGAGCCTTTTGATCGAAAGGACGTGTATTTTCCCCTCTTAACCACGGGAGCTGATGGCTATTTTAATGTGAGGGGGGTACCCTTGCTCAAAGACGATGAGGTGATCGGCGCTGTCGTAATACAAGAAGATATCACCGAGCGCAAGCGGATGGAGAAAAAACTGCAAGAAAGTGAGGAAAAATTCCGTCTTGCCTTTGAGAACGCCAACACGGGAGTGTGTTTGGTAGATCTCGAGGGAAATTTGACAAGGGTTAATAACAGAATGTGCGAAATCTTCGGGTACACCAAACAAGAACTCGAAAGCATGACGGTCAATGATATCGCTCACCCGGAAGACATTGATACCAGCCCCACGTTTATACGAAAGACGTTAAAAGGAGAGATAAATCGTGGCACGTTCGAGAAACGGTATTTTCATAAAAAAGGGCATGTGATAGTGTGTCAAGTTTCCAGCTCACTTGTCCGCGATTCCGAAGGTTCTCCCTTATACTTCATTTCCCATGTAAATGAAATCACCGAGCGCAAACAGGCCGAGGAGGCGCTGCAGGAGAGTGAGGGGCGCTATCGGACGTTGGTAGATAACATTGACCTTGGGATTAACCTTATAGATGCAGACCACAATGTACTCATGGCAAACGCTTTTATGGGTAAAAGCTTTAACAAGCCTGTTAGTGTGTTAATTGGGGAAAAGTGTTTCCGCGAGTTCGAAAAACGTGATGCTGTGTGCGCGCATTGCCCTGGGGTTCAGGCAATGGCTACCGGCAAACCTGCAGAGGTCGAGACCAAGGGTGTGCGAGATGACGGGAGCCGTTTTGACGTAAGGCTCCAAGCATTTCCGGTCACAGGGCAGGATGGCACAACGACCGCCTTCATAGAAATTGCAGAAGATATCACCAAGCGCAAGCGGGCAGACGAGGCGCTGCGGGAGAGCGAAAAAGAAATCCGTATGATCGCCGAAAACGTTCCAGCGCTATTTTCATACATCGGCTTGGACGGCCGTTATCGCTTCATCAACAAGCGATATGAAGAGTGGTTTGGAATTCCTCAAAAAGAGATAATTGGCAGGCACTACAGAGATGTCCTCGGAGAGGTTACCTATGAATTGATAAAAGACCGAATCGAGGCCGCGTTGTCAGGCCAGCGAGTGTACTACGAAGAGCTAGTCCCATATGCGCATGGAGGAGCGCGCTGGGTGGCTGCCGTTTATATTCCAGATGTCAACGATAGGCAAGAGGTCAAAGGCTTCTTCGCCTTAGTCACCGACATCACCGAGCGCAAACGGATGGAGGAGGCGTTGCGGGAGAGCGAGGGAAAGTATCGCTCCTTAGTGGAGTCGAGCGCGGATTCTATATACTTGGTAGATAGGGATTGTACTTACCTCTTTATGAACAAAAAACATCTCTTAAGGCTCGGCGTGAAAAACAGCAATGTCGTCGGCAGGGCGTATGGTGAATTTCATTCACCTGAAGAGACGAAAGACTTCAGCCAAAAAGTAGAAAAGGTGTTCAAGACGGGTAAATCGCTCTCGTATGAGTATAGAAGCCAAAGAGATAAAAGATACTTTATTAGAACGTTAAGTCCGGTTAAAGCCCTTGAAGATGGTACACCAACCGCTGCAACGGTGATCTCAAAAGACATCACCGATCTCAAGCTTGCGGAGGAGACACTGCGGGAACGAGAGGCCTTTAACTTTGCGCTCTTTCACTATAATCCCGTCGAGACCATCGTTGTGGATCGCGACGGAAGTGTGATCGGATTTAATTTAGCGAAAGAGAAATCTGGCGACAGATTGCCTGCTATAGGAGATGTGATGTTCAAGGATTATGCCGGCAAGCACGAAATCGACATGCGTGCCGAATTAATGGCTTGCATCAAGTCAGGCAAGGTAGAAGCGTTTCCCGAGCGCAGATATGGTGATAAATATTTGTCCATAACCATATCTCCCTTTTCGCAGGGTGCCCTCATTATATCTGAGGACATCACCGAGCGTAAGCGTGCAGCGGAGCTCTTACACAGGGAACGGGATACCTTTTTATCCGTTTTGAAAAAGGCCCCCTACGGCGTGGTATTGATAGATAAAGATGAAAAAGGTATTTTATGTAATAGTGAATTTACCAACATCACCGGCTACACACTTAAGGACGTTGCCACCATAAAGGATTGGTTGCGTCTGGCCTATCCTGATAAAAAATATCGGGACATCGTGATTCATACGTTGCGCGGGGATAAGGTAGAGGCTGACAGTGCTAAGCTATACCAAAATAAGTTTCAACGGGCGTTCTTCCGTACGTTCACAGTGACCTGCAAAGACGGGACTGTCAAGGAAATAGAATTTAGACCGACGGTGTTGGAAGACGGTAGCACGATCATCATGTTTGCGGACATCACTGAAAAAAAACGGATGCACGACTTGTTGGAGGCTGCCGCCACGGAATGGCGCGCGACCTTCGACGCCATCGGCGACGCCGTGTGTCTGCTCGATCAGCAAGGAAGGATCAAACGGTGCAATAATGCCATGCTCGGTATGTTGGCAAGACCCTTCAGCGAGATTGTCGACCTCACCTGTTGGGAAATTCTGCACGGTGTTTCAAGGCTGCCAAAAGAATATCCTATTGCGCGTATGCAGAAAACCCTTCACAGGGAAACCGATGTGTTCTTAAAAGATAATCATTGGTTTAACGTTTCTGTTGATCCGTTGCTGGATGGGGAAGGTAACGTCGTGGGGGCTGTCCATATTATGTCAGATATCACCGACCGCATGCTGGCGGCAGAAGAGCTACAAAATTCACGTGAACAGTTGCGAAATCTCTCCACATATTTAGAGTCTGTACGGGAACAAGAGCGCACTGTTATTGCGCGTGAGATCCACGACGAGTTGGCCCAGACGTTGACGGCCCTCAAGATGGATTTATCGTGGCTGGACAACAGATTGCCGCAGGATCAAAAGCCTCTGAGTGCTAAGACAAAATCAATGCACAGCCTTATTGACACTACTATCAAGACCGTGAAACGTATCTCTGCGGAACTGAGGCCGGGCATCTTGGATGATCTCGGTTTGGTTGCAGCCATTGAATGGCAGGCAGAAGAATTTCAAGATCGAACGGGAATTACCTGCCACGTTACCGTAGAGCCGGGAGATCTTACGGTAGATCAAGATCGCTCGACGGCCATCTTTCGCATCTTTCAAGAGACGCTGACTAATATCGCACGCCACGCACGTGCAACGAAGGTTGCGGTAGGCCTCACAAAGAGGGCGAGGAGGCTAACATTGAGAGTTAAGGATAATGGCATAGGTATTACAGAAGAGCAGATCGCTGATTCTAAATCCTTTGGCCTTATTGGCATGAGAGAACGTGTCTATCCATGGGGAGGCAACGTCAGCGTCACGGGCACCTCAGGGAAAGGAACGAGGGTGCTGGTGAGTGTACCGATTGAAAACGAGAAAGGGGAAAAGTGAGAAATCACAAATCAAAAATAGCAAACGGGGGAAGTAGATGATCAAAATTCTCATTGCCGATGACCATGCAATTGTTCGTGAGGGTCTGAAACAGATCGTTGCAGAGACATCCGATATGGCGGTCGCCGATGAGGCAAGCACTGGTCACGAAGTTCTGGATAGAGTGAGAGATAACGACTATGACGTGGTGGTATTAGATATCTCCATGCCTGGTGGAGATGGGCTAAACATCTTAAAACAAATTAAGCGTGAAAGGCCCAAGCTCTCTGTGCTCGTACTCAGTATGCATCCTGAAAAACAATATGCGGTGCGGGTCTTAAAGGCAGGTGCTGCCGGCTATTTGACCAAAGAGAGCGCCCCTGATGAATTGATAACGGCTATAAAAAGAGTAGCAACGGGAAGGAAATATGTCAGCTCTTCGCTCGCCGAAAAATTGGCCTTTGACCTAGAACATGACACGATGCAGCCTCTGCATGAGATACTTTCCGATCGTGAATATCAGGTTATGTGCATGATAGCTGGGGGGAAAAGGGCGAAAGAGATAGCGGAAGAACTGTGTCTGAGCATTAAGACTATCAGTACCTACCGTTCCCGAATCCTTGAAAAAATGGACATGAAGAATAATGCTGAACTGACGCATTATGCTATTAAAGAGGGGTTGGTGGAGTGAAATTGGCAGTAGGCAGTAAGCAGAAGGCAGGAGGCAGGATATAAAAAAAGAAAATGACGATAATGCACGGCCATAGGGATTTATAGGGATTTAAAGGTATATCGGTTAGCTTACAAATTGGCAATGGATATATTTAATGAGTGTAAACTATTTCCAAACGATGAACGTTTTTCGTTGGTTGACCAAATTCTCCGTTCTTCACGTAGCGTCGCTGCGACTATCGCAAAAGCTTTTCGCAAACGACGATATCAGAAGATGTTAGTTAGCAAATTAACTGACGCTGATGCTGAAGCTACGGAAACCCAGGTCTGGCTCGACTTCGCTCTCGATTGCGGTTACTTGTCTCAAGAACAACACGAAAAGCTGGTCAATGGATACACGAAGAGATAGGAAGAATGTTAGGCAGTATGATATCAAACCCTGATAAGTTCAAACCCTCATAAATCTGCCTTCTGCTTACTGCCTCCTGCCTACTGTTTTTTACCTTGTCAGACAAACACCGACAATAAAATCAGCCTTACGCTGATAGTTTCCTGACATTTCTTATTCTACGTTATTCGACGATGAGTTGAGTTTTGCACAAAGAGGGAGGGTCGCATGAAGGTCTTTATCGTTGATGATTCAACAGTGCTCCGTGAAAGGGTGATTGAGATGCTCTCTGAGCTTCCTGGAATTGAGATCATAGGTCATGCACAAAATGTTTCCGATGCGCTCAGTGCCATAAAGAAACTGAATCCTGATGTAGTGATCCTGGATATTCGGATACCAGGCGGAAGCGGGATAGATGTGCTCCAAGACATCAAAAAAGAGAAAGAAGCTCCCATGGTTATCATTCTCACCAACTATCCCTACCCTCAATATCGAAAAAAATGTTTGGGACTAGGAGCTGATTACTTTTTTGATAAATCGACCGAATTTGAGAAGGTAACGGAATTATTCAAACGGCTGAGACAAATCTGACAAAATCTGACAGTGGCAACGAAAAGGCGACTCCTCACTGAAAAAAATAGGCGTGCAATAAGTAACGATGAGCAATGTTTTGTTTGATCATTTTTTTCGCTTTGACGAGTAGAGTAAAGCAAAATGGAGGGGATTGTGAGCGTGCTATAAAGAGCTTATTCGACAGATAGAGTTTCAAAGTTACCGTAAAGCTATGATTTTATCTTGAAAATTAGGCTTAATCACTTAAAAATATTAACTTTTTTTCAATCGTTTTTATAGTAATGTCCACTGAGAGAAAACATATTGATAACGGAACAAGAGTCAAATATGACCACAGCTACAAGAATCGAGCATAGAGCATCGATATCAAAAAATAGGCTTCCATCCGAGAGCATTCGCGTTCTGCTGATCGAGGATAACCCCGGATACTCTGAAATTATACGGATAATGCTGGATAAGATTCAAGGTACTCGATTTGAGCTGGTGTGTGCCAAACGCCTCTCGGAGGGTCTTCATCACCTCGGTCAAAATGGTATGGACATTATCCTGTTGGATCTCAAATTGCCTGACAGCCAGGGCATTAAGACATTCGATATGGTGTACGCCCAAGCAAAGGGTTTGCCTATCGTTATCCTGACGGTGACCGACAATGATGAGTTTGCCTTAGAAGCAGTGCAAAGAGGTGCTCAGGACTATCTGGTTAAGGAGCAGGTCGATGCCAAAACACTGGTACACGCCATACGGTATGCCATCGAACGCAAACGGGTAGAGGAGACGCTTCGCGAAACCAACCTTTTTTTGCAGAACATTTTGGAGAGTTCCGACGCCATTTCCATTTTATACACCGATTGTGAGGGTACTATCCTCTATTGGAATACGGGAGCTGAAAACATATTCGGTTACACGGCGGAAGAGATCATCGGCCGTCATACAGCGGATATATTATATCCGCAGGATGATGCGGAGACCAAACAGAGCATAGAAGAGGTTAAATCCTTCATTGTTAACAATAGACAGGGGACTTCCTGCGAGGTTCGAGAAGTCACCAAAGACGGGCGCACGCTATGGATCAATCTACACTTAACCCCTCGGTTCGACGACCATGGCCAGGTGATCGGAATTCTGGGGATAGGACAAGATATCACGGAACGCAAGCGAATGGAGGAGATGCTGCTCAATGCGGCTCAGGAATGGCGTGCGACATTCGACGCCATCAGCGATGTCGTGTGTCTTGTTGATTCAGAGAGAAATATTATTCGATGCAACAAGGCCATGACAGACCTTCTCGCTAAGCCGTTCGCCGATATTATCGGGCAAAGCTGTTGCGGTTTTATACACGGCACCGAGAAACCTATTGAAGGATGTCCCTTTGAACGCATGCGGGATAACCTCAGCACTGAGGCGATCGTCGTACAGAGGGGTGATCAATGGTTCAGGATTTCCGTCGATCCATTGCTGAATGAAGAGGGTAATCTTATTGGTGGAGTTCATATCATGACCGATATCACCAAGGAGCATGAGATCGACAAGATGAAAACCGAACTCATTTCCAATGTATCCCATGAATTGCGTACTCCGTTAAGCACTATTCAAGAAGGCATTGCCCTTGTCTCAGAGGGATCATTAGGGCCGTTGCATGCGGATCAAAGGGATATGCTCACGAGAGTAAAAAACAATATTGAGCGATTAAGCCGATTGATCAATG
>Ga0307436_1001393_pt1 | contig 10767 bp, 8 predicted proteins | sample SalMarWE160440MG_FD_202513 | JGI IMG/M metagenome (GOLD analysis project Ga0307436, IMG submission 202513) | Salt marsh sediment microbial communities from the Plum Island Ecosystem LTER, Massachusetts, United States - WE1604-40 | ecosystem: Environmental > Aquatic > Marine > Intertidal zone >...
TCTCTTAAATATTCCGCAGCTTCTTTTGTTAAATAAGAATGATTCTCAAAATATCTTTCGGTGTTCCAGTATTTTGCCCAGTCTGTATAAACTAAAACGGCTTTTTTCGAAACATTTTTTCCCTCAAAATATTTCACCCCGACTTCCGTTATATTTTTTACATTTATTGTAATCGCGTCCAGATCAACAAATTTTTCCAAACCAACTTCCGATAAATCATTCCCATTCTCATAACGATGGAAAGGGCAGTCGATATAAGTTCCGGTGTTGGCAACCAATTCTATTTTGCCAATCTGAAATTGAGTACCTTCCTCATACAATTCTTTAGATTCCTCGCGGCTAAGGAAATCGCAAATAACCGGTGCAGGTAATCCCTTGTAGGTAATGAGTCCATCAAAAATTGTATGGCTTAAATCAATTAGTTTTATGTCTGAATTCATGATAAATAAAAATTATAATGAATATTTCTTTCCTTTAAGAAGCTCAAAATTTTTAAAGCCGAATAAATCCTTTTCGCCGAAAAGTTTTTGTTCAGTAAAGGTAACAATCTTATACTTCAGTTTTTCCTGTTTCCACTTTTCACGTAAAGGATTATCTTCTTTCGAAGAATAGTTTAATTTGTCTTGCCAGTTAAATTTTTCTATCCATTCTTTCATTACTTTGGGATGACTGCCATTAAACTTTTTTAACCTGTCAAGGGGACCATAATCAAACATAAGCGGTTTGTTTTTATATAAACTATCGACTCTTTCTTTCCCTTTATGAATTGTATCCAAAGATTTTTGTTTTGCCTGAATTAATTCCGGTGGACGAACCCAGCCATAATGATAAACTTCTGCACCTGATTTTGCAACTTTAAGTTTATAAGTCCCTTCCTTCTGCCGGTAGTTCTTTCCATCGAAATCAGGAATTCTTCTGAAGGATTGAGCGGATTCCCATGAGTGAATATCTTTATTGTTCCTGATAATTCTTATTTCATTTTTATACCATCCGTGTGCAACCTGGTGATGATTGTAATCACCCCAAAAATGGAGATAAGCGAATAACAATCCTTCAACATTTGTATCTCTTAGAAATGTTTCACACCTGTTTTTTATTACGGGTAAATATTTTTCGTGAACAACTTCATCGGCTTGTAAATAAAAAAGCCATTCACCGCTGCATTTTTCTTTAGCAATATCAGTTTGATGTGCGTTTTCTGTACCGCGCGGAAATTTCTCAATATCCCATACAGTTTTTATAATTTTTATCTTATCTGAATTAATACTTCTAATTTCGTCTTCTGTTTTGTCATCAGGATCGCAATCTCCGAGGGCAACAATAAATTCATCTACGATTGGGAGGATAGACATAATGCATTGCCTGATAGGATAGTACAACTTTGCTGCATTTTTAACCATCGTAAATCCGCTTATTGTCATATAAGAATCACCTGTTATGAATTAAAGATTAAATGAATTTGTTGTCATATAAAATTTAAAGAATTATCAGCATATTTTTATTCATATTTAATTCTTAGTTTTGAAATCAACAATCATTAGAATCTTTGAGAAAATGAAATCAATTTTTTTAGCAATATTACTTTTGCCCGGATTATTCAGTACTGCATTCAGCCAAAGGGATTCCATAGAAATATATTTGATTGACGCATATGCAACCATGGAATTACCGCACACATTTAAATTATCTTTTTATACAAGTAAAGAATGCAAATCAAGGATAATTCTTGATGATCAGTATGAATATAATATTTCCGATTCTTTAACAGAATTACATAACAAGTTGATCGATCTTACAAACCTCGATTTTGGAAATAAAGTTGTGCCGTTTGTTATAGTTACTGAAGATTCCGCAGGCAATGAGTTTACAAGTGAAACTTTCGATTTCGATCTTCCGTATGAACCGGAAATAAATCGTGGTTCCAATCTTTTACAATTGTGTTTGTTCGGCGGTGCAATTTTTCTTTTACCTTATCCCAACCTTGTTGTTATCGATGGTAAAAAATATTTCAGTCTTACAAAGGATATTCCCATTTTATCATTTCGTTCTCATAGTCTGAATTATCCCGGCAGTTATATTTCTATTGAATATTCTTACATCTTTAATGCAAATTTGAAAAATTATCTACGCCTGGGATACAAACAATTTTATGAAGTTCCTGCAATACGGTATTTGTCTCCCGGAGTTACTGCCTATACAAATTTCTCCGGCGGCAATGGTATTGGTGTTGAATTATCAGCAGGATTATTTACAATTGAGAATACGTTCACTCTGTTCACTCGATACAGGTATAATCTAAAACCCGGCAGCTCGAAAGAGAATTTCTATGAGGTTTCGTTGGGGCTTTACTCCGGTTTCTTTTCTTTCTACCTGAACTGATAATGTTTGTGATTCTATTATAACGGGGAGTATTTTAACGTAGCAATTCATTCACCGATTTAATAATTACCAGTTATGAAATTACTTGCCATTTTGTTTTCCTCTTTAATTGTATTTCCTTTATTCGGGCAAACAGGAAATTTAAAGGGAATCGTAACTAATGGTGAAAATCCGATACCTCTTGCTAATGTTATAATCCTTAATACTAATTTCGGTGCAGGAACTGATGAAGACGGTAAGTATAGAATGGATCAGATTCCTGTCGGAAATTACCAGGTTCGCTTTACCTCGATCGGTCATGAAACAAAAGTGCTGGATATTTCAATAAGTGCAAATAAAACTCTTGAGTTAAACGTTGTTCTTAGGGAATCAGCGATTGAAGTGGAAGCGGTCGAAGTGACCGGAAAGAAACATCAGGATCAAAGAGATACAAGAACCAGCCTGATTGATTTGACTCCAAGGGATGCTAAAGTTCTTCCCGGCGCTGTGGAAGACGTATTTCGTACTTTGCAGTCGTTGCCGGGTGTGTTGGCGCCTAACGATTTTTCTTCACAACTAATAGTACGCGGCAGCGGTCCCGATCAAAATTTAATTATTCTGGATGACATAGAAGTTTTTAATCCTTACAGATTGTACGGTGTTGTTAGTATGTTCAATCCGGATGCTGTTTCCGATGTGAATCTGATTAGCGGGGGATTTCCAGCAAAATACGGCGATAGGTTATCCGCTGTTCTCGATGTTACGAATAGAGAAGGAAATCCTTCTTTTAATTTAATTGGAAGTTTAAATGCATCAATTGTTTCGGCAAATCTTGTTCTTGAAGGGAAAAATCCTTTTAACCTAAACGGAAGCTGGCTTGTAAATTCTCGCAGGACTTATTACGATCTTGTGATTGAACCATTTGTTAAAAGTGCGGGATTGGTGGATGACAACACAAGCTTTCCTAATTTTTACGATTTTCAGACAAAACTTGTGATTGGTCCTTATAACGGTCATAAAATTCTTTTCGATGGAATTATCTCACGAGATGGCGTTGATGTAGTGAGCGGGAAAGAGAGGAACACACCGGACAGCGTAGGGATTTATAATGTTACCCGGAATGATCTTGCCGGAATTGCGTGGCATTATTCCCCCAATAAAAATTTTATGAACAAGTTTATCCTTTCTTATTACAAAAATAACGGAACAACTGATTTTGAATCCGAAGTCCTCGATCCTTCACTTAACAGGAATAGTTTTGAAAATTCTATTCCCGATACACTTGCACCTTACCTGCTGAATTTTAATTTCAACGGAATTTTTTCATACTACAAGTATTCAGTAGATGATAAGTTTACTTTGATATCAGGTGATCATATTTTTGATGCAGGTGCAGGTGTTGATTTCCTTAAATCGGTTATAGATTTCAATTTTGATCTCGATCCTGAGCTGAAAGCAATCTTTGCTGCCAATCCGCAGTTCCGTGCTGTGTTAAGTGATTTGAAGGATATTAAAAATTACAACAGGTATCATGCTTATGTTCAGGATAATTACAAACTCACATCCCGATTCTTTTTTCAACCAAGTCTGAGATTAGATTATTATGATATCCTGAATAAAGTTTACTTAGCACCAAGAGTTTCTTTTTCTTTTGCGTTAGATGATATAACAACTTTGCGTGCAATGTGGGGTTTGTATTTTCAATCTCCGGGTTATGAGAAATTAAGAGATGGCGGTGTGCTTTACGATCTTTCGGACAAGTATACACATCAACTTACAGCGGAACGCGCAATACATTATGTTATTGGTCTTGAACGATGGCTTTCAAGTGAGTGGAATGTTAAGCTGGAAGGATACTATAAAGATTTTGAAAATCTCTATGAACAAGAAATTGTTAAGGGCAGCAGGTATTTTACAGAACCCATCCCAGGTAAAAATCAAAGATACCCATCGGGCTGGACTCTGCCTGCTATAATTAAAGGTGATTCGGTAACACAAATTCCTGTAGATGGTTCTTATGGGGAAGCCTATGGTTTGGAATTTTTTCTTGGAAAGAAGAATATACTTCCTGACAGTAAACTCTCCGGCTGGATTTCATACTCTCTTGCATTTGCAGTTCGTGTTCAGGATGGAAGCAAATATCCTTTCAGGTTTGATCAGAGAAACACCATAAATGTTGTCCTGGATTACAGAATTAATAACTGGTTGGAATTCGGGTTAAGGTGGCAGTATGGTTCCGGATTTCCCTACAGTGAACCTCAGGGAATTAAACCACGAATTGTTTTTTCAGATATGAATCTTGACGGCACACCTGAAACACCCGTAATAGCAACAAGAAAGGGAACGGAAAATTCAAACGGGGAAGAGCAGGTAATTTATGATGTCGATTTTGGTAATCGCAAATTAAATGCACGCAAACCGGAATATCACAGACTGGATATAAGAGTAAATTTTTCAGCGGATTACTGGGATCTTGATTGGGTATTTTATCTTGATATAATAAACGTTTATAACCACTCCAATGTTATCGGGTATGATTACTACATAACTGATAATCTAACTCTTGGAAGGGACGCAACAACAATGTTTCCGATCATTCCTACACTTGGCTTCAGTGTTAAATTCTAACTGATTGATTTGCTATATTTTATATTCTTATTTTATTTTACAATGAATTGAAAATGGGAAGGAAATCAAGTCTGTGGTTAATTGCATTCATCGCAGTTTGAAGAAATAAAAATCCGAAGTTCTGGGTTGTATTTGCAGCGATATTAATGTTTGTGATATTTTTAATTCCTCATAGTGTTCTTGAATCGGAATTTGATTACGGCAAGTTGAAGTAAGAAGAAAATATTTTCTAACGATTCTAATCTCATAATAAAAATTGGACAACGATAATCAAATATTAACAGTTTCAGAACTAACAAAAGAAATTAAACTTTCTCTCGAGAGTAATTTCGCTAAAGTTTCGGTTGTCGGAGAAATCTCTAATTTCAAAGATCATATTTCAGGACATTGGTATTTTAATCTTAAAGATGCCAACGCTGTAATAAATTGTACAATGTGGAAAGGATTTAACCAGTACGTTTTCTTCACTCCACAAAATGGAATGAAGGTAATTCTTAACGGAAAGATCACTGTTTATCCACCACGTGGAAATTACCAGGTCGATGTTCGTTCAATGAAACCTGCAGGATTAGGAGAACTACAGGAGGCTTTTGAAAAACTGAAAGAGAAGCTCGAAGCGGAAGGTTTATTCGATGAAGAACGTAAACGAACAATTCCGTCTTTTCCTAAAAAAATAGGAATAGTTACTGCAATTGATGGAGCTGCACTTCGTGATATGATTAGTGTTGCCAACCGGAGATATCCCTTAGTTGAGTTGGTAATTGCTCCGGCTACAGTTCAGGGAAGCGGGGCTGCTGATTCGATAGTTAATTCGTTGGAAAGATTAAACAGACAAAAAGTTATCGATACAATTATAGTTGCCAGAGGTGGAGGATCTATAGAGGACCTTTGGGGATTTAATGAGGAAATAGTTGCTCGTGCAATTTATTCTTCGAAATTTCCTGTAATAAGCGGCGTAGGACATGAAACCGATTTCACCATTTCCGATTTTGTTGCCGATCTCAGAGCACCAACACCTTCGGTAGCAATGGAACTTGCAACGCCGGATAAGAATGAAATAATTGCCTTTATTGATGATTTTTCATATTATTCAAAAAATAATCTTGTTAATATCATCAGTAATTCTCGCTCGAGAATTCGGAACGTTCTTTCTTCATATGGTTTCAGAGTACCTGCTGATCTCGTAAGAAGAAAGCAGCAGGAAATCGATTTTATAATATCAAAAATTCTGCAGAACATTGATAAAAAACTCCTGGTTGTAAAACAAAAGATTTCATTGTTAACTAAAACCTTAGAAACGAATGATATACAAAAAACTTTGAAACGTGGATTTGTTTTAGTTACACAGAATTCTAAATTTGTGAAAAGACTTGCTGAATTAAGTAAAAAAGACGCAGCTGAACTTTCCTTTTTTGATGGAAAGATAAAAGTTCATATGTAGATTTATATATTATTTTTGATCATATTTGATGGCAAAGAAAAAACAAAAAAACACCTTCGAAGATAATTTATCCCGGCTTGAAGAAATCGGTAAAGAATTAGATGAAGGCGATTTGGGTCTTGAAAAATCGATAGCTTTGTTTGAAGAAGGAATACAACTTTCCAAATCATGTATTACCGCACTCCAAAAAGCTGAACTTAAAATCACAGAGTTAAAAAATGATCTTTCGGAAATTACATCCGGAGAAGACAAAGAAGAAATTGAATAATAATTTTTACCGGAGTATTAGATAAATGATAGATTCAGAAAAGTATCCCATCCTGGCGAAAGTAGACACTCCCGCAGATATTAAACATTTATCCGTTCATGATTTAAAAAAGTTATGTAAAGATATACGCGAATATTTGATCGATACTATCTCTGAAATCGGTGGACACTTCGGAGGTGGTTTAGGCGCAGTAGAATTAACTGTGGCGATTCACAAAGTTTTTAATACACCTTACGATCTGGTAGTTTGGGACACGGGGCACCAGGCATATCCTCATAAAATTCTAACAGGAAGAAAAGAAGCTCTTAAAAGAATAAGAAAATTAAACGGCATCAGCGGATTTTTAAAAAGAAGTGAAAGTGAATACGATGCTTTCGGTGCCGGTCACGCATCCACTTCAATTTCAGCCGCACTCGGTATGGCTGTTGCACGAGAAATGAAGAAAGAAAATAGAAAAGTTATAGCCGTTGTCGGTGATGGTGCTATGACAGGTGGAATGGCTTATGAGGCAATGAACAATTCCGGTATTAATAAAGCAGATCTGATTGTTGTATTGAATGATAATAATATGTCTATTGCTCCAAACGTATGGCAAATCTCAAATTATTTTACTGAAATGATCTCTCATCCGGATTATAATAAGTTTAAAGGACAGATCTGGGATTTGACGGGCAAGCTCGATCAGTTTGGCGATAGGATGAGAAAAATTGCAGCAAGACTTGAATCCGGTATTAAATCGGTTATAACTCCCGGTATGCTATTCGAAGCTTTAGGCTTCAGGTATTTTGGACCTGTTAACGGACATAATGTTCATCAATTGGTTAAAATTTTTGAACAAGTAAAGGATCTTAAAGGTCCAATCCTCGTTCATGCTATTACTGAAAAAGGAAAAGGTTATGAACCGGCGGAAGGACATTCGCAGCGGCTTCATGCTTCTACACCTTTTGATAAGCTTACCGGTAAAGCGATTAAGAAAGCATCTTCAACTCCATCGTATACAAAAATATTCGGTAATGCACTTGTTGAACTAGTGAATAATAATCCCAGAATAGTTGGAATAACAGCAGCAATGCCCGATGGAACCGGATTGGATATTCTTAAAGAAAAACATCCTAAGAATTATTTTGATGTAGGAATTGCAGAAGAGCATGGGATTACATTTGCTGCAGGTCTCGCGACACAAGGAATTATTCCTGTTGTTGCAATTTATTCAAGCTTTTTACAAAGAGGGTTTGATCAGATTATACACGATGTAAGTCTTCAGAGGCTGCATGTCGTTTTCGTGCTCGATAGAGCAGGATTGGTTGGTGCCGACGGACCGACACACCATGGTGCTTTCGATCTCACTTACCTGCGACTTATACCCGGTATGACTATTATGGCTCCAAAAGATGAATCTGAATTGAGGGATATGCTTTACACTGCTGTTGAACATTGTGACAGACCGATTGCAATCCGGTATCCAAGAGGAAGTGCGTTTGGTGTTCCGTTAAAAGATGGTTTTGAAAAAATCGAAATCGGTAAAAGTGAATCATTGATTAAGGGTGAAGATGTAGCATTCCTTGCTTTAGGAAAAATGGTTGAGTATTCTCTAAACGCAGCAGAAATGTTAAATGAAGAAGGAGTTAGTGCTGAAGTAATAAATATGAGATTTGCGAAACCTCTGGATGAGCAAAAGCTTGATGAAATAGCATCAAAGTTTAATAAAATAATTACTTTGGAAGAAAATAGTCTAAAAGGCGGATTTGGCAGCGGTGTTCTTGAATACTTTGCCGAGAAAAATTATAAAAATGATATTCTGAGAATTGGTTTGCCCGATGAGTTTATAGAGCATGGTACACAGCAGGAACTTCATGCTCAACTTGGAATTGATGCTGAAGGAATAAGAGAAAAAGTAAAAGCGTTTTGCAAAAGCAAAGTTGCAAAGAGGAGAGTAACCATTTGACGGGAAATGTCAAAATTGCTGTTATCGGACTGGGAGGGGTAGCACAATTAGTTCATCTTCCGAATCTTCTAAAAATTAATAATGTTAATATAATATCCGTAGCAGAAGTAAAACCTAGCCGCCTAAATACAATTGCAGATAAATTTAACATTCCTGAACGTTATAAAGATTACAAAGAGCTACTTAAAAAAAGCGAAGTAGATGCAGTAATTATTTCCACACCGACTAGTCTTCATAAAGAAATAACCATCGATTGCCTGAATGCAGGCAAAGATGTTCTCGTTGAAAAACCAATTGCCCGGAACGTAAAAGAAACCGACTCAATCTTAAACGCTGCAGAGAAAAACAAACGTAAGCTGATGATTGGGATGAATCTTCGTTTTCGTCCAGATACTTTATTGCTTAAAAGTATGATACAGGCTGGCGAGATTGGCACACCATTTTATGCAAAATCACAGTGGATACGAAAACAAAGTAGTGAAGAAAAATGGTTTACTAGAAGGGAAGAAGCAGGCGGCGGCGTTTTGCTCGATCTTGGAATTTCCCTGCTTGATGTTTCTTTGTGGTTAATAGGTCATCCGAAGGTGAATTCTGTACAGACACAAAATTTTTATCAGAATACTAAAAATCTCGAGGATACCTCAATCAGTTTTTTAAGATGTGAAGATTCTAAAATAATAAACATTGAGACAAGCTGGACTTTGCCGATTGAAAAGGATTTCTTCCAGATCACTATTTATGGTTCTAAAGGCAGCGTTACAACGACCCCACTGCATATTTATAAAAAAGTGGAAAACCAGCTTGTCGATTTAAAACCAAATATGTCCGATAGCCCATCACAATTATTTAAAAAGTCTTATTTTAATGAACTTAAAAGTTTTGTAAGTGCGGTACGCGGATTGAGCCCTTTATTTTCATCGGCTGAAAGAGCTGTAGAAAGATTGAAAGTTATTGAAACAATGTACAAATCGGCAAAGAAACAACAGGAAGTAAAAGTAAATTAGTATGAGTAAAATCTTATTAGTTGATGATGAACGAGACATAGTTGAATTCCTGCAGTACAATCTTGAACAAAAAGGTTACGAAGTAATCGTTGGTTACGACGGGCTTGAAGCATTAAAAAAGTTATCCGAAAATCCCGACCTTATAATTCTCGATATAATGATGCCTCATCTTGATGGTTATGATGTTTACAAAAAGATAAGAGAGAATGAAAGTTTTAAGAATATTCCCATCATTTTTCTAACAGCAAAATCCGGCGAAATAGATGAAATAAAAGCACTTGAACTCGGTGCAAGTGATTATGTTCAGAAGCCGATTTCACCAAAAAAATTATTAGCCAGGGTTAAGCTGAATCTGAGAAAATATGAAAAAGATAAAACCGGAGATAAATCTACCGTTCTCGAAGTCGGTCCTCTTGTAATAGACAGGGGAAAATTTATTGTGCAGATAGATAATGTTGAAACGGTTTTTCCAAGGAAGGAGTTCTCACTTTTATATTTTCTTGCTAATAATCCTGGAAGAGTGTATGACCGCGCTGAGTTGTTGAAAGAAGTCTGGGGTGCTGATGTTTTTGTAGTTGATAGAACCGTGGATGTTCACATCAGGAAAATAAGGGAAAAGTTAGGCAAGCATTCCGATCTTGTTGAGACAATAAAAGGAGTCGGGTATAAGTTCAAAAGTGTTTAATGAATTTAATACAAACCTGAGATCTTCTCTCGTTTATTATAAAGAATACCTTCTTTTTCTCATCATTTTAATTTTAGTTTTCTTTCTTTTATCTGAACACTCAATCAGTGTATTAGCTGTTTATTTAATTGTCTTTGCAGTTAGTCTTTATGTAATGTACAAGGTAGGAAAACGGCGTAATAGTGAGCTTGATGAAATAGAATCAATTATAAAGAAAATAAGGGAAGGAGGCTATAATTCTGCAGATGAAATAGTATTAGACAGACACTTAGTTCTCCTGGAAAAAGAAATAAAGCAAATGTACCAGCGAAGCATGGACGACATCAAACATCTTGAAAGACTGCAGAAAGTTCGATCACAATTTATTGCAAATGTATCGCACGAATTGCGTACACCTATTTTTACGATCCAGGGATTTATTGAAACCTTACTTGACGG
>Ga0307436_1001394_pt1 | contig 10764 bp, 8 predicted proteins | sample SalMarWE160440MG_FD_202513 | JGI IMG/M metagenome (GOLD analysis project Ga0307436, IMG submission 202513) | Salt marsh sediment microbial communities from the Plum Island Ecosystem LTER, Massachusetts, United States - WE1604-40 | ecosystem: Environmental > Aquatic > Marine > Intertidal zone >...
CCGGGCCTGGGCGACAGTTTCCCGCGTCTCGGCCAGAATCTTACCGATATGCCCTTCCGCCATTATCTGATCTATCTTTCGGCTTGTCCTGTCCAGATTCTCCGCCGTTGATTCGAAATTCTTCATTATTATGTTCATCCTCTTGTCGGACAGAACCGTCCTCAATGACTTGATAGTCGACTTCAGCTGATCCGATATGCCCCTCAGATCGAGCTGTTTCATTCCACCCAGGGTCTCATCCAGAGAGGAGAGTAACATTTTCAACTCCGAAGGACGTGTAGGTATTACGGGATACTTGACCGGGAAATCGATCTTCGGAGACTCCGCCAATTCTTCAGGGGTCCCGGGAGAGAGACTGACGAAGGACACGCCGGACAAACCCGAGAGGCTCACCCGGGCAACGGTGTTGCTGTGTATCACATCTTTGAGATAGATCTTCATTACCACCTCGATAAGTCTGTCGTCCGGTGCCACTCTTATGCTCTTTACCCTGCCTGCTTCGACCCCCCTGTACCTCACACTTGAGTCCACTTTCAGGCCCTGGACGGATTCGTCGAAATAGGAGACGTAGGTGGCGCCTTTCTTAAAGTAATGTGCCGCCCCGAGCCAGATTATCGCTATTACGCCTATAAGAAAGCCTGTTGTTACAAACAGGCCCAGGAGGAATTTCGAAGTCTGTTTAGCCATTCTGTGCCGTTACCGCCTTCTTCTCTGATGCCATGGGCCGCCTCCTGAAAAAGTTTACCACCCGGGGATCGGTCGACTTATCTCTGAGTTCCCTGGGGTCTCCCTCGGCGATGATGCCTTTTTCCTTCTTGTCCAGCATGATGACCCTGCTGCCGATATTGAAGATCGACTCCAGTTCCTGAGTAATGATCACCATTGTGGTCCTCATGCCCTCGTTTACGCGCTTGATGAGAATGTCGATCTCGGCGGCTGTGACCGGGTCAAGACCGGCCGACGGCTCGTCAAGAAAGAGGATCCTGGGATCGAGCGCCATAGCCCGGGCAAGCCCGGCCCTGATTCTCATGCCGCCCGAAAGCTCCGAGGGAAGATGGTTTCCGTAGCCCGCCAGGTTTACCATCCCGAGCTTCATTCTGACGATCAGGTCCACCGTCTCTGGAGACAGATGCATATATTCACGAATGGGGAGCGCCACATTGTCCGCCAGTGTCATCGATCCGAAAAGGGCCGCGGTCTGAAAGAGCACGCCTATGCCCATCCTGACATTGTTCAGTTCCGCATCGCCGGCGGCAAAAATGTCCACTCCATTGATCACGACCCTTCCCTGGTAGGGCCTGTGGAGGCCGATCATGTGCTTAAGAAGAGTGGACTTGCCGCAGCCGCTCTCGCCCATGATAATGAATGTCTCGCCGTGATAAACCTCAAAACTCACATCCTCAAGTATCACGTCGTCGTCATACCTGGCGCTAAGGGCGTCCACAACGATGATCGGTTTCCTCTCCGTCAATTCCTTCTCCTCCCGGAAATCCTCATGACAGGTACTTGAGGACCATCGCAAAGGCTGCATCGACTATGATGATCAGAAAAATCGCGGAGACGGCAGCCGACGTGGTTATCTTGCCCACTGCTTCAGCCCCTCCTCTGGCCTGAAACCCTTTCTGACATCCTATGCCCGATATAATCAGCGCAAAGACGGCGGTTTTGACAAGGCTCGTCAGTACGTCGAATATGGTTATACTTCCAGGAATTTCGTGGAAATAGGTATAGGGGGCCAGTCCAAGGTCCGCGACTCCCACTATCAGGCCTCCCAAAATCCCGAGAAAATCGGCGTAAAGGGTCAGGACAGGCACGATTATGATCATTGCAAGGACCTTTGGAACAGCGAGGAACCTTACCGGATCGAACCCCATTGTGACAAGGGCGTCCACTTCCTCGTTCACCTTCATCGTCCCTATCTCCGCGGCAAATGCAGACCCAGACCTCCCCGCAACGAGTATGGCGGTCATGATCGGTCCGAACTCCTTCACCATGGCGATGGCCACCAGCGAACCGAGGAAGACGTTGAATTCGTACTGACTGAGCTGCTCCGAGGCCATGATACCTATGACGAACCCGAGGAGGAGGTTGATAAGACCCACAATGGGAAGGCCGTCGACTCCCGCTCTTTTCATATAGAAAAAAACATCTCCCCACCTCAGAGAGCGGGGATGCCTGACGCAGTATACTACCGCAATCAGAAGCTCACCCAGAAAAGTCATGAACGTCACGAAGTCCCGGGAAAGACCCAGGGCCACATCTCCGACTTCCTCGATGAAACCGGAGGCCCCCCTTCCCGCGACGAGTGGTTTCCTGGAAATGGCGTCGCGGTCGAGGAGGGCCATGATGCCTTCAGTCTCCTGGCTCAGATTTGCGAACCTGAAGGGGATAGATGCCGAGCGTGCCCTGTTTTCCACCTCCACGAGTACCAAAGCACCGGCACTGTCAAGATATTCAAGTCCGGACAAATCGACGGTCAGCTTTGAAGGGAGCATCTCGTCCATAAGCCCCTTGATAGCCTGCATCACCACGCCGATATTATCGAGTGCTATCCGACCTTCGACGGAAAAGGTAATCTCGCCCCCTTTTTTGCCTTTTACCCTGATTGTATGTCCATGTCCGCGTCTCGTTTCGTCTTCCATACCCTTATGAAGGCACGTACTACAACATGATACGACAGCCCACCTTCACTATCAATTTATCATGAAGCCGAAAAATGTCAATTTTATGAGGACACAGGACGGGCTGAAGGTGTATGTTCAAAAGAGGTCATCCGGTGATTTCTGTGGACTTAAGATACCCTCTCCCATGGAAGGCCGGGAGAGGGTATATCAAAAATGAACGGAACGCTGCTATTACCTGCTCAACCGGTGGACCGCCTCGACCATTGCGATAGCATTTTCCGTGGGAGTTTCGGGGAGGATGCCGTGGCCCAGATTGAAGATATGCCCGCGTGCCGGGAAAGCCTTGTTCAGTATGTCCTGCACCCGATCCTCAATATGCTCCCTCGGGGCAAACAAGACACACGGGTCAAGATTACCCTGGACTGACACTTTCTTCCCCAGTTTTTTTACCGCATCTTCAATATCGACCCGCCAGTCAACACCGATAACATCGGCGCCCGATTTTCTGATTATCTTTATCAGACCGGCGCAGTCGTTGACAAAATAGATGACGGGGACACCGAATTTCCTCAGTGCCTTGATAGCCGCTTTTACATAAGGGAAAATAATTTCCTCGTAATCATACGGAGAAAGTATACCGGCCCAGGAGTCAAATAGCTGTACCGCCTGGGCACCCGCCTGAATCTGGGCCGAGAGATATTCGATAACTGTTGCAGTAATCTTGTCCATGAGCCCCTCGAAAAGCCCCCGGTTCTGGTACATCATCTTTTTTGTATTGATAAAATTCTTCGAGCTTCCCCCCTCGATGATATATGTTGCAAGGGTAAACGGCGCTCCGGAAAACCCGATCAAAGGTACCCTGCCACGGAGTTCCTGTCTCAGTATCGCGATGGCCTCGAGCACGAAAGGCATGCTGTCTTCGGTGTCCGGAATTATCAATTTGTCGGCACCCGATTTGCTCCTGACGGGCTCCCCCAGAACAGGCCCCTTCTTCTCTGAAAATTCCAGGTGCATTCCCATGGCCTCGACGGGTATTAGAATGTCGGAAAAAAGTATCGCAGCGTCGACGCCGAGAATGTCCACAGGCTGAATCGTCACTTTTGCCGCCAGTTCGGGGGTCTTGCAGAGGGTAAGAAAATCCACTTTAGACCTTACTTCCTGGTATTCCTTGAGATACCTGCCGGCCTGTCTCATGAGCCATACCGGCGTATGGTCCACCTTTTCTCCTCTGCACGCCTTCAAAAAAGTATCGTTCATACGTCCTCCTGAAAAAGGGAAAATAATAGATGCAAAGGTACTGCCCCGCCTATTTGCTGATTACCGTCTTTGTGAGTTTGCGCGGCACGTAACCACAAAAGGGTTCCTCTTCGAGATAGTCCCCGTGTATGGAATATGCGCGTGCCCTGCAGCCGCCGCATACGTTGATATATTCGCAGGAGCCGCACTTGCCCTTGTATTTCCTGAAGTCTCTCAGTTCCCTGAAGAGTTCGGAATTCTCCCATATCTCCCGGAATGACTTCTCCCGTATATTTCCGGCGGGCTTCGGAAAGTAACTGCACGGAAGGACATTCCCGTCCACATCGATAAGGCAGATCAGTTGTCCTGCGATGCACCCCTTGCCCCCGCCCGTCGAGAATTTCAGGGAGCGCCTGTTAAATTTTTCCCCCTTCTTCTTGGACTGCTGAAGTACCACCCTGTAATAGTGGGGGGCGCATGTCGGTCTGACGAGCATTGTGTCCTCTTCCTTCTCCATATCGTAATGCCAGTCGAGTATCTCTTCGTAGTCCTCTTTCGAAATCAGTTCGTTCATGATCTCCTCTCCCCTTCCGGTGGGCACGATCATGAACATGTACCAGGCCGTTGCGCCGAGTTTCTTGGCCAGCCTGTATACCTTCGGTATTTCTTCCTGGTTCCTCTTGGTGAAAGAAGAGTTGATAATAAACTCTATGCCGTTTTCCCTGAAGAGCCGCGCGGCGTTCATGGTCCCGGCAAAGGCCCCCTTCTGGCTCCTGAAATCGTCATGCACCGCCTCATCGGACCCGTCAAGACTGAGGGAAACGATCCTGATACCTGAGGACTTTATGTCCTCGCATACCTCCTGGTTCACCAGGGTGCCGTTTGTGGCGAGGCACATCCGAAGACCTCTGTCCGTCCCATGTCTGGCAATATCAAAGACATCTTTTCTCACCAACGGCTCCCCGCCCGAGAGAACCACCACGGGCTTCGCATACCCGGCTATGTCGTCAATGACCCTGAAGGCCTCATCTTTTGTAAAATCGGGATGTCCCTTCACCTCCATCTCCGACGACGAACGGCAATGCACGCAACGCAGGTTGCACCGCCTCGTTATCTCCCATGCTATCCACTTCGGGGCAAATTCCATCTCGCTCCTCCCTGTCCGTTCGGCCGCCGGCGCCTTTTGGGCCCGCGCCCGTCCGTCCCGTACCGTACAGGCCGGCCGGAACACCACTACGCTATTATACCTGCGCCTCCATCAATTTTTCACCAAAGACGGTCTCTTCCATGGAGTCAAGCAGGGGCCCGAAGGTGCCCCGGTCGAGCGCAGAGACCGGTATGGCCCCGAAACGCACAACCAGGCTCCTCATTTCATTCTTACCGACCCTGTCGATCTTGTTGAACACCAGGAGCCGTTTCTTGCCTGTAAGATTGAGGTCCGAAAGGATCTGTTCGACCGACTCTATCTGCTGTTCAAACCGGGGATTGGAAATATCGACTACATGCAGAAGAAGGTCGGCATCTTCGAGCTCTTCCAGTGTCGCCCTGAATGCCGCGACCAGGTCTTTAGGGAGGTCCCTGATGAAGCCGACCGTATCAGTGATCACGATCTCCCGCTCACGTGGAAATCTCAGCCTCCTGCTGGCAGTATCAAGAGTGGCGAACAGTTTGTCTTCCACGAAGGTCTCGCTCTTTGTCAGTGCGTTCAGCAGGGTTGACTTGCCGGCGTTAGTATATCCGACGATAGATACGATGGGGATCCGCTGCGAAATGCGGCGGGCCTTTCTCTGCCGCCTGGCTTCGCTCAATACCTTCAGCTCCCTTTCGAGGAGGCTGATCCTCTCCCTCACACGCCTCCTGTCAATTTCGAGCTTCATTTCCCCCGGCCCCCTCCCTCCTATTCCACCCATGAGCCTGGACATGGCGGTCCCCTTCCCCGTCAGGCGCGGCAGCCTGTATTTGAGCTGAGCGAGTTCCACCTGGACCTTGCCGTCCCTGCTGTGGGCACGCCTGGCAAAAATATCGAGAATGAGTTGAGACCGGTCGATGACCTTCAGCTCCGTCAATTCGTTTATAGCCTTTATCTGAGACGGGTTAAGATCCTGGTCGAATATGAGCAGGGTCGCACCCCTGTTCATCGCGGTGATGACCAGTTCCTTCACCTTGCCTTCCCCCATAAGATACTTGGGGTTGATCTCCTTCGGTCTCTGTACAATCCTGTCGAGGACTATCACATCGCTCGACACGGCGAGTTCCTTCAGCTCCTCGATGGAATCCTCCTGATCGTATTTCGGCTTCCTGGAAACGCTCACGAGAATCGCCCTCTCTCCGTGACGGCCGCTCCCCTCAGGTCCGCCCGCCTCAGCTATCTCAAAACTTCTTGCCCTCTCCATTTCCTCTTCGAAGGCAACGATGAAGGATTTGAAGTCGAATCTCAGCTGGTAAAAGTCGATTGGAGGCAGTATATCGAAAGACACCTCTCCCCGGCGCGGTACAAGGTGCGCAATGTAGACGTGGCCCGGCTCACCATTGTTCAGACCTATCGCAGCTATGACGTCAAATCTCAGGAGGGCGAGGTCCGTGAGGTCGTCCTGATTCAACGGTTCGTCGTCAAGGTGAGTATGGATAAACCTCAGTCCGCGCAAGGCACGCCTTCCGAGAGGGTAATCTTCAAGGTTGGGTATGAATATGCCCTTCGCGTCCCCCACGATGACATGTGTTACGGTGCCTTTTCTGGAAACAAGTATACCGATCTGACGATTCAGTTCCGCGGAGACCTGTGAGAGATATTTCCCCAGTTCTGCCGTAATCAGCTCGCTATGAAGCCGCCTGCGGTAAATCCGCTCAAGCAGGTAGACCTGACTTCCCTTAAGTCCGGTCAATTTTCCGTAAAGTGCGGGTATCCAGTCCTCCACAAAAAAGGTGTAATTCTTCTCGTTTATTAGAACCTATCTCAAAATCCGTTCTCGGTTCAAAGCTGTCATTCCCGCAAGCGAAGCGCCTGCCTGCCGGCAGGCAGGCAGGCGTCGGGAATCCTTCTGGAAACAAAGAGAGATTCCGGACAAGCCGGAATGACAGACTTGGTGCCTGTGATGATATTTCAATTTTGCGATAGGTTCCAGTAATATTTTACCATAGAAACTCACCCGGCATTCGCCTGAAGAGGCAATAACTGGAACGAGTGATGATAAGGAGGTCGCTTGGAGATCATTTCGGAACATCAAATCGACGGGAAAACCCTCCGTCTCGTTAAAGGGGACATCACGGAAAGAGACGTCGACGCAATCGTTAACGCCGCCAACTCACATCTCCGGCACGGGGGCGGAGTCGCCGGCGCTATTGTGAGAAAAGGAGGACGGGTGATCCAGGAGGAAAGCGACAGGATCGGTTTTACGCCTGCCGGAACGGCTGTGATTACCGGCGCCGGGAAGCTGCCGGCCAGGTTCGTGATCCACGCAGTAGGACCCAGGATGGGAGAGGGAGACGAGGACAACAAGCTGAAGAGTGCGGTGGTCAGCTGCCTCATGCTTGCCTCACAAGAAGACCTGGGAAGCATCTCCATGCCGGCAATCAGCTCCGGAATCTTCGGCTTTCCGAAGGACCGGTGTGCAAGTATCCTGGTCGGAGAATCGGCCTCATTTCTGAAGAAGAACATGGGGGCAAGCCTCCACCTTGTTGAATTCTGTATCTTCGATGACCATACTCTCGGCTTTTTCAGAAAAGAATTCGACAGGCTGGCAAAATCGGGATGACGCTGTCAGGAACGCTGACGACGCTTCTTGCGGGAATATACCGTCTTTATTTTTTTGTATAGTTCTTCCGGGTTGAAAACCACTCCGCCGGGTCTGCCATAAAACAGAACCTCCGATCTGCCGTTCACGGCGAGTCTTACGTCCTCCACCATCTGTCCCGCGTTCATCTCGACAACCAGGAACGTTCTCCTTTCCCCGGCCAATCTGGAAAGCTGCTGCTCCGGAAAGGGATAAAGTGTCACGGGCCTGAAAAGGCCGATCTTTGCGCCCTCCCTACGCAATTCCTGCACAGCCGAAAGGGCTATGCGAGCCGCCGTTCCGAAGGCCACCACCACAAGCTCGGAATCCTTTACATCACAGGCATCGAACATTACTTCCTTCTTCTTCACCAGTTCGTACTTCTTCAGCAGCTTCCTGTTCCTCTGCTCCAATTCTCCCTGTCCCATGCACAGGGATCTTATCACCCTCGGTTTACGTCCTTTACAGCCGTCTACGATCCAGTCCTTTGGCGGGAGTTCAGGTCTGACGTATTGCGTCGGGGAAAAAGGTTCCATCATCTGTCCCACCACGCCGTCGCCCAGTATGACAGCGGGCATCCTGTATGTCTCGGCCTTGTCGAAGGCCCGCATGGTCAGGTCCCACATCTCCTGCAGGCTGAAGGGAGCATAAACCAGGCACCTGTAATCACCGTGTCCGCCGCCCTTGACCGCCTGAAAATAGTCCGCCTGACTGCCCGTAATGTTGCCAAGGCCGGGACCGCCTCTCTGGATATTGACAATTACCGCCGGCAGTTCGGCTCCGGCAAGAAACGATATGGCCTCCTGCATGAGACTGATACCCGGACTGCTGGAAGAAGTCATCGCCCGCACCCCGGCGGCGGACGCCCCGAATACCATGTTAATAGAGGCAAGTTCACTTTCCCCCTGTATGAAAACGCCTCCCGTTTCGGGCATATGTTTCGCCATATATTCCGGCAGTTCGTTTTGCGGCGTTATGGGATATCCCGCATAGAAACGGCATCCGGCCCTCAGCGCCGCCTCTGCAAGCGCCTCGTTTCCTTTCATAAGCAGCATCTTCCGGCTGTCCGTCGTTTTTCTCATATAACCCCGCTTATTCTGTTTACTCCCAAAGTCATTCCCCGTAATTATATCACAGTTACGGCAAGGTTACAGTATATGCTGCCGGCCTTCCACGTTCAGGTCAAAGGCACTGCCGGAAGCGACCATGGAGGAATGACGGGCAAAGAACTTAAGACAATAGAAGGCCTTTTGTATCACCTCCGAGCTTCACTGATGACATGAGGCACCGGCCAAGCGGCAATTGACAAAAGGCATGGGCTTTAATTAAGATTCTGTTCTGGTATATGGAGACCTCAATGTATTTTCAGGATTTGATACTCTCACTGCAGAATTACTGGGCCGGTAAGGGATGCGTCCTCCTTCAGCCCTATGACATGGAAGTCGGAGCCGGCACGTTTCATTCCGCCACCTTTTTCAGAGTGATAGGTCCAGAGCCGTGGAAGGCCGCCTATGTTGAGCCCTCAAGGAGGCCCACAGACGGAAGGTACGGCGAAAACCCGAACCGCCTTCAGCACTATTATCAGTACCAGGTCATTATAAAACCGTCGCCCGCAGACAGCCAGGAGATCTACCTCGACAGCCTCTCCTCCCTGGGCATAGACCCTACAAGGCATGATATAAGGTTTGTCGAGGACGACTGGGAATCGCCTACACTGGGGGCCTGGGGGCTGGGATGGGAGGTCTGGCTTGACGGGATGGAGGTCACGCAATTCACCTATTTCCAGCAAATAGGCGGTATGGATCTCAGGCCCGTCTCCCTCGAAATCACTTATGGGCTTGAGCGGATCGCCATGTACCTTCAGGGGGTTGAAAACGTTTACCAGATCAAATGGAACAAGGACCTGCTTTACGGTGACCTTCACCACATGAGCGAAGTCGAAGGCTCGCGGTATAACTTCGATCATTCCGATGCGGAATTGCTGGCCAGACATTTCGACGACTGCGAAGGTGAATCCATTCGAATGAACAAGGTGGGCCTTGTCATTCCCTCCTATGAATTCTGTCTCAAATGTTCGCACCTCTTCAACCTCCTTGACGCCAGGGGCGCCATATCCGTCACTGAAAGGACAAAATATATAGCAAGGGTGAGGAACCTGGCAAAAATGGCGGCCGAGGCGTTCTACAAACAGAGGGAGGAGATGGGATTTCCCCTGCTCCGGGGAGGGCGATGAACATGGAAACCACGGAACCGGCAGTACCGGTCTTATTGGAGATCGGAAGTGAAGAGATCCCCTCTCGCTTCCTGCCCGGCGCCTTGTCGGACCTGAGAAGCCTAGCCGAAAGCGTCTTTGATGAATACCGGATCACCTTTACGGAAATCAGCACTTTTGCGACTCCGCGAAGGCTCGCCCTGATGGTGGCAGGAGTTTCAGCCCGACAGACGGACGTGACAAGAGAAGTATTCGGACCTTCAAAAAAGGCGGCTTTCGACGAAAGAGGGCTGCCCACAAGGGCGGCCGAAGGGTTTGCACAATCCGTAGGAGTAATGGCATCGGACCTTGTCATACGCAGCAAGGGGAAAGGCGAATACGTTGCGGCAGTGATAGAAGAGAAAGGTCTGCAGACCAGGCTCGTCCTGCCCGAAATGCTCAAGAAGATAGTGCTCTCCCTCCGCTTCCCCAAGTCGATGAGATGGGGAGATGGGGACCTGCTTTTCGCCCGGCCCATACACTGGATATTGGCCCTTTTCGGTCCCGAGACGGTCCATTTCGAGATTGACGGAATAAAGAGCGGAAATATTACCCGCGGACACCGGTTTCTATCGCCTGCATCCTTCCAGGTCGGGGACGCCGATTCCTATTTAAACATCCTGGCGAAGAATTACGTTATTCTCGACCAGGGCAAGAGGCGGGATCTTATCCAGAAAGGCATCACAAGTCTCGCCTCCACAGCGGGAGGGCAGCCCGTCATAGACGATGAACTTCTGGGTACGGTCACCTTTCTCGTGGAGTTCCCGGTCCCCGTCCTCTGCGGGTTCAGCAGCGGTTATCTCAAACTGCCGAAGGAGCTACTGATAACAGTGATGAGGGACCACCAGAAATATTTCGCCGTGCAGGACGGCGACGGGAATCT
>Ga0307436_1001396_pt1 | contig 10753 bp, 12 predicted proteins | sample SalMarWE160440MG_FD_202513 | JGI IMG/M metagenome (GOLD analysis project Ga0307436, IMG submission 202513) | Salt marsh sediment microbial communities from the Plum Island Ecosystem LTER, Massachusetts, United States - WE1604-40 | ecosystem: Environmental > Aquatic > Marine > Intertidal zone >...
CCGACCCGAGGTCGGACACGCTGAGGCGCAGCCTGGCGTTGTCGCTCGCCGCCGCCACCGTGATCTCGCTGCCTCTCGGCGCGTACTTGCCAGCGTTGTCGAGCACGTTGACCAGGGCCTGCTCGAGCAGGAGGACGTCGCCCTGGACGGGTGGCAACCCGGCCGGCACGGAGATCTTGAGCCGGTGGCCCATAAGCTCACGGCGCAGCTGGCGCAGCGCGCCGCCGATCAGCTCGCGCACGTCGATCCATTCGCGATTGAGTGGCAGCGGCCCCCGGCTGATGCGGGTCATGTCGAGCAAGTTCTGGACGTAGCGGTTGAGACGCTCGCCTTCGTCGCGGATCGTCTCGATGAGCGCGCGCCGGTCGTCGGCGCCGATCGCGTCGGGTGCCTCCAAAAGGCTGGTCGCCGCTCCGATGATGGAGACGAGCGGCGTTCTGAGGTCGTGGCTGACCGACGACAACAACGCCGCCCGCAGCCGCTCGCGCTCGGCCACCATGCGGGCCTCCTCCATACCGGCGGCGAGGCGGACCTGCTGGGCGGCAAGCGTGCGCTCGGCCTCGACGCGGGCGCTGAGGCGTGCGGCAAGGTCACCCATGAGGACGGCGATCAGCAGGAACAGGAGCAGCGTCAGGCCGAGACCCTTGTCGGCGATCTCGAGCCTGAAGTAGGGCTCGGTGAAGAAGACGTCGTAGGCAAGAAAGCTCAGCACGCTGGCGAAAAGCGACGGCCAGCGGCCCCACCAGCGTGCCGCCAGCAACACCGCCACCAGAAAGACCAGCGACAGGCTTTCGACCGGAAAAAAAGCCTTGATCGCGAAGGCGATGGCGCCCGCTGCGGCGACCGCGGCTATAGCTCCCGCGTAGGAGCGCGTAGCGGGCGCAAGCGGCAAGCGGGGGCGGCGGGTTTCCGCCATGGCGACCACAGTCCCTCCCGTACCCGCCCATAGCCAGCGCAGCGGACAGAGGATCAGGCAAGCCAATAGGCCGAAAGCAGCATGACATAAACAGTCGACAGTTCCAGCCGGCCGAGCAGCATGGCGAGGGCCAGCAGCCACTTGGCCGGGGTTGCAAGAGCGGCGAAGTTGGCCGCCGGACCGACGAGCGGACCAAGACCCGGGCCGGCGTTGGCCATCGCCTCGGCGACGGCGCTGGTACTCGACACGAAATCGAGGCCGGTGGTCATCACGCCGAGCGACAGTACCAGGAAGGTCAGCAGATACATGAAGAAGAAATTACGCACCGCGCCGATCATGGCATCGTCGACCACGCGATTGCCGTAGCGGGTGGTCAGAACGCGGTGCGGCGAGAGCATGCGCTTGAGATGGCCGCCGACGCCGGCGAGCAGGATCTGCCAGCGAAACACCTTGATCCCGCCGGCCGTCGAGCCGGCGCAGCCGCCGACCAGCAGCAGGATGAAAAACAGGCCGACCGCGAAGCTGCCCCAGGCGGAATAGTCCGTCGTGGCGTATCCGGTGTCGGTGAGCACCGAGGTGACGTTGAATGCGGACAGGCGCAGCGCGTGTTCAAAGGTCATGTGGCCGGCGATCACGTTCCACGCCGTCGCCATGACGATGCCGGCGACGAGAATCGCCAGGAAGGCGGGCACCTGACGCTCCTGGGTGAATGCCCGCGCCCGCTGGTCGGCCAGCCGCGCCCACCACACCAGCGGCAACGCGCCGGCGATCATGAACACGATGCCGACGATCTCGATCGAGACTGAGTTGTAGTAGCCGATCGAGGCGTCCTTGGTTGAATAGCCGCCGGTCGAGATAGTAGTCATGGCGTGGTTGACGGCGTCGAACGCGTTCATGCCGGCGAGTCCGTAGGCGATCGTGCAGGCGACCGACAGCGCGACGTACGTGGTCAAGGTGAGGCGGGCGAGCTGATACAGCCGCGCCACCGGCTTGTCCGAGATGTCGGAGGATTCGGCGCGAAAGAGCTGCATGCCGCCGACGCTCAGCCTGGGCAGGAGCACGATCGCGGTAACGACGATGCCGGCGCCGCCGAACCACTGCAGCATCGAGCGCCACAGAAGGAGGCCAGGCGGGAAGTGATCGAGGCCGACGAACACGGTCGAACCGGTGGTGGTCAGGCCCGACATGGTTTCGAAGAAAGCGTCGGTGACGGTGGCGGCGAGCGGGGAAAGGATGAACGGCAGTGACGCGAACACCGCAACCGCCAGCCAGCTCGATACGGTCAGCATGTAGCCGGTGCGCCGGTCGAGCTGGCCCCCACGCCCGCGTGACGACAGGGTCATCATGCCGCCGACGTAAGCGGTTATCGCCGCCGCGATCGCGAAGCTCCGCCAATCGCGGCTGCCGGAAGCGGCATCGACGATCATCGGGACCGCCATGGCAGCGGCGAGCATCAACAGGAGGAACCCATCGACAAAGACGACAAAAGCGAGCGGCGTGCCGACCGCCATCGGCGGGGGCGCGACGACGGGTAGGGCCGTTCTTGCCAACGGCGGGCCGTTGGCATGGCTGCCAGGTAGGACGCGGATGGCCACACACTCCGTTCAGGGAGCGGATCACATGGCGACGGACGGCATAAGGGAGCTATGCGCAATTGCCGGCACGGACGTAAAGATCGCGTAAGGCAACGCGGCGGCATCGGCTGCCGGCCGGCGAACGCCCGGCCGGACCGGGCCCCGACAGTGATTTCGGCGGAAAACCTTCGGCGACCGCCTCCGCAAAACTCGCCGCGAGGCTCGCCGGCGTACATTGGGCCATATCACCCCAAAACGATCGTGCCATGAGTGAGACGACCATCCCGACCCCGCGCGGCCCGTTGCCGGCGTGGCTGGCGCGGCCCGGGGGCGCCGGCCCGTGGCCGGGCGTGGTCGTCATCCATGACGCCCTCGGCATGACCCGGGATCTGCGCAACCAGGCCGACTGGCTTGCCGGCTCCGGCTACCTTGCGCTGGGGCCGGACCTGTATTCGTGGGGCGGGCGCTTTCGCTGTCTGCTGGCGGTGATGGGCGACATCGTCCGCCGCCGCGGCCGCGCCTTCGACGAGATCGAGGCGGCCCGCGCCGATCTCGCCGGACGGGCGGACTGCACGGGCAAGGTGGGGGTGATCGGTTTCTGTCTCGGCGGCGGCTTCGCCATCGTGCTTGCGCCGAGGCGCTACGGCTTTTCCGCAGCGAGCGTGAACTACGGTCGGCTCCCGGCCGACGCCGGGACGCTGCTGGCGACCGCCTGTCCGATCGTGGCGAGCTACGGGGCGCGGGATCGCAGCCTCCGCGGCGCCGCGGCGCGGCTGGAACGGCTCCTGTCGACGGCCGGCGTTCCCCATGACGTCAAGGAATACCGGGACGCCGGCCATGCCTTCATGAACAACCACGCCGGCGAACCGATCCCGGTGGTGGTGGGCCTGCTGAGTTTCGTCGTCGGTGGCGCCGTCCATCACGCACCATCGACCGCCGACGCACGGCGGCGCATCGTCGCCTTTTTCGACGAGCATCTCGGCTGAGCCACAGTGGTGAGCGCCGGCGGGCAAGATTTCGCGTGTACTCGGGCCGCGGCCGCGGCCGCCGCGGATGCGTTCACCGCGACGCCGCGACGGCAGGTTATGCTTAACAGGATGCTGCGACGACTTTAACTATTCTATAGGCTGTTGAAGTTTAGATTGCTCTTCTACGTTCGGTGAGGAGCAATGTTTTCTCTGTTCGGCTCGAAGAACTACTACGGCGTACCGGCCGGCGCCATCTACCGCACCACCCGCTTTCCGCCCGCCTTCACCCAGCACGAGCGCGCCGTGGTCGAGGCGTTTTTCGGCCGCAAGGACCGCAAGCCCTCCGCGCCGCCATCGCCCAAGCGCAAGGACCAGCCCACCAGCCGGCGCGGCTAGCACGCCGTCACGAGGCCGCCGCCGTCGGCTCGGCGATCGCCGGCGCCTGCCACCGCGGCAGGTCGGCGAGACCGCCGCCGAGAAAGGTGTGGTGCCAGAGCTGGGTGGTGATCACCCCGGTCAGCCCCATGTCGAACACCAGCCGCTGGAAGGGATTGCGCCATGGCGACGCCACCACGTTGCGCGCCCACGCGACGGCGGCGTGATCGAAGTAGCCGGTCGCGGCGATCGCCTCGGCGCTCAGCAACTGATCGACCCAGCCCGGGCGATCCTCGCGCAGGAACAGCGAAAACAGGTTGGCGCGGAACATGGTCTTGCTGCGCCGGGCGATCGCCGTCGGCAGGGCCCTGCGGGCGACCTGGCGCAGCAGCCACTTGTCGGTCAGGCCGCGCAGCTTGAACTCGGGCGGCAGCGACGCGCAGAAATCGACCACCCGTTCGTCGAGGAACGGAAAGCGGCCCTCGATGCTGGCGTTGCGGATCGCCCGGTCGCCCTTGGCGGCCAGCAGCATGCCCGCCAGCATCACCTTGTTGGCGACGTAGAGCGAACGATTGAGCGGGTGCCAGCGGCGCATGCGTTCGCCGTCGAGACCGAGCTCGTCGTAGGGCGAGTAGCCGTCGAGGGCGTGCCACATGGCGCCCGAGTAGAGGCGGTTGCGGCCGTGGGCCATCATTTCGTAGGTGATCTGCTGGGCCGGTCGGGTGCCGGCGACGGCCTCGAACGGCGGCAGCCGGCCGCCGCCGGCGAGGCCGAACAGCAGGCGACGGACCGCGCGGTGGACCGGCCCGCTCGGCAGCCGGCCACCCAGGGCAAGCTTGAACCAGACGTATCCGGCGAGCGCCTCGTCGGCACCCTCGCCGGTCAGCACCGTCTTGCAACCGGCCGGACGCACCCGCTGGGCGAGACGGATCATGCACCCGGCCGAGGTGTCGAGCACCGGCGATTCGGCGGCGACGATCATTTCGGGGAAGGCATCGCAGATGTCGGCCGCGTTCATGCGCACCGTGCTGAGCCTGGAGCCGATCGCCGCGGCCGATTGGCGCGCCTTGTCGCCTTCGTCGGCCGGGCCCGAGCGATCGAGGCTGACGGTGAAGGCGTGCAACGGCGCGCCGTGCTCGGCGGAGGCGAGCGTCAGGATGGTGGTCGAGTCGAGACCGCCGCTGAGGTAGCAGCCCACCTCGGCCTCGCCCACCAGCCGCCGGCGGCAGGCCTCGCGCAGCAGCGCCTCGAGTTCCTCGGCCGCGGCCTCGGCGGAAAGGTCGTGGCGTTCCTCGCCGGCGTCGGGATACTCGATGTCGGCGTAGCGGTGGAGCGTGACCGCCCCGTTGCAGACCTTGAGATAGTGGCCGGGCAGGAGCTGGCGGACGCCCTCGAAACAGGTCCGCTCGCCGCTGATCGCGAAGAAATTGAAGAAGAAATCGAGCCCGCGGCGGTCGGCGACCGGCCTGACCAGTCCCGATGCCAGCAGCCCCTTGATCTCGGAGGCCCACAGCAGCCAGCCGTCGGCCTCGGCGTAGAACAGCGGCGCGATGCCGGCCCGGTCGCGGGCGAGGTAGAGGCTGCGCGACTTCCAGTCCCACAGCGACACGGCGAACTGTCCGCGCGCCCGTCGGAACACGTCGGCGCCGATATCCTCGTAGAGGTGGACCCAGGCCTCGGTATCGCACGCCGTCCGCAGCACGTGGCCGCGGGCGACAAGCTCGCCGCGCAGCTCGGGGTATTCGTAAAGCTCGCCTTCCTGGGCCACCCACACGGTGCCGGTTTCGTTGGCCATCGGCTGGCGGCCATGGGCGACGTCGATGAACGCGAGCCGTCGCGCACCCATCGCCAGCCCGGGTTCGAGGTGCGCCTGGTCGTCGTCGGGGCCGCGGTGCGCCAGCGCCTGCGTCATCGCCTGTACGCGCGCCGGCGGAAACGGCCGCCGGCCTGTCAGATCGATCGCACCGGCGATACCGCACATCGACCGTTCTTACGAAGTCGTCGCGGCGGCGGCAAGCGGCGAGCGCGCCATCGTGCGGCGCAATTATGTTGGCGCGCCACGGGGCGGTTGTATAATGGCGGGGCGGATACGAGACGGGGGATCCTGCGATGAAGCGTCTGACGTTCACCCTGGCGGTGGCACTGTGCGCCGGCATGATCGCGTCGGCGGCGTCGGCGGCGGTGTGGACCTGCAAGGCGAGCAACGCCCGCGGCGCCATCTACGTCGCCAACGGCGTCGTCAAGGCCAATGTCAGGGCGCGCGCGCTCGCCCGCTGCCGGGCAGACAGCGTGGCACCGCGCACCTGCTACATCGTCAGCTGCACGCTGCCGTAGCGAGCGCACTCAGCCGCAGATGCCGATGCGGGTGCAGTAGTCCTGCATGGCGCTGGCGATGATCCGGTCCAGTTGGGCGATGCGCCGCCGGTAGCTCTGCCTCAGGCAGGCGACGTCGGCGCCGCAGGCGGCACGGCGGGCGAGCCACGCCATCTGCTCGTCCCGCGCCGCACCGCGTGCGCCCATCAGCATGGGGATCTCCAGTCGCACCCGGTAGAGGGTCGCCATCTCCACGTCGAGGTCGGAGAGCGCACGGCTGGCGCAGATCGCCCGTTCGTCGGGCGCCGTCGCGTTGGCGCAATCGAAGCTCGCCGCGCAAGCCGGAGCCGCGGTCGCCAGTCCGGTGCACAGGGCCGCCGCGGCCACCAGACCGGACTTCGGTATCGAGGGCATGTGTGCTACCTCATCTGGCGCCCCGGGCGAGGATAGCAGAATGCTGGCCATGCCTCAGGGAGGATGCCGACCATGACGAAATCTGCCCCGATCGACTGGAAGGTTCACGGCGTCAAGGTGATCCCGGGCGATCAACTCGACCCCAACACCGCCCAGACGCCGGGCATGCATCGCGAGGCGGCGATCAATCTCGCCCGCGTCGGCGCCCAGAAGATCTGGGCCGGCACCGTCAGGATCCAGCCGCACGCCAAAACCGGCGCCCATCACCACGGCGCGCTGGAGAGCGTCATCTACGTGGTCAAGGGGCGCGCGCGCATGCGCTGGGGCGACAAGCTGGAGTATGTCGCCGAGGCCGGGCCCGGGGATTTCATCTTTGTGCCGCCGTACGTGCCGCACCAGGAGATCAACGCCTCGACCGACGAGCCGCTCGAATGCGTGCTGGTGCGCTCCGACAACGAGGCCGTGGTCGTCAACCTCGACATCGAAGCGGTGGAGAAGCCGGAAGCGGTCGCCTGGGTCGATCCCATCCACAAGGCGCCGGCCGGCTGAACGCGGCCACAGGCGTATGCGATCCGCCCGGCGCGGCGGCGCGGCCTGCCACCGCCTAGCCCAGTCCGATCCCCGTTTCGCGCTGGAAAAGGATGAGATCGAGCGACGGCGCCGCATCACGACCGCCGCCCATGGTGATGAGGGCGTGCGCCTGGCCGCGGTGATGGGTCTGGTGGTTGAAGAAATGGGCGAGCGCCGGCGCCAGCGGCTGGCGCACGGCGACGGGATTGCTGATCGTGCGATAGCTGATGATGCCGTCGAACTCGCTCTCGTCGAGCGCCTCGACGTAGGCGATGATGCGCTCGTCCTCCTCGCGCCTTGCGGCGGCGAGCGCGGGGCGCTGGTCGTAGAGGATGGCGTCGAGCTTGCTCGCCGGCACCGCCGAGCCGGTGAAACGCGCCATCCAGATGCGGTCGGCGACCAGGATGTGGTTGAGGGTGCCGTGCAGCGAGCCGAAGAAGGCGCCCAGGTCGCGCCGGTAATCCGCCTCGGACATTTTGTCCGCCGCCTCGTACAGGCGCTCGTTGGCCCAGCGGTTGTAGTCCGCCAGCATCACGAAATGGGGCTTCATCATCGGCCGAGCGGTGCTTACAGTGGGCGGCAATGAGCATCATTCTCTACGACCTTTGCGCCCGCGATCAAAGCCGCCGCTTCAGCCCCCACTGCTGGAAGGCGCGCATGGCGCTCGCCCACAAGGGGCTTGCCTTCGAGACGAGGGGGACGCCGTTCACCAGGATCAAGGAGATCGCCGAGGGCTTCTCGCCGACCGTGCCGGTCATCGACGACGGCGGTACGCTGGTGCGCGACTCCTTCGACATCGCGCTCTACCTGGAGGACGCCTATCCCGACCGGCCCTCGCTGTTTCAGGGCGAGGGCGGCCGAAGCGAGGCCCGTTTCGTCGAAAGCTGGGCGCTGACCGCCGTGCATCCGCCGCTGCTCTCCCTCATCATCAAGGACATCCACGATCGGCTCGACCAGCCCGACCAGGCCTATTTCCGCGCCAGCCGCGAGAAACGCTTCGGTCGCACCCTCGAGGACATGCAGGCCGGCCGCGACGAGCGCCTCGACGCCTTTCGCGCGGCGCTGCAGCCGCTCCGCCTGATGCTCGCCAAACAGCCGTTCATCGGCGGCGACGGACCGCTGTTCGCCGACTACGTGGTGTTCGGTCCGCTGCAATGGGCCCGCGTCATCAGCCCGTTTGCGCTGCTCGTTGAGGATGACCCGGTGGCGGCGTGGTTCGACCGCTGCCTCGACCTCCATGGCGGCCTCGGCCGGGCAATGCCGGCGGCGGCGTGAAGGCCGGCGCTGAATCGCGAACGCCTGGATGACTGGCTCGCGCGCCCTTCTGCGGTTCGCCATGTGGATGGCGTGGGCGACGTTTGCGCTCTACGTCGTCTACATCGCAACGCTGTTTGCCGGCGGCGTCGCGACCGGCGTGCCGACGGAGCCCTACCTTGCCACGGCCGAAATCCTGACGGCGGTTGGCGCCGTGCTCCAGGTCGTCCTGTTCGCTGCGATACACGCGACAACCCGCCCGCCGACGCGCATCTTCAGCCTGATTGCCCTGGGATGGATGTTCGCGATGGCGACGCTGACCGTCGCCGTTCATGTCGGCCAGCTGACGGTTGGACGGCGGATCGATCCGGCCGCGATGCCGCAACTGCGCTACGTGTTTGGCTGGCAATGGCCGTCGCTGCTCTATGCCGTCGAGCTGACGGCCTGGCATCTTCTGTTCGGGCTGTCGCTGCTGTTCGCCGCTCCGGTTTTCGGGGGAGGGGGACGGCCTGCCGTGGTGCGCGTCGGGTTCTATGCCGCCGGCGCTTTGTGCCTCATCGGTTTCATCGGACCCGCGGCCGGCAATCTGAGCTGGCGTTTCATCGGCGTCTTCGGCTACGGCGTCGTCTTCCCGGTCGTGTGCGTCATCCTTGGCATGGTTTTCAGGGACGCGGCGCTGGCCGAAGACGGTCGCACCTGATCGGCGATGCTGAACGGAGCCTGGGCCGGCAAGGGGCAGGGTAACCAGCGGCGATCGTTGGTGTGCTTTGCCGGTCCCGCCGCGCACGCTGGCGGCGTCGACACGTCGCCGCAGAGAAAGGAGCTTCATCGCCATGTCTCGCATTCAAATTCTTGGCGCCGCTGCCGCAGGAATCCTTTGTGCCACCGCGGCCACCGCGGCCGGCGCCGCCGGACCGGCCTGCGGATCGTTCGCGCTCGTCGGCGGCGAGAAGGCCGTCAACGCCATCGACAACCCGCCCGCTGGCAAAAGCATCGGCGACGTCAGGGCCGGCTGGCGCAAGCTCGCGGACGAGGACGGCAAGCCCGTCGGCGAAGTGCACTTCGTCGCCACGCTGACCGCGCCCGGCGGCGACGGCCGCGGCGACGCGCTCGTCGGGCAATACTTCGTCACCCTGCCCGACGGCTGGATCGCGGCGACGACCTTCTACACACTCGCCAACGCCGCCGACACCAGCCAGAAGGCGGGCAACGCAACGCTGGTGGTGACCGGCGGCACCGGCCCCTATGCCGGCGCCGGCGGCACCATCGTGATCCACGCTGGAACGGCGCCGCGTTACGTATTCGACCTCGACTGCGGCGGCTAGCGCCGAGCGGCCATGCGCCACCAGGCGACGGTTGCCGGGATCGATTGCGCCAACGGCGTCGCCCTGATGTCGAACGTCTTGGCGAATTTCGATCCGTCGACCACGAACGGCTGCTCGAACTCGTAGAGCATCTCGGTCAGTTCGCCGATCACCGGATTGAACAGGCCGAGCGCCTGCAACAGCAGCTTCGGCGTTGGCGCGACGGCGATGTCGCGGCCGATCTCCGCCGCGATCATGGCGATGAGGTCGCGGGTGGTGCGGGCAGGGGCGTTGGGCACGTGCCAGACTTCGCCGAGCGCCCGCTCGTCGGTGCCGAGCCTCGCCAACGCGCCACCGATGTCGGGGAGGTAGGTGTAGCTGTGCGGCTGGTCGGGGTCGCCGATCACCTGCGCCGATTTGCCGGCGAGCGCGCGGCCGATGACGCGCGTGCCGAGCGGCGACTGCTCGCGGGCGTTCGGCCCGAAGTAGTCGGAACCGCGCGCGGTCGCGACCGCGAGGTCGCCGGCGTCCGATAGCCGCTTCAGCTCCGCCGCCATGGCAGCACGCACCTTGCCTTTGCGCGTGGTGGGCGCACGCGGCGTCTCTTCCGTCATGGGCCGGCCGTGGGTGTCGCCGTACATGTAGACGTTCTCGAACGAGACGTAACGGGCGCCACGCGCCTGCGCGGCGGCGACCACCGAGCGCTGCAGCGGCGGGAAGAGATCGCCCCAGCGGTGGTAGGGCGGGTTCAGGCACTGGTAGACAACCGCGGCATCCTTCGTCGCGTTCGCCGCGAAGGATGGGTCGGCAGCGTCGCCGGCAGCCGTCTCGACGCTTTCCGGCAGGCCGGACGGTGCCCGGCACACCGCCCGCACCGGCAGAGCGCGTTCGACCAGCGCGTCGATCAGGGCGCGGCCGACCGCGCCGGCGCCGAAGACCACGTGAACGTCGCCCATGGCGGACCCTCCGGTGCTGTCATCGCAAGACAATGGCCCGCCGAAAATGACAATCGGATGACTACGACGTAGTCGACGAACAGCGGTCCGTCGCCGCCGGGAGGGCAAA
>Ga0307436_1001398_pt1 | contig 10750 bp, 10 predicted proteins | sample SalMarWE160440MG_FD_202513 | JGI IMG/M metagenome (GOLD analysis project Ga0307436, IMG submission 202513) | Salt marsh sediment microbial communities from the Plum Island Ecosystem LTER, Massachusetts, United States - WE1604-40 | ecosystem: Environmental > Aquatic > Marine > Intertidal zone >...
GATAGTCTTCTGTTCGGCTGCGGGCGCTTCGGCTGGAGGCTGCTCGGCGGCGGGCTGTTCCGTCTTCATGGCGCCTTCGGGCGCTGCGGCTTCACCCGGCTTACCTTCGGGATAGACCGGCTGGGGCTGGTTCGGCGACGGCGGCTCACCCTTGGACGGCTCGTGCGGCGCCTCCGGTGAGACGGTCGGCGGAACCACGATGGTCCCCTCTTCGGCAGGAGGCTGCTCGGCTGCAGGCTTCTCTGCTGCCGGCGCTTCGGTTGAAGGCTGCTCAGTGGCGGGCTGCTCCGCCGGTTTTTCCTTCTTGGACTCTTGGGGTTGTTCGCAGGCCGCAAAGAGGCATGTCGCAAACAAGGCCGCAACGACTGCAAAACGTCTCATGACCGCCCCCGATCTGAGTAGACTTCGTTCCCCGGTGAATGCAAGTGTAGCGCCAATGGCGCTGCTTTGCTACGGCGCTCGCACTTTTAGCAGCAGAAGCAGACCTGCGATCAGAAAGGCGAGGGCTGCCGTGATGCCGAGGCGCTGACTGTCGGTCGCCGCGGTGACGACGCCGATGGCAAGCGGCGCGGCAAACGCTGTGATCTTGCCGGAGAAGGCGTAGAAGCCGAAGAACTCGGTGGTCTTATCGGGCGGGCACAGACGCGCCAGCAGTGTGCGGCTCGAGGCCTGGATCGGACCGGCGGCGAGCCCGATGAGGATGGCGAAGGCGAGATAGGCCTGCTCGCCGGCGGAACTGAACGGTCCGCTGCCGGCGACCTTGGGCGCCACGGGAACGAAGAACAGGATCTCGTCGAAATCGATGGAGAGCACGCCGATGGAGGCGGCGATGAACAGGCAAAGCGCGATGACGATCACCGTCTTCGAGCCGGCGCGGTCGTCGAGCATGCCGCCGAGCGCGGCGCCAATCGTGCCGGCGATGGTGAGCACGATGCCGAACAGGCCGAGCTCGGTCGCGCCCCAGCCAAACACGCTCCCGGCATAGATGCCGCCGAAGGCGAACACGGCGCCGAGCCCGTCGGCATAGAGCATGCGCGCGATGAGAAAGAGCGCGATGGCGCCGTGGTTGCGCACGAGGTCCTTCACCGCGCGAAAGAGCTGGCCGAGGCCCGCTCGCACGACATTGCCGCTCACCGCCTTGTCCGGCCGGTCCGGCGTGAACAGAAAGAGCGGCAAGACGAACACGAGGTACCACAGGGCCGAGAACGGGCCGACCAGGCGATCGCCTTCTCTGGTGGCGACGTCGAGCGGTAGGACCGGCGGCAGGCCGAGAAGCGTCGTGCCGGTAGTGGGATCGGCGACCACCAACCCAGCGATCAGCGCCAGGCTGACCAGCCCGCCGACATAGCCTGTTGCCCAGCCGATGCCCGACAAGGTGCCGAGCCGCTTGCCCGAGACCAGCCCCGGCATCATGGCATTGGTGAACACGGTGCCGAGCTCTGCGCCGATGGTGGCGATGCCGAAGGAGAGGAGTACGAGGGGCATGAGTGAGAGCTCGTGTGGAATGGCAAACCACAAACCGCTGAGACCTGCGACGAGCAGCACGGAGAAGCCGGCGATCCAGGGTTTGCGCGGGAGACCTGCGTCGGCGATGGCCCCCAGCACCGGCGCGAGGATTGCGGCGACCAATTGCGCGATGCTGGTGGCGTAGGCCCAGACCGTCTGGCCGTAGGCCGGATCGGTGACGAAGCCGTTCACGAAATAGGGCGCGAAAAGGAAGGTGACGACCAGGGTATAGAAGGGCTGCGTCGCCCAGTCGAACAGGACCCAGCCGACGAGACCGCGCGTGGTGGTGCGCTCTCGTTCTTTAGGCGGGCCCGGCGGCATTGAGCACGATCAGATGGTTGGGGAGCTCGTTGCGATCTGCGGCCCCCGGTGGGAAATGTTCGGCGAGAATCTTGCCGCATGTCTCGATCGCCGTGACAAAACCTTCCTTGCGTGTGCCTTTGCCGATCTGCGCGGTGAGGGCGGCAATGAGGTCGTCCCACACGTCGGACGCCACCTTGCGGTAGATCCCCTCGTCGGCAATCACCTCGGCATAGCGCTCGGCGGCGGACACGTAGATAAGCACGCCGGTGTGGCCCTTGGTGGTATGCAGGTTCTGCACCAGGAACTGCTCGACGGCACGCCGATGGGCGCGGGCGCGCTTCAGTGCCGCGGGCGTGATGGCGATGCGCAGCGGCTCCCACTGCACGAGCACCGCGCCGGCGGCGAAGATGAACAGCTGGATGAGATAGACGTACTCGATGGGCCACTTGGTAAAGTGGATGAAGGGCAGCGGCACGGCGAGCGCCAAGAGCGCCACGCACATCAAGGCGAAATAGCCGTAGCTGGACGAGGCGCGCGCCACCACGACCACGATCTCGCCGCTGGTGGTCTTCTCCGCGCGGGTGATGGCTGCACCGATCACGTCCTGCTCTTCTTTGGTGAAGGGTTTCATGGAAGGCGCCCTCCTACCAGCTGCCCGAGGAGCCGCCGCCGCCGAAGCTGCCGCCGCCGCCTGAGAATCCGCCGCCTCCCCCGCCGCCACTGCTCCAGCCACCACCGCCCCAGCCCGAGCCGCTGCCCCAGCCCGACCGGCCGCTCCGCCGGCCCCCGTTCCCGACATAATAAGCACTGCGGTAGAAGTTGTAGCCGAACCACAAGATCACAAAGATCCAGAACAGCACGGTGAACCAGTCGACGGCCGGCTGGTCGGCATCGTGGCGGGCCTTGGCGCGTTCCGCCACCTCGGCGGCATCGCCGGCCAGCACGCTCGTGATGTCGCGGACGCCGGCCTTGATGCCGCCGGCAAAGTCACCGGCGCGAAAGCGGGGCAGGATCGCGTTCTCGATGATAATCTTGGACAGCGCATCGGTGAGGATCGGCTCGAGCCCATAGCCCACCTCGATGCGCACCTTGTGCTCGTTGGGCGCAACGATGAGGAGTACGCCGTTATTGAGCTTGGCGGTTCCGATGCCCCAATGACGGCCGAGCTGATAGCCGAAATCCTCGATGGTGTAGCCCTGCAACGAGGGGAGCGTCACCACCACGACCTGGTCGGAGCTCTCGTCCTGGAGCGCCTTCAGCTCCGCCGTCAGCGCTGCTTCATCCCCCGGACTCAACAGGTTGGCATCGTCCACCACGCGGCCGGTGAGCGCGGGAAATTTTGGTGCGGCGGCAGCCGGCAGGCAGGCAAGGCCGATCGCCACAAAGGCGGCTGCCAGCGGAATGCGCAAAGACATGGAGGCCATAGGGCCCTCGGTTCGGCCACGCCACAGGCGCTAGAACTTCACCTGCGGCACCTTGGTCGTCTCTTCCGGCACGGTGAAGTTCTGCATCGGCTCGGCATCAGGATAGAGCAGCGCGCGCCACCACCGGCCGGGAATGGTCCTGAGCTCCGTGTTGTAATCCTTCACCGCGTTGATGTAGTCGCGCCGTGCAATGGCGATGCGGTTTTCGGTCCCCTCGAGCTGTGACTGAAGGGCGAGGAAGTTCTGGTTGGACTTGAGATCAGGGTAGCGCTCGACGACAACAAGCAGACGTCCCAGGGCGCCGGAGAGATTGGCCTGCGCGTTCTGGAATTTGTCGAACGCATCCTTGTTGGTGAGGATGTCCGGCGGGATTTGCACTTGCGTCGCCTTGGCGCGCGCTTCGATCACCTCGGTGAGCACCTTGCTTTCTTGCGCGGCAAAGCCTTTCACGGTCTCGACGAGATTGGGAATGAGGTCGGCGCGGCGCTGGTACTGGTTCAGCACCTCGCTCCACGCGGCTTTGGCCTTCTCATCAAGCGTGGGGATGGTGTTGATGCCACAGCCAGCAAGGAAAAGCCCGGCGAGCAAGAGGCAGATTGCCCGGGAAACTCCGCCCGGCCGGACGCGCGTCAATGCCAGCATGACTTCCTCCCTTAGACCTCGATTCTCAGGCCTCAAACCGCACTTCGTGTATTGAGCGCGCACCCTGGTGGCAAGCGCTTTCCTCTGACCTTTCGTGGCCTAGCTCTCCGCCGGGCGGGGTTGGCTTTCCGATGGGCGCGGCGTGGTCGTGAAGGCGCCTTTCAACTCCGGAACGTAGAGCGTCTGCGAGGGGAAGGCGAACTCGATGCCTTCGTCCTGGAAGGCACGAAAGATCGCGAAGTTTATGGCCTGCTGCTTGTCCATGTAGATTGTGTAGTCGGCGTCGAGCACCCAATACACAATCTCGAACTCGAGGGCCGAATTGCCGAAGCTGCGAAAATGGGCGCGCTCGAAGCGTACGTCAACTTGCTTTTCGATGATCTCCGTCACCATCGATGGAATGTGCTCGAGCTTATCAGCCGGAGTATCGTAAGTAACTCCAACCACCAGAACGACACGGCGCTCCTTCATGCGCTTGAAGTTATGCACGCGCGTCTTGACGAGGTCGGTGTTCGAAACGGCGATCTGTTCGCCGGACAAGGCACGGATGCGCGTGGTCTTGATGCCGATTTTCTCGACCGTTCCCATCTGCTCACCGAATACGATGAAGTCGCCGACCTCGAAGGGCCGATCGAGAACGATGGCCAGTGAAGAGAAGAGGTCGCCAAGCACGCTCTGCGCGGCCAGCGCGACGGCGATGCCGCCGACGCCGAGACCGGCAATGAGCGCCGTGATGTCGAACCCAAGGTTCTGGAAGATGAGGAGGAGCGCGAGCGACCACACCGCTACGCGCACAACGAACTGGATCAGCGACAGCGCGTTTCGCATCGCCGACTTGCTTTTGCTCCTGATCGGCTTAAGCCGCCAGGCGAGAACGGCGGCAGCGATGCGATCGGCCCAGAATGCGAGTTGGACGAAGAGCGCAACGATGAAGATCGAGTAGACCAGCCGGTGAACGGAGTCCGGCAGGGTGAGCAGCGTCGTTCCGGCATAGATGGCGGCGATGATGAGGAAGAACGTCCAGGTCCTCGCGACGACCTCGTGCAAGACCATTGGCCAGTGCATCTCCTCGCCCGGCTCGGGTGCCGGGAGACGCCTTGCCAAGACAAGGCGCACCAGGAGGGCGACGATCAGGAGGCCAAGGCTCAAGGCGGCCGCGATGGCCCATTGGGTCAGGCCGTTGCCGAAGACATTGCTTTCCAGCGGCTTCACGAGGCTGTCGATGCTGATGCTGTTCATGAGGTTTTCAGTTCTATCCCGCACCTAACCTAGAGGCTCACGCGCGATTGGCCACCCCCAAGGGCCCCATCAAGAGGACCTGATTCGAAACCTCCCCTGCTTTGCCTAGAGACTGCGCAAAGTCCACTTGCGGAGTGTTGCGAGAATGGAACAACAGCAAAGATTTTTTGAAGACTGTCGGCGGCCGAGTGCCCGGCCGACATCCGTTTGGAAGCCAACCCTCTCGACTAAGCTCTGGCAGTTACGAGATTTTTTCTATGACTGTCATTCGACACCTGAAACCCACAGTTCTAGCAGGGCGTTAGGCAAACAGAAGGCTTTGCTGGCCAAATTCAGGGGCCTCTTTTAGTGTGATTCGCGAGTCGTTTGGGGACTCGCGGAGGCTCGCTATGGGACCGGTTTTTGACGGGGAGCGAGTGCGTTGTGTATGCGTATGACAGGGGACGCCGCGGCTAAGGCAGCGAAGAGGGCTCTTTCTCTCCTTATGATCGGCTTTGGCGCCGTGGTTGTTACGGCGGCCATCGCGGTTGCGCCGGCCAATGCGAAGAAGTCCAAGGGCGCCGCGGTCGAGGATGCCATTCCCGACGCCGTCGCCGACCAGCCGATGACTCTGATCGTCTCTCTGCGGAAGCAGAAAGTCGACGTCTACCGGGGCACAACCCTCATCACGAGCTCGCGGGTCTCTACCGGCAAGCCGGGACACGCGACCAAGGCCGGCGTGTTCTCCATCCTCGAGAAGCAGAGATACCATTACTCGAATATGTATGGCGGGGCGCCGATGCCCTGGATGAACCGGATTACCTGGTCGGGCACCGCCCTTCATGCCGGCGTCGTTCCCAACTATCCGGCCTCCCACGGCTGCATCCGGCTGCCCTACTCCTTTGCTCCCAGGCTTTTCAAGATGACAACGGTGGGCGAGCAGGTGATCGTGACCCGTGACAGGGTCGCCCCCACCCTCGTGGATCATCCGGCACTGTTTCAGCCGCTTCCGCCGCCACCGCCCCCGACTTTGGTGAAGCAAGAGGAGCCGCCGAAGACGCCAGTGATGCGCCGGTCGAGCAACGAGACTGCGCCAGCGTTCGGTTCGCACCTTCCCGTGATTTTGGCCAAGGCCGAGACTGTTATTCCCGATATTCCGCCGGTCGCAGAAGCCGAAACCAAGTCTGACGCCCCTGCTCTAGTCACGGTCCATGCGACGCTGGAAGCACCGGCCTCGGTTGATCGTCCTCTCTCCGTGGCGTTTCTCGAGGACACGCGGGTCCATGCCATTGATCCGAATGCCGGCCCGTATGGCGGGAGCACCGCGCATGCCGTCGCGGTAAAGCCCTTGGCTCCTGATGTCCCGGCGGTGGCAGACTCCTCGGACGAGCCTGCCAAAGATCAAGACCGCCTTGCAGCTCCAGCCGAGACAGCGGATGCGCCATCGAGCCCCATTATCTCGAGTTCGGCGGCCTCGCTAGAGCAACCTTCGACGCCTGTGCCTGCCAACACCGCAATCGCCATGAAGGTGCCTGAGCCTCAGGTCGCGGAACCAGAGGCCGGCCCGATCTTTTCCGTTTCGGCGACCGCTCTGGCGCAGCCGGTGCCGGCAGCGGTCTCCGGCGTCATCACCCTGACGTCGCCCGACGGACATCCGCCCGTGCCGCCTACCAAGCCCTCGGTTATCGCTGCCAAGTTTGTGGCAGGCGCCGCCGCCGCCGCCGCCGAGGCCGCCGAGCCGCGCTCCACCGCGCCCTTGCGCATTCTCGTGACCCGGGCCACCAGACGCGATCGTCTGCGCAATGCGCAATATGTCTTGGCGTCCATGGGCTATCTCGAGCCTCAGGATTTCGACGGCACGTTCGGCAAGCTGACTATCGATGCCATCAAGGCGTTCCAGAAGGCCAACCACATGCCCGAAACGGGCGCTTTCACCGACGACGTCGCCAAGAAGATTTACGAAGTTGCCGGCAAGAAGGAGCCGCCTGACGGCCATCTGTTCGTGCGTCAGAAGTTCACCAGCGTGTTCGATGCACCGGTCAGCTTCCGCGACCCCGACGAGCCGCTCGGTACGCAGGTCTTCATGGTGATGAATTTCAGCCCTGGCGATACCAAGGCGCAGTGGATGGCCATCGGCCTACGCGACGGTGAAGACACCACGGCCATTCTCGACCGGCTCGAGATTCCCGACGATGTCCGGCAGAAGATCTGCGAGCGGCTGACGCCTGGCTCGTCGTTGATCGTGGCCGACACTGCCATCAACTCGGCGACGCTGCCGAAAGGCGCGGACTTCCTGGTTTGGGATACCAGCAAGCCGGCGAAGGTTCAGCGGGTGAGCGTGTCTGATGACGATGTCGCATCTCAGCCGCGCAGGACGCGGCGGGTGGTGAGGCAGCCGCGGCGCTCCACGTATTCACGCCGTTTCCAGGGCTGGCCGTTCTAGGCCCACCGCGGGCGAAACGCCTCAGACTTTCGTCTTTAGAAGGAAATTGGAGCGGGCGATGGGATTCGAACCCACGACCCCAACCTTGGCAAGGTTGTGCTCTACCCCTGAGCTACACCCGCACTCCAAGCCACCTGCAGCCCTTGCTTTTCAGGTTTCAGGGTGGTCATTTGCCTTGTAGTGGATCGCCTCGGCGCTGTCTACAGACGCCCCGCGCTCTTAGTTAGGACCGTCACCGGGCCCCATCAAGGGGGCCCGCAAGAGCCGAAGCACAAGCCAAAGGCAATGCATTCGGATCTCGCCCAGTTGTTCGCCCGGCTCGAAGAGCTCGGTATCGCCGCAACCACGGTCGAGCACGCGCCCGTGTTCACCGTCGAAGAGTCCCAGGACTTGCGGGGCGCGATCCCCGGGGCCCATACCAAGAACCTGTTCCTCAAGGACAAGGATGGCCGCATGGTTCTGGTGGTCGCCAAGGAGGATACGAAAGTCGACCTGAAGGCGCTGGCGAAACAGCTTGGCTTCGGCCGGTTCAGCTTCGGCAAGCCGGAACTCCTCATGGAGGTGCTCGGCATCGAGCCAGGCTCGGTCACGGCCTTCGCGCTGATCAACGGGACCTCGAGCCAGCTCGATGCGGTGGTCGTCGACGAGGCTCTGATGGGCTTCGCCGAGGTGAATGCCCACCCCCTCGTCAACAGCGCCACCACGCGGGTCGCTACCGACGATCTCATCCGCTTCATGAAGGCTTGCGGCCACACGCCGAGGATCCTGCCGCTCGGCTGACGCCTCTCTTTGACGCGGCAAGCCTAGGTTGCCAAACCGCCTCGCCCGGCCCATCTTCTAGGCTGAGCGGAGGGCCGCGTGATCCTTCTCGGCCCTTTGAGTGCGCCCGGATAGCGAGCATGAGCGTAGATACCCCGATCCTCAATGAGGGTGGCACAGCCGCCGACCTCATCAAGAACACCACTACACAGGACTTCATGCGCGACGTGGTCGACGCCTCGCGCGAAGTGCCGGTCCTCGTCGATTTCTGGGCGCCCTGGTGCGGCCCCTGCCGGCAGCTCACGCCGGTGCTGGAGAAGGCAGTGCGTGCGGCCAAAGGCGCGGTCCGGCTGGTGAAGCTCAATATCGACGAGCACCCGCAGATCCCCGGCCAGATGGGCGTGCAATCGATCCCGGCCGTGTTCGCGTTTCAGGACGGCAGGCCAGTGGACGGCTTCATGGGGGCATTGCCGGAGTCGCAGGTCAACGCGTTCATCGCCCGACTGACCAGCGAGACGGCCAGTAACGGCGCTGACATCGAGGCTGCGGAAGCTGCACTTGCGGCCGGCGACGTGAACACGGCGGCACAGGCATTCGGCGAAATCCTCCAGAATGATGCAGAGAATGCACAGGCCGCCGCCGGACTCGCCAGGTGCTACATCAAGACCGGCGACCTCGCCCGCGCCGAGCAGACACTGGCGCTGGTGCCGCCGGACCAAGCGGAAAGCGCACCGGTGGCAAGCGCACGCGCGGCGCTCGAGCTCGCGCGGAAGGCCGACCAAACGGGAGACGTGGAGAGCTTGCGCGCCCAGGTGGTCGCGGACCCAAGCGATCCACAAGCGCGGTTCGATCTGGCGCTCGCGCTCAACGCCAAAGGTGACCGCGAGGGCGCGCTCAATGAACTACTGACCCTGGTTGCGAAACACCGCACATGGAACGACGACGCGGCGCGGAAGCAACTCGTGCAGTTGTTCGACGCCTGGGGGCCGGCCGATCCGGCGACCACCACCGGCCGCCAAAGACTTTCCTCGTTGCTGTTTGCGTAGCGCCAAGGAGCCCGGGGGTGACGGACCACTATAGTAGTGCCGCCGACTTGCCGGGCATGCTGCCGGTGTTTCCCTTGCGCGGCGCCATCCTCCTGCCGCGCGCCACGCTGACCCTCAACGTCTTCGAGCCGCGCTATCTCGCCATGATCGATCATGCGCTTGCCAACGACCGCCTGATCGGCGTGGTGCAGCCCGGCCCCGACACCGGGACCGCGGAGTCTCCCGAAGGCAAGACCTTTCCCTTGCGGCGCGTCGGCTGTGCCGGGCGCATCACCGCCTTCAATGAGGAGGACGACGGACGCCTCGTCATTTCACTGTCGGGCGTGGCCCGGTTCCGCGTCGGCGCGGAAGTCTCTTCAGATATGCCATTCCGGATGTGCGAGGTGGATTTCTCGCCCTATCCGACCGACTTCGTCAGCGGCCATGGCGAGGACGATGTCGACCGTGCGCAGCTGATCGCGTCGCTGCGCTGCTATCTCGACGCCAACAATCTCAGCGCCGATTGGGAGCGCATCAACAGCGCAGCCACGGAGCGTCTCGTGAACACGCTGGCGATCCTGAGCCCCTACGGCGCCGAGGAGAAGCAGGCGTTGCTGGAGGCGAAAGACTTGTGCGCACGGGCCGAGGCGCTCGTTGCGCTCGCCGAGATGGAGCTCGCTGCCCGCGACGACGGTTCAGGGACATCGATACAATGACACACGACGACGTAGAAACGGGCGGACGCGGCGAACGGCGGGTCGATCCGAAACTGCTCGAGATCCTGGTCTGCCCGCTGACGAAGACATCGCTCGAATACGATGCCGAGCGGCAAGAGTTGATCAGCCGCGCGGCCGGGCTCGCCTTTCCCATTCGCGATGGCATTCCCATTATGCTGCCCGAGGAGGCACGCAAGCTCGACGAGTCTTGAGGCGGGAACGCTCTCAGATCCCGAAAGGCGCGCGCGGCGCATCCGCCAACTGCCGCACATCCTGCGGCGGCCTTCCCGCGTCGCGATAGGTCCGGATCGCGCGAGCATCGTCGCGCTTGGCAAGCCGCTTGCCCGCCTCGTCGCGAATCAAGCGATGATGATGCCAGACCGGCACCGGCAGATCGAGCAGCGCCTGCAAAAGCCGATGCAGCGGCGTCGCCGCCAAGAGGTCCTCGCCGCGGATGACGTGGGTGACGCATTGCGCCGCGTCGTCCACCACGACAGACACGTGATAGGCCGCCGCGCCGATATCCTTGCGCGCCAGAACCACGTCGCCGATCTGTCGGCGCATGGCCTCGGGGTCCAGCGCGTGCATCCCGGCGTGAACCGGCCCGGTCTCGCGCCAGGTCAGCGTCTGCCCACTCAAAAGCGCAAGCGCCCGGTCGAGATCGAGCCGGAGGGCATCGCCGGGCCCGCATTCTGCCATGGCGCGGCCACGGCA
>Ga0307436_1001399_pt1 | contig 10737 bp, 3 predicted proteins | sample SalMarWE160440MG_FD_202513 | JGI IMG/M metagenome (GOLD analysis project Ga0307436, IMG submission 202513) | Salt marsh sediment microbial communities from the Plum Island Ecosystem LTER, Massachusetts, United States - WE1604-40 | ecosystem: Environmental > Aquatic > Marine > Intertidal zone >...
AGGGCGTTGAGCCGATGCGACCGTTCACCGTCCGTGAGGCTGCGCCACACCGCCCAGACGGCGCGTGACTCGTACTGCGTCGCCAACAGCCCGAACATATTGCTGAGGCCGCGGTCGAGGCGGTCGTGCAGCAGCCGATCGAGCAGGCTCGGATCCTCCTTCTCCTGGTCCCACTCGACGCGCGGCCCGACCCAGCTCCCCTTGCGATGCAACAGTAGTGCCTCCAGGTCGGCCATGGCTTGGAGACACTCGCTCGCCTCCACCTCGAGCTGGGCCCGCAGACGCCGCCGGTGTGCCTCTTCCTCGCCGCCGGGTAGCGCGCCGAGGGCCTCGATGAGCTTGCTGCGCAGCGTCCCGTCGCGCTCGCCCTCCAGCGACTGCAGCAGAACCTCCGAGACGCGCTCGTCGTCGATGCGACTCAGAGTCTTGGGCAAGGCGCGCCGAACCCACAGGGCCTCGTCTTCGTCACGCAGGAAATGCGCCAGGGCGTCGACCGCGGGACGTCCAAACTCGACGATCGCATCTCTCGCCTCGTGCTTGATGCGCCGATTCCCCAGTCGGGCGACCAGCAACGGCAAATAGACCGGCTCCGGCCCGCTGACCCGACAGCGCCGCTGGACGGCGCGGATCGCCGCCCGTACGACTTCCGGTTCCGGATCGTAGAGCAGCCTCATCAAGGCCTCCCGATGACTCGGTTCCGGCAATTCGCCGAGCGCCGTCGCCGCATGCTTGCGCGCCACGGGATCGGCATCCGTGACCAACGCCTCCAGCGCCAGTTCCGCCTGCCGGGCCGAGGAAGTGGACTCGCCGAGAAGGGCGACGACGGCCGCCGCGCGGACGGCCGGATTGCCGTCTTCCAGCGCCGGCTCCATGAGCTCGCCGATGTCGGTGCGGGTCAGCGCCGCCAGACAACGTACCGCTGCAGCGCGCACCGACGGCTCCGGATCCGAAAGGCATTTGCGAATCAGTGGCTCGAAGTCTCGCCGTTGGCCGGAGGCCAGGACGTCGAGCGCTTCGCGGCGCACGCCCGCATCATCGTGGTAGACCATCAACGGCGGCACCAGATGTCCTTTGTCGTGTCGACGCAGCAGTTGCATCGCGTGCCGTGCCTGGCGTGGATCCGGGCTGGACAGCGCCTCCACCAGCAGCTCGAGCGTCACCGCGTCGGAGAGATTGAGTGGCAGGCTGTCGTCGATGGCACGTTCTTTCAGGCCGCTGCGGAACGCTTGCACGTATTCGCGGCGCAGCGCCACCAGGACCACCATCCACATCACGATCAAGGCAAGCGTGATCCAGCCGGCGTGCAGGGCAGTGATCAGCCCGAAGGTCACGGGGAGCAGGAGCAGAGCCCCGATTCCTTTCGCCCCGCGCTGGACGAAGACGTCGATGAACGCCTTCGCTTTCATCCGAATGTCGCGGGGCACGGGCAGATAGAGGAGCTCCCGGGTCGACTGATCGAGGGAATAGCGCAACCCATTCTCACCCACCTTGAGCACCACGGCGGCGCTCAACAGGATCGCCGGCATGAACACTGCGGAGACGAACAGCATCCCGGTTCCCAGGGCCATCGTCACCGGCAGGACGCGGAGCGCCACGCCGACCCCGAGAGTCCGGTGGATGCGCGCGGTGAAGAGGAGCTGGAAGAAGAAGGCGGCGAGGTTCATGACGCTGTAGAAATTGCCGAAGAACGCCGTGCGCTGGTCGAGCGTCGACGTCGCGGCTTCAACCGCCCAGTTGAACTGCAGGTCGACCACCTCCGCAACCGCCACTGTGAGCGTCAGCACGACGGCGATCAGGATGAGGAGCCGAGACGAGAGGACCGTGCTCCCGCCGCCCTTGGCCTCACCGAGCTTCTCCATCCCTGTCTTGGCGCGTGACTCCTCCACGTGCGGATGGAGCCGATGGATCCAGAACACCAGACCGACCAGTCCCAGCATGATGGCCGCCGAGACCAGCAGCGAGTTGCTGGTGCCGACCAAGTGCGTGGCGACGCGCGCCACCTGGCCGCCGGCCAGCCCGCCGAGCAGTCCGCCGGCGCCGATGAAGCCAAACAGTCGTTTGGCCTGACGGGCGTCGTAGACCTGGTTGGCATAGGACCAGAACTGGCTCACCGTCATCACGAACACGATCGAGACCCAAACGTAGAACGCCACTCGGACCCAGGCCCACGGGAACTCGTAGAGCCAGCGGAAGAGCACCAGGCTCGCTGCCACTACGATGCCGGTGACGGCGATCAGATGGTGTCGCCGCAGCCGGTTCACTCCCGCCGAATAGACCTTCAGAAGCGGGTAGGAGAACAAGGCCACGAGCAAGTAGACCCATGGCAGCTTGGCGGCGCCCAGCGAGTCGATGAAGGTCGACTGGCGTACGCTCTTGGTGGCGTACTGGAAGGTGATGACGAGGAAGAAGAAGAGGAAGAAGAGCGAAGCGGACAGGCTCTCTCCCGGGCGCAGGTCGAGGCCGAAGCGCCGCAACAGGCGGCGACCCGGACGGCGGGCGATGGATGTCAAGTCACGATCGCCGGTTGTGGAGTTCGTCATCGCGCGGGAGACTGCTCAGGCCTTGAGACGCATCATACCGTCATTTCGCCGGTCAACAGCCGCTCGAGCTCTTCTGCCGTGGCGCCCTTGCCGCAGGCCCTGAAGCGATCGATCGGACCCGAAAACTGCAGCTCGCCGCCCCGCACCCCGCCTCCCGGGCCGAGGTCGATGATCCAGTCGCAGCGCGCGATCAGGTCGAGATTGTGCTCGACGACAACGACTCCGTCGCCGCGCCGGACGAGCCGGCGCAGTGTCGAGTAGAGCCGGTCGATGTCCGCCAGATGGAGGCCGGTCGTCGGCTCGTCGAAGAGAAAGAGGCGCGGCTTCGAGCGCGCCGGGCGCTTCAGGAATGAGGCGAGCTTCAGCCGTTGCGCCTCGCCTCCCGACAGCGTCGACGTCGACTGGCCGAGGCGCAGATACCCCAGCCCCACATCGGCCAGCACGCCCAGATCCCGACTCAGGCGTTCGCGATCCGAGAAGACCCCGAGGGCCTCGTCGACGGTCAGATCCAGGGTGTCGGCAATGGTCCTGCCCCGGAATCGGATCTCCAGGATCTCGGGCCTGAATCGGCGACCATGGCAGGCCTCGCAAGTGACCTTGATCGGCGCCATGAACTGCATGTCGACTTCCAGCTCGCCGGTGCCGCGACATTGCGGGCAGCGGCCCTTTTTGACGTTGAAGGAGAAATGCCCCGGCGTGACGCCGCGATGCCTGGCCAGCTCGGTCCCGGCGTAGATCTTACGGATCTCGTCGTAGGCCTTGATGTAGGTCACCGGATTCGATCGCCGCGACCGCCCCAGAGGCTGCTGGTCGACCAGCGTGACGTCCTCGAGGCCGTCCAGTCCGTGCACGGCGTCACACTCTCCCGGTTCGACATCGACGACGCCCCGTCCGCGCTGGTAGTTCGCGTAGAGCACGTTCTCGATCAGGGTCGACTTGCCGGAGCCCGAGACTCCGGTGACGGCGACCATGGCGCGGCGTGGGAATCGGAGCGTGAGGTCGCGCAGGTTGTGCGCCCGGGCGCCCACGATCTCCACCTGCGGTCCTGACGCCAGCTCCTCTTCCAGGGTCTTCTCGCCCTTTTCGCGCCGCCGGCGATTCAGGTGCTCGCGTGACGCCGAGCGGCGGGGGACGCCGATGTGACGCGCCGTCACCGAAACCGGTGATCGCAAGACTTCGCAGGGCTCACCCTCCGCCACTACCTCGCCACCGAGCTCGCCGGATGCCGGTCCGAGGTCGATGAGATGATCCGCGCCCTGGATCAGCGTCCGATCGTGCTCGACGACCAGCACCGTGTTGCCCATTTCCGCCAGCTCGCGGAGCAGCGCCAGCAGCTTCCGGCTATCCCGCGGATGCAGGCCGATGGTGGGCTCATCGAGCACATACAGCGTACTCGTCAAGCCGGAGCCGAGGGCGGCGGCCAGATGGATGCGCTGTGTCTCTCCGCCCGACAGCGTGCGCGCCTGCCGATCCAGGGTCAGGTACTCGAGCCCGACCCTGCGGAGCACGTCGAGGCGTCGTTCCAGCACCGGTAGGAGGTCACCACTGCGCGTCCGCTGGCTATCCGAGAAAGGCTCCTCGAGCAGCCAGGCGTGCAGGTCCTCGATGCTGCGCGCGGTCAGGTCCGGCAACCTCTCGCCGTTCACCCGATAGCGCAGCGACTCGGGCCCGAATCGGGTGCCGCCACAGGACGGGCAGGGGTCGTACGCCCGGTACTTGGCGAGCAGGACTCGCACGTGGACCCGGTAGGACCGCTTCTCGAGCCAGGCGAAGAAGCGATCGATGTTGACGAAGTCTCCTTCACCGCTCCACACCCATTGCCGCACCTCCTCCGGCAACTCGCGCCACGGCAGGTCCGTGGGCACGCGCCGCCGCTTGCACTCGGCGTAGAGCTGCTCATAGAGCTCGTCGTAGCTCGGCGTGTTCCAGGGTGCGATCGGGCCCTGTGCCAGCGAGCGGCTGGGATCCGGAATGACGCGACTCTCATCGATTCCGATGACGCGACCGAAGCCCTCGCACTCGGGGCATGCCCCGAGCGGCGAGTTGAAGGAGAAGAGTGCCGGCGTCGGCTGGCGTCCCGCCGCGCCGCACGACGGACAGATCAGTCCTTCCGCGTAATACCGGCGTCTCGCTTCGCCGATCGCCACCAGGCACGCGTGCCGCAATGAGAGACCCTCCTCGATCGCGGTGCCCAGCCGCGACGAAGAGGTCGCACCGCGGAAGCGGCCCAGCACCAGCGGCAATGGATCGAGATCCTCCGGCCAATTCGCCTCTTCGGAGAGCTCCCGAACCTCGTCTCCGACCAGCCGTCGCCGATAGCCCTGCCGCATCATCTCCGCGAGCACCAGGTCGGCGCCACGGCTTGGGCGGGCAACTTCCGCGACGAGCAGAAAGCGCTCGCCGAGACAGCCGCCGACCAGCTCTTCGACCGCTTCCGCCGCTGTCATGCGACGCATCGGCCCATGTCCTTGCGGGCAATACAGCTCGCCGAGATGGGTGAAGAGCAGGCGCAACGCATCATGCACGCTGGTCAATGTGCCGACGGTGGAACGCGCGTTGCGCACCGAGTTCCTCGCCTCCAGGGCCACCGCCGGCAGGATGTGACGAAGGTCGTCCACCGGGGGCCGTTCCATCTGGTCGAGAAACTGCCGGGCGTAGGTCGAGATCGATTCGACGAAACGCCTCTGGCCTTCCGCAAACACCGTGTCGAAGGCCAGCGAAGACTTGCCCGCCCCCGAGGGGCCGGTGACCACGGTCAACCGGCCGTGCGGAATCCTGCAGTTGATTCCCTTCAGGTTGTGGGTCCGAGCCCCGACGACTTCGATGGCCGTTGGCGTAGACATGGAGAGGTTGGTTCCCTGCGCCGCATTCGCGCAGCGGAATCGAATATTTTACCGGAAGGGAGCGAGGAGCGAGGAGCGAGGAGTGTAGGAGACGTACCTCGTTCCTCGGGGCGGGCGCGCGGGGGGCCTCGCTCCTCGGGGCGGGCGCGCGGGGGGCCTCCGGGCGGGGGCGCGGGGGCCCTAGTATGTCTCCTCTTCCTTCTTCCCGCCCCCAAAGATCCGTCGCAACCAGCTTCGGAACGGATGGCGCTTCTTGGGAGTTTGTTCCACCTCGGGAGAGGACTGCATCTCTTGCAGCGCCTGCTGCGGCAGCGGCCGCGCGAACCATCCGCCGTGCAGGCGACAAACGGTGGTCGGGGCGTTGCCCTCGACGAACACCTCGGCGCGCACTTGGGGGCACGCGTCTGTCGCCAGCTCACCGCTGGCCGGGTCGATCAAGGCCCGCACCACGCCGGGGGGAGGCGTGAAGTCGGCGTAACCGCCCGGCGGGCGCACGGCGTGCATGAAGCGCGCCCAGATCGGCAGGGCCGCGCGAGCCCCCGACAGGCGCGTCGGCGTGTTGTCGTCGTAGCCCACCCACACGACAGTCACACGAGTCGGCGAATAGCCCGCGAACCAGCTGTCGCGCCGGTCATTCGTCGTCCCCGTCTTCCCGGCCAGAGGATCCATCAGTCCCTGCCGCCGCGCGCCGCGACCCGTCCCCTGATCGAGCACCCCTTGCAGGATCGAGGTGACCAGATAGGTCGGCTGCGGCGCAAAGACTCGCTGGCGAGGGGGCAGCGCGCGACCCTCCAACGGCATGCGGTGTGAGTCCAGGACGGCGCGCAACAGATGCAGCGACGGCCGGACGCCGCCGGTCGCCAGGGTCGAATAGACCGTAGCCATCTCCAGCGGCGTCACCTCGAAGGCGCCCAGGGCGAGCGCGGGTACTGGCTCGAGCGGCTCATTCACTCCCAGACGGTGGGCGCTGTCGACGATGCGGCGCAGTCCGGTCTGCAGCGCCAGTCGGGCCGTCGCCACGTTGTAGCTGTGTTCGACCGCGTCGCGCGCCGTCACCCGGCCATGAAAGGTGTCGTCCGAGTTGCGCGGGCTCCAGCTGCCGCTGGCGGTCAGGACAGTCAATGGCTCGTCGTCGAGCAGAGTCGCCGGCGTCGCGTTGCCGGCGTCGAAGGCGGTCAGGTAGACGACCGGCTTGAAGGCGCTTCCCGCCTGTCGCCGAGCCAGGGCGACGCGGTCGAACTGGCTCGCGCCGTAGTCCCGGCCGCCGACATAGGCCTCGACCTCGCCGCTCACCGGGTCGGCGGAGATCAGCGCCGACTGCAGTGGCTGCTTGGTCTTGTGGCCCTTCTCCCAGCCCTTCTCCAGCGCCTCCACCCCCCAGCCGACCGCAGCCTCGGCCTGAGCCTGGTCGTCCGGCGACAGCGTCGACAGCAGCACGTAGCCGGCATTGTCCAGACCGGACGTACCGAACCGGCGCTGCGCCTCGTCGGCGGCGGCATCCGCGAAGTAGGGTGCCTGCCTCCGAATGGGAGATGACGCTGCGATCCGCAATGAAGCGTTCTTGGCCCGCGCGGCCTGGTCCCGATCGAGCCATCCCTTCTCCACCATGCGATCCAGCACCCAGCTTCGCCGAGACAGCGCGGCGTCGCGGTGGCGCGCCGGATCGTAGTCGCCCGGCCCGCGAATCATGCCGGCCAGCAAGGCGGCCTCGGAGACCGTCAACTCCTGCGGCGGGCAGTTGAAGTAGGCGCGGGATGCGGATCCCACACCCATCAGATTCACGCCGTTGCGCTGACCCCAATAGATGTCATTCAGGTAGGCCTCCAGGATCGCGTCCTTCTCATACCGAAGATCCAGAATCACCGCCAGCACAGCTTCCCTCGCCTTGCGCAAGAACGTGCGCTCCTGGCTCAGGTACAGGTTCTTGACCAACTGCTGAGTGAGCGTGCTGCCGCCCTGGCGCACTTCGCCCCCAACCAGATCGACCCACGCGGCCCGCAATATGCCCCGCGGCGAGAGACCCGCATGGTGGTAGAAGCCGGCATCCTCCGCCGCCAGAACGGCGTGGATGAGATAGGGCGGCAAGTCGTGCAGCCGGACCGGCCAGCGATCCAGCCGTTCCGGGCCGTAGTACGAATTGACCAGCGGCGGGTCGAGCAGAACCCGCTGCACCGCCTCTCCATCACGATCGAGGCGTGCCACGACGCCGTCCGAGAAGCGGATACCGAGGCGCACCGGACGGGTCATGCCGCGCGGCGCGGGAAAGGCGCGCAAATGCACGAGCATCCGGCTTCCGGCGAGGTGGTACTCGCCGATCGGCGGCTGGTCCGACGTGCTGTCGCGATAGCCCAGCTCTCGCAGCTCATCCCGGACCTGCGTGGAGCTCAGCTCGGCGCCCTGTCGGAGCACCATGGAGGCGCCATAGAGCCGTGACGGCTGATGCTCGACATGGCCGGCGAATTGACTCGACAGTTGCCAGTACGGCCACAAGAGCCACAGCCCCAAGGCCAGCGGGAGCAGGCCCGCCGCCAACGCGCGCACGACGACCGCACGGGTCGAGAGCCTCCGGCCCCGGCGGCGCGCCGCTCGTCCCTTGCGTCTCTTTCCCGGCATGATGCCCGCAGTCTACGCAACATCGCTGCCAGGGGAGGGACCCGTGCCCCCGCCCACGCCAGGACCCGCCCATTCCCCCGCCCCAGGACCCTCCCACTCCCCCACGCCAGGACCCGACCGGCCCCCTCGCCAGGGGGGGAAACGCGGTGGGATTGCTATGATGTGGCGCTCATGATCGCGGTTTCGGGGCTTTCCAAGGCCTTTGGGGCTCAGACTCTCTTTACCGGCGTCTCCTTTCAGCTCAATCCGGGGAATTGCTACGGGCTGGTGGGGGCGAATGGTTCTGGGAAGTCGACCTTGCTGCGCATTCTCAGCGGGGTCGAAGAGCCGTCCTCCGGCACCGTCGCGATCCCCAAGCGTCTGCGCATCGGCATCTTGCGTCAGGATCAGTTCCAGTTCGAGAGCGAACCGATCCTGGACGTCGTACTGCGCGGCAATCCGGAGCTCTGGCAGGCGATGCACGAGAAGGAAGAGATCCTGGCGCGGGCCGAGGATCATTTCGACGGCGATCGCTATGCCGAGCTTGAAGAGGTGATCCTGCAACACGACGGCTATGCCGTGGAGGCCCGTGCGGCGGAGATCCTCGAGGGACTGGGCATTCCGGCCGAACGCCACCAACAGCCACTTTCCACCCTCTCCGGAGGGTTCAAGCTGCGCGTCCTGCTGGCCCAGACGTTGGCCGGAAACCCCGATGCTCTACTGCTGGATGAACCGACCAATCACCTCGATATCCTGTCGATCCGATGGCTCGAGAAGTTCTTGCGCGACTTCCCGGGGCTGGTGGTCGTGATCTCGCACGACCATCGCTTCCTCGACAATGTCTGCACACATATTCTGGACGTCGACTACGAGACGGTCACCCTCTACACCGGAAACTACAGCGACTTCATGGATGCCAAGGCGGCGGAACGGGAGCGTCGCGAGAGTGAGATCGAGCGGCGCGAAAAAGAGATCGCCCATCATCAGCAGTTCGTCGACCGCTTCCGTGCCAAAGCCACCAAGGCTCGTCAGGCACAAAGCAAGCTCCGCTTGATCGAGAAACGGCAGGCCGAGCTCGAGCCGCTGCCCGAGTCTTCCCGACGCTATCCCTCCTTCCGCTTCTCGCAGCGCCGCCCCAGCGGGCGCCACGTCCTTGCAGTGGAGCAAGTGAGCAAGAGCTATGACGGCAATCCCGTGCTGCGAAACGTCTCGCTGCGTGTCGAGCGCGGTGACCGACTCGCCGTCATCGGTCCCAACGGCATCGGCAAGTCGACCCTACTCAAGATCCTCGTGGGCGAGACAGAGCCCGACTCGGGTCGGGTCGAGTGGGGCTACGAGACCCACCCCGGTTACTTCGCCCAGAATCACCGCGAACAGCTCGGCGAGGGCAGACAGTCAGTCGAGGCCTGGTTATGGGAGTCCTGCCCTGGAGAGCCGATCGGGTACGTGCGCGGCAAGCTGGCCGAGGTCCTGTTCAGCAAGGAAGAGGTCGAGAAGCGGGTGGAGAGCCTGTCGGGAGGCGAGGCGGCGCGCCTCATCTTTGCCCGCCTGGGCGTTGAACACCCCAACGTGCTGGTGCTCGATGAACCCACGAATCACCTCGACCTGGAAGCGATCGAGGCGCTCGTTGAAGGCCTGAAACGATACGATGGCAGCCTCATCTTCGTCTCCCATGACCGATGGTTCGTCTCGCAGCTGGCGAATCGGATTCTCGAGATCTCTTCGGCCGGCATCAACGACGTCAGGGGCACCTACGAGGAGTACCTCGAGCGCTGCGGCGACGATCACCTCGACGCCGAGCAGGTGGCGCTAAGAGTCCGGCGCGAGAAGCGACAGGCCAGGCGAGAGCCGAATGCGAATGGGTCCGACGGCGCGGGAGCCAAGCGCCTGCGGAAGCTCGAACGCGAACGCGACGACCTCACCGACAAGATCGAAGAGGCCGAGGCGAAAATCGGCGAGATCAATGAGCGCTTCCTCGACCCAGAGCTTCACTCCGGCCCGCCGTCGAAGGAGCTGCGCCGCCTCGAGCAGGAGCACAAGCAGTTGCAACAGCGCCTTGACGAGCTGATGGCGAGCTGGGAAGAGGTGGAAGAGGAGCTCGAGAGGCTCGAGCGGTGAGAGTGTGACCTCGCAGAGACCAAAATGGAACATTGGAATGCACACCAAAGAACCTTAAATACCAATCGAAACCTTAGCGTTGGCAAGGGCGTAGCAGCCCTTGAACGCGATGGTTTCTATTTCGGTCTCGGTCAATTCGACTCCCCACCGCAACCCGACATGGACGCTGCGGACCGAGACGCTCCATCAGCATCCCCTTCTCACATTCACGATCCTGTTCACGGTCTGGGTGTTCATTCCCGAGCCAGTTGAATCCGCAATCCGCCAGACCGCGTGCCACGAGCAATCCGAGCGGTGTATTTGCATCAGATGGGAGGCGGCCCGTGGAGAGCGATATCAGGCAACCTGCCCGGTTCCGAGTCTGACCACGCTTCAGGCTCCGATCGATGCCCCCTGCCGGGACGGCTCCTGCCCCGACCTCGGCCGCGCTGCGATCGAATCCGGTCGCCGGCCCGGCGCCCGGCTCGCCAGTTGGCAACGGGCCTGCCTGGACACCGCGAAGAAGGAGGCTCTAGCCCGCGGTCGACTCCGTCCGAGACGTTCAGGGCAGCATCGCGATCAACCGAGTGCCTGTATGTTGCTCTTCTCCGGATTCGCAGCTCAGGGATTCGGAAATGGCGCCGAGATCGTCGGCCGGTATACCG
>Ga0307436_1001401_pt1 | contig 10721 bp, 9 predicted proteins | sample SalMarWE160440MG_FD_202513 | JGI IMG/M metagenome (GOLD analysis project Ga0307436, IMG submission 202513) | Salt marsh sediment microbial communities from the Plum Island Ecosystem LTER, Massachusetts, United States - WE1604-40 | ecosystem: Environmental > Aquatic > Marine > Intertidal zone >...
GCCACCAGCGAGATGAGCAGCGCCAGCATCGCCACGAATTCCGGCGTCGATAGCGGTGTGGGGCCCGGTTCCGCCATCCGTCCCGGCGCCATTGCATGATCCTGGGACTTCATTGAAGGGGCTAGCCTCGTTGCAGATGAGGTCAGCGACAGACCACGCCTTGGCCGTTTTGTCCATGCCCGGAGCGACCGGAACTGACATGATTCGACTGCATGGCTTCAACTAAACGTTCCTGCGGCATCGGTAGGATCGCGCTATGATGCGCCATGCGCTCACTGCTTTTCGCCCTGCTGCTGGCCGGTTTCATGCCGGCGGCAGCCGCTGGCGCCGAAAGGACGGCTGATCTCGACCTCGTGTTTGCGGTGGATGCCTCCGGCAGCGTCGATGACGGCGAGTTCCGCTTGCAGCTTGAGGGCATCGCCGCCGCCTTGAGGGACCGCGCCGTGCTGGCGGCGATCGCGGCAGGCAGGCGGGGCCGCATCGCCGTCAACCTCCTCGTGTGGGCCGAGCCCAAAGTGCCCAAGGACGAAAGCGGCTGGCTGATGATCGCCTCGCCCGCCGATGCCGAGGCTGCTGCCCGCCTCATCGCCGCGTTCCCGCGTCGCCAGAACGGCGGTACCGGCATCGGTGACGGCATCGCTTGGAGCCTGAGGAGCATTGGCGCCAGCGGCATCGCAGCCCCCCGCCACGTCGTCGATGTCTCCGGCGACGGGGCCGAGACGACGCCGAGGGATTATGTCGTCACTATCGAGCAGGCCCGCTCCATGGCGCTTGCCCTGGGTGCCACCATCAACGGCCTTGCCATCCAGAACGAGGAACCACACCTTGCCCGCTGGTATCGCGACCATGTCGAGGCGGGCGACGGCAGCTTCGTCATGAGCGTCGCCGACTACACCGACTTCGCCCGTGCCATGCGGCGAAAACTGCTGCGCGAGATCAGGCCCGACCCCCGGCTCTCGCGCCGCTGACCCAGCCTCAGGCCTTGGTCCGGCTGGTGCGCCGGGTCTTGCCGGCGGCCGGCTTGGCGGCGGACTTGGCGGAAGCAGAAGCCCGCGAAGCGGTGGCCGGCTTCTTGCGTGAGCTGGCCTTGGCCGGCGCCTTGGCGCTCTTGCTCGCCGTCTTGGCCAGCTTGCTGGTCGCCTTGCGCGTGGGGGCCTTCTTCGACTTGTCGTCCTTGGCCAGTGCGATCACCGGATCCATGGCCTTCAGCGTTGCCTCGTCCAGGTGGCACAGGATGCGGTGGCCGGGCGAGAGCTCCTTGACCGGCGGCATCTCGGTCTCGCAGATGGTGCCGATCTTGCGCGGGCAGCGGGTCTGGAACGGACAGCCCGTGGGCGGGTTCATGGGCGAGGGCAACTCGCCCGTGAGCACGATGTGTTTCTTGACCACCGAGGTATCGGCGATCGGCACCGCCGATAAGAGCGCTTCGGTATAGGGGTGATAGGGCGGCGAGAAGATCTCGTCGGTCGTGCCCTGTTCCATGACATGGCCGAGATACATCACCACCACCCGGTCGGCGAGATAGCGCACCACCGAGAGATCGTGCGAGATGAAGATCATGGTGGTGCGTTTCTGGCGCTGAAGTTCGGTCAGGATGCCGGTGACGGCGGCCTGCACCGAGACATCGAGCGCCGAGACCGGCTCGTCGGCCACCACCACCGAGGCATCGCCGCCGAAGGCGCGGGCGATGCCGACGCGCTGCTTCTGGCCGCCGGAAAGCTGGCGCGGCCGGCGGTTGATGAACTCGCGCGGCAGCTTGACCATGTCGAGCAGTTCGAGCACCCGCTTGCGGATCTCCGACGGGTTTTTGGCGACGCCGTACTTCTTCACCACGCGAGCGATCTGCGAGCCTACCGAATGGCTCGGGTTGAGCGTCTCGAACGGGTTCTGGAACACGATCTGCAGGCTGGAGATGAGCTGCGGCTGGCGCTTGCGCACCGGCATGTGGCCGATCTCGTCGCCATGCAGCAGCACCTGGCCGCCGGTCGATTCCTCCAGCCCCATGAGCACCTTGGCGAAGGTCGACTTGCCGCAGCCGGACTCGCCCACGATCGCCAGCGTCTCGGCCTCGCGCGCGACGAAGTCGAGCTTTTCGTTGGCCTTCACATAGCGCACCCGTTTGCCCGAGATCATGGCGGCGAGCGAGGTGTCGTGAATCTCGTAGTATTTCTGCATGTCCTTGACTTCGAGCACCGGCGGGCCGAACTCGATCGGCTCCTGCTCGACGCCCTTGGGCTTGGCCGCCTCCCAGTCGATCTCCTGGTAGCGCGAACAGCGCACCCGGTGTCCGCGAACGCCCTTCACCTCCTGCATGGGGATCAGACGGCCATGGCACTTGCCCTCGCTGAAATAGTCGCAACGCGGCCCGAAATAGCACCCGTTCGGGCGCTCGTGCGGCAGCGGCAACTGGCCGGGGATGGGCACCAGCGGGCGCGAGTGGCGGTCGGCGCCGGGCAGTGGGATGGAGTTGAACAGGCCGCGCGTATAGGGGTGGCGCATCTCGTCGAACACCTGCTTGACGGTGCCGAACTCGACCGCCTGGCCCGAATACATCACCACGATCTTGTCGCAGGTCTCGAGGATGAGGCCGAGATTGTGGGAGATGTAGATCATCGAGGTGCCGAAGCGCGCCGAGATGTCCTTGATCAGTTCGACCACGCCCGCCTCCACGGTGACGTCGAGCGCGGTGGTGGGCTCATCCAGCAACAGGAGCTGCGGGTTCGACAAGAGCGCCATGGCGATGACCACGCGCTGCTGCTGGCCGCCGGAAAGCTGGTGCGGATACGAGCCCATGATGCGGTCGGGGTCGGGCAGCCGCACCGCATCGAGGATCTCGACCGCCCGCTTGTAGGCCTCGGCCTCGGAGATGCCTTCGTGGAACATCGGCACCTCGGTGAGCTGTTCCTTCACCAGCATGGCCGGATTGAGCGAGGCCATGGGCTCCTGGTAGACCATGGAGATGCGCGAGCCGCGTATGTCCTGCAGCTCGGCCGGCGACATGGTGCGCATGTCGCGCCCCATGAAGTTGATCTCGCCGCCGACGATGGCGCCGTTCTTGCCCATGTACTGCATAATGGCGAGCGCCACGGTGGACTTGCCGCAGCCCGATTCGCCCACGATGCCCACCGCCTCGCCCGGCATCACTTTGAGGTTGAAGTCGACCACGGCGGGGATCTCGCCGGCCCGGGTGTAGTAGGAGATGGAGACGTTGTTGCACTCCAGGACAGGGACGTCGGCCTTTGCTTCCATGATCTTGTCCTCTTTGCCCCTAATCCCTGAGTGAAATTTCGCGGATGCCGTCGGCCAGGAGATTGAGGCCCAGCACCAGTGTCGAGATGGCAAACGCCGGCCACAGCATGGCGTTCATGCCCATGGAGCCCCAGGCCCTCGCCTCGTTGATCATCTTGCCCCAGTCAGGATCGGGCGGCGGCAGGCCGAGGCCGAGGAAGCCGAGCAGCGCGATGGTGATGGCGACGTAGCCGAGCCTCAGGCAGGCATCGACGATGAGCGGCCCGCGGGCATTGGGCAGGAGCTCCACCAGCATGATGTAGATCGGGCTTTCGCCGCGCACCTCGGCGGCCGCGATATAGTCGCGCGTCTTCAAGTCGAGTACCAGCCCGCGCACGATGCGCGCTACCTGCGGCGCGGTGCCGAACATCACCGCCACGATGATCATGACGCCCGCCACCACCACCGGTCCGATGCCGAAGGCATGGTGCAGCCACTGGCCGGCCGGCGAGTTGGCCCCGAAGGTCGTCAGGATGACGAGGTAGAGCACCAGGAGCGGGAATGACAGGAGAACGTTGCCGATGAACGAGATCACCTCGTCCCACCAGCCGCCGCGATAACCGGCCATGACGCCGAGCAGCATGCCGACGATGTAGGCCACGAAGGTCGCTGCGCAGGACCAGAACAGCACCAGTCGCGAGCCCCACAACAGGCGCGAGAGGAGGTCGCGCCCGCGGTCGTCGGTGCCGAGGATGTGGAAGACCTGGTTGTGGTCGACGCTGAACATCGGCATGTTGACGGCGTTACGGGTAATCGCCAGCGGGTCCTGCAAGGGAAACAGCGGCACGAAGACGGCGACGAACACCCAGAACAGCACCAGGAAGCCGCCGAACATGCCGATGCGCGATTCACGCATCAGCAGGATGGCGCGGCCCAGCTGCTTCAGGAAGCCGGCGGGCTTGGGGGCGGGAGTTCCCTCGGCAGTCGTTTCGGTCATCGCCTCTTACCTCAACTGAATCTGATGCGCGGGTTGAGCAGGGTGTAGCCCACATCGGAGATGAACTGCGACAGGACCGCCACGAACACTGCGACCATGGTGCAGGCCTCCACCGCGTAGATGTCGCCGAACATTGCCGACTGGTAGAGAAACAGCCCGAAACCCTTGTAGGAGAAGAACACCTCGGTGACGATCACGCCCGACAGGAGATAGTTGAGCTGCAGGACCATCACCGTGAACGGGGCGATGAGCGCGTTCCTGAGGGCATGGCGCATGACCACGCGCCTGTACGGCAGGCCCTTGAGGACAGCTGTCCGTACATATTGCGACGTCATCACCTCGGCCATGGAGGCGCGTGTCATGCGCGTGTAGTAGCCGAAGTTGTAGACCACCAGCACCAGCACCGGCAGCACGATCTCGTTCCAGCGGAAGCCGTTGGTGAAGGGAGACGTGCCCGGCAGGACGTCGAGCCAGAACACGAAGATCGCCACGAAGATGGTGGCCGAGGCGAATTCGGGAACCGAGGTGGTGAGCACCGAAACGACAGTGATGGTGCGGTCACGGAAGGAGCCTTCGGCGATACCCGACAGGATGCCGAGCACCAGGGAGATGGAAATGGTGATCGTGAGCACCCAGAACGCCAGGATGCCGGTGTTGTAGAGATGTTCCCACACCAGCTTGGACACCGGCGCCGAAAACTGGATCGAGGTGCCGAAGTCGCCCTGGATGAAATGCCACAGCCAGCGGAAATAGCGCGTGAGGAAGGGATCGTTGTAGCCGTTCTGTTCCAGCCACAAGAGGCGCTGGTCGACGGTGGTGTACTGGCCCAGCACCCGCGTTGCCACGTTGAATTTGTCGCCCTCGAAGATGCTGAACAATACGAACGAGATCGTCAGCATGATCAGGATCATGGACGCAAGTCGTTTGGCTGCCAGTTGAAGCATCCCTGGTTGCGCTCCCCTTTCGACGCCGGCGTTATCGCCAGTTAAGGCGTCATCGTCCCCTGGCAGCTTGTTGCTGCTTCTCGGGCCACCTTAACCGGCCGGGCAGTAAGGCAAAGGGTTCCAAACCGACGCCCACCGGTCCCTGAGCGGCACCCTTTCGACTTTCGACCAATTCGCCCGCGCTGACAACCCCCCGTCCAACGCGTTCCTGTCGCATGTGAAAATGCAGTGGCCAAAACGGTGCTGCCATCACCGCCGTGAAGCGATGCAAACGGTGAGTGTTGGAGTTTGCCGCTGTCGCTCCATCAGGCGGGGCGTCATGCCCGCACTTGTTGCGGGCATCCATGACCACTGCCGTTGCGAGAAAGGCACCGGAAGTGGTTAGATTGCCGGAACGAGTCCGGCAATGACAATGAGAGCTGCGGCCGGTGGCCTCATACCCACGGGCAGTTGGAGTTACGGTCGCCGAAGGTCTTGCCCTGGGCATAGCGCGACAGGGGGAAGGGTGAGAGTTCCGCCACCGGCTCAGCTTTCGTCAGGTGCTGCGCCACCAGCTTGCCGACGCCGATCATCTTGTAGCCGTGGTTCGAGTCGGCGATCATGTAGGCATTGTCCGCGACCCAGTCGAATATGGGCACGGCATCCGGCGTGAAGGCGCCGATGCCGCCATTGCGGCGATGCTTGAAGTAGGCACGGCAGCCCTTGAAGCGGTCCATGAGGAAGGAAAGTGTGGCGCAGTAATAATCGGCGAACCACGGTTCGGCCTGATAGAGGTCATTGGCATGGCCATAGGGGTCGAGCACCGCCGTGGGGCCCATCTTCACCGGAATCGTGCCGCCCTGCACGCCCGGCGCTCCGATGCGCTCGGCCGCATAGCGCATGTAGGTGTAGAAGTGCTGGTCGGGGAATTCCTTTCCGTCCTCGGTAACGACGGGGGTGTTCATCAGCTCCACATGCAGGACCGGCGGATCCTTGTCGTCGGCGGTGCGGTAGCTGACACCATCGGGCAGCAGCACCTCGCCTTCGAGCAGGCGCCAGTACGTCCACATGTCGGCATCCTTGACCACGACGCCGTCGGGATAACGCATGTCGAGCTTGTCTTCGAGCCCGAGCCACTCCCAGTGCTTGGTGATCCAGGCGCCGGCGCAGATGACCACGCAATCGGCCTTGATGTCGCCCTCCGAGGTCCTGACCGCGGTGATGCGGTTGCCCGTCTTGTCATAACCCTCGACCGCAACGCCGAAGAACGATCGCACGCCCCACTCGTCGCACTTTTCTTTCAGGCCCCTCACGGCCGTATGAGTGCCGGCATAGCCGGACGGCTTTTCATGCAGCAGTACGCCCACCTTGTCGGTGTTGAAGTCGGGCCACAGGGCTTTGAGGAACTTTTTGGCGTCCTTGCCGACATACACATCTGAAGGATAGCCGGCCGCGTTCTGGCTGGCGTGCATCTTCTCGTAATCGGCCTCTTGGTTGGCCTCGCCGATGGAGATGTAGCCCACCTGCTGGAAACCGAAATTGACCGGGTCCGACTGCCACACATCGACGGAATGGCGAAGGATATTGTGCAAAGGCGAGGTCATGTAGAAGTTGCGTACGCATCCGCAGGCGACACCCGTGGCGCCGGCGCCGGGGCCGGTCTTGTCGATGAGCACCACGTCCGAGCCGCGGCCCTTGCCCGATGTCTCCAGCGCCATGGCCAGATGCCAGGCGGTGGACATGCCGTGCATGCCGGCGCCCACGACCACATAGGCCGCATGGGTGGGAATGTGCTGGGTGGTCATGGGTGCGAGGTCTCCGATGGTTGCGGTTTGGCCGCGCGATGGGCCGAAGTGGTTTGCGGCAGGGGATGCGCCGGCGGTTCCTTGGGTTTGAGCCCCCAGCGCCGGGCGATCTCGCCATAGCCGTGCATCAGGTAGCCGCAATTGTCCGTCAACAGGCGTTCGCGATTGTTGCGATAATAGGCCGGCAGGTTATACCAGGCGAGACCCGGCCGCTCGTGATGGGCCATGTGCAAATTGTTGTTGAGGAACATGAGGCCGATCACCGGATTGGTCTCGACCACGACAGTGCGGCAGCCGACGCTCTCATGCGCGCGATGCTCGGCATACGAGCGCATCAGGGTGAGGGCATCGCCCCAATAGGCGATAAAGAGGACGTATTGCCAGAACGGCATGCCGCACACCACGCTCACCCACCACCACACGAGGCCGATGCCGGCTGCATGCAGCAGCCATGCCTCGATCACCTCGCCATCGCCCTTCAGCATCGCGCGGATTTCGTCGTGGATATAGACCACGCTCATCAAGGCCGGCCCGAGGATGAAGCGGCCGAGCATCGAGTTGTTGGCGGTGAACAGCACTTTCAGCCAGCCCGGCATCGCCGCCCAGGCCTGCGGGTCGAAATAGCGGCTCTCGGGGTCGAGCACCGGATCGGTGATGTCATCGTTGCGGTGATGGATGAGATGCAGCTTGCAGTAGCGCCGGTAGGGGAACCACAGCGAGATGGGCAAAAACACCAGCGCCTCATTGACGAGGCTTGAGCGGGTGGGATGGCCGTGCGCGACTTCGTGCTGCAGCGAGCCGTGCAGGGCGACGAGATAGGCGCCGATGGGGATCACCAGCCAGAAGGTGAGGGTGTGCCAGAACCAGGTGAGGAGGCCGAAGGCCAGCCATACGGCGGCAATGAGACCAGCCGTGCGCCATTCGACCGCCGTTTGCGGCCGTGCGCCACCCAGACTTGCCTCGACCACGTCGAACGCTCCTGTCGCCATCAATAAAATCGACCGGACACGGAGTTTCTGCCCCCGTTGCAAGGCGAGCAATTGCAATTTCGCGCACAATGTGTTTATTGTCGTCTGCAAACGAGCCAATTGTTGATGATTGTAAACAATCCGGTGACTGAACCCCTCACATCGCCCGGACGGCCCGAAGGCGGCAAGCGCGCCACGGTGGCACAGTTCCGCGACCGCTTGAGCGAGCTCATCGAGCGCACCGGCATGTCCCGCGCCCGCTTTGCCGCCGAGGCCGGGCTCGACCGCTCGACGCTGACCCAGTTGCTTGCCGCCGAGGCGGTGCGTCTGCCACGGGCGGAGACCATTGCCCGCATTGCCGCCCGCCATGGCGTCTCGGCCGACTGGTTGCTCGGCTTGTCGGAAAAGGACCAGGTGGCCGTCGACATCGTCGCCCAGCCGGTAATCGAGCCCGATGCCGGCTCGCCGGCCGATGAGCGCCTGGCGCGCTGGCACGCCGAGGCGAAGGGCTTCAAGGTGCGCTACGTGCCGGCGACGCTGCCCGACCAGGTCAAGACCGAAGAGGTGATCGCCTGGGAGACCGGCAAGCTGGCAGCGCCTGCGGCGCAGGCCTGGTCCGACGTGGCACGCGCCCGCATCGCCCATGCCCGTCGCGCCGACAGCGAGATCGAGGTGTGCTCCTCGCGCCAGGCGCTGGAGCAGTTCGCCCGCGGCGGCGGCATCTGGGCGGGCCTCAGCGTCCGCGCCCGCCACGAGCAGTTGCGCCAGGTGGCGCGCATGACCGACGAGCTCTATCCCGCCTATCGCTGGTTCCTGTTCGACGGGCGCGAGCGCTATGCGGTGCCCTACACCGTGTTCGGGCGCCAGCGCGCGGCGGTCTATCTGGGCGATATGTATTTCGTCTTCACCTCCACCGAGCACATCCGCGAACTCACCGCCCATTTCGACAATCTCATCCGCGCCGCCCGCATCCAGCCGCCCGACGTCGCCGCCTTCGCCCGGCTTCTGGCGGAAGACTACACATGATCGCCTCGCTGCCCATGTACGACTGGCCCGAGGTTCGAGAGGCCACCGATGCCTTGTGGCAGGGTATCGCCCGCCATCTCGCCGCCAATGGTTTTGCCGGCGTGCCGGCCACGCTTGAACGCGGGCGCGACCGCGATGAGCAATGGCGCTCACCCGATCTCCTCTTTTCCCAGGCCTGCGGCTATCCGCTCACCCATGCCCTTGCCGACCGGGTCGACCTCGTCGCCACGCCCTGCTACGGCGTGCGCGGCTGCGAGGGCGCCGACTATTGCAGCCTCGTGGTCGTCTCGCGCGCTGGCAAGGCAAGAGGGCTTGCCGATCTGCGCGGGGCCACCGCCGCCTTCAACAGCGCCGATTCCATGTCGGGCATGCTGGCGCTGAGAGCGGTTGTCGCGCCGCTTTCGCGCAAGGGACGCTTTTTCGGCCAGGTGATCGAAAGCGGCAGCCATCTCGCCTCGATGCGCGCCGTCGCTGAGGGTGAGGCCGACGTGGCGGCCATCGACTGCGTGAGCTTCGCCCTGGCCGAGCGCCATCACCCGGACCTTGTGAAGCGGCTCAAGGTGATTGCCGAAACGCCGCGCGTGCCGGGCCTGCCGCTCATCACCGCGCGCGGCCGCACGGGGCCCGAACGCGCCCGCCTTGCCCGCGCCCTCACTGAGGCTTTTGCCGACCCGGTCCTTGCCGCGGCTCGCGCAGACGTGTTCATCACCGGGCTTGAGTTCACCTCGCTCACTGATTACCAAGCCATCCTCGACCTCGAAGCCGCCGCCGACGCCGCGGGTTACACCCGTCTTTCCTGATCGGCGCGCCCAAGCCACATCGCCGGAGGATTCCTTATGATCGATCTCTACACCTGGAGTACGCCCAATGGCCGCAAGGTTTCCATCGCGCTCGAAGAAATGGGGCTGCCTTACGAGGTGCATGCCATCAACATCGGCAAGGACGAGCAGTTCGCGCCGGAATTCCTGAAGATCTCGCCCAACAACCGCATCCCGGCGATCATCGCCCGCGACAACAACCTGTCGCTGTTCGAGTCGGGCGCCATCCTGCTCTATCTGGCCGCGAAGACGGGTCGGTTCCATGCCGCTTCCGGTGAGACCCACTGGCGGGTGATCGAGTGGCTGATGTGGCAGATGGGCGGCATCGGCCCCTTCCTCGGCCAGGTGCATCACTTCGTGAAATTCAACCCCGGCAAGGCGCCCTATGCCGAGGAGCGTTATTCCAAGGAGGCCCGGCGGCTTTACGGCGTGCTCGACAAGCGCCTTTCCGAGGTGCCGTTCGTTGCTGGCGACTACTCCATCGCCGACATGGCCATCTGGCCGTGGATCGCGCGCTTCGAATGGCAAAAGATCGACATGAGCCAGTTCCCCGAAGTGCGGCGCTGGTACTGCGAGATCGCCGCCCGCCCGGCGGTGCAGAAGGGCTACAAGGTGCCCAATGCCGACGTGGAGATCCCGATGCCGTGAGGGGATCAGGTGCCAGGTATCAAGTGCCCGAGATCAGAAGTCAGTTGTCGGATTCCTCCTCTGGCGTTGTTGGCGCCCCCGGACGTCACGTAGCCCGGATGCAGCGCAGCGAAATCCGGGACTGGTGTGCCAAGGCCCTGAAACCCGGATTACGCTGCGCTGCATCCGGGCTACGGTTCAAGCACCTTCATCTCCGGCGGGCTTTCCCGTGGCGGAGGGGAATGGGAAGAGCGGAGCGCCTTTGCGAGTGCTACGCTAGATCTAAACGGGCACCGCAAAGGCGCTCCGCACCCGGTCTCTTTATCGGT
>Ga0307436_1001402_pt1 | contig 10719 bp, 11 predicted proteins | sample SalMarWE160440MG_FD_202513 | JGI IMG/M metagenome (GOLD analysis project Ga0307436, IMG submission 202513) | Salt marsh sediment microbial communities from the Plum Island Ecosystem LTER, Massachusetts, United States - WE1604-40 | ecosystem: Environmental > Aquatic > Marine > Intertidal zone >...
TGCTCCCGGATTTCCTCACCACATAACCAAGCGGGGGAATCGCAAACAGGAGACTTTTTTCAACGATGACGACTACAGGACGTATATACAATTGATGGCAGAGTGGTGTCCCCAGAACTCAATGGACGAGTTGTGAAGAGAAGACCAGGTGTGTTATATAGAAACCACAACTTTGCGGGCCAAAGGTGTTATAGAGAAACCATTTATTCATTGTTAGCTGATCATAGAAGGAACGAGAGAGACGAATGGCAATCTTAATTCAACTTTGTTTCTTTCTATTTGTTGGCACTACAATTTATATTTTGCACAAAATAGATTTGAGAAATTTCTCGGCAATGGATTCTTACAAAATTATCCCCCCAATTTATTCATATTTTTACTTAAAAAAATACAATTCCATTGCTAGCTGTATAGTTTCTGCCATTAACATCGCTGCTTTGATATTATTTGTAATTTATGTGCTTGGATATATTTAGGAGGTAATATGATCACTCCATTGGAACTAGTCATTACTCTCGTAAACATCAGCGCATGGGGTACATATTTATTTTTAATCAAATATATAAGAAACAACTCTGACGTAAAGATTAATAATTACAACATATTAAACCTACCCAGAACTTACTCTTTATATATTAAAACACGTAAAGCTAACGAACTTGGTGCGGGGGCTTTATTTTGTTTCCATATCATTTCTCTTGTATCGGTAATAATTGCAGTAATTGCATATGCCCTTGCAGGATAAATATAAATCAGCTAACAAACGGGTCGAGGCGAGCGTGAATAGCCCTGTCTCATTTTGGGGCGAGTGCCCGCCGCCTCACCCTCGTCGTTATGCGAACATATTTTAAAAATGACAAATTTTCTTTTTGAAAAATTAAGGGGTGGGCGGTTAGGTCTTATTATCAGTTTGTTTCTGTTTGTCTTGGCAGTGTTGTTTGAAAAAAGGTTAGATCTTCCACAAATATTTTCGAATATTGTGATTGCGAGGAGTCTATCCGCCGTTTTTGCAGTAGTGTTTGTTATTCTCTTTTCTTGGAGTGTTAGATCATTACCCAGGGCAGAGCGGGATAATACACTTTGTACCAAAGGTGCATATAAGTATTTTCGCCATCCCATTTACGCTGCATTTCTTTCCGCCTTCAATCCTGGATTGGCTTTTTTCCTTAATAATTACATATATCTGATTTGGGCGATTCTACTGCATCCGATTTGGCATTTGATTATTAATCAAGAGGAGAAATTGCTTATCGAAATCTTTGGGGATGAGTATATAGCTTATCAGTCCTCAACGGGAAGATTCATTCCTAAGATTACTAAGACAAGTGGCATTACATAACCTCGGCCTGAACTGGATGGGCAAAAACCACACTCCAGTTAAACCGACCGTTAGATTCCGACGATGAACAATCAGTCAGGGGGTTTCTTAAATCGGTATCCCGTTCCCCTTACCGTTTCGATAAACGAGTGTTTGCCCCACTCGATTTTCGCCCTGAGTCTGCGGATGTGGACATCTACTGTCCTGTCCCCGCCGTAGTAGTCGTAGCCCCAGATCTTATTGAGCAGGGCCTCGCGGGTGAAGACCCGGCCGCTGTTGGCGGCGAGGAATGTCAGGAGTTCGTATTCCGTGAAGGTGAGGGAGAGGGTCTTACCATCGAGCGTCACTTCCCGTCGAGCGAGGTCGATCACCAACGCTCCGTTTCTGATGAGGTCTTTGCTATCAACCGCGTACGTCTCCTTCAAGGCCTTTTCGATTCTGAGGGCCATTTCTGAGGGTTCGTACGGTTCAATGACGAAATCATCCACAACGAACGGGATGTCGCGGCTTTTCCCCAGGGCATCCTTGGGTACGAGGGCTATGATGGGGATAGGCCGCTCCCGCCTCAGTTCCCGTATGGTGCCGATGATGGAAGATGCGGTGGTAGGGTTTTCAAGGGCCAGCATAACAAGGTCAGGGGCCTTGTCGGCAATCGCTTCGTCCACGGTCTCATCGAGGGGTATATGCTCACAGACGAAGTTGTGCGCAGAGAGCGCGTCCACTATGGTACGGCCCTTTTCAGCATCTCTACTGATCAGGATGATCTTAAACACTTACTGTCCCCATCCCCCATCGAGTAATGTGAAAAAAACTTTGCCTTTGAGTAGACGGGGGTTCGTTAGAAAAAGGGTTCAATCCCGCTGTCGGCGGGATACTTACTACTGTCCTATCTCGTGGGCGAGGATGATGGCCTCGGCCACCTCCCGCATGGAGCGGCGGCTATCCATGCTCTTTTTTCTGATGCGCCCGAAGGCCTCATCTTCGTCAAGCTTGAACTCCTTCATCAAGATACCCTTGGCCCGCTCCACCAACTTCCTTGTCTCCAGCTCCTCCTGGATCACCTTGGTCTTGACCATCAGCTCGGTATTATCGATACAGATGGCCGCCTGATTGGCCACGGTGATGAGGACGGCCTCTTCGGTGTCGGTATAGTGGTGTGGGTAGGAGGTATAGCAATTGAGAACCCCGCTCACCTTTCCCCGCACCACCATGGGGACGCTCAAGAGGGAACAGAGGCCCTCCTTGCGGGCCAGGTCTTTTTCCTTAAATCGGGGGTCTTCCAGGACGTTGTAGACCCTGATGGGCTTCTTCTCCTGAGCCACCCCGCCCACTACCCCTTCACCCAGGCGCAGGACCCGCTCTTTGAGATATTCTTTGCTTATGCTCTGGGTGGCCTCCAGCGAGAGGGCCATTGTTGCCTCGTCCAACAGCCAGAGGGAGCAGATCTTGGAGCCCATGACATTGGCGGTGACCGTCACGATGAGTCCCAGGATATCCTCCAGGTAGTGGTCGGAGGAGATGGCCTTGCTGATCTCCGAGAGGGCCTTGATCTGCTCGGCATAGGTGGGTTCTTCGCTCTGTTCCTTTTTATCGCTTTTGGGTGAAACCATTCTTTACAGCAGGCCTTTCTTGTACAGATATTCGGCGTTCAGGATGGCGGCCCCTGCCGCCCCCCGGATGGTGTTGTGGCTGAGGACAAAAAATTTGTAATCGAGGATAGGGCACTTTCTCAGCCTCCCCACCACACAGGCCATCCCTTTTCCTTCGTCCCGATCCCGGCGCGGTTGAGGGCGATCGTCCTCCTGCCTGTATATGAGAGGAGGGGAGGGGGCCGAAGGGAGCCCGTGGCCGCTCAGAGGGTCGAACTCCTCCCAGGATGCAATCAGATCATCGAGTGACGTCTTGTGGCTGAGGCCGACGCTCACGCTCTCCAGGTGGCCGTCCAGCACATGTACCCTGGTGCAGGAGGCGCTGATGGTAAGGTCGGCGGGGACGAACTTCCCTCCGTCCAGGCTGCCGAGGATCTTGAGGGGTTCTGATTCCACCTTAGGCTCCTCGCCGCCGATAAAGGGGACTACGTTGTCGATGACGTCCAGCGAGGGCACACCAGGATAGCCCGCACCGCTGAGACCCTGGAGGGTGGTGACGATGACCTTGTTCAACCCGAACCGCTTGTGCAGCGGGGCGAGGGCCATGACCAGACCGATGGCAGCGCAGTTGGGATTGGTGATGATATAGCCGTCCGATCCCCAGCGGGTCCTCTGCTGGGGGATGATATCGAGATGGTCGGCGTTCACCTCAGGGATCAACAGGGGGACATCGGGGTCCATCCGGTGGTTGCGCGAATTGCTGCTCACCACATATCCCGCCTGGGCGAAGGCCTCCTCCACCGGGCCGGCCACAGCGGAGTCGAGGGCCGAAAAGCAGAGGCGACAGTCCAGCTCAGGGGTGCACTCCTTGATTGTGAGTTGTGCCACGCGAGCGGGGATGTCCCCCTGTACCTTCCACCTTCCCTGCATGACCTCGGCGTAGGGACGACCGGCACTGCGCTCCGAGGCCGCAACTTCTGCCACCTCAAACCAGGGATGTCCCTCCAGGAGCTGGATAAAACGCTGTCCCACCATCCCGGTGGCACCCAGAACTCCGACTTTGATTCTTGCCATAGCTATACTATCCTCTCGATTAGTTCTTTAAGGAATCGAGGACGATCGTTGAAAAATATACTACGTCCTTATCGATCTCTTTGTCCTGAGCAGTAGAGCGTAACTGAAACGTGCAAAATGGACAGGTGCTTACCAGCGTGTGCCCAGGCGCCATCTTCAAAAGCCGGGAGGCCATCTCTGTTGAGAGGTTACGATAGAGCGACCTGATCCCGCCGCCTGAACCGCAGCAGGGTGTCTGTTCCCTGTTCAGTTCAGTATCCTTTACCTCGGCCCCGCACCAGGAGAGCAGCTCCCGGGGCTCCTCGGTCATTCCCTCTCCTCTGGCAAGGCGACAGGCATCTTGGTAGACGAGGGACCTCTCCACCTTATTCAAGAGCGAGGGGTCCTGTTTCACGGCATCATATATCACCTCCACTACGTGGGAGACCTGAAAGGGGAATTCCCCCAAAACCTCTGGATAAAAATACTTGAAGCACTTCAGACAGCCGTTGCAGGGGACGATCAGTTTCTTGATACCCAGGCTCGTAAATCTGTCGACATTTTTCTGAAAATACTCCCCTGCCAGGTCGATGTCGCCCGCTTCGTAGATGTAGGTGCCGCAGCAACCCTCGTCCTCCAAGATCATATAGTCGATTCCCAGACGCTTCAATGCGAGATAGGAGGCGCTGGCGGCGTCCTTTACCAGATAAGAAGGGAGGCAGCCGAGGAAAAGGAGCGTTTCCGATTCCCGGCGAGGGAAGGCCTCGGGGAGCCAGTCCAGTCGCTTGCCCGGATCCCCATTGACGGCATTCCCCTTTTTGAGGATTCCCTCGATAATCTTCTTTCCCCGCTCCAACGGGCCTAATCCCTTCTGCACCAGCATACGCCTGCCGGCGTCCACTACCTGGGTAATCTTTATATCCACAGGGCACACAGTTTCACATGCCATACACTTCGGGCAGTTGTAGAGGCTTTCTACCATCTGCTCGGAGACCGTCCCGTCTTCCAACACCGCTCGCACCGTCTGCAATCGGTGCATGGGAGAAAAGAGTCTTTCACCGGTGATCTGGTAGGTGGGGCATGACTCCATGCACTCCTCACACTCGGTACATGATGCTATCTGATCACCTATCTTCTCCATCTATTTTTCATGCTGCTCCTTTTGAGGATGGGGCTTACTATAACAGAAGCCTTTTCAAAGATCAACGGCTGTGCCCGATCTCCCGGAGGGGATCCCTATCTTTTTCCTCACCCTCGGCGATCTGACGGAGTTTGGCGGTCAGCTTCTTGAAGGTGGCAAAATCCTTGAACCGAAGCTCCATCCTGAACTCTTCGCCCTCGAAAAAGGGGGGAGGGTGAAAGGAGATTTGAGGGGGTAAGGAGAGGGATCGTTTATACTGAGCGAATTTCTCCTCCATCTCTGTAAACAAAGGAAATCTCATGGTCTTGATGATTTTCCTCAGCCGCTCGATGCGCTGGGGGCGCGGGGTTTCCTGATCGGCGAGGATCTTCCCTATCTCTTCGCCGGCGAGCACAGAGGAGACGGATACCCCATCCCGCAAAGAGATCTCCCGCAAAAAGGTAATAATCTCCTTGACGCGGTTCTCCCCTGGGCGCAAGGCCTCCAGGAGGGGGAGGATGGCCCCCTGCGCTTCCCTGTCGAGTTGCAGGAAGTGGATCGAAGCAGACAGGGACAGCCCTTCCCATACCAGGAGTTCCTGCAGCCCCAGCGGTAATCCCGCCAGGGCAATCACCTGCTTTAAGATTCTGACATTGGACTGAAGAGCAAACAGAGGGAGATAGCGGTCTATCACCTCCCGTTCGGGTATGCCGAAATCGAGGAGCTTACGGAGGGCATGGGCCTTCTCCACGAGGTTGAGGCGGCGCGTGAGATTGTGCCCTATTGTCAGCAGCAGGGCCTGGAGGTCATCGAGCTCGCCCTGGTGATAGACGACGGCCTGCGTCTCGGCGATGGCGAGGTGCCACATGGCCTCGGCACGCTTAAAGCCGCAGACGATCTGGTATCTTCCATCACCTCGCTTCCGCAGGATGAGGGGTTCCACGAGGCCGACCAGCTTGAGGGAGGCCAGCAGGGGCTCCACATCCGGCAAAAAGGTGATGAGGAAGGTCGTATCTTCCCGGTCGATCTCGCCGAGGGGGATCATTTTTGATCTGCGCATCGTTCGCTCCATGGTCTTGTAGTCTCCTCTGCACTCATACAAAGATTATACCGTTACCTTTTTATGCGTGCCAAGGGATTTCTTTGCTCCGAAGGTTGGACTGCAGGGGCGCTTGTGTTAGAATGCATACAGGGTATAGTAAGGCCATGCCGGAAGATATCGAACAGCGAATCGAGACACTGGCCCAATGGCTTCATGAATCGGCCTATCTGGTGGTCTTCACCGGGGCCGGGGTAAGCACGGAGTCTGGGTTGCCGGATTTCCGGGGGCCCGACGGGGTGTGGACGCGAAAGGAAAAGGGGTTGCCCCCTCCCCCTGCGCAACGACCCTGGTCCGAGGCGGACCCAAACCCCGGCCACTATGCCATCAGGGAACTCCAAGATATGGGGAAACTGAAGTTCCTGATCTCTCAGAACGTGGACAACCTCCATTTGAAATCGGGGATTCGCCCGGAGCTGTTGGCAGAGCTCCATGGCAATCTCACCAAGCTCAGGTGTCAGCGCTGTGGGGAGACAGTGGATAAAGCTACTGGGGTGTCCCAGTGCAGCTGTGGTGGGGATTTGGTCTCCAGCGTAGTGGATTTTGGACAATCCCTGCCGGAGAAGGATCTCAAGGAATCCTTTGACCACTCCCAACGGTGCGACCTCTTTGTGGCGGCGGGTTCCAGCCTGGTGGTCACCCCAGCGGCCCACATGCCCGTTGAGGCCCTGAGGGCCGGGGCCAAGCTGGTGATCGTCAACCAGGGGGAGACCCCCCTTGACCAGTATGCCCACCTGCGTTTTTATGAGAGCACAGGGGAGGTCCTCCCCCAGGCGGTGGCCCTGCTGAAGCAGACGATGGAGGGATGAGTCGATGGATCTCTTTCTCCAGCCCACCGAGGCTATCGATTGCGACCATCCTCAGATTAAAGATCTCACCTCCCAGACTATCAGTGGCGCACGGGATGTGCACGAGCGGGCGCAACGGCTCTTTTATCTTGTCAGGGATACCGTTCCGTATAACCTCTATGTCCCCTTTCACCTCCTGGAGCACTACAAGGCCAGTACGACGCTGCGCCGGGGCAGCGGCTATTGTGTTCAAAAAGCGGTCCTGCTGGTCGCCCTGGCGCGGGCGGGAGGAATTCCTGCGCGATTGGTCTTCGCCGATATTCGCAATTACCTCACCTCAGAGCGGGTGGCGGAGATGATGGGGACCAACCTCTTCATCTTCCACGGCTATGTGGAGTGGTTGCTCGGGGACCGCTGGGTGCGGGTGACCCCCACCTTTGATAAAGAAATATGTCGGGAGCACGGCTATCCGGTGGTGGAGTTCAATGGTCGGGATGACGCCGTCTTTCCTCCCCTCGATGCCGAGGGTCGAACATTCGTAGAATATGTGCGGCACCACGGCACCTTTAGTGATGTCCCCCTTGATCTGATCCTCCAGGGCTGGGAACGGGTCTACGGGAAGGGGAGGACCGATATGTGGAAGGAAATGCTTCAGGGTAGTTTTTGAAACGGTTTTTTTCTTGACATCTTTTATGCGTTTTGTTATAGAGACTCGGAGGTTATAAGGGAGATGGCTCACGTAGTCGGTTCAATTGCAAGGTGGTGCTGGTGGTGGGGCAGGGAGTCTGTCCGCTGACCAGCTCCTAACGAGGGACTGAGGCTGTGGGCAGCTCCCCAGGCGCCCACGGCTTTTTTGTTGCTACAAGGGCCATGGGCATGAGAGGTGTCCACGGCTCCTTTTTTAGGTGTCGTAGGAGCTTATCTTATTGCGTAAAAAGTTTAGAAAGGAGGATGGATTATTCGAGAAAAGAACTGTTGAAGAGAGAGGAGATTAGTTACGTACACTATGTAATGTTACCTGTGAGTGGTCCCAGAAAGGACCAAAGACCAACATAAAAAAAGGAGGGCGGAATGAAGAGATCAATGTTTTTTCTCGACCAGAAGGACATGCCGTCTCAATGGTATAATGTCCTCGCCGATATGCCGGAGCCGATGCTACCGTATCTGCACCCCATGACGAAACAGCCCATGGGTCCGGAAGACCTTGCTCCCCTGTTCCCCATGGAGCTTATTAAACAGGAGGTGAGCACCGAGCGGTGGATCGATATCCCTGAAGAGGTACAGGATGTCTACCGCACCTACAGGCCGACGGTACTGCATCGAGCATACCGGCTGGAGAAGGCTTTGGATACCCCGGCCAAGATCTTCTACAAATATGAGGGGACAAGCCAGGCAGGGAGCCACAAGCCCAATACGGCAATCGCACAGGCGTATTATAATAAAAAAGAGGGCGTCAAGCGGATCACGACCGAGACCGGCGCCGGCCAATGGGGGAGTGCCTTATCGATGGGGTGCGCCTTTTTCGACGTCGAATTAAAGGTCTATATGGTCAGGATCAGCTATGACCAAAAACCCTATAGGCGCATCCTCATGGAGACGTGGGGGGCTACGTGCGTCCCCAGTCCCAGTCAGGATACGAAGGCAGGCAGAGACATGCTGGAAAAGTGGCCCGATTGCCCCGGCAGCCTGGGGCTGGCTATCAGTGAGGCGGTTGAGGATGCCATGACTCGCGATGATACCCACTATTCTCTGGGGAGCGTACTCAACCATGTCTTGCTTCATCAGACCATCGTTGGGGAGGAGACCAGGAAACAGATGGAGATGGCGGATGCCTATCCCGATATCATTGTGGGATGCGTCGGCGGCGGCTCTAACTTTGCCGGTCAATTTCTCCCCTGGATCAGGGATAAGCTCAGCGGCGAGAAACCGGATTTGCGCATTGTCTGTGTTGAGCCCGAAAGCTGCCCGACCATGACCAGGGGGCTCTATGCCTATGATTATGGGGATACCGCCGGGATGGCTCCCATAGCCAAGATGCATACCTTGGGCCATACTTTTATTCCGCCTCCTATCCATGCCGGGGGTTTGCGCTATCATGGGATGGCGCCCATTATATGTAAACTCTATGACTTGGGCCTGGTTGAGGCCGTCGCTGTGCATCAAATCGCCGTCTTCGAGGCAGGCATACAATTCGCCCGAACAGAGGGTATCGTCAGCGGTCCCGAGCCGTGCCACGCCCTGCGGGTAGCTATTGATGAAGCCCTCAAGTGCAAGGAATCCGGTGAGGCAAAAACAATCCTGATAGCCCACAGCGGACACGGACACTTTGATCTGGCCGCCTATGATGCCTATCTTTCGGGTAAGCTCCAAGATTTTGCCTGGCCCGAGAAGGAGATCAAAAAGGCGCAGGCTGAATTACCTGAGATTCCCAAAGGCTAATCGCAGCACTATGCATTTTTATGGCACGGAGGTGGTATAGTACCTGGTGAGGGTGCACTTACAACCTCTGATAGGTAAAGTCGGTGAGTGCGTCTCCATCGGTGTAGGAGTATACAGTGATTGAGCAATACGACGACAAGACCATCAGATGTCCCAGGGTGGGCGGTGAGGTCACGTTTCGGTTCTGCCGTTTTGAGAATGATATGCTGCCCTGTAGATTTATCGCCGGGTGTTGGCAAGGGCAGATGGATATCGCGGCGTTTCTGGAGGAACATTACACTCAGGACGAGTTGAACAGCATATTTACTCCCCCCAAGCCGAAGGTCGAGAGCTTGATGGGTTTGATGGAGAAGGCGAAAAAAGCACAAGAGAACAATGATTAAGAACAAATAACGACCTTTCTATCTTCGTCCTGTGGCATTTCCGTAAAACGAGGTGTGGGTGCTGGTTCCAACATTTAGACCAGCACCCACACTTTTTTACCCAACGATTATGGGCGGTTATCCGTAGCTCTCCTAGAAGTGATAATGCGTCGCCTGGCCCGCCACGATGATCCAGGTTACCAGCATCGCGTTGATGAATGAGCCCACAAACACGTGACCCGTCTTGCGATAGAAATACGTCGAAACCAGCGCCACGATAGTAAAGATCGGCAGGAACTGTATCAGCAAGATAGTCGGCAGATGCGCCTCGGGAAGCAACAACGTTCCACCGGAGAACAGGGGGATGTATTGGCCCAGGAGGAACACGACATAGGCGCCGACCATCAGCAGGATATTTACCACCATCTCCTTCCAGCCGGCGGCGTCGCGGCGCATCTCGCCGTGCAGCACCAGACCGATGATCAGAAAATAAAAGACAAAGGGAATAAGGTATCGCAAGACCATTCCGAAGTGCAACAGCGACATCGGTTTGATGGCGAATACCCAAATGCGGTAATCGGTCTTAAAGGCCCAGTCTGAAAAGGCGAGGGTGAGGTATGCCGCAACTACGACAATGAGCGCCAACAGGAATGACTTTCCTATTGTTCCCCATTGCAACCCCTTGTTTTCCCACGTGAATCCATAAGCGGCAAAAGATCCACCTTTTTTTCGATTTGAAAGTACATGCCACAGCAGGAGGAGGACGAGCGCGATCACGCCCACAACCACTGCCCAGAACATGACTGTCGTGGTGATCTCTTGCGGCAAGAGGAAGCTCTTCTTCGCAATGCCCTTGCCGTTAAAAGTCCAGGCCCACACATAAACCGGGATCGGCAACAGGATGATTATTATCGCCCCGATCCACCACCCCACTCCGGAGAGTGATTTTCG
>Ga0307436_1001403_pt1 | contig 10713 bp, 7 predicted proteins | sample SalMarWE160440MG_FD_202513 | JGI IMG/M metagenome (GOLD analysis project Ga0307436, IMG submission 202513) | Salt marsh sediment microbial communities from the Plum Island Ecosystem LTER, Massachusetts, United States - WE1604-40 | ecosystem: Environmental > Aquatic > Marine > Intertidal zone >...
ATGAGATCGGCTATTCCGGCGAGAACGGCGCCGCCAATGATCTGATGCCCGGGCACCACGGAAAACTCTCGCGGCACCTCGGGCATGCCGGCGGCCTGGAGCGCATCGTAGAAACTTTCGGAAGGCTTCGGCGTGAGCGTCAACCTTTCCTCCCAAGGGCGAGGGGCCTGCGCAACAAGATGCGACAATAGACATACGATTTGGAACGGGCGCACCCGGTTAGCGGTTTGCAGGCTCGAGCAATCGCGCGACGTTTTCCCGACTGCGGCTGATCGTGTCGAAAGCGCGTTGTTCTATGTCTTCGCGGCCCATCGGCTTGCGGGCGAGCCCTTCGGCGACCGCAGCCGCGCCGGCCGCTGCCGCAATGCGTGCTGCAACCGTCCACTCTTCCATGGTTGGAAGGAGGTGATCCGACGCAAGCCCCTTTTCCCTGGACGCGGAAACCAGCTCCTCAGCCGCCGCAATCGCCATACGGTCGCTGATCGTGCGTGCGCGCACGTCGAGAACGCCTCGGAACAGTCCCGGAAACACCAGCGAATTGTTGACCTGATTGGGCAGATCGCTCCGTCCGGTCGCCACAATGGCGGCGCCTGCCTGGCGGGCGAGGTCCGGATCGATTTCCGACACGGGATTGGCGCACGCGAACACGACCGCATTGTCGGCCATCGTTCGAATCCACTCGGGCAGTATCGTGCCCGGCCCGGGAGAACTGAACGCGATGCACACGTCCGCGCCTTTGAACGCTGCATCCGGGCCGCCCCGCAAATTGTCGCCGTTGCTCTCGCGACAGATCCGCCACTTGTCGGCAAACCGTTGTGCCTGGTTTCCGATATCCGCACGTCCGCCGTGAAGAATGCCCTGCGTGTCGCAAGCGACGATCGCTTTCGGATCAAGGCCGTACGCCGTCAGCAACCGATAGGTCGCAACGTTGGCCGCGCCTACGCCGAACAACACGATGCGTATGCGGTCGGGCGACTTGCCGACGACCTCCATCGCGGCGATGAGGCCCGCCAGCGCCGCCGTCGCCGAGCCCTGCTGATCGTCATGCCACACCGGAATGGACACCCGCCGGCGCGCTTCATCGAGCGCCGAGAAACACTTGGGCTGGGCGATGTCTTCGAGGTTTACGCCGCCGAATGACGGCTCGATCATTTCGACGAAACGCACGATGTCGTTGGCATCGGCTGCCCGAATGCACAGCGGGATCGCGTCGACGCCGCCGAAGAGCTTGAACAGCAGCGCCTTGCCTTCCATCACCGGCAGACCGGCCTCCGGGCCGATGTCGCCGAGGCCGAGCACGCGCGAGCCGTCGGACACGATCGCCACCGTGTTGCTGCGATTCGTGTACGCAAAAACAGACTCGGGATCAGCAACGATCGCCCGACAGGGCTCTGCGACGCCCGGCGTGTACCAGATCGCGAGGTCCCTTGGGCTTGTCACCGGGACCTTGGGCTGGATCTGAATCTTGCCGCCATAGCGCGCGTGCATTTCCAGCGCATGGCTGACGACGTCGGCAATCGGACGTAGCGCCCGCTGCGGTCGCTCAACAGCTCCACCCGTTGGCTGGTTCTTCATTGTTTGCATCCTCCACTGCGAGTGAGGCTGGCCCTGCGTCCGCGATCTCCCCGTGTTCCGGGCAGCAGGCGGACGCCGCCGCGGCTCAATCGGCCACCAGGTGGCCTCCTCCGACGTCGGACAGGTGCAGCTTCGCCGGTCGGTAGTCGATCGGATGGATCTGGCTGGGAACCTCTTCGTCGGCGACCGCGAACGATTTCCTGCGCAGTGCCGGGTCGGGCACGGGCACGGCCGCAAGCAGGCGCCGGGTGTAAGGGTGGCGCGGATCGTCGAACACCTGCGCCCGCGTGCCCATCTCGACGATCCGGCCGAGGTACATCACGGCGACGGCGTGGCTGATCTGCTCCACGACCGCCATGTCGTGGGAGATGAAGAGGTAGGACACGCCGAGCTCGGCCTGCAATTCCTGAAGCAGTTCCAGCACCTTCGCCTGCACCGAGACGTCGAGTGCCGAGACGCTTTCGTCCGCGACGATGACCCTGGGTGAGACCGACAGAGCACGGGCGATGCACACCCGCTGACGTTGGCCGCCGGAGAACTCGTGGGGGTGGCGCTGCATCTGCTCCGGCGAGAGACCGACCCGTCGGAATAGCCAGGCGACCCGGTCGGTGAGCTCGCTGCCGCTGGCGATGCCGTGGACGACGAGTGGTTCGGCGACCAGCTCGCCGACCGTCATGCGCGGGTCGAGCGACGCGTAGGGGTCCTGAAATATCATCTGGATCTTGCGCCGAAACGACTTCATGGCGCCGCCACCGAGGCCTTTTGCGGTCTGGCCGGCAACGCGAACCGTACCCTTCCACGCCACCAGATTGAGCAGTGCCTTGCCGGTCGTCGACTTGCCGCAACCCGATTCGCCGACCAGCCCGAGCGTCTTGCCTTTGGCCACCTGGAAATCGATCCCCTCCACCGCGTGCACGCGCCGCACCGGGCGGCTGAGGATGCCGCCACGGATGTCGAATCGAACGGTGAGGTCGCTGGCCTCGATGACCGCCTCGGCGGGGACGTTGGCACCGCCACGCTCCGACCCGTTGGCGTCGCCGGATGCACCGGCGGTGGCCGCCACGGAGCCGAGCCGGGGCACGGCCGCCAGCAGCATCCGCGTGTAGTCTTGCCTCGGCGCGCCGAAGATCTGATTCACCGGGCCGGTTTCGACCAGCCGCCCGTCATGCATGACGACGACGCGATCGGCCATCTCGGCGACCACCCCCATGTCGTGGGTGATGAGGATCACGGCAGTTCCAAATTCCCGCTGCAGATTGCGGATGAGCTGCAGGATCTGCGCCTGCACGGTGACGTCGAGCGACGTCGTTGGCTCGTCGGCGATCAGGACCCTCGGATTACAGGCGATGGCGATGGCGATCATCACGCGCTGGCGCATGCCGCCAGACAGCTCGTGGGGATATTGACGCAGGCGACGTTCGGGCTCCGAGATGCGAACGGCGGTGAGAGCGGCTTCCGCTTGACGCCTTGCTTCTGCGGCACCGATCCGACGATGGACGCGAATGGCCTCGGTCAACTGCCGGCCGATGGAAAGCACCGGGTTCAGCGACGTCATCGGCTCCTGAAAGATCATGGCGAGGTCGGCGCCGCGCAGCCGCCGGAAGTCGCGCTCCCTGAGGCTCATCAGTTCGCGGCCGCCAAGCCGGATCGAACCGCCGGCGATGCGCGACATCGGCTCGGGCAGGAGCCGCATGATCGACAGGGCCGTCATCGATTTCCCCGATCCCGACTCCCCGGCGATGCAAAGGGTCTCCCCGGTGGCGAGGTCGAACGACAGGTCGTCGACCACGGTCCGTCTGCCGTCCGGCGTCGCCACCTCGGTCGACAGGTGGCGCACCGACAGGATTGGACCGTCGTCGGACCGGGCGGACTCGCTCATCGACTCAGAAGGCATGAGGCGGAAGGCGTCGCCTCGCCCGGCTCATTCGAGAACGACGCGCGGAAAATAGAAGGACACCACCCAGTTTGGCTGATCGACGATTTCGCTGATCCTCAGATTGCCGCAGACCGAGCACAGCATGTACGCCTCGATCGGCTTGATGCCGTGGCGGGCCGACAGAAGGTCGATCATCGCCATCACTGCCGCCCGCGCGTTCTCCATGAGGTCGGGGCCGATGCCGGTGGTCGCCTCGTAGCCCTTGACGTCGAAGTGGCGGCTGGCCGGCCCCGCTGTCGTGAAGCGCGGCGTCTTCAGGTTGGCGCCTTTCTCGACGTCGAAGGTCAGCACCACGCTCATCGGACTCTCGATCGCCGTGCCGCAGACTTCGCCATCGCCCTGCACGGCATGGGTATCGCCGACCGAGAACAGGGCTCCGGCGACTTCCACCGGCAGGTAGAGGACGGTCCCGGCGCAAAGGTCGCGGATGTCCATGTTGCCGCCGACCCGTCGTGGCGGCACCACCGAGTGGAGCCCGGGCTCGGCCGGCGCCAGACCGATGGTGCCGGCGAAAGGCTTCAGTGGCACGTGGCCGACCGGCGAGAACGCCGCCGGCGACATCGCCACCTTGTCGTATGACCAGATGTAGAGAGCCGGATCGGGGAACTGATCGGTGAGCAAGCCGAACCCCGGAATGTTGCCGGTCCAGCCGAAGCCGGAGGGTCCGAATTCGTGGATGGTGACCTTGAGGGCGTCGCCCGGCGCCGCCCCGTCGACGAAGACGGGTCCGGTCACCGGGTTGACCCTGGCGAAGTCGAGCTTGGCAACATCGGCGACGCTGCTCTTCGCGGAAAGCTGCCCGCCGGAAGCGTCCGGGCATTCGAATTCGACGGTGGTCCCCGGCGCAACGGTCAAGACGGGTGGGATCGAATGATCCCACCCGAAATGATGGTGCGCCGAGTGAATCGTGTGGCGCGCCTTATTGTGCATCGACGGCGTACACGTTGTTGTAGTTCACCGGGATGTGGATCGGGTCGTTGAACAACGACGGGTCGCCCCCGATCCGCGCGGTGCGCATGGTGTAGCGGATTTCGTCGAACACCGGCACCCACGGCGCGTCACCCATGATCTGGATGAAGATCTTGCGCCACATCTCGTAGCGCTCCTGCTGCTTGCCGGGGTCGATGATCGAGTCGGCTTTCTCGGCTTCGGCCTCGATGTCCTTGTTGCAGTACCACGACCAGTTCCAGCCGCCTTGGGTGGCACCGCCGCAGCCGAGGATCGGCCCGTAGAAGTCGGACGGATCGGGATAGTCGGCGATCCACGCCATGCCGCCCGACCACACCATCGGTGCCGTCTTCGGCGTGCCACCGGCCGCGATCACGTTGGCCTGGTCAAGCGACTTGATCGCCGCCTTGATGCCGACCGCGGCGAGATCCTGCTGGATGGCCTGGCCGATACGCGGGTTGGGATCGATGTTGTTGACGTAGAGTTCCGTCTGGAAGCCATCGGCGTAGCCGGCCTCCTTGAGCAGCTCCTTCGCCTTCGCCGGGTCGTAGGGATAGCCCTTGTAGTTCGGGTCGTAGCCGGGAATGCGCGAGGGCAGCGGCTGGTTGGCCGGGATCGCCCGTCCGTTGATGATCTTGATGATGCGGTCCTTGTTGATCGCCATGTTGACGGCCCTGCGCACGCGCACGTCGTCAAACGGCTTCATCTGGACGTTCATGGTGATGTAGACGGTCTGCAGCTGCGGGCCGGAGGTCACCAGCTTCTTGAGCTTTGGGTCGTTCATCACCTCGTTGAACTTGGCCGGCGGAATGCCGTCACCGAGCACGTCGACCTGGCCCTTCTCCAGTTGCAACAGCGAGACCAGCGGCTCCTGGCCGATCTTGAAGATGATCTTGTCCAGAAACGGCTGGCCCGGCCAATAGTAGTCCTTGTTGCGCTCGAGCACGATCTGCTGGCCGAGCGTCCAGTCGGACATGTAGAACGCGCCGGTGCCGTCGGGGTGGTGACCGTAGTCGGCGCCCCATTTGTCGACGTCTTCCTTGGCAACCACCGAGGCGAAGTTCAGCGCCAGATCCTGCAGGAAGGTCGCGTCCGGATTGGCGAGCTCGAACTTGACTGTGCTCGGGTCGACCGCACTCACTCCGGCCAGATGATCGGCCTTGCCGGCGGTCACATCGTCATAACCCTTGATCGAGTGATAGAAGCTCGCGCCCGGGCTCTGGGTCTTCGGGTCAACCGCGCGGTTGATCGAGTAGACAACGTCATCGGCGGTCATCGTACGGCCGTTGTGGAACTTGACGCCGGAGCGCAGCTTGAAGGTGTAGGTCAGGCCGTCCGGCGAAATGTCGTACGATTCAGCCAAATCCGGCACCAGTTCGGTGGTGCCCGGCTTATAGTCCATCAGCCGGCTGTACAGGCTCTTGATGATGGACCAATTCTGCCAGTCGTAGCCGATCGCCGGATCGAGGGTCGCCATGTCGTCCTTGAAGCTGACGATCATCTGTCCGCCCTGTTTTGGCATGGCCGCCATTGCTGGCGTCATGCCGACCGCGATGCCGACACCGAGGGTGACTGCCGCGGCAAGCGCAACTCGTTTCATCGATATTCCCCTTTCCCTCATTGTTGTTCCCGAAAGCTTCCTACACGCTTCCTCCAGTGATTACTTGCCCAAGCCCGCCTCATCTCAGTTTGATGCGTGGATCAATCATCGGTGTAATCAGATCGGCCAGCAGATTGCCCAGCACGATGGCCAGCGCCGATACCAGCGTGACCCCCATGATGATGGGTATATCGACGCGCTGGATCGCCTGCCACGCCAGTTGGCCGATACCGGGCCAGCCGAAGACGCTTTCCACCACCACGATGCCGCTCATGAAGTAGCCGATGTCAATGCCGATCATGGCGACAATCGGCAAAATGGCGTTGGGCAGCGCATGACGGACGATCACGGTCGCCGGTGCCATGCCCTTTGCCCGGGCGGTGCGCACGTAATCCTCGCGCAGGACATCGATCATGCTCGACCGCATCATGCGCGAATACCAGCCGGCGCCGAGGATGCCGAGCGTCACCGACGGCAGAATGAGATTGGCAAAGTGGCCGTATCCGCCGATCGGCAGCCAGCCGAGGTAAACGCCGAAGATGTACAGGAGAATGATGCCGACGACGAATTGGGGCGCCGATACGCCTATGAATGACATGACCATCAGGGCCTGGTCGATCCGGCTACCACGCCAAACGGCCGCCAGCAGTCCCATGGTAAGGCCGATGGTCAGCTCGCAGAAGATGGCGCCGACCATCAACAGGAGGGTGGCCGGAAGCCGGGAAGCGATCAGCTCCGACACCCGGCTCTTCTGCAGATACGAGCGACCGAGATCACCTCGGACCAGGTGATCGGCGTATCGCAGGTAGCGTTGGTAGAACGGGAGATCGAGGCCCAGCTCCTTGCGGACATTCTCGACGACTTCCGGCGTGGCGCTTCGTCCCGCGATCTGCCGCGCCGGATCGGCGGGGACGATGTACAGCAGAAAGAAAGTGACGAGGCTCACTCCGATCAGGATGAGGATCGACTGCAACAGCCGGCGAACCAGATAGGTGGCCATCAATACCGCCCCTTCTGCGTCGGATCGAGGATCTCACGAAGGGCGTCGCCGACCACGTTGAAGCCAAGGGCGAGGAGGATGATCGCCGCACCGGGAAAGAAGACAAGCCACGGCGCCGTGGTGAAATAGGTCTGGTTCTCGTTGATGATGTTGCCCCAACTCGGGGTCGGCGGCTGCACACCGACACCGAGGAAGCTGAGGGTGGCTTCGAGGAGCACCGTCGTCGCGATGCCCAGCGTGCCATAAACCAGCACCGTCGGCAGCAGGTGGGGCAGGATGTGGCGGAAGAGAATGCGAATGCGTCCCGCACCGATCGACCATTCGGCGACAACGAACTCCCTTTCGGCAAGGGAGCGGGTTTCGGTGTAGATGACCCTGGCGATCTGCACCCAGTTCACCATGGCGATGACCATCGCCACGATCCACAGGCTCGGGTGGAAGAGGGCGGCGAGGACGATGGCGAGAAGCAGCGCCGGGAAGGCCATCATCAGATCGGTGAAGCGCATCAGCAGCGCGCTGATCACGCCACCGAAGAAACCCGCCGTCACCCCGATCAGCGTGCCGATGCTGACGGCGATGCCGTTGGCGACGACACCGACGATCAGGGACGTGCGGGCGCCGTAAATCAGCCGCGACAGGAGATCGCGACCGAGCAGGTCGGTGCCCAGGAGATACTTGGCGCTCGGCGGCAGCGGCGACCCCTCGATGGTCAGGCCATCGAACATCTGGTCGCTCGGCGAGTAAGGCGAGATCAGCGGCGCAAGCACCGCTGCCGCAACGACAATCAGGATCACGGTCACGCCGGCGACAGCCAGCGGTCGCCGCATCATGCGACGGACGATGATGCCGAAGCGCGCCGACGGACCGGGCGCGATCGGGGATACTTCGGGCGCGGTGGTGAGCGTCATGTCGCCCGCCTTGTCCGGCGAGGCTCGGGGCCCGGTAGGCATCGCCCAAACGCCGCGACCGACAATAAGTCCCGCTCGGACGCTGCAAACGGGATGACCGTCGGATGCGTCAGATTTGGCTTCACCGGATCATGCCACCCCATAAAAAAGCCCCGCCCCCGCGCATGCGGATCGATGCGGGACCAGCGGGGCTCGGCATGCCACCCGGCACACTATCGCGCCGGTATGTCGGAGCACAGTATGCCGTGCGCCAGTCGAGTCAAGGCGATGCCCGGGCCACCATTGGCGCTGTCAGGATTTGCCTTGACCCGCGTGCCGGAGGAACCTGGCCAAGCCATAGATCGCCACAGGCCGTGTGAACCGGGAGCTTAAGGGCTGGTGCCACCGTTGTCGGGCTACCACCTTCACTATGCGGGCCGCCGTCCAATCAGCGCGTCCGTCCCGGCTGCCAGCTCGATCACCTCGTTGGTGATCTCTTCCTGTCGCAATTGGCGTTCGCGCCGCTGCAATTCGCCGAGTTTCCTGCTCACATTCTCTTTTGCCGCACTCATGGCGAGCATGCGCGCCTCGTTCTCCGCGGCAAACGCGCTCATGGCCGCCTCGCAGATCTGTACGAACACGTACTCTGCCGCCAATCGTTCCAGCAGCACCTGCGGACGAAGCGTGATGAGAGGCGGCTGGTTCAGGTTGGCGCGCGCGAAGCCCTCCATGTCGACGGGAAGCAGCATGCGCCGCACAACCGAAATGTGACCCGGTTCCGACGCCGGGAACAAGATCGCCGCGCGGGTGACATCGGCACTGGCGACGTGATCATAAACTGCCTCGCTTATTCTGTTGGCGAGGGCCGGGATCATCCCGACGCGGGTCGCCATGGCTGTCGACCAGATCGGTTGGATGCCGCGTTCAACCGCGATACGTCGCCCGCGGCGGCCAATCACGAAGATCGTCGACTCCGCCGTCATTTGTCCGGCGGCATCGAGCACGCGCTCGCTGAAAGCACCGGCGAACCCCTGTTCAGCGCAAAACAGAAGCAAAAGCATCCGCCCGTGGCCGCGGCCGGGAGGGGCCTGTTCCATCGGCGGCAACAGGCTGAGGGCCTTGCCGATGGCTTCCGACACCACACCCGCGTGCGCCCTTATGCCGGCCACCAGGCCGCGGCTTTGCAAGGCGCGTGAGGCAGCGATGCCGCGCATGGCGCCGACGACCGCCCCGAGCTGATGGACGTTGTTGATCTGGTCGACGATGTCGGCGAGCCGTTCCGCCATCTACGTGTCCTCCGCGCCGGCAAAGCGCCGAGCAAGGTTCTTGAGCGATTGGGCGAGCGCGTCGCGACCGGCGTCGTCGAGGTCTCCCGTCTTCTCGATGGTGGCGATGATTGGGGAGACCTCGCGGTCGAGCCACGCCGGCATTGCCGAGCGATATGCGGCAATCGCCTCGACCGGCACCTGGTCAAGCGCGCCGCAGCGCAGCGCAAGCAATATGGCCACCTCGTCGATCAGACGCAGCGGGGCGTACTGCGGTTGCGACAGCAGGGCACGAATGCGCTTGCCGCGCTCGATCTTCGCCTTCACGGTGGCATCGGTGAGCCCACCGAACCGCGTGAACATCTCCAGCTCGAGGAATTGGGCGTAGTCCAGCCGCACTGACTTGGCCGCTTCGCGCAATGCGATAGCCTGGGTCTTTCCTCCCACGCGGCTGACGCTGGTGCCGACGTCGACAGCCGGTTTCTGTCCCTCATTGAACAGCCGCGTATTGAGCACGATCTGTCCGTCGGTGATCGAAATCAGGTTGGTCGGGATGTAGGCGCTGAGATTGCCGGCATCGAGCTCGGCGATCGGCAGCGCGGTCAGCGATCCGCCGCCCCTGGCGGGGGAAAGCTTGGCGGCGCGCTCCAGCAGTCGCGCATGGACGTAAAACACGTCGCCCGGGTACGCCTCCCGGCCGGGCGGTTGCCGCGTAAGTAGCGCTATCTCGCGGTGAATTGCGGCATGCTTGGTGAGGTCGTCGATCACCACCAGCGCGTGCCGACCGCTGTCCCGGAAATATTCGGCCATGGTCATCGCGGCGAATGGCGCGATCCACTGAAGACCGGGAGCCGCCGACGCTTCGGCAACGACGAACACGCAGCGCTCGCCAGCACCGTGGGTGCGAACCGCGTCTATCACGCGCTGGACGGTCGACGACTTCTGGCCGATGGCAACGTAGATCGAGATAAGGTCGCTGGTTCGCTGGTTGATGATGCAGTCGACGGCCAAGGCGGTCTTGCCTATTGCCCGGTCACCGACGATCAGCTCGCGCTGGCCGCGGCCCAGCGCAAACATGGAGTCCACCACGAGCAGGCCGGTCTGGACCGGCTGCGTGACAAAGTCACGATCAATGATGGTGGGGGCTGCCCGCTCGGTCGGTGCGACCGTCTCGGTGACTATCGGTCCGCCATCGTCGAGCGGACGACCCAGCGGATCGACCACGCGGCCGAGCAGAGCGGGGCCCACCGGCACGCTTGCCACGGTGCCGGTCCCGCGGACCTCGTCACCCGCCGCTATGGCGGCGATCTCGTCAAGCAGGACGCAGCCGATGGAGTCGCGCTCCAGGGTCGAGGCAAATCCCACCTGGCCGCTTGCGAACGTCACCAGCTCGTTGAGGCGCACCTCGGCGAGCCCGGATACGAGGGCGACGCCGTCGGCGACGCTTTCGACGCGTCCCACTTCGGTGACGCGCGCTGTGAGCGCGACCTCCCGTACACGGC
>Ga0307436_1001404_pt1 | contig 10707 bp, 9 predicted proteins | sample SalMarWE160440MG_FD_202513 | JGI IMG/M metagenome (GOLD analysis project Ga0307436, IMG submission 202513) | Salt marsh sediment microbial communities from the Plum Island Ecosystem LTER, Massachusetts, United States - WE1604-40 | ecosystem: Environmental > Aquatic > Marine > Intertidal zone >...
GGGGAAGTGCCGCGACAGATAGACCGCAAGCGGCAGTCCCACATAGCCAAGGCCGATAATGCCAATCCGGATGTCTACCAGTGCTGGCAATGTCATTACCTTGTCCTCGAATGATCGAAAAACCTTGGTGCCTGTCGTCGCGGGCCACGCGTTGTTAGCCTTGGCGGCTGGTCGAGTCCAGATCGCTCCGCGCTACCAGAGCTCGGGCGTGCATGGGGTCGGGCCTCCCCGGCCTTCGTTCTTTAATCTCTGGTGCCGGGAGACCACCGGCAGGTAAGGTCCGCACGTGTTAGCGGGTTAAGGTCTCACCCATGGCGCCTCGAATCCTCTACGTTGTTACGGAAGACTGGTACTTCCTGTCGCACCGGCTGCCCATGGCGCGGGCTGCCGCAGCGGCAGGCTTCGAGGTGCACGTCGCGACCCGGCTCATGGGCGGCCACGCGGCAATCGAACGGGAAGGCTTCGTCGCGCATGGACTCTCTTGGCGCCGCGGGAGCCTGTCGCCGCGGGATAGCTTCTCGGCCATCGGCGAGCTCAGGCGGCTCTTCCGCCACATCAAACCCGATATCGTTCACAATGTGTCGGTGAAGCCGGTCGTGCTCGGATCGGCGGCAAGCCTTGGCCTCCCACCTTCCGTCGTCAACGGCCTTACCGGCGTCGGGTCGCTATTCATCGGCGAGGCTCGGGTCAGTGGCTTTGCCCGTCGCGCGGTGCGCTTTGCTCTTCGGTTTCTGCTTAAGCGGGACAAGAGCATCACGATCGTACAGAACCCCGACGATCAAGCCTTTGTCCGCGCGCTTGGTGTTGTGCCGGATCACGTGGTGCTGATCCGAGGCTCTGGTGTCGACACAGAGCACTTTGTGCCTTTGCCGGAGCCGCCGCCTCCGCCCACGGCCGCCTATGTGGGGCGGATGCTGGCAGACAAGGGCGTGCCTCTACTCATCGAAGCGTTCTCGCGTTTGACCGAACGGGGCCTCCCTTTGCGGCTCATCCTGGCAGGTGATTGCGACAAGGAGAACCCTGGCTCGCTCGCGCCGGAACAACTTCGCGAATTCGCGAGCGCCTTTGCCATCCAATGGCGTGGGCATGTCACGGATGTCCGTGAGGTGTGGCGCGAAGCGCATTTCGCCGTGCTCGCCTCCCGCCGCGAAGGCTTACCAAAAAGCCTGCTCGAAGCGGCGGCCTGTGGCCGCGCCATGGTGGCGACGGATGCACCGGGATGCCGCGAAATCGCCATCGAGGGCGTGACGGCGCTTACCGTCCCGCCGGACGATGTCGATGCCTTGGCAGACGCCATGGCCCGTATGGCCGTGGATGAATCGATGTGCGAGAAATTCGGTCACGCTGCGCGCAAACTGGTCGAGCGTGAGTTTTCTGCCGATGCGATCGGACGGGAGACAGTTGCGCTCTACCAGAGGCTCTTGCATCGGGGGGGATCGGTCAGGTGCGGAAGCTGAGGGCATGAATCCGGGCGCTGCCACGCAGAGACCCGGTTTTGGCCAGTTGGCGTATTGCCTCCGAAAAGCGGTTCCTCTAGGACATGGCGACTGTACTGCAGTGGGGATAACACAGTGAAAATATGTATGATCGGAGCGGGGTATGTGGGCTTGGTGTCGGCCGCCTGCTTCTCGGACTTCGGCTGGAACGTTACTTGCGTCGACAAGGACCAGGAACGTCTGGCGCAGCTCAAGCGAGGCGAGATCCCGATCTACGAGCCGGGACTGGACGACCTCGTCGCCCATAATGTCGCCGCAGGGCGCCTCCATTTCTCGGGCTCCTTGTCCGATGCCGTGCGTGGGGCGGATGTGGTGTTCCTCGCGGTGGGCACCCCAATCCGCCGCGGCGATGGCTATGCCGATCTGAGTTACGTCTTCGAGGCGGTGGAGGAGTTGGCGCCCCACATGGAGTCCAATGTCGTCATCACCACGAAGTCGACCGTACCGGTGGGGACGAGCCGCGAGATCGAGCGGCGCCTTAAGGCGCTTCGGCCAGACGCCGACATCGCCGTGTGCTCGAATCCCGAGTTCCTGCGTGAAGGCTCGGCGATCCGTGACTTCACGCATCCTGATCGCGTGCTCGTGGGCTGCGATAGTGACCGGGGCCGTGAGGTGCTGGCGCGCCTCTATGAGCCGCTTGCGCTCCGCAACGCGCCGATCGTATTTGTCAGCCGCGAGTCGGCCGAGCTCGCGAAGTACGCCTCGAACGCGTTTCTCGCCATGAAGATCACCTTCATCAACGAAATCGCCGATCTGTGTGAGGCGGTCGGGGCAGACGTCGGCGAAGTGGCTGGCGCGGTCGGCGCCGACGGACGCATCGGCTCGAAGTTCCTCCATGCTGGGCCTGGCTATGGCGGCTCGTGTTTCCCCAAGGATGTCACGGCACTGATCCGTACGGCGCGTGAGACGAAGTCGCCGCTGACGCTCATTGAGCAGGTGGAAAAGGTCAACACCGAGCGCAAGCTTGCCATGGCGGCGCGCGTCGAGGCTGCTATAGGCGGGCCCGTGCGCGACAAGGTCATCGCCGTGCTCGGCGTGACGTTCAAGCCGAACACCGACGACATGCGTGAGGCCCCGAGTCTTGTGATTCTGCCGATGCTGCAGATGAAGGGCGCATCGATTCGTGCCTGCGATCCACAAGGACGACGCAACGCCGAGGAATTGCTTCGTGACATTGCGTGGTTCTCCAGTCCGCTCGAGGCCGCCGAGGGTGCTGATGTCCTTCTGGTCCTGACCGAGTGGAATGAGTTCCGCGCTGTCGACCTGAAACAGATGCGCAAGGTCATGCGTGGGGATGTCCTCGTGGACCTGCGGAGTGTTTATCCGCCGGCGCTCGCGGCTGCAGCGGGCTTCACCTATAGCGGTGTCGGCCGTGGATCAGTGCTCCACTCCGAGAGCGGCGCGCAGGCTTATCGCTCGAGCTATAAGAAGGTTGCCGTCTAGCCTCGACAATGCCCGTAGCATGCCTACCTGGCTCGCCTCTCAGGTAGACGCCAAAGTGGCCACGTATTCTCCAATGGCGAGGGAGGCGGTGAGACCGGGCGAGTCGATGCCATAGAGCGCGACATAGCCTTTGTGTCCCGTCACGTCCGGCCCTTGAATGACGAAGTCGCCCGAGGGCTCGCCGGGGGCTTTGGTCCGAGGTCTGATGCCGGCATAGTCGGGTGCCAACACGCTGTCGGGAAGAGACGGCCAGTAGCGGCGGATTGCGGCGTAGAAGGCATCGGCGCGGCCGGGATCCACCCTATAGTCCAGATGGTCGACCCACTCTACGTCAGGCCCGAACCTAGCCTGTCCGCCGAGGTCGAAGGTGAGGTGGATGCCGAGACCTCCCGGCACGGGAACGGGGTAAATCAAACGGGTAAAGGGGGCGCGGCCGCTCATGGCAAAATAATTGCCTTTGGTGAAGTAGTGCCGCGGAATGCTGTCGCGGTTCAGTCCGGTGATGCTTGAAGAGACCTCCCAAGCGCCAAGGCCTGCAGCATTGACGAGAAGCTTGGTCTCGATCTCCGCAGGATCCTCTCCGCCCGTACGGACCATGATGGTCGAGCCGCCCAAGGCGCCTTCGGTCAGGGGTGTGCGCAACTGCACCGTGGCGCCGGCGCCCTCAGCGTCCCCTTGGTAGGCGAGCATCAAGGCGTGCGCATCAAGGATGCCTGTGACGTTCGAAAGGAGTGCGCTCGTCCCCGCGACCTGCGGCTCAAGCTCCTTTAGGCGCGCCGCCCCGATCAGCTCCATATCCTCGACGCCGTTCGCGAGCGCACGTTGATAGAGTCTCAGAAGCGCTGCATCCTCGGCGTCATTGGCGGCAACGACGAGTTTGCCGGGGCGCCGGTGGGGGACGCCACGGTCGGCACAATACTGGTAGAGGGCTTGGCGACCCTCTACGCAGAGCCGCGCCTTCAGGCTCCCCGGCTCGTAATAGAGGCCGGCGTGGATTACCTCGCTGTTCCGTGACGAGATTCCCTGGCCGATGCCGGTTTCCCGCTCGAGCACGAGGACCTCACGGCCGCGCCTGGCCAATGCCCGCGCAATGGAAAGCCCGACCACGCCGGCGCCGACAACAACAGTCTCGATCTCAAACATCATATCCAATGCGCGCGCCGATCTTTTGCGCTGCCCTAAAGCGAGCTAGAGGGCCGGCGCCGAACTGCTTAGATGGCCCGCGAGTCAACCGTCTGCTGTCTGGCCAAGAATGTGCGCAGCACGCGATCCCCGGTTTACGCCTAACTCTCCCGCTTCTCTTCGATGCGCCCATAGATGTCGTCGAAGCGGACGATATCGTCCTCGCCGAGATAGCATCCGGACTGCACCTCGATGATGCTCAAGGGGACCTTGCCGGGGTTCTCGAGCCGGTGCGGCGTGCCGATCGGGATATAGGTAGACTCGTTCTCGCTGATCAGCATCTCCTTGTTGCCGAGGACGACGCGGGCGGTTCCCCGCACCACAACCCAATGCTCGGCCCGGTGGTGATGCATTTGCAGCGACAGAGAAGCGCCGGGCTTCACCATGAGATGCTTCACCTGATAGCGGTCGCCGGCCTCGATGGATTCGTAGAAGCCCCAGGGACGATGGACCCGGCTATGGACCTCGTGCTCCGATCGCCCAAGCGCCTTGAGCTTCTCCACAAGGCCGCGAATGTCTTGAACGCGTCCCTTTTCGGCAACGAGCACGGCGTCACCGGTGTCGACGATGACGAGATTCTGGACGCCGAGCGTGGTGATGAGGCGCCCATTTCCCTTGATATAGGTTTCCGCGGTATCGACGGCGATGACGTCGCCGCTGATGACGTTGCCTGCCGCGTCCTTGTCGCCGAGCTCCCACAAGGCATCCCACGAGCCGACGTCGCTCCAGCCGATGTCGAGAGGGATGACCGCGGCCTTGGACGTACGCTCCATCACCGCGGTATCGAACGGTGCGGAGGGGCAGGCCTCGAAGGCCGGCCGATCGAGGCGTAGGAAGTCGAGGTCGCGGTAGCTGCCGGCAATCGCCTTCACGCACTTCGCCAGAATCTCGGGGCAGTGGGTTTTCATCTCCTCAGTCAGCACATCAGCGCGGGCCATGAAGATGCCGCTGTTCCAGTCGTAGCCGCCTTCGGCAAGGAAGGCTTTGGCCCGCGCGAGGTCAGGCTTCTCGCAAAACTGGGCGACGGCAAAGACGCCATCATCGAGGGGGGCACCCCGCTTGATATAGCCGTAGCCCGTCCCCGGTGACCGCGGCGTGATGCCAAATGTGACGATGTGGCCGCGCCCTGCGTAAGCTGCGCCGGCAAGCACCGCCTTCTTGAAGCCTTCGACATCGTGGATGTGGTGATCGGCGGGGAGGAGGACGAGAATGCCGTCGGCCTCGAGATCTCCCACGAGCTTTGCGGCTACCGCCGCCACCGCCGCGGTGTTGCGGCCCACAGGCTCCAGCACGTGCATGGTGGGGGTAATGCCGAGCTCTAGCATCTGGGCGGCAATCATGAAGCGGTGGTCGGAATTGGAAATCACCAGTGGCGGTGCCACCCCTTCCATACCTGCGAGCCGGAGCGCCGTTTCCTGAAGCAGCGAACGGCTCGACAAAACCGGCATCAGCTGCTTGGGCATCTGCGCGCGGGAAACTGGCCAAAGCCTCGAGCCGGTTCCGCCCGAGAGCAACACTGGATAAATCTGGCTCACGCAACCGTCCCTTTTTGACACAATGCCGAGCGATCAGCGCCGGTCACATCCAGGAGAGACAAAAAGCAGGCCTGTCAGGGGACGACGGCCTAGTCGCAGCTTATACTAAATATTCCGGTTACGTCGCCCTTACCCGCGCTTTTTGCTTCTCGGCGCGCTCATGCCTCTAGCCCAAGGCATCCCTGACCGCGGCGGCGATGCGCTTCGCGTCGTTGTCCGAAAGATAAGGATGCATGGGCAGGCTCATGACCTCGTCGCAGAGTGTCTCACTGACGGGCAGGGAACCCTCGCCGCCGCCATAAGGCGCATACGGCGTCTGGAGGTGCATGGGCTTCGGGTAGTAGATCATGGTCGGGATGCCGGCCGCGGCGAGCTTCTCCTGCACCGCTGCCCGCCGGTCTGTCTTGGTGGTGTACTGTGCCCAGGCGGATTGCAGGCCGTCGGCCCGCTTGGGCACGGTGACGAGATCCTTTAGCGCCTCGTCGTAGACGCGGGATATGCCTTCGCGAGCTTCCAGCTCCTCATCGAATATCGAGAGTTTGACGGAGAGAATCGCGGCTTGAATGCTGTCAAGGCGGCCGTTGATGCCGATGCGGGCCACTTCGTATCGGTCAGCGCCCTGGCCATGGACGCGGATCGACTTGAGCGCCTCGGCAAGATCATCATCGTCGGTCATGATCGCGCCGCCATCACCATAGCCGCCGAGGGGCTTTGCCGGAAAGAAGCTCGTCCCGCTTACAGGCGCAAGCGAGCCGACGCGTCTATTGTGATACACGCCACCGAAGGACTGCGCGGCATCGGAGATAAGATGCAGCGCCTCGCGCTCTGCGAGCTTGTTGAGCCCGTTCCAATCCGCCGGGAGTCCGAACAAATCGACGGCGATGATCGCCTTTGGCTTCAGGCTTCCTTCAGCGCGGGTCTCGGAAATCTTTCGCTCAAGATGCGCCAGGTCTATGTTGAACGAGTCCGCCTCGACATCAACAAAGACCGGCGATGCGCCGGCGAGCAGGATGACCTCGGCCGACGCGGTGAAGGTAAATGAGGGCACGAATACCGCATCGCCAGGCCCGACGCCGTAGGCGAGCAGCGGCATGAAGATGGCGTCAGTGCCGCTCGAGCAGGAGATTGCGTGGCGCACGCCGCAATACGCGGCGAGCTCTTCTTCGAAGCGGGCGACTGCGGGGCCAAGGATGTAGCGCCCGTCATCGAGAACCTCTTGGATCGCTTCGGCGATCTGCGGTCTGAGGCGCGCGTATTGTGCTTTCAAGTCGATAAACGGGACACCCGACATTACTACTCCCTCGTACCTGCCTTTCAGGATGGCGCCCCTGCCTAGCCAAGTCAGGAGAGGACATCAATAGGACGAATGGTGCACCAGGTCCCCGGCGACCGTCGACCACCAGCCTTGGACCAGTTAGGCTTCAGGGCCCGTGGTTAGGGGCGCCCCGGCCTTTTTTGAGGCGGCTCAAGGTGTGCGTCCAGTCTTCGCGTCTAATAAGGTGTGCACCGAAAAATTGGAGTCTCGCATGCCGACCATAGGGATCGCTCTCAGGCGCATCATTGCCACCCCTCTCGTCATAATGACATTGGCTGCCTTGCCGGGCATGGCTGTGGCGAAAAGCTGTCCCTATACGCCCGCTGCCGGCAGCGCGGAGCGCAAAGCCATCATGGATTCCATGCGCACGCCCGTGATGAAAGCGCTGGGCCAGCGCGTTGTCTTCGTTGTCAAGCAGCTCAAGGTTTGCGGCAATTGGGCGTTTCTCGAAGCCGAGCCGCAACAGCCCGACAGTCGGCCTGTGGACTGGACGATCGGGACCTATGCGGACGCTGTCGCCGACGACACGTGCGGCGGCTATGTTCATGCACTCTTGGTTAGAAAGGACGGCCGCTGGCGCGTGCGGACGCTCGTGATCTGCGCCACGGATGTGCCTTATGTCGGGTGGGCGGACGAGTTTGGCGCGCCGGCAGCGCTATTTCCCCGGTTCGACTGATCGGCGCCGTCACTCGCAGTGTACCCGAACTTCCTGCCGCTTGGCGGAGCGTTTTCCTGTCGGCCCGACATACAGGAACCAAAGATCTGCGTGGCCCGGCTTGACGCAGGTGAGGCGAAATAAGAAAGGTGCCGGCGCGCCGACGACGACAGGCCGCTCCTTCTTGCGGCTCGCATAGCCGAGCGATTTGAGCTTGACGATATCGAGACCACGCGAGGCCGCCTCGTCGAGCTTCCAGGTGTAGCCGGTCCCGGGATTGCCCGCGAATTGGAACTCCCAGGAACTTCCAATGTGAAGGTCGTTCTCTGGCTTCGCGTCGGCAGGGCTGCTGATCGCCAACGCGACGAGGCAAAGTGCAGCAGAGACTTGCGAGAGATGCTTCATTTGTTTCCAGCAGGTTGACTCTAGTGTGACGGTTGGAGTGGCGTCTCGCGGTGACAATAAGCCATGAAGGATTGGCTCCCGCACACCGCCTTCGCCCTCCAGAGATCGAAGTCGCGATCGTCTATCGCATCGTCGCAGGTCGCGGATACCGGATTGTCCGCTTCGCCCTTGAGCCAGCAATATTTCCAGGTCTTGCGATCTCGATCGTCGACGACGTAGACGCGGCAGTGTCCGCCTTGCGGAACCTGAAGGTGGATGGTGTAGCGCCAGAGGGGGCCAGACTCGCCGTTGGCCTCGGCGATGCTGCATTCGCTGACACCGTCTCTGGCCAAAGCGGGTGGCGCAAGAAGCGCACTGGCCAACGCGGTGAGGGCCGTTCCGACGAGAGCGAGAGCGGCTGCGCGGACGCGGCGCGCGCGGGCAGTGTTTGATATCATTAGGCGTTTCTCCAGGTGGTCTTGTTGTCTTGAACGTGGCGCCACCGTGGGCCGGTTTTCCGGCCGTATCAAGTCCGCAAGGCGTGTCTGCGCAGATTAGGTGATGCCCACCGGAATTGCCGTTTGCCTCTGCAGCCCCGTAGGTTAGCATCGCGAGAAAAACCGTTCGGGCGGAGCGCAAGAGGGCTGGTGATGGGGCGGATGTGCATCCTGGCGAGCGGCAGGCTAACGGGCCTTGTCCTCCTCGTGCCGCTTCTCCTCAGTGCTTGCTCCGATCAGGAAAAGACCACGAACGCCGAGGATCGTCCCTTGCCAAGCGTGGTGGTCGAGGCGGTGACCGCCGAGGACGTGGCAGGCCAGACGGAGTTTGTCGGGCGCACGGAGGCGTCGCAGCGGGTCGACGTGCGGGCGCGGGTGAGCGGGACGCTCCTGAAACGGCCGTTCGAAGAGGGTGCCGAGGTCAAAGAAGGCGCCGTCCTGTTCGAGATCGATCCGGCCGAGTTCCAGGCAAATCTGTTGGCCGCGAAGGCAAAGCTCGATAAAGCCCAGGCCAGCCTCAACGAGAACGACCGCAATCTCAAACGCTATGAGGTGCTGCTCCAGAAGGAGACGGCAAGCGAAGCCCAATACGACATCGCCAAGTCGAAAGCCGACCAGTCGCGCGCCGACGTGGCCGCAGCGCAAGCGGAGGTGGAGCGCGCCAAGCTCGATCTCAGCTATGCCACCATCACATCGCCGATTGCCGGCCGCAGCGGCATCTCTGATGTCGATGTCGGCAATATCATTGGGCCGGACAGCGGTGTCTTAGTCACGGTTCTCGATCTCGATCCCATGGACGTGATCTTCTCGGTGGGCGAGCGCGACTATCTGAACTTCATGGAGGCGAGGAAGGCCGGCACGGCCAAGGCGTTCACGCCGCGGATCCGGCTTGCCAACGACAAGCTCTATGAGTTCCCGGGCAAGGTCGACGTCATCGACAACAAGGTCGATCCGGCGACCGGCACGATCAACGTGCGTCTGAAGTTTCCCAACCCCGATCGCCTCCTGGTGCCCGGCCAATATGTGAGCGTGCTGCTCACCAGCTCGACGCCGGAGAAGCGAATCGTCATCCCACAATCGGCGGTTCAGGAAGATCAAGCCGGGCCGTTCGTGCTGATCGTCAACGGCGAAGGCCGCGTCGAGGCACGGCCGATCAAGACCGGAGACCGGATCGCGGACGGTGTGGTGGTGCTCGACGGCCTGACCGAAGGCGAGACGCTCGTGGTCGAAGGCATCCAGAAAGTGCGGCCCGGCGCCGAGGTTAAGATGGCCTACCGTGCGCCTGCCGAGGAGCCACAGATCATCGATCAAGAAGCGTCGCCCGAGGCCACGCCGGGCACGCCGGGGGATAACGCCAACGAACAGCAGAACCCCGACTCGCGGGCCGAGCCCTAGAGATCATGCTCAGCGCGTTCTTCATCAACCGGCCGAAATTCGCGTTCGTCATCGCCATCGTGACGGTCATTGCCGGGTTGCTCGCGCTCGGCGCGCTGCCGGTCGCCGAATATCCAGAGCTCACGCCACCCCAGGTCCAGGTCTCGGCCAAATATCCCGGTGCCGACGCAAGCGTGGTGGCCGAGACCGTGGCGGCGGTGATCGAGGCCGAAGTCAACGGTGTCGAGGGCATGACTTACATGTCGTCGAAGAGCTCCAATGACGGGAGCTACACACTGACCGTCACCTTCTCCATCGAGACTGATCCCGACACCGCGCAGGTCAACGTGCAGAACCGGGTGGCCCAGGCGATGCCGAAGCTGCCGGAGGAGGTGAAGCGGCAAGGCGTTACCACTGAGAAGAAGTCGACATCTATGCTAATGGTGATCTCGGTGTTCTCGCCGAAAGGCACCTATGACGACATCTTCCTTTCGAACTATGCGAGCATCAACTTGCGCGACACGCTGGCCCGGACGGCTGGCGTCGCCTCGGTCGACATTCTCGGCGCTCGCGACTACGGCATGCGCATCTGGCTCGAACCGGACCGATTGACGGCGCTCGGCATGACGGCGAGTGACGTCGTCGCCGCGATCCGCGACCAGAACATTCAAGCCTCGCCCGGCGCCATCGGCCAGCAACCGGCGCCGGCCTCGCAACAATTCCAATACACGCTGACCGCACAAGGCCGGCTCAAGGATGCGAGCCAGTTCGAGAACATTATTCTCCTAGCTCGACCGGATGGCTCGTTGGTGAGGCTGAAGGACGT
>Ga0307436_1001405_pt1 | contig 10701 bp, 12 predicted proteins | sample SalMarWE160440MG_FD_202513 | JGI IMG/M metagenome (GOLD analysis project Ga0307436, IMG submission 202513) | Salt marsh sediment microbial communities from the Plum Island Ecosystem LTER, Massachusetts, United States - WE1604-40 | ecosystem: Environmental > Aquatic > Marine > Intertidal zone >...
AAAAGTAGTTGCTGGGGTGACATTTAAAGATGGCGAAGAAGCGAATGAAAAACAACAGGTAGCTTAGAAAAATGCGAGGATGCGCTCAAGGCCAATCCACAACTTTTGACAATATCTCCGAATGGAGCTGTATGCCTCCTTGGAGCTTCTCGCGCTCGAGAGAAAAAATAGATAATCATTATCGTTGCTATGATGGGGGGCGCTACTTCTAAACAGGAGAATCTGAATTGATTTCCTTGGAGAGGAAACATCAGAAATTTTCCGGTTTCGCATGTAGCCCAGGCCAAAAAGTTGCAGGGAATAGCAATGGCTCTCTCCAGCTGCTGCATACTGGGCTGTAGCTGATTTCTATCTAAAATCCGGACAGCTAGTTCGGTGACCCCAATAGCGGGAGCCGACAAAAGGAGCATTCGACATGCCTTATTAAGAGCTGTGCTAGATGTAGGTTTCCAGGATGCTATTCCTGAGACTAATGATTTCATTAAGTTCTTCCCTTTTAAGGAAATATATACTATCGCAATGTTATTGTCCATTCAATTAATGGAATATTAAATGGTCTGAGGAGAAACAAAGCATATGACTTACACAAAAAAAGTCGGTTATAATCGAAGTTCTTGGTAAAAAATATTTTATATTTTTTTTCTGCCTCATGTCAGGAGGAATTCTTCTTCAGCAGCTGCCAGACCTTACGAAGATGGATCCCATTCCTATGGAACGAATTTATAGTGATTTAGAATCAAGCAAATCTTAGGCTGCTGGGGAAGATTTTTGTTTGGTTTGAGATGGTAAATTCGGCCGAGAGATAACAGGAGGAGAGAAAACAAAAGTAGGAAAAAACAGAGAAAAATGATTTCTTCGAAGAAAAAAATGAGTGGCAGCGATGGCAGCAGCAGCAGTAGAATAAGCCCCAAAGAAGAGGAACTTGTTGGGAATCGTTGTAGGAGAGGAAAGAAAGCTCATTCCCATTGCAAGAGAACATGGTATTGCCACTATTGTGCATAGTACGTTTAATTTGAGCGAGGTCTCTAAACTTGGGAGTTGGTGAGTTTTTTTTAAAGTTCTGTAAGCAACCTCGGCAATGCCTATCCCACTTGTTAGGGTCATGGAGAAAAGTGCAATTGAGATATCCAGTTCTGCGGAACCAGTCGATATATAATCTGTTATCCTCACTTCCCTTTTTTTCTCCTTATTTTTTTGAATAATTATACAACTCTGGATTCTTATTTCAAGCTTGGTCGTCTCCAGGATTCAAATTTTTTTACAGTAGCTGCGTCTTAACAGGATGGAGTCGGAATGATTGGAGGAAAGAGCGGGGAAAAAATAATTTCTTCGAGATTGGCAACTATTTTTGTATAGACTTTTTTCTGTTTTTATTTTATATTAATTTTCACGGTTAAAAAGGAATAAAAATGAACTTGTGTAGTTTATTTTTCAGTAATAATGATTTGGGGGCCGTAGTGAGGGAAAATCTTTTCCAATCCATGGAACCAAGTGATTTAGCTATCATCCCTCAAATTCAGTCCTCTACAAAAGGAATATCTGAATTCAGAATGATCTGGAGTCGAATTGCGAGTTTATTCGACTATTCTATTGATGAGAAAAAGAGCTTATTTCGAAATTATAATGACTTTGTCAAAGACCTTGTCTTAAAGATTAATAAATTTCCTGAGGATCAAGTGCCATCAGACATCCTGGATGCACTTGATCAGTGCAAGGAAGGAACCCCTTCTATCAAACAGACAAATAGGCTTCGAAAGTTCGTCCGAGCAAGGGATGCACTCGTTTTTTGGAGAGGTATAGCAAAGCAGTTGGGTAGAGAAGAGGGTATTTTCGAATCTTTGGATAGTGCAGATGCTTATCTATCAAAGGCCAAAGAGTTCGCTTTTTGGATGAATAAAAATCGCGAGCTGTTAAAGAAAATCGAAGTTCTCAAGTTGAATAATCAACAACTTGCGAGCATACCAGAAGAATTGAGGTTCTTGGTCAATCTCAGAATTCTTTTCCTCCATGGCAACCAGCTGACAAATATTCCAGAGGAGCTGGGAAAGTTGTCCAACCTTGTCAGGCTTTCAATAAGTTCAAATTTTCTTACAGAGATTCCAGATGAATTAGGAGATTTATTGAATCTCAAATGGCTCTCAATCCATAATAATCGGCTGAAAGGAATCCCTGCGGCTCTGGGAAAGTTATCCAGTCTAGAGAGGCTTTCTCTCCAGAATAACGACTTAGTAAGTGTTCCAAAGGAATTGGGACAATTATCTCAACTCAAAACGCTTCGAATGGAATCCAATCAGTTAGATAGCTTGCCGAAAGAATTGGGGGAGGGGTTGCCTAGCCTTAAAGTGCTTTCTCTAAAAAGCAATTTGCTAGAAAGTATTCCACAAGAACTGGGGCTATTGCCGAATCTAGAGAGTCTCAATCTGAGTCAAAATTCTCTGATTAGTATTCCAGAAGAATTAGGTCAGTTATCAAAACTAAAAAGACTCTACCTAGATCACAATCGGTTGACAGTTATCCCCGAAAAACTGAAGCGTTTGCAGGTCCTCACATTAGATAACAATCCCCTATCATCCGCTTTATTAATAAGTGAGCCGAAAAGGCCGTGCAGCTAATGGAGAGTGAGCACTCCTCGAAATGATCCATTCTGATTAGAGCTTTTTTCAATGGTCAGTTTGATTGAGGGTTTATTTTTGGCTACGAGCTCAAAAAAGAAGAATTGAGCTTAACAAACTCAGGGAATTTTCGAAAGGAGCTGTGTGCTTTTTCGATGGGGCTCATTTAGCGAGTGAGAAACTTCGTGAAGATTGATTTCTTGAATTCTATATGTGGATCTCAAGACCTCTTTGAAAGAAAGGATGAAATCTTCCTTTCGCTTGAAGTGTTGACATAGGCGCGTTACGAATGCCTCGTGCGAGCGTTCTTTGCGATAGCTGGGAGCTTTCTTTGGAAGCTTGAGTAGATCCATCAGGGATTCCTCATAATTCCATAAAAAGGTGGTGTGATGAACAAAGCGCGACTTTGTCAAATATTGCGCATTTCCTCCCACTTTTTTGGATTCGATCACATAGTCATTTTCTCTGAGGTCAAAGGCAATTTGAGGAAAAGCTTCTCTGTAGATACCTGCTGACCATCGCATCAAGGGCTCGGGAAAGGCTTCAAAGTCTACAAAGTCTTTATTGCAGATAAAGGAGACAAAAATCGTGGATGAATCGACGACAACGGTTCCTCCTCCGCTATAGCGCTTGATGATGGGGATGGGATTTTGCTGAAACTTTTCGAGATTGATGAGTTCTTCCACTTTGCCCGAAATCCCCATGACGATAGCAGGAGTAGAACCTTCATTGATGATGCAGACATTGCGGGTGTCCGTTCGAAGAAGGGCTTCTTCGAGCTGGAGCTGCTCCAAAATCGGGACATTTTTTAGATGAAGGATGTACATCAGCAAGCAGGAGGCTGAAATTTATTTCCCAGACCAAGATCTATTAAATCATCGATCGTTTTACTAATTGATTTATGTTTCTGTTTTGATAGTTGGGCAATATGATAGTGTCTCTCACTTGTCGTTCTGTAGGAAATATTTCCTTTAAAATCTTTTTTCTTAATTGGCTCGGGAACGGGTTCCTTGTTTTTCATATAAAGCTTAACTGCACCAGCAATGGCTTCTTTGATATTCTCTAATCCTTCTTCAATTGTTTCTGCATCTATACATATTCCGGGCAATTCATTGACTCGAATAATGTAATATCGTTTGCCTCGATAAGTCTCTTGTTCAATAGTGTATGTCCAATCTAAATTGAGATAATATTTTAAGGTTTTTTTATTTGTCATGATCTAAAAGTACCTCCTTTGTCCCTAATCTGATAGGGAAAAAGCTGGGATCTTTTCTTTAGAGAAATATTACGATGGTAGCCCTTTTTTCTAAATATATGATGAGAACCTCTAATTTCCAGCTGAAATCTCATCTTGAAGAGAAGGGTTTCTGCTTCCTTATAAGACACATTCGAGCCATTAATAAGTTTCTCGAGCGTTGCCATAGGATCGTATGGTATCATATTTGATATCGATTTGTCAAATGAGCTCTAAGTTTCTAAGATTGAGCGACTTATTGGTGCATGATGCTGTCGATGTCTTCGATCTCGACGGCTTGGAAGCGAATTCCTTGAGGTGTGCTATATCGGAAAATGACGATCGTGTTGTTGGGCATCATCTTCATATCGATCACATTGGAGATTTTTTGCCCATCGGCGAGATGAAAGACTACCTTTGCTGTCGATTTTTCTTGTTTGAGCAGATTAAACGCAGCTTCATAATCGGCTGCGCGCGCTTGGGGATCGATGATCATTACGCTTTTGGAATTATCGCCCATCTGCGCGGCCATTTCGGTCTGCGTCTTTTGCGAGGATTGGTTTGCCTGCGCCGTTTTGTTTGTGGGCTGTGTCTGCAAAAAAAAGAGAGTGAGAAAGATTGCATTCATAATCATCATTTTGCTGCAAGATGGCGCTTTAATGCCACCATTAAGATGGAAATATCAGCTGGATTGACCCCTGCAAGGCGAGAGGCTTGGCCGAGGGTTATCGGTTTGATTTGATCGAGCACCTCTTTTGCCTCATTGCGCAATCCTTCGATTTTGGTGTAGGTAAGCGTCGGAGGTATCGAAATGTTTTCGATTTGCTCGAGTTTTTTAATCTCCTTTTTTTGCCTCTCGATATAACCGGCATATTTGAGATGAAGCTCTACCTGGCGGGCAATGTCTTCAGGGAGAATCTCTAGATCGAATTCTTCAGCAAGAGATGCATAGGTCATTTCGGGCCGTTTGAGGTACTGAGCGAGATTTGTATTGCCCCTGTTGGTTTTTTCGAGAAAGGCAATCGTTTGGCAGATGATTCTTTCTTTTTGGTTGAGTTTTTCAAGCTGAATATTTGTGATGAGGCCAAAGTTGTGACCATATCTGCGGAGGCGTAAATCGGCATTGTCTTGGCGCAAGAGGAGGCGATGCTCAGCGCGGCTTGTGAACATCCGGTAGGGTTCTCTGTGGTCCTTGGAGATGAGCTCATCAATCATCACTCCGATATAAGCTTCAGATCTTTTGAGAACAAAGGGATCTTTTCCCTGGTTTTTTAGGGAGGCATTGATTCCAGCGATGAGTCCCTGTGCGGCAGCTTCTTCATAACCGGTGGTTCCGTTGATTTGGCCGGCTAGGTAGAGCCCAGAAATGATTTTTGCCTCTAGGGTCAGGTTCACTTGGCCGCTCATTACATAGTCGTATTCGATTGCGTAGGCAGGGCGCATCACTTCAGCCTTTTCGAGGCCAGGAATTGTGTGCAGGAAAGCGAGTTGCACTTCGAAAGGAAGAGAAGAGGAGATCCCATTGACGTAGATCTCATCGGTACCGAGACCTTCGGGCTCCAGGAAAATCTGGTGCCTGTCTTTGTCGGGAAAGCGCTTCACCTTTTCTTCGATCGAGGGACAATAGCGGACACCTGTTCCCTTGATTCCTCCGCTGTACATAGGTGAGCGGTGGAGATTTTCCTGAATGATTTCCTTGGTTTTATCTCCCGTATAGGTGATGTAGCAGTTGGTTTGGGCAAGGGGATTTGAGGGAGGGCCATCATAGGAGAAATAGAGTCCTTTTTCGCCGGGCTGAGGTTCACATTGGCTGAAATCGATGCTCCGAGCGTGAACTCTAGGAGGAGTTCCTGTCTTGAGTCTGCCTAGGCGAAAGCCAAGGTCTTGGAGATTTTTGGAGAGACCAACACTGGGAGCATCCCCGGCTCTTCCACCCGAATATTGAGTCTCTCCTATGTGAATGAGTCCTTTCATAAACGTTCCGGCAGAGAGGATGACGGTTTTGCCAAGATAGGCGATTCCCTCTTTGGTCTTGACTCCTTTTACGGCTCCTTCTTCGATGAGGAACTCTTCGGTCGTTCCCTGTTTGAGGTAGAGGTTTTCAACTTTTTCCAAAAAGCGCTTCATTTTGTCTTGAAAGACAAACTTGTCCGTTTGAGCGCGGGGCGACCAGACGGCGGGGCCTTTGGAGGCATTGAGCATTCTGAAATGGATGGAAGATTGATCGGCGATTTTCCCTTGAAGCCCTCCAAGGGCGTCGATCTCACGCACGAGATGCCCTTTTGCCGTCCCCCCCACAGCGGGATTGCAGCTCATTTTTCCGATCGTGTCGAGGTTCATCGTGAGCAGGAGGGTTTTTTGACCCATTCGCGCACTGGCATGCGCAGCCTCGCAGCCCGCATGGCCAGCCCCTACAACGATGACATCATAGGTTTCAGGATAGGTCCACATAGATTGATATTAAGAATTATTTCTTTTTGTGACGATCTCTACGGCGGCGCTTTTTTCGCTTATGCTTAGCGATCTTTTTTTTGCGTTTCTTTTTTACCGATGACATTTGAGCTCCTTTTAAACCCAAGTTGCCAGTAACCTATCTCTCTAAGTTGCTTTTCTACATCGCTTCGCTCGTCACCCATATGTGCCTACATATGGACTTCCTTGCGAATCTTGTATCTAAAGCAGCTCGTTAAGCTTAGAGATACAGATTACTGATAACTTGGGCTTCTTTAAAGAACGAAAGTGTAGTCGAATTTCCCCTAAAAGTAAATCCCTTTTGCTGCTAAGATAGAACCCATGTCCTCCCTCATCGAATTCAAAGCGGTTTCTAAGCGCTACTACCGGCAAAAAAATCTCGATATACATGCACTCCGACATGTGAACTTAAATATTGAAAAGGGAGACACTTTTGGTATCATCGGCTTCTCGGGAGCGGGAAAATCGACTCTAATTCGCTGTTTGGCCACCCTGGAAAAGCCCACATTTGGACAAATTTTTCTTCGAGGTGATGAGATCACTGACATGAGTGAGAGTGAACTTCGCAAGGTGCGTCGCCGCATGGGGATGATCTTCCAACAGTTCAATCTCTTCTTCTCGAGAACAGTGGCTGAAAATATTGCTTACCCCTTGGAAATAGCCGGAGTCGATAAAGAGGAAAAGGAAAGGCGTGTGAGCGAGCTCATCGGCCTAGTTGGTTTGGATGAGCAGAGGTATGCATATCCCGCTCAGCTCAGCGGTGGGCAAAAACAAAGGGTGGGCATTGCAAGAGCCCTTGCAAACGAGCCTGATCTCCTCCTTTGTGATGAGGCGACCTCAGCTCTCGATCCGAAGACAACCCAGGAGATCTTGAGCCTTCTTCGCGATCTCAAAGACAAGCTCGATCTCACGATTGTCTTGATCACCCATGAGATGGAGGTGGTCAAGCAGATCTGTAACAAGGTAGCAGTTTTGGAAAATGGGGAGATCGTGGAAACTGGACCAATCGGTCAAGTCTTTGTCGATCCAAAAGCGAAGGCAACAAAGGCGTTTGCCCAAAAGACGATTCACGAAATCCCCCATCACTTATTGTCTGGTGAGGGAAAAGTGTTTCACCTCCATTTCAAAGGAGAGAAGGCGGAAAAGCCGATCATTACTCAGATGGTGAAAACATACGATGTCGATGCAAACATCCTCCTTGGCTGGATTGATTCGCTGCAAACGGTCACGATCGGCAATCTGATCATTGAGCTGACAGGAAGCGCAATTACCGAAGCGATTGACTTCTTGCAAGCCCATGATGTCAATGTCGAAGAGGTAAGTCCATGAATGACTTTTCTCTGCTAATCTCAGCAACTTTCGAAACGCTCTACATGGTGATCGCATCGATGTTTTTTGCCACTCTAATCGGTCTTCCTTTGGGGGTCATTCTCTTTCAAAGAGGAGGCAGGATCTTGGGAACTATCGTCAACATCATTCGCTCTTTTCCCTTTGCCATCCTCATGATTGCTCTGATCCCTTTTACCCGTCTCATTGTCGGAACGAGTTTGGGCACTACAGCATCGATTGTTCCTCTTGCTGTAGCTGCAGCTCCCTATTTAGCCCGTATTGTCGAGACATCTCTTCAGGGAGTGGGTTCCAATTTTATCGAGGCAGCAAAAGTGATGGGCTCTTCAAACGCGCAGATCATATACAAAGTTCTTTTGCCTGAGGCAATGCCGAGTCTCATTTCTAACTTCACTGTGGCTGCTGTGAATGTGATCGGCTATAGTGCGATGGCGGGTCTTGTCGGAGGCGGAGGCCTGGGTACAGTTGCGATCAATTATGGCTATCAGCGGTTCAATGTCCCTTTGATGCTGGCGACTGTGGTCCTCTTAATTATCATTGTTCAAGGAGTCCAATGGCTCGGTGGAAAGTGGACCCAAAAACTCCTGTTTAAACGAGGTCTTTCGTGAAAAAAATCCTTCTCTGTCTTCTCCTCGCAGCCTGCTCGGCAAAAGAGGATTCAAACACACTCAAAGTTGCTGCTACTCCAACTCCTCAAGCGCAAATCCTCGAGTTTGTGAAGCCAAAACTCGAAAAGGAGGGCGTCAAGCTCAAAATTATTCAGATGAATGACTACAACATCCCCAATCGCGCACTTGCTGAAAAAGAAGTCGACGCCAACTACTTTCAGCACATTCCGTTTATGGATGAGCAGATCAAGGCTTTTGGTTACAAGATCAAATGTTATGCCCGCATTCATCTTGAACCTATGGGACTCTATTCGAAAAAAATCACATCCCTAAAAGACTTACCCGAAAAAGGCACGGTCGCCGTGCCCAATGACCCAACGAATGAGTACCGAGCTTTGTCACTAATGGAGAAAGAGGGGATCATCACGCTGAAGCCAGGGACCAAGCTCTCCGCGACGATCTCGAGTATTGCCACCAATCCAAAGAATCTTACCTTCAGGGAAGTTGATGCAGCGATGCTGCCTCGCTCTTTACCTAGCGTGGATCTTGCAGCGATTCCAACCAACTTTGCTTTGCAAGCGGGACTCAATCCCGAAAAAGATGCTCTCGCTCTCGAGTCGAAGGACTCTCCTTACGCCAATATCATTGCAATACGCGACGGGACAGAAACAGATCCCCGACTCGAAAAGCTGCGCAAAGCTCTCTTAACCGATGAGGTGCGCCAGTTCATTTTAGACAAATATCAAGGGGCGATCATTCCAATTCTCGAGCTTTGTCCAAAAGGGCAAGAGCCGAGTTCATCTTCTGATTAAGCTCTTTTTGATCGCAGCATCCATTGATGAGAATGGCAAAGGCGATATCGCCCTCGTAGCCCGCAAGGGCTCTTACAAAAGACATGGAGCCCGTTTTGGCTCTCACAATACCTCTCTTTGGCAGGGAGTCATAAAAGATGGAAAAATACGCCGATTTTTTCATCAGCAAAAGCATCTGAACAAGCTCTTTGGGAGTCACTCTGTTTTTTCTCGACAGACCGGAACCATCGGCCATGTGAAAGCCATCGAGATTGAGCCCCTGCGATTTCCAGAAGGTGGTGACGGCCAGCACTCCTGCATCGGTCGATCCTTCTTTGCTGTCCACTTCGCCCATTTTCTTTAAGAGGTGTTCTGCATAGAGATTGATGCTCTTTTGATTCGTGTAGTGGACAATTTCCCCGACAGTTGGAGACAAATTTGTATGGATCAAAGTTCTCGATTCTTTTGGCGCTATAGATTTGTTGCCGATAAAAATGCCTCGCCTTTGCAACTTTCCGCATAGTAGTTTTGTACACCAAGCTGCCGGATCCGGAATGGCTCCTTTGATCGAAAACTCTTTTACAGCTTCCGGAATCGTCCCGCGGACAAACTGAGTGGGAAAGTATTCGGCCCCATAGACGCAAGCTCGATCCCCCGATCCCTCAGGGCCCGTAATTACTTCATTTTGAAACGTGTGAGCTAGTTCAGGGGGATCGGTGCGCAAAACTTTTGTCTTTTCTCCGACCTTTTTTCCAGGAGAAAAGACGAGTGTGTAGAAGTTTTCGTGAAATGTCAGACCGCAAGCACCAGCTCCATAGTAATTTCCCAAATCCTCCCAAGACCAGCTCGGAACAGATAGAGCCTTTTCCCAACAAGTTGCATCTCCGATGACACTTCCCTCGATTTGTTTGATGCCGAGCTGCTCGATGGCATTTGCCCAAGTCTCGAGCTGTTTTTCCCAAGGAAGCACTCCTGCAATTCGATCACTACCAAGACAGGGATCCCCTCCGCCACGAATATAGAGATTTCCTCGAAGGAGTTTTCCATTTGCAATGGAGCCGTCATATTCGAGGTGGGTTTCAAATCGCAGATTGGGACCTAAGAGATGAAGAGCTGCACCTGTCGTCGTAATTTTCATGCAAGAAGAGGGAACAAAGCTTTGGTCACTCATCTGATCGAGTAAAACTTCTCCCGTGCTCATCCTCACGGCATAAATGCCTTCGATTGTTGTGGGTGCTCCCTCAGCGCGCCATAGGAGAGGGAGGAATGCAATGCACGTAAAGATCCAGTGCGTGGGTTTGCACATGGCTATGAGTAATAGAGGGAGTTGTTACTCCATTTTAGATCTTGAAGCTCAGCGAGTCTTAGCCCAGCTAGTTCAGACATATTCACATAATGCTCCGATTTTCTCCAAGCATCACTCGAGAAAAAATAGATAGTTAGAATCTGAGTAGCAAGAAAGTTCAAGAAGCTGAAATCGAGAATAAGAGAAAGAACCACAGATGTCGCAATGAAGACGATTGCTTTGAAGCGTTCATAGCTCGCTTTATCTGCGCAGGTGTCTTCAATCTTCCTACAGATTTCTATCGACTGGATGCGACCAAAGTCATAGTGGGTAAGACCACCTGATGTTTTTA
>Ga0307436_1001406_pt1 | contig 10696 bp, 7 predicted proteins | sample SalMarWE160440MG_FD_202513 | JGI IMG/M metagenome (GOLD analysis project Ga0307436, IMG submission 202513) | Salt marsh sediment microbial communities from the Plum Island Ecosystem LTER, Massachusetts, United States - WE1604-40 | ecosystem: Environmental > Aquatic > Marine > Intertidal zone >...
CCGCCCCCACCCCGAGAGGCGAGGGGTGAGGGGCGAGCCGGAAGCCGGAGGCGGGTGGCGGAGGGGCGAGGGGGCGATCGGGCAAGATTCTTGAAGTCTGCGAACCGAAGGGGGTGTAGAATCGTATACACGCCTGGAGGCCACCCTTCGGCCATAGGCGCGACAGGGCGCCTCCAAGAGACAGGAGGTACGACTCTGCACCGACTCTCCTACCGCCGACCCGCCGTCGCCGTTCTCGCGCTGCTCACGGCATTCGCCGTCGCGGGCGGAGCGTCTGCCGAGGATTCCGCACAGGCGCTGCGGCGCCAGCTGGCTGCGGATGGCATCGACGCCTCCAAGATCGTCATCCCCTTCGAGCTCTCTCCCGAGATCCGCGACTGGGTCAAGCAGCACAGCCAGCCTTCCCTGACCGTCAATCAGGAGCTGGCGGACATGCTCGCCTACCTGCAGGATCCGGGCGAAATGCATCTGTCGTACCAGCGCGGCTACACCGGCACGGCCTCCGAGGTCTTCGACTCCACGAAGTTCAACTGCCTGGGCTTCTCCTATCTCTTCGTCGGTATCGCCCGCCAGCTCGGCGTCGACGCCTACTTCCTGAAGATGGAACGGATCCGTCGTTTCGGTCTGCAAGGCGGCTACATCGTCGTCTCCGGCCACATGACGGCGGGTTATGGGCCGCCGACGCAACGCGTCGCTCTGGAGTTCGGGGCCGACGACGACCCGGTCGGCTACGCCACCGGACGCATGGTGAGCGACCGCGAGGCGGTGGCTCTCTACTATTCGAACCGCGGCACCGAACTGCTGCGCCAGAACCAGCCCGAGCAGGCGTTGGAATGGATGCAGACGGCCATCAGGATCGATCCGCAGTTGGCCGATGCCTGGGTCAATCTCGGAGTCATACAGCGACGACTGCACCAGCTCGACGCGGCGGAAGCCTCTTATCGCCAGGCCCTGGCGGTGGACGGCAACCAGATCTCCGCCTACTACAACCTCTCCATCCTGTTCCGATTGCGCGGCGAGGACGACGCCGCGAGGCGGATGATCGAGATCGTCGATCAGCGCACCAACAAGAACCCGTATACCTTCCTGGCGCTCGGGGACTTGAGCCTGGAGCACGGAGATCTGGACGACGCCTTCGAGTATTACCACCGCGCCTGGAAGCTCAAGCGGGACGACGTCGAGATCCAGGCCGCCCTCGGAATGTGGGCGGTGAGGGCCGGCGAGATCCACGAGGCCGAGAAGTGGCTGCGCAAGGCGCGCAACCAGAATGCCGACAACAAGCGCGTCCAGGAACTCGCCGACCGCCTGAAAGCCGCCATTTCCACGAGCTGAGCCGCCAGTCCACAAGCCTCCAGCTGCCAGCTGCCAGAGGGACACCGGAAGCCCTGAGCGAGATGTCGAGTTGCCTGCGCCCGCTGCCTTCGTGTGGGTGGGGGAACTGGTGGCTGGCGGCTGGTGGCTGACTACCCGCCGAGGCTCTCCGCCATCCGGTCCAGCCCCGCTTCCAACGTCTCCCTCGAGCAGGCGAACGAGAGGCGAATGTGCTCGTCGGCGCCGAAAGCACTGCCCGGAACTACCGCGACATGGGCCCGATCCAGCAAGTCCCGGGAGAACTCGATGGAGCTCCGGCGGCCGGCCCGGAAGGCTCCGTCCACACGCGGGAAGGCATAGAACGCGCCGGCCGGCGTGCTGCACGAGATTCCCTCCAAGGCGTTGAGGCGGGCCACGACGAGATTCCGGCGCCGCTGAAACTCTCGCCGATGCTCGGCGAAGCCATCATCGCCGGACTGCAGCACCTTCAAGGCCCCCTGCATGGCGAACGAGGTTGGATTGGAAGTGAGATGCCCCTGCACGGCGGCGACCGCGCGCAGCACTTCCGGCGGCCCGGCGGCCCAGCCGAGGCGCCATCCCGTCATCGCCCAGGTCTTCGAAAACGAGCCGACGACAATCACCGTGTCCGGATAGCGGCGAGCCAGCGACGCCGCGCTGAGCGGCGACGCACCGTCGTAGACGTACTCCTCGTAGGTCTCATCCGCGATCAGCGGAATACCACGCTCGGCGCATCCTTCGACCAGTGCGGCCAGCTCATCCTGTGAAATTACTCCGCCGGTCGGATTGCACGGTGCGTTGAGGATGATCGCCGCGGTTTGCACGGTGCAGGCAGCGAGCAGCGCATCGGCATGCAGCCGAAAGCCGTCGGCCGGATCGGTCTCCACTGCGACGACCTCAGCCTCGGCCAGACGCACCTGAGCGGGAATGCTCACCCAGCAAGGCGTCGGTACGACGACCTCGCAGCCCGGTTCGAACAGGCTCATCGCGAGCTCGAAGAGCGCCGCCTTGCCGCCCACCGTGACCACGAAGTCGCGTTCGCCCCACGGCGCGTCGTAGCGCCTGGCGTAGCGCTCCGCCAGCGCCTGGCGCAGGGCGGGGATCCCCGCCACCGCCGTGTAGCGGGTGAATCCATCGGCCAGCGCCTGGCGTGCCGCCTCGACGGCAACCTTCGGCGAGGGAAAATCCGGCTCTCCGGCGCTGAAGTCGTAGATCGTCTCGCCGGCCGCCTTCAACTCGAGGGCGCGCTGCGCCACCTTGAGCGTCGCGGATTCTCCGAGATTCTGCGTGCGACGGGTGAGGCGCGATGTCATCTCCCCCTCCATGGTGAGGTGTGAGGATATCTCAGCCGCGACCTCGATCGCCGCCGCATCGGTGGGCAAAGCGACGATCCGGGTGGGTGGAGGACGGTCGGCCCCCGAATCGGCGTGTCATCGCGTGGTACCATTCTCGATGGTCGAGGCCGGCGGTTCCTTCCGTGCCCGGCCCTCACCTTCTGTGATGCGCAAGAGTCTCGGTTTCCTCGGCTGCCTCCTTCTCGTCTCCGCCCTGCCCGCCGTGGCGGACGGAGCGACGTGGATGCACGACGCCGATCAGGCGTTCGCCGCCGCCCAGGCCGGCGGCAAGCCGGTCCTGGTCGACCTGTACGCCGACTGGTGCGTGTGGTGCAAGACACTCGATCGGGACGTCTTCTCCACCAAGCTGTTTGCGGACTACACGGAGCGCTTCGTCCGCCTGCGGGTCGATGTCGACGATCAGGGCGAAGGCGCCGCGTTGCAACGGCGCTACGACGCGCAAGAGCTTCCCACGATGCTCATCCTCACGCCGCGCAACAGCTTGATCGGTCGAGTCGTGGGTTACGCCCCCGCCGAGAAGTTCGTCGACGAGCTCAAGCAGGCGATGACGGACGGTGAGGCCTTCGAAAAGCACTACGAAGAGGCGTCGAAGAGCGACGACCTGCTGGTCCTGCAACACCTGGCGATCGAACTCCACGACCGCGCCGACGCGAGCCGGGCTGAGGGGATCTACGAGAAATTGCTCCAGCACCCGAACGTGCCGCCGGGGCAGCGCCGATGGATCGGCTATTTGATCGCGGACTGCCTGCGGCTCGAGGGAAACTTCGACGCCGCCCGTGACCGCATGGTGGAGGTGCGCAAGGAAGCGGAGGCAAAGCAAGACCGCGAGCTGCTCAGCCGCCTCGAGACGCTGGATCTGTTGCTGGGCCGTGACCTCACCGGCTGCGACAGCGTTCAGGCCCTGCATGAGTTCCTCGACGACTATCCGCAGAGCGACTTGCGCGGCCAGGCGTTGCATCTGTTGAAAACGCGGCAGCGCGCCTTGCCGCACGCCTGCGCCTGACCCACCGAGGCAGCCCAGACGATGCGGTTCCGTTCCCTGTGCAGCGTCCTCGGGCTGCTACTGCTCGCCGGCGTGGCGGCGCGAGCACAATTTCAGCCGCTCGAGAAGGCCGGGGTCGACGTCCGGACGGACCGCACGGCGTACGCGCCCGGTGAGAGCTTCGTGCTGCTGGCGCGCTTCCAGATCGACCAGGGGTGGCACGTCAACGCCAACCCGGCCAGCTTCGACTACCTGATCCCGACGCAGCTCGAGCTCGACCTGCCGCAAGGCTGGCCGCAAGCCCGCGTCGAGTACCCGGCCGGCGAGATGCGAACCTTCGCCTTCGCCGATACTCGGCTGTCAGTCTATGAGGGCACGATCGTGGTGCAGGCCCGCTCCGCGGTGCCCGCCGGCACGCCCGAGGGCGTCATCACCATTCCCGTCACCGCGACCTATCAAGCCTGCGACAACCAGCGCTGCCTGCCGCCGGTGAGCAAGACGCTCGACGTCCAGCTCCGCGTCGGCGCCGGCGGTAGGCCCAACCCGGCGGTCACCGGTCCGGTCGCCGAAGGGGGCTCACGGCGCGGGGTCGGCGTTGCGGCGAGTCTTCCCTTGATCCTCCTGCTCGGTCTGATCGGCGGGCTGATCCTCAACGTCATGCCCTGCGTGCTGCCGGTGCTGTCGATCAAGCTACTCGGCCTGGTCAAGGGTGCCGGCCAGAGCCGAGGTCAGGTCGCCGCTGGGGCGCTGATGACCTCACTCGGTATTCTGGTCTCCTTCTGGGCCCTGGCGATCGGAGCGATCGTGGCGCGTTCCGCCGGGGGTGCGGTGGGCTGGGGCGTGCAATTCCAGCAGCCGATCTTCGTCTCCGGGCTGGCCGTCGTCGTCACCTTCTTCTGTTTGAATCTCTGGGGGTTGTTCGAGATCCCGTTGCCGGCCCGGTTGGCCCGAGTCGCCGACAAGGGACCGCGCTCCGGGATGGCTGGACACTTCGGCTCCGGGCTCTTCGCGACGCTGATGGCGACGCCCTGCTCGGCCCCCTTCCTCGGCACCGCGATCGGATTCGCCCTCGCTCAACCCGCCGCCACGATCCTGGAGGTCTTCACCGCCGTCGGCCTCGGCATGGCCCTTCCCTACCTCCTGCTCGCCGTCGCGCCCGGCATGGTACGCCTGCTGCCCAGGCCCGGAGCCTGGATGCTGAGACTGAAGATCGTCATGGGCTACCTGCTCGCCGCGACCGTGGTCTGGCTGCTCTACGTGCTCAACCACCAGATCGCCGCGACGCCGCTGGCGCTGGTCGAGCTCTCCCTGCTCGGCATCGCCCTGTTCGTGTGGGCGCGGCAAGAGCTGCACAGTCGGACCGGCAAGTGGCTGGCGGGACTCGCGGTGCTGGCCGCGGCCGTGTGTACGATCGTCGTCGCCGCCAACGCGCGCCCCGCAGAGCCGGTCCAGTCCAGACTCGCCGAACCCAGCCGACGGCTCATCGATTGGCAACCCTTCGATCGCGCCCGGGCGCAGCAGCTCGCCGCCGACGGCCGACTGGTCTTCGTCGACGTGACCGCCGACTGGTGCTTCACCTGCAAGGTCAACGAGAGCCTGGTGCTCGAGACGCCGGAGACCGCGCAGTTGTTCGAGCGCCACCACGTGATTCCGATGCGCGCCGACTGGACAAACCGCAGCGATGCGATCGGCCGCTTCCTGGCTGATCACGGCCGTTATGGCATCCCCTTCTACATGCTGTACCGGCCCGGGCGCGAGCCGATCGTGTTCAGCGAGTTGATCACCAAGCAGGCGTTGTACGGCGCGTTCGAGAGCAAGTAGCCCCTCGCTACCCGCTACCCGCTACCCGAGGGAGTTTCCTTCTGGGCGGCTCGCCGGCGCGCCAGTGCCGCCACCTCCGCGCCCAACACCGCCAGCGCCACTAGATTCGGGATCGCGATGATCCCGTTCAGCAGATCGCCCCAGGCCCAGATCGCCTGCACTCCGGCGAACGCCCCACCGAGGATTCCCACGCAGTAGAGGATGCGATAGACGCGCCGTGCTCCGGAGCCGAAGAGGTAGACCGCGCACTGCTCGCCGTAGAAGGACCAGGTGATCAGGGTGGTGAGCCCGAACAGGAGCGAGGAGCCCAGGACGACGTAGGGACCGATCGCGCCGATGCCGCGGGCAAAGCCTTCCGCCGCCAGCGCGGTGGACTGTAGTCCCGAGGTCCACGACCCGGTCACCAGCAAGACCAGTCCGGTCGCGGTCGCCACTACCAGCGTGTCGAGGAAGACGCCCAGCATGGCGATCCTGCCCTGCCGCACCGGGTCGTTGGTGCGCGCCGAGGCGTGTGCGATCGGCACCGATCCGGTCCCGGCCTCGTTGGAGTAGACACCCCTGGCGACGCCGAAGCGGAAGGCCTGGCGCACGCCGGCGCCGAGGAAGCCGCCCGCCGCCGCGGTCGGATGAAAGGCTTGATGCGCCACTAGGCCGAGCGTCGGAAGCAGCGCGCCGCGAAAGCTCCACAGGACGCCCGCCGCACCGGCGAGGTAGAGCACGCCCATCAGTGGAGCCAGCCACTCCGAGGCCCTTCCGATCGAACGAATTCCGCCGAGCACGACCAGCGCTGTCAACGCGGCGACCACCAGGCAGGTCACGATAGGGCGCCATCCGAGCTGGCTCTGCGCCACCGACGCCATCGAATTGCTCTGCACCGTCGTCGTCGCAAGCAACGCCTTCAGCGCCATGCCGGCGGCGAAGAACCCGGCGACCTTCGGCCAGCCAAGGCGATCCCGCAGGTAGTACATCGGGCCGCCGACGAACAGCCGATCGGCGCCGCGCCGCCGATAGCGCACCCCCAGCACCGACTCGGTGAACATCGTCCCCATGCCGACCACGCCCGAGACCCACATCCAGAACAGGGCGCCGGGGCCGCCAGCGGTGATGGCGGTGGCGACACCCGCGATATTGCCGTTTCCGACGATTCCGCCCACCGCGGTCATCAAGGCGGCGAACGGCGCGATGTCCCCCTCCTCGGTCACCACCTGCTTGCGCATCGTCTCGCGCACCGCCGAGGCGAACTGCCGGACCGGGAGAGCGCGCAGTCTGACGAAGAGATACACCCCGACGCCCAGCACCAGAGTCAGCATTGGCGGGCCCCAGAGCCAGTTCGAGATCGCCTGGACGAATCGGCTCACTGGCCCCGAGGGTAGCAAAGGGGGGCTTGGGGCTTGGGGCGGTCATCGGTCGGCATGCGGGGACTGCAAGCGAGAAGATAGGGGTGAGGTGTCGAGGCCAAAAGGGTCTGGAAACTGGCGGCTGGCGGCTGGAAGCTGGGAGCCGGGGGCGCGGGGGGACGAGTCACGGGTCTCCCCATGGCCCCGCCCCGAGTTGCGAGTAACCTATCCGCACTCCCGACTCGCTACTCGCTATTCGTCACCGGATTCGCCGTCGCGAATTCGATGACGCAGTGCTTCGATGCGCTGCAAGCGGGCGCGCAGCTCGGTCTCGAACCCCTCACCATTCGGCCGGTAGAAACGCGTGCCGAGGAGCGCCTCCGGCAGACACTCCAGGCCGCCCAGCCCCTCCTCGGTGTCCGGAGCGTAGACATAGCCCTTGCCGTACTCGAGCTCCTTCATCAGCCGGGTGGGTGCGTTGCGAATCACCTTGGGAACCGGGTCGGCGGGCCGCTCCTCGATCGTCCGCCGCGCCGCCGTCGAGGCGACGTACACGGCGTTGCTCTTCGGGGCGAGCGCCAGATAAAGGGTCGCCTGGGCGATCGCCAACTCGCCTTCGGGGGTCCCGAGCCGGCGATAGGCCTCCCAGGCCGCCAGGGCCTGCGGCAGGGCGCCGGGATCGGCCAGGCCGACGTCCTCGCTAGCGAAGCGCACCAGCCGGCGGGCGACGTAGAGAGGATCCTCGCCGGCCACCAGCATGCGTTCGAGCCAGTAGAGCGCGGCGTCGGGATCGCTCTCACGCAGCGACTTGTGCAATGCCGAGATGAGGTTGTAGTGCTCCTCGCCCGTCTTGTCGTAGAGCAGCGCCTTGCGCTGCGCGATCTCGCGGATCTCTTCCGCCGCGAGCTCGTCGCGGTCGCTCTCGACCGCGTCCGCGGCGACCGCCTCGAGCAGATTCAGGGCGCGCCGCGCGTCACCATCGGCCAGGCCGACGATGGCGCCGACCGCCGCTTCGTCGGCTCGCAGCCCCAGTGCGCCAACGCCGTGCTCGGCATCGGTCAACGTGCGCCGCACGATGCTCGCCAGCGCCTCGGGGCCGAGAGGCTCGAGCACGACGACCCGGCAGCGCGACAGCAGCGCGCCGTTGAGCTCGAAGGACGGATTCTCGGTCGTCGCGCCGATCAGCGTGATGTCGCCGCGTTCGACGTAGGGCAGGAAGGCATCCTGCTGGGCCCGGTTGAAGCGGTGAATCTCGTCCACGAACAGCAGCGTGCCTCGCCCCTGGCTCTGCCGCCAGCGCGCCGCCTCCGCCATCACCTGTTTGACCTCCTTGATGCCCGAGGTCACCGCCGAGAAGGGAACGAAGCGCGCCGCCGTCGAGTCCGCGATGATGCGGGCCAGCGTCGTCTTGCCGGACCCCGGCGGACCCCAGAAGATGATGGAAGGCACCCTGTCGGCCGCGATGGCGCGGCGCAGGAACCCGTCGGCCCCGACGATGCGGTCCTGCCCCACCACCTCATCCAGGCTGCGTGGGCGCATGCGATCGGCCAACGGCGTCGGGGTCGGCTCCGCCGAATGCTCCGTCGGCGTTTCGGGCTCGTCGAACAGCCGCTTCACGAGGGTGATTCTGCCACGTCGCGCTCAGGCCGCGACACGATCCAGCGCCTCGACCAGGGCCTCGGTGAACTCGCTCGTCGATGCCGAGCCGCCGATGTCCCGAGTCCGGACGCCCTGCTCTAGCGTGTCGAAAATCGCCGCTTCCACGCGCTCGGCGACCGCCTCCTGGCCGATGTGCCGCAGCATGAGCTCCGCGGAGCGGATCAGGGCCAGGGGATTGGCCACGTCCTGGCCGGCGATGTCCGGGGCCGAACCGTGCACCGCCTCGAAGATCGAGACCTCCGTACCGACGTTGACGCCCGGGCAGACGCCCAGACCCCCGACCAGGCCGGCAGCCAGGTCCGAGACGATGTCGCCGTAGAGATTCTCCAGCAGCAGCATGTCGTAGTCCTCGGGCCGCATCACCAGCTGCATGCACATGTTGTCGATGATGCGGTCGTCCGACTGGATGTCCGGGTACTCGGTCGCCACCTCGTGAAAGCAGGCCAGGAAGAGGCCGTCGGAGAGCTTCATGATGTTGGCCTTGTGCACGGCGGTGATGCGCTTTCGCCCATTGTGCCGGGCGTGCTCGAAGGCGAAACGGGCGATGCGGATCGACGCGGTGCGGGTGATGATCTTCAGGCTCTCGACTACCCCCGCCGTGACCTCGTGTTCGAGGCCGCTGTAGAGTCCCTCGGTGTTCTCGCGGACGATCACCAGGTCGATGCCGCTATAGCGGCTCGGCACGTTGGGCAGCGAGCGTACCGGGCGCAGGTTGGCGTACAGCTGCAGCGCCCTGCGAAGCTGCACGTTGATCGAGCGGAAGCCCTTGCCGACCGGTGTCGTCACCGGCCCCTTCAGTGCCACTTTGTTGCGCTTCACCGAGTCGAGCAGGGCGGTCGGCAGCGGCTCGCCGAAGCGCGCGATGGCTTCACTGCCCGCCACCTGGAGATCCCACTCCACCTCGGCCCCCGCCGCCTCCAGGACACGGCGGGTCGCCGCGGTGACTTCCGGCCCGATGCCGTCGCCCTCGATCAGCGTGATGGTCTGCGTCATGCGTCTCCGCCCGGCCTCGTGCGCCGTGAGATGTTCAGTGTCGTGCCGGTCCCGAGGCGGTCCCGGGCGCGGCGAGAGACGCCCACTCTACCAGTCCCTCGCCGGCGAACACCTCCGTGAGTGAGCGCACTGCCGGTCCTTTTGCCAGGTCGAAGCACAGATCGCCGGCCGACAGCCGGCCGTCCCCGTCCGCGTCCCGCCAGAGCAACACCATGCGGTCCCCGGAGCGCACGAAGTCGCCGGCGGACACGCCGTCTGCGCTCCCCCATGCCGGACCCGCCTTCAGGTCGACCTCGCGCCAGCGCAGGTCCGGCCAGGCGACGCCGGCGCGCTGCAGGGTCGAGGCGACGACCGCGGCACGCCGAAATGCCAGGCCGAGATCCAGCACGTGTTGGAGTCGAGAAGAGAGGGCGCCTTCCGCATTCGGGCCCGCTTCGAACTGGGGCAGACCGAACACCGCCGAGACCGGGCCCAACAGGCCGGGCAGCTCGACCGTTACGCGCGGGACCCGCTCGGGCTCTTTCAGCAGCGTCTCCGCACCCGGCGAGGCGAATCGCTCCCGCGGGCGGATCTGGCTCTCCGATCCATAGAGGAGAATGCGCACCTGGTAGGCGGCGGTACCAAAGCCGAACGGGCCGTGCTCCTCGTGTCCGCCGGCCAGCGTCTGCACGCTCGGTTCGACGCTGCCGGGGACCGACCACGTCTGCGGCCAATCCGGTCGATTCGTCTCGCGCAGCTGGAAGGCCTTCTGGGCCTCCGTGTCGCCGGCGCGGACGAACGCCGGCGCTCCCTCGATAGTGAACCAGAGCACTCGGGCAACGAGCCGCCCATCCCAGGCCCGGAGGTCGCCGTCCGGCACAGGCGTGCCGTGCAGCGCCAACGCGGGGGCCTCGGTGAAGTAGATCGTATGCCCCTGGCGGGTCTTCGCCTCGAGCACGGCGTAGAGATGGAAGGGCTTGCCGGCCGGGATCGTCCGGGCGCCGTCGACGCGTGCCGCCGTCTCCGATCCGACCTGCAATGCGATCAGGGCTCGTGTCGGCACCGGCGCTGCCAACTGGCGTGCTTCCGGCACGACCAGAAGCGCCACCACCACGACCACGACGACGCTCACGGCCACCAGCAGCAGCCGCTTGCGATCGGTCACGTGGTCTCCAAGAAGCGAGTACTGCGCCTGCCCACCAGCTACATCATCCCACGTTGGGGGGGGATTGGGGGATTGG
>Ga0307436_1001407_pt1 | contig 10692 bp, 8 predicted proteins | sample SalMarWE160440MG_FD_202513 | JGI IMG/M metagenome (GOLD analysis project Ga0307436, IMG submission 202513) | Salt marsh sediment microbial communities from the Plum Island Ecosystem LTER, Massachusetts, United States - WE1604-40 | ecosystem: Environmental > Aquatic > Marine > Intertidal zone >...
CATACCTCCCTGGTACAAATTCTGTGGCGGAACTGATAGCCGTTTCGGAAAAGAAACATCCCAATGCGCGCCCAAAAGGATTCCATATATTTTTTGCGCAAGCCAATCACTTTCAAAAGTTACCGGGAAAATAGCAATCACAACTTTTTGCCCCGAAAATATTGCAAGTTTCGACGACATCGCTTGCATGTCACGGGGACTAATATCTCGGTTTGCTGTTCGCTGTCTGACTTCTAATAATGCGTTGCGTTGGCGGCGACTAATTTCAGCGTCAGTACTAAATATTAACGCTGCATATGTCACATCGGCAGCCAACGACATAATCAATATTGCGCGCCCGATTGCTTGGGTCGATTTCTTAAATTTCTCGTACTCAAGATATACGCCGATTACGACTCCAATAGTCGAAACCGTATATATCGCAAAAAACCAGAGTTTGAATAATTCTAGTTGGTCAATTGAAAACCTATCAAGATACGCCAACATCGCATCTCCATTTTTGTAAATGGTGACCGTTATTGCTCTTTTGGTGTTTGTTTCGAGACGAATATCATGACCAAAAAGGCAACTCCAATTGTGTTTCTCGTTTGCTGGCTCCCGTCTCAGGTAGCTGAGGCGGTCGCCAGCTCTTGCGCCTCAGCATCCTGCTCTCGCAGCACCAAAAATATCGGCATTATCACGGTTATTGTACTTGAACTGACATTCCGCAATATAGAACGGCAGATATTTTTCACTGACCTTGTGATAGCTGCCGACAAACGATCGTTTGAAGATCGACCAGAAGCCTTCAATCGTTTGCGTATGCACCGCGCCGACAACGTATTGATGGGCGCTGTGCATGACGGTCTTGTGCGGATACTCGCCAAGCCCTTTATAGCCGGGCTGTTCATCCGTGGCGAGCAGGCTGACTTTGGTCGAAATCGTCTCGCGCACGAATTTCTGCAAATCGACGGCGGACAGGGTGCCGAGCACTCGCGTAACAACGCTGCCCTTGCGCTCGATAGCACCGACGATTGCATGTTTAAGAACGGTGCCACGGCCCTTGCCGCGCTGCGCACGATGTTTGTTCGTCTTTTTGCCGCCGATGAACGTTTCGTCCACTTCGACAATGCCCATCAACTTGCGAAATTCTTTGTCCTGCAACGCCGCACGGATGCGATGGCAGGCATACCAAGCTGTCTTGTAGGAGCCAAAGCCCATATGGCGCTGGATTTGCAGCGCGCTCATGCCTTTCTTCGCGCCAAGCATCAAGTGAATGACCTTGAACCAGTCACGAAGGTCTATTTTCGTGTTCTCAAAGATGGTTCCGACAAGGTGCGAGAAGCGATAAGCACCGCCCTCGCGGCAGTCTGGGCACTCCCATTTAAATTTCATGGTTTGGAGCGGGTAAACATTCTCAGAGCCGCAACGCGGGCAATAAACGCCATGAGGCCAGCGATGGGCCACAAGATAGTTGTCACAAGCTTCCTCGTTCGGGAAAAGCTTGTAGAATTGGCTTGCCGTCAACTGGTTGGTTTTCTTAGTCATTTTCGTCTCTCCATCTTGAAGGAGAGACTAGCATGAAAAATCATATCCGTCAAAAGGGGGATAATTGCCTAATAAAGGCTAGGATCAGATGTTGGGCGGTGGCCGCCATCGTCGTCTGAGACGCCACAGCACCCGCGTTGTGAGAAGGGCCACCTGGATAGGCAGCAGACACGTCATTTATGATCCGCGTCACTGCTTGTATGCGCCAACCCCCGAGCCCATCCTGCTCAATGAGAGTTGCGGTGCCACTATCAGTCATCAGCTACTCCCCAGTGCGCAATTTAGCCGAACTATTTAATTCGATCTCGGAAAACAGTCGGGTGGGAATTGGGTGGGAAATTGACTTATAGCCGAGTACCCGAACTCGCTAAGTGATTGATCTGCTGGCGGTCCCGAGAGGAGTCGAACCTCCGACCTTCGGTTTAGGAAACCGCTGCTCTATCCAGCTGAGCTACGGGACCGTAACAGTGGCGTCTAGCATAGCTGGGCGCGCGGCGCACGGGTTCAAGCGGTGCGTCTTGACGCGGTCGCCGCCAAATTCCGACAATTCGACCGCATGACAAACCACTTGTTGCGGATGCTTGCGGTGATCTTGGCCGCGTCTTTGCTGACGCTTGCTGGGTCGCGCGCACGCGCTGGACAACCTTGCCAGCTCACGACAATCGGCACGGCAACCGTCGCCACGGTGCGCGACGGCCGCACCCTCACGCTCACGGACGGGCGCGAACTGCGCCTGGCGGCAATTGAGGTTCCCGCTCACAGCGCCGGCGCCTTGCAAAACTTGGTTGCCGGCCGCCCGCTGCGCCTCGAAAAACTAGGGCCCGATCACGACCGTTATGGCCGCCTCTTCGCCTTCGCCTTCGCGGGCGACTCGACGGATTCAGTGCAGCAGGTCCTGCTCGCGCAGGGCGAAGCGCGGGTCTCGGCCCGCGTCGGCGACAAGGCCTGCGCCGACGCGCTTCTAGCGACCGAGCGGGAGGCGCGCGCCCGCCGCCGTGGCCTCTGGGGCGACCCCAATTCTGCCCCTTTGCCGGCCGAAAATCGCGCTCGCCTTATGGGCGAACGGGGCCATTTTGCGCTGGTGGAAGGTAAGGTCTTGTCGGTGCGCGCGAGCGGCGGCACTATCTATATGAATTTCGGGCGGCGCTGGACTAAGGGCTTCAGCGTCGTCATTCCGCGGCGCCGTCAGCGCGCTTTTGCCGCGGCGGGCATAACGCTGAAGCAGCTTGCAGGCCGCCGCGTCCGGGTGCGCGGCTGGATCGAGCAGCGCCGCGGCCCGATCATCGAAGCCGACGCCCCCGAGCAGATCGAGCTCGCCGGCGGCGGCATGGGGCAACCACGAGAGACGCGGCCATGACGGCAACGGCGATGCGCTACCCGGCGGGCTTGATGCGCGGCGTCGCGATCGCGCTTGCCCTGTGGCTTGCGGCCTGCACCAGCGCGCCGGACAACAAGCAGGTATCGCTGCAACTGCCGCAGCTGACGCTGCCGCACGCGACCGCACAGGTGGAGCAACCGTCGGCAGAGCAGCGCGAGCACGCGCGCATCCTCGCCTCCTATGGCGGCGTCTACGGTAATCCTCGGCTACACGCGACGATCAGCAATTTGGTCGACCGGCTGGTGGCGGCGTCGGAGCGGCCGAACCTCAAATATGAGGTGACGCTGCTTAATTCGCCAGCGATCAACGCCTTCGCGCTGCCGAACGGCCATCTCTACGTCGCGCGCGGGCTAATCACGCTTGCCAACGACAAGGCCGAGCTTGCCTCGGTGCTGGCGCATGAGATGGGCCATGTCATCGCGCGCCATGCCGCCATCCGCGAGGAGCAGGCGCGGCAGGCAGCCCTCGTCAGCCACGTGGTCAGCGAAGTGCTCAGCGACCCGCAAATGGGCGCGCTGGCGCTCGCCAAATCGAAACTCGCGCTCGCCAGCTTCTCGCGTGCGCAGGAATTCGAGGCCGACGGTATCGGCGTCGGCATCTCGGCGCGCGCGGGCTTCGACCCGTATGGCGCGTCGCGCTTCCTCACCGACATGCAGCGCAATGCCGACCTCAAGTCGCCCGGCCGCGCCGACGTCTATGCGCCCGACTTCCTCTCGGCCCACCCCTCGACGCCGCAGCGGGTGAAGAACGCGATCGTCAATGCGCGCCAATACAGCGGTCCCGGCTCCGGCGAACGCGACCGCAACGAGTATCTCGCTGACCTCGACGGCATGGTCTTTGGCGAGGACCCGAGCGAGGGCTTCGTGCGCGGCCGGCGCTTCCTGCATCCCAAACTCGGCTTCACCTTCTTGGCGCCGGCAGGATTTACGCTCGACAACACCGCACAGGCGGTGCTGGGCCTGAAAGCCGGCGGCGGCGAGGCGATGCGGCTGGATGTGGTGAGCGTGCCGGCCGAGCAGTCACTGCCTGATTACCTGAAGTCGGGTTGGATGGAGAATGTGGATCCATCGAGCGTGGCGGAATTCACCGTCAACGGCTTCCCGGCGGCAACTGCAACGGCAAGAGGCCAGCAATGGTCGTTCCGCCTGTTCGCCGTACGTTTTGGCAGCGACGTCTATCGCTTTATTTTCGCGGCCAAGAACATGACCACGCAGGCCGACCACTCGTTCCGCGAGTCAATTCTGTCCTTCCGCCGCATGAGCCTGAAGGAAAGCCAACAAGTCAAACCGCTGCGGGTGAAAGTGGTCACCGTCGGCGCCCACGACACCGCGACCAGACTGGCGCGGCGGATGGCGGTGTCCGATCACGCGCTCGAGCGCTTCCGCGTGCTCAACGGGCTGGGCCCGCACGACCGGGTGAAGCCGGGCGAGGAAGTGAAGATCGTCGAGTAAGCAGCGCTAGCACTCGCCGCCTTCGTAATTGATGGTGAACTCGCGCGGCACTTCGGGACCCCAGAGATAGAATGAGTCCTCGGGCTTGTGGTCGGCCGACGGCCAGCGCTCGTCTTTCGGGATGTAGTCGATATCGGAGGAATATTCCGAAAAGCTGCCCCACGGATCGCGCACATAGTGGAAATAGTTGGAGCCGAGCACGTGGCGGCCGAGGCCCCAGCCCTTGCTGTAGCCCTTGTCGGCCATGCGCATGGCGCCGAGCCCAATGTCGTTGAGGCTGGCCACGTCCCAGCTGCAATGATGGAAGCCCGGCGCGGAAGATTTCACCAGCGCGAGCAGATGATGGTCGCTGCCGTGGATGCCATGCATGAAGGCGACCAGGTCGCCGGCGCGGTCGGACAGCCGCAGGCCCAGGTTGCGCGCGTAGAATTCCATCGAGGCGTCGATGTCGCGGGTGAAGGTCAGCACATGCGACAGCCGGCGCGGCCGCACCGGAGGCGATTTCTGCCGCGTGGCGGCGCCGGCGGTGCCGGCCGGCGCCGACATCCAATGGCTTTCGGACTTCCTGTCGGGCGACACCTTGGGCCCGACTTTTATCTCGATCCGCACGTTCTCATGATTGCGGAACCAGAAGCCGTTGCTCTCGAAGCCGGGCGGCGGGTCGATCAACTTGACGCCGTTGCCTTCGATACGCGCCTTCAGCCGCGGCAGATCCTCGGCATAGCAGCCGAATGATAGATGATGCAGCGCCTTGGTCTTGGCGCCTTCTACCACCGAACCCCAGCGGTGGTCGTGGCCGAAGGTCTTGATCGCCAGCGTGTTGCCCTTGGCCTGAACGTCGAGACCGAAATTGCCGTAGAAATCCTGCGCCACGCTGGCGTCGGGGACAGCCAGCACGAACTGGTCGAGCGAATGCACGCCGAGGGCGTCGGCCTCCGTGGTCGGCGCGACATAACCGCGAATGGCGGTCAATGTTTGCTCCCTGGATGCTCGTCTGGGTGATTGGCCGGCATTGTAGCCCGCCATGCGTAGCGGACAACCCGCCTGATCACCTGTCTATATGGCCACTCGCCCGTGATCGTCGGCGCCCTGACAAAAACCGGGCGGTCGGATGGCATCCGATGATATGCTCGCGACCGCGACATGGGCGTGTCGCGGATAAGGCCCAGCATGGACTAAGATGGTCGCGCATGTGGCGACGGCGACGGGGGGAGAGGGCTGATAACGACCGCCGACTCAGTGGCCCGGCGCACCCCGGGTTGGTTCACCGCGGGGTCCGATGCGCTCGCCCGGCCCCTGGGCTGGGTGGCGACGGCCTTGTATGTCGGCTGGCAAGTGGTGGTGGAGCAGAAGCTGTTTCTCCACACGTTCTTGGTGGCACGGATGGGACGGCGCGGGGTGCCGACACTGCCGCTAGGTTACGGGAACGTGCTCGCGTTGAAGGGCATCATGCTCTGGCGACAACTCAGCGGGCGCCCTGACGCGCTTCAGCCGGCGCGGCAGCGTGTCTACACCCGGATCCACAGACGCCTCCAGGAGCGCGGCCTCCCCAAGGGTCCCGTGCAACCGATTGCCGAGTACCGGTCGGACCAGATCAGACCCGAGCGGTTCTACAATGAGCACGTCAAGCGCGGCGTACCGTGCGTGCTGCGTGGGTTCGCGGAGGCCGACGCGTCCCAGTGGCGACTGGCGGCGCTGGCCGGCCGATTTCCAGACACCGTGGCGCAGGTGCTGGATAAGCGGGCGCAGAAAATGATCTCGGTGTCGCTGCGCGCCATCCACGAAGACGGTCGGCGCAACTACATCCCGCAGCAATTGCTCCTCGATCAGAATCCCGCGCTGCGCGACTATTTTGAGGGCGATCGGTCGAATGGCTACTTCCGGGTGATGGGTCGGCCGTCGAAGCCGGTACTGAGCTTTCTAATCCTCGGACTCGGCGCCGGGCTGAACGCCAACTGGCACTGCGAGGAGGGCCCGAACTGGTACATGGCGGTGTCGGGCTCGAAACACTGGAGCTTGATCGAGGCCGAGCACTCCTGGCTGCTCTATCCGGCGGCGCGCGGCGATGGCATGCGGCGGTTCGCGGAGTTTGCCGCGGACCCTGAGGGTGGCCCGCGCGATCCCTTGGCCTACCCCTTGGTCGAATACGCGCCGCGCTACGAGTTCGAGCTCCACCCGGGCGACGTCCTGTTTTTCCCCGCATGGATGTGGCACAAGACGATCAACCTCGACGACGAGGGACTTGGCGTCACTTGCCGGTACACAGCGCCGACGGCGATGTCCAACCGCTACTTCCGCGCCCTGCAACTCCTCTCGGGCGGCTTCTGGAAGACCTCCGTCCAGGTCGTGAGCGGTATGATCCGCGGCGACGTCGCCGATCTCGCCGACGATACCGGCCCCAACGAGCAAGAAGTGGTGTTGTACAACTGATGAAAGATCTCCGCCTGCCGGGTCGGCCGTCGCGCCGACGCCCGCGCAGAGCGCAACTGACCGCCCGGCCGCGCTGTTTTCGTCACGACGAGCCAACATCGGGATCAAGGGCGACGATCGCACATTATTTGGGCCGCCGACACGCTCAAACAGCTCGGCACCGATCCACCGCCAGCGGCGAGCGAAACAAAAAGCCCGGCGTTTTGCGCCGGGCTTTCGTTTACTCGTTTGTTGTGGAGCGGACTTAGGCCGCCTCTTCCTCGACCGCCTCTTCGGAAGCGGCCTCGTCGGCGGGCTTGGGACCGCGGCGCGGGCCCTTGGCGAGCGCCGCCTCGATCTCCTTGATCGCCTCGGTCTCGGTGATCTTCTGCACCGCCGAAATCTCGCGCGACAGCCGGTCGAGGGCTGCCTCGTAGAGCTGCCGCTCCGAATAGGATTGCTCCGGCTGGGTCTCCGAGCGGTACAGGTCGCGCACCACCTCGGCGATGGCGACGATGTCGCCGGAATTGATCTTGGCCTCGTATTCCTGCGCCCGGCGCGACCACATGGTGCGCTTGATGCGTGCGCGGCCCTTGAGCGTGTCGAGCGCGCGCTTGACCAGCGGCGGTTCCGCCAGCTTGCGCATGCCGACCGAGGCGATCTTGGCGGTCGGAACCCGCAGCGTCATCTTGTCTTTGATGAAGTTGATGACGAACAGCTCGAGCTTGGCGCCGGCGATCTCCTGCTCCTCGATGGCCAGGATCTGCCCGACCCCATGGGCCGGATAGACGATGAACTCATTGGTCTTGAACCCTTGTCGCTGGGTAGTCTTCTTATTAGTGGTCATTCCGGGCAAAACTCCTTCGCCGGCCCCTTTGCGGCTGCCGGCCATTTTGGCTGTCGAGGCCCCCGAACGGACACTGCCGCGCGGGGCATGGGAGGTCCGCCGCGCTCCGGCAGACTTTTTGGCCCTCCGGCCCGTGCCGGCGGAACCTTTCTTCGACTTATGACGCGTTTTTCCTGCCACTGCTCACGCGTGGATCGCACGCCCTCTTAATCCAAAACCGCTGAACCTTGCCGCGAAAAATAAGGCTCCCGGGAGGGGGAGCGCTTTGGCGGCGAAATCCTTCATGATTTGACCTATATAGCACATTTTTGGCCAAAATCAAAGCCTTATGGCGGCGTAAAACCGCCATTTTGCGAAAAAATTATGCGATTTTCGTCGATCGGTTAATTCCGGGCTTTCCCGGGGCGGTAGCCGGTTCCCGACCGGGCCGGTCTAATCGCCCTCGCCCGGACTTGGCGAGAAGAACTTCTTGAACTTGTCGGGCACCCCGTCCCAGTCCTTGCCGTCCGGCGGCGGGTCCTTCTTTGTCGTTATATTCGGCCAAGCCTTGGCGTATTCCGCGTTCAATTCCAGCCACTTCTCCAGGCCGGGCTCGGTGTCCGGCTTGATCGCGTCGGCTGGGCATTCCGGCTCGCAAACCCCGCAATCGATGCACTCGTCCGGATGGATCACCAACATGTTCTCGCCTTCGTAGAAGCAGTCCACCGGACATACCTCTACGCAGTCCAGGTACTTACACTTGATGCAGTTTTCGACGACGACGTAAGTCATCCAAGGCTCCCGCCGAATTCAGCAGCGCTGCGTATCTTATGGATTAATGGGGCGCAAGCTGCACCTTTCCATGGGCCTGCGGCTAATCTGGCGCCCGGTTTAGCGGTGCCTGGGGCAAATCACTGCCGGCGTCGCCTGTTGTCAGATCGCGGTAAAGCGCGCGCGCCGCAGCGCTGGCCCCGCGCCTATGGCAAAACCCTTCCACCCGCAACACCCGCACCGAGCGGTCGAGTGCCAGCGTCACCACGTCGCCGATCCGCACCGGCTGGCTGGGCCCGCCGATGCGCTTGCCGTTGAGGCGCACATAGCCGGCGTCTGCGAGCGCGGCGGCATCGCTGCGGGTGCGCACGATGCGCGCGTGCCACAGCCATTTGTCGACGCGTTGGCGCTCCAAAACGGGCGGCGCAGCAGTCAAGAGGATTCCTTGCCGTTCTGCTCGAGTTGCTGCTTGAGGGCGGCGAGCTTGGCGAAGGGCGAATTAGGGTCCGGCTGCTTGTCACGGCGCTCGCCGCCGGCACCATAGGGCTTGGCGTAATACTGCTCGCGCTCGGCGCGGTCGGGGCCGTCGTCGCGCTTGCGGCGCGGGCGGTCACGGCGCCGGCTGCGGTCTTGACTATCTCCTTGGCGCTCGCCCCGCTGTTGCTGGCGATCGGCGCGCTGCTGGCGGTCGTGGCGGGCGCGGCGGGCCTGACGGTCAACGCCATCCGGCCGGCCATGGCGGCGCGGCTTGCCGGACGGCTCGGAACCCTCGGCCGGCGCCGCAGCCTCTGCTGCCGGGGCAACGGCGGCGGCCTCGCCGCCCGCGGCGGGCGCCGCCGCCTGCACAGCTTGCTGGGGACGGGGCGGACGGCGGGGCCTATGAGGACGCCGCTCGGAGCGCCCGCCCGGCCGCCAGACTTCGATGAAGGCAGGTTGTTCGGCCGCAAGTTCGGTCGCGGCTTCGGTCGTGGTTGTAGTCTCCGCCGCGTCGGCTGGGGTAGCAGCGGCCGCAGGAGCAGCAGCTTGCTCTGGCGCCGGCTCAGCCGGTGCGACGGCAGGTGCCGGTTCGGCAACCGGCGCTTCGCCGGCTTGCGCCAGGAATTCGGACTCCGGCAGCAAGGCTATCGACAATTGAACGGGCGGCGCAGCTTGCGACTCAGGCGACGGAACCTCGACCGGCGCCCCCCGTTGGACTTCGGCCTCGGCCGGCGCCGGAGTACCCACGGCCGGCTCCGGCGGCTTGACCTCTGCCGGCTCCGCCGGTTTGGGCCGCCGGTCCATGCGATAACCGAGCGAGCGCAAGATCGAGGAGAAATCGTCGCCGGACGCGCCGGTAAGCGAGGTCATGGCGCCGGTCACGGTGAACGAACGGCCGTCGACGGCGCCGTCCGGCTTTGGCGTCGTCGCACCCTCACGCCAAGACAAGGCCGGGCGGATGAGGTCGGCGAGCCGCTCCAGAATGTCGACGCGCACCGCGCGCTCGCCACACACACGGTAGCCGGCGGTGCGGTAGAGCACCTTCGGCGTCTCCTTGTCGACGGGGATAGAAGTGCGCCCGCTAGCGACGAGATGCAGCAATTCGCCCACGCCCTTGGCGTCCGGACTCTCGTGCTTGAGCGCCCAAAGCTGCGTCGCGAGTGCGCGCGGCGCCGGCTTGAGCAGTACGGGCAGATATATGTGATAGGCGCCGAAGCGCACGCCGTATTTGCGTAAACTGGCGCGCGCCGGCTGATCAAGCCCCTTGACCTCTTCCGCCACCTTCTGTCGTTCCAGCACGCCCAGCGCCTCGACCAGCTGGAAGGCGACGCCGCGCGCCATCCCGGTGACGTCATCGGCGGCGGCGAGCGAGAACAGCGGCGAAAGCAGCTTTTCGATCTGTGTCTTGAGCCAAAGGTCGAGTCGGGTCTGCACAATTTCGCGCGCCGGTCCGCTCAAGTGCTCGTCGGCAACGATGCGAACGCGTGGTCGCAGGGTATCGTCGCCAGCGGTGAGCTTGCCGACCACGTCGCCCAGCCAACGCATGGCGCCGTCATTGGCAAGCACGATCTGGTCGTTGGCGGCTTGCGAAAGCCGGGTAGCGCGCGCCTCGATCTCGCCGGCCAGCGCTTTCTGCGCGGCGGCATTGAGCGCCTTGGCCTCAGAGGCATCGGTCGATGCCTCGGGCGCAAACATGAATCCGTCGAGCCGGCCGATCACATGGCCCTCCACGGTCACTTCGCCAGTCTTTCCGATGTCGGTTTCCAGCATCGCGTTTTCTCGCAGCCGCCTCATCAGCACGCTGGTGCGGCGGTCCACGAAGCGTTCGGCCAGGCGCTCGTGCAGTGCATCGG
>Ga0307436_1001408_pt1 | contig 10690 bp, 7 predicted proteins | sample SalMarWE160440MG_FD_202513 | JGI IMG/M metagenome (GOLD analysis project Ga0307436, IMG submission 202513) | Salt marsh sediment microbial communities from the Plum Island Ecosystem LTER, Massachusetts, United States - WE1604-40 | ecosystem: Environmental > Aquatic > Marine > Intertidal zone >...
CCGAAAATCGGTGCCACATCGTGGGTGAACTCCAGCCGGTTGACGAAATAGGGCAGGGTGTGCGCCTCGCGCCGCGTCTCCTCGCGCGGCCGGTAGATGAAGCTGTAAAAGGTCCTGAGCGCGTTGGAGAAGGTCAGCGCCGTGGTCGAGGCCCGCTCGGGGTCCTGGTCGAGACCGCCATACCATACCGGAACACGGCGCACGGCAAAGCGCTGTCTCGCCGCAAGCACCAGCCCCACGGGAAAGAGCGCCAGGAGCGGCGTGACCACGACGAGCAGGCTGGGCGAGATGAAGGCAAAGCTTGCGGTGAGCGGCACCAGCAGGGGCCCGTCATGCATGGCCGATGCCGCGGAGCTGGCGAACTGCGCTTTTGCCGCACCCTCGAGCGCCTCGAGCCAAACCGGCATGCCCACCGCCAGCGCCAGAACGCAAAGCCCGAGCACCCCGACGGCCACCCCGCCCGCTGCCGGGACCGCAGCGGGCGGACGCGAGGTGCGTCCCAGGAGGCCGACGCCGAACACCTTTATGATGGTGGCAAAGGCGACCGCCGCCGTCAGCGCAAGGCCGGCGCCCGCCAGCGCCATGACGAGACGGGACGTGAGGGAAGTGAGGTGAAATCCCTGAAAAACCGTCTGGAACACGAACCATTCCGACACGAAGCCCGCCTGCGGCGGCATCGCCGCCAGACTCATGGCGCAAAAGAGCGCGCCCAGCCCGAAAATCCAGGTGCTCTGGCGCAACAGGTCGGTATGGAAGACGGCATAGCCGCGACTTGAACGGTAGACGCCGTCGGCGGCGAGGAAAAGTCCGCCCTTGGCGAGCGAATGGCCGGCGAGATGGATAAGCGCCACCACCCAGGCAAGGCTCGCCAGCCCCGCCTCGTCATGGCCGCTGAAGATCAGCGCCGCCCCCAGCATGGCGACCGAAATGGAGGCGTTCTCGGCGGTGGAAAAGCTCAACAGGGAGCGCCAGTCCTCCTGCTGGAAGGCATAGAGCGCGGTGAGGATGGCGCTGGCGACGGCGATGATAACGACAAGAATGCCGATCGCCGCTGCGGCCGTGGCACCCTTGGCCGGTGCCCAGTCGATGAGGCCACGGCTCAAGGCAAAGAAGGCCGCATTGAGCACCACGCCCGACAGCACCGCACCGGAGGCCCCGCTGCCGGCGCTGTAGGTGGCGGGGAACCATTCATAGAAAGGCAAAAGCCCGAGCTTGGCGCCGAAGCCGATCACCAAGAGAACCGCGATGAGGACGCTCAGGGAAAGCGGCAGGGCCGGCGCTACCTTCTCGAAGGCGGCAAAGCCGAAGGAGCCGCTCGATGCCGCCAACAGCACCACCGCGGCCACAAGCGCCACGGCGCCTGATTCCAAGAGGCCGAGCATGAACAGGACCGGCCGCCCTGTGTCGGCTTTGAGCCTTTCCGATAGGATCATCACCGCGCCGCCGAGGCTCATGAGCTCCCAGGCGATGAGCAGCCCGGCGCCATTGCCAAGGCCGAACACGCCGAGAGCGCCGATGAGGCTTGCCGCCACGCCGAACAGCCAGCCCGCCTCGCCTTCGCTGGCCGGCGTCGACAGCCACGACGCCATGAGCGCCGGCACCAGTCCGAAGCCCATCAGCCACAGCGCATCGCCCGAAAGCCGGAACGTCACCGCTTCGCCCGCCAGCCCGCCTGGCAAGGTGACGGCTGCAGTGCCGCCGGGCAGGGCGATTATGGCAGCGAGGATGGCCGCGCCGGCACCGGCCGCCAGCAGGCCGCGCGCGGCAATGAGGCCGCTGCGCAACGCGGCGAGAACCGCTGCGACGATCCAGGCGGCAAGCGCCAGCAGCAGGAGATCATTCGCCATACCGGCCACCCTTCACCCGCTGTGGTGTGCGATTGAGGAACATGAGCAACGCCTCGATGATGGCCGCCGGGTTGGGCGGGCAACCGGGCAGATAGACATCGACCGGCAGCACGCCTTCGAGGCCGTGGCCCGAGGCATAGCCGTCCTCGGCGATGCCGCCGGAGACCGCGCAGGTGCCGATCGCCATCACCCAGCGCGGCTCGGCCATGGCCTCAAAGGTGGCGCGCAACGGCTCCAGCATTGCATAGGTCACCGGGCCGGTCACCAGAAGCAGGTCGGCAGCGCGCGGCGAGGCGGTGAAGAAGATGCCCAGCCGGTGCAGGTTGTAGAAGGCGTTGTTGAGCGCCTGGAGCTCCGATTCACAGCCGTTGCACGAGCCGGCATCGACATGGCGCACATGCAGGCTGCGGCGGAAGCCGGGCTGGCCCACGGTCTCCGCCGAGGCCGCCTCGCCGCCCTCGCGCCAGACGAGATCCTGGCGCTGCCTCACCCCGAAAGCCCAGTCGCCCGACGCGGCCATGGCGCCGCTGGGGCAGGCCTCGGTGCACAGCTGGCACACGATGCAGCGCCCGTAATCGATATCGAGTCGATCCTTTCCGCCCTCCCGCATGGTGATCGCTTTGGTCGGGCAGGCATCGGCACAGGCCTTGCAGTCTTCTTCGCACAGTTCGGGGTGATAGCGCGGCATGCCGATAAAGCCCCTTTGCCCGTCGTCGCCTTGCCTCAGCGGCCACGGCGCAGTCTGCTTTCCCTGCAACAAGCCCAGTAGTGTCCATTGCGGCATGGCGTTGCTCCTAGCGGTCGCAGCCGGCGATGGTGAGGCCGAAGCTCGCCTCGTTGATCGCGTAGTCCATCATGTTGGTGTCGTGCACGGTGAAGGGGAAAACTCGCCAGTTGGAAAACGACGGCGACTTGATCTTCACCCGCTTCAGCTTCGCCTCGCTGTCGAAGTGAACGGCATAGAACAGCGTCCCGCGCGGGCTTTCGCTCCAGCCCAGAGCTTCGCTGTCGGGCTTGACGTCACAGTCGGCCCGCACCGGTCCGTCGCTGAGTCGTTCCACCGCCCGCCTGATGAGGCCGATGCTTTCCTCGATCTCGGCCATGCGCACCCGGGCGCGGGCATGGGCATCGCCTTCGCCCCTCACGGCCACCACGGGGGAAAGCGCCCCATAGGCCGCATAGGGGTGGTCGCGCCGCAAGTCACGGTCGATGCCGGAGCCGCGCTCCACGGGCCCTGTCGCCCCCTGGTCGAAGGCGACGCGCTGGTCGAGCTTGCCGGTGGTCATGAGCCGGTCAAGATGGCTGTCGGTCGCCTCCATATGGCGGGCATAGGCTGAGAATTTTTCATGCAGAGCCTCAAGGTCGCTCACGAGCCAGCCTTGCGGGTCGAGATCGCGGCGCAGGCCCCCCGGTATCAACAGGCTGCGCAGGAAGCGGCTGCCGGTGAGCCGTGTGTTAAGCTGTTTGGCACGCTCTTCCAAGAGCTTGCCCTCGGCCTCGCCCACCTTGAGGGTGGTGGTGTGGCAGAGATAGCCGAAATAATGCAGGTGGTTGTAAAGCCGTTCCATCTCGGCCAGCACCACGCGCAGCAGCCGCGCGCGCACCGGCACTTCTGAGCCCGCCGCCGTCTCCACCGCCTGGCAATAGGCGAGCGCATGCGCAACGCTGCCCACGCCCGAGATCCGCTCGGCCAGCACCACGCCCTGATCGGCACCGAGGCCCTCGAAACGCCTTTCCATGCCGCGATGCTTGAAGAACAGTCGCGGCTGGAAGTGGAGGATCGCCTCGCCGACATAGAAAAACAGGAACTCGCCCGATTCGAGCACATCGGCGCGCACCGGCCCGAACGGCAAGAGCTGGACGTCAGCCTCGGCGCCGGCGAGATCGGGCACCCGCTGCTTCTTGCGGCGGGCGGGCAGGCGCTGATCGGGCGGATAGCGGGGATCGAACGGCGGGACTTCGGTCTCGGCCCCTTCGTGCAGCACCAGCCGGCGCGGCTGCGGATGGCCGGCGAACTGGACGCCGAAAAGGTCGGTGATCTCGCGCTCGTACCAGCTGAGCAGCGGCCAGATGCCGGCAAGGCTTGGAACATCTGCCTCGGGGCGGCAGCGCCACTGGCTGAAGGCCGTCTCGCCCGGCAGCCCCGCGACATAGCGCAGTTCGAGACGATCAGGCTCGGGATACCAGGCATAGGCCATCTGCATGCGCCCGCCGGCCTCTACAAGCTCGCTCGCCGCCCCTTTCAGCGCTTCGGGTCGCAGCAAGGCGGTCATGGCCGCACCCCCGAAAGCGCCTGTGCCGCCACCATGAAGTGATGCCACAGCGGTTGAGGCCACCACAGGCCGAGCACCAGGAGCGGTGCCAGCGCCAGCCACATCGGCGCGATGCACCAGGCGCTCAGCGACAGCGGGGCAGCCTCCTCGTCCCCGTCGTCGAAATACATGCCGCGGAAATGGTTGAGGAAGCCGATAAAGATGACGATCAGGAGCGCCGCCATGGCGGCCACCGCCCAGGAAAATCCGCGCTCCAGCCCGGCGCGCAGGATGACAAGCTCGCTGAGGAAAAGCGCAAACGGCGGCGCACCAGTGATCGCCACCGCGCCCGCCAGCCACAAGGGGGCCATGACGGGTGCGCGCCGCCACACACCGCGGATGGCGCTGATCTCCTTGGAGCCGTAGGCGCGCATGACGTTGCCGGCGCCGAAGAACATGGCCGACTTGTTCAGCGAATGGTTGAGCATGTGATAGAAGGCGCCCGCCACGCCGAGCGGCCCGCCGAAGCCGAAACCGAGCGCGATGACGCCCATGTGCTCGACGCTGGAATAGGCCATGAGGCGCTTGATGCCCTCTTGGCGCACGATGTAGAGCGCCCCGATGAGGAGCGAGGCCACGCCGAAGGCAACCAGCGCGGTGCGCGCCAGCGATCCGACCGTCGCCGCGTCGGCGATCGACAGGTAGCGCACGATCCCCAGCATCGCCACGTTGAGCAGCGCCCCCGACAGCATGGCCGAGATCGGTGCCGGGCTTTCGCTGTGGGCATCGGGTAGCCAGGCATGCATGGGCGCCAGGCCCACCTTGGTGCCGTAGCCGACGAGGATCAGGAGGAAGGAGAGTGTCGCCAGTGCCGGGTTCATCTTCGGCGCCGCTTGCCCGAGCACCTGCCATGTCATGTCGTAGGTGGGCCCGAGCACGAAGCTGCCGGCCCAGTAGAACAGCAGCGTTCCGAGCAGCGCCAGGCTGATGCCGGCGGAGACGATGATGATGTATTTCCACGCCGCCTCGATGCTTTCCGGCCCGCGCTCGAAGCCGACAAGGAAGGTGCTGACCAGCGTCGTCAGCTCGATGGCGATCCAGTAGAGCCCGGCATTGTTCATCACCGCGCTCAAGCAGATGGTGAGGGCGAAGCCGGCGAACAGGGCATAGAAGCTCCACAGCCTGTCGTCCTCGTCGAGGAGCCGCATGTAGCCGACGGAAAAGATTGCCGCGAGGAGATAGACGAGCCCCGTGCACAAGAGCACCCAGGCGCCAGTGAGATCGAGGACGATGTAGCCGCCCCAGAAATAATAGGGGCCGCCGGCGCTGAGCACGGTCAGCGGCACTGCCGTTACGGCGACGATAAGGCTGGCGGCGAGATTGAGCCTTTCGGCCAGCCGCGCCTGGCGCGTCAGGGCCGAGGCCGCCGCTGCGACGGCGGGCGCCAGCACCATGATGAGGAGGAGGGTGCCCGCCATCGTCACCCCACCAGGCGCTTGAGGTCGAGGCTGGAGGTGCTGCCGACATGGGCGACGAGGTACTGAACCAGCATGCCGAAGCAGGTTACGACGATGAGCAGGTCGAACAGGATCACGATCTCGATCAGCATCGGCATGCCCGGCACCAGGATCTGGGCGCCGAGAAAGATGCCGTTCTCCAGCACCAGGAACCCGAGGATCTGGCTGAGCGCCTCGTGCCTGACCGCCAGCATGAGAAAGCCGATCAGCTTCATCGACAGCATGATGGTGAGCGCCAGCACCGCCACCGTGCCCGCCAGCCCCAGCGACGAGCCGACGTGATAGGCAACGCTGAGTGAGAACACCACCGCCATGGCGCCCGCCACCAGCGCCGAGCTCGGCTGCAGGATCTCGTGGATCTCGCGCGCCACGTTGAGGCGGCGGATGATGCGCCAGATGAGCCACGGCAGCACCAGGCCGCGAAACAGCGCCGTCAGCGCGGCAATGACGAACAGCTCCGGGTAATGGCCATAGATGCCGACCGCCACCGACAGGGCCGCGATCGCCCAGGATTCAAGAGCGAAGGCATAGAGGTAGTTGTTGAGCCAGCGCGAGCCGAGCATCACGAAGGCCAGCATCAGACTGATGATGGCGAGCAGGCTGATGATGGATTCGGCGAGCGGGGTGAGCGTGGTGATGAGCATGATCACACCAGTTGGGTCGCGATGATGGCGAGGATGGCGAAGACGAAAGAGGCCGCCAGCAGCTCCTGGTAGCGGTAGAAGCGCAGGCGCGATTGCGCCGTCTCCACCACCACCACGGCCGAGCCGACGATGAGGAATTTCGCCGCCATCGAGCCGAGCGAGCCCAGAACCCCGATGGCGGTTCCTTGATGCGACAGGCCCCAGGGCAGGAGCAACACGTTGCAGAAGATGGTGTAGAGGATGAACTGCTTCATCATCGAGGCCCACTTGATGAGCCCCAGGAGCGGCCCTGAATATTCGAGGATGCGTCCCTCCTCGATCATGTAGACCTCGATGTGGGTCGAGGAATGGATGGGCAGCCGGTCGGTCTCCACGATGAGGAGGATGAAGAAGGCGGCAATCAGGAACAGGTGCGACGGGTTCCAGTAGACGGCCGCATTGCCGACCAGCAGATGGTTGACGACAAACGGCAGCATCGCCTTGGCGATGAGGGTGATGCCGACGAAGACGAGGATGAGGGTCGGTTCGGCGAGGATCGCCACCATGACGGCGCGGCTGGAGCCGATACCGCCATAGGCGCTGCCTGAATCGAGTCCGGCCAGCACGATCATGAACGAGGCGAGGGTGAGGATGAGGCCGCCACCGAGAATGTCGCCCATGTCGGACAAGGGCAGCGGGTAGTCGGTGAGCACGGGGATGAGGAGGGGCACCGTCATCATGCAGGTAAAGGCGACGAACGGCGTCACCCAGTAGATCCACGAGGCGGTCTCAGGCACGACGATCTGCTTGTGAAACAGCTTCCACAGATCCCGATAGGGCTGGAAGATGCCGGGTCCCTGGGCCAGCAGCACCCGTTCCTGGAACTGCACGATCATGCCTTGCAGCAAGGGCGCAAGGCCGATGACGGCGACGACCTGTCCCACCTGCAGGATGATGTCACGCGCGCTCATGCCGCCCGCTCCGCAAGGACGGCCAGGGCGCGCACCATCCTTCGGCGCTGTGAGGTGTCACATCGGTCAGCTGGAGGGGCCGGGGCTTTCAACCGAAACTCCTTTCGTCCACAAGCGGAAGAAAGGAGTCATCAGCCCCGCGGGCGGTTCAAGGCGGAACTCCATCGCCTTTGTAGAAGCGCCAGTAATATGAATGACCGTTTGTTGCTGTCAAGCCTGTTTAAGCGGCGACAGGCGGGAAGCCGTCACGCGCGCGAGATGGTGTCGGGCTGGTGACGGGAGACGAGCGGGCGCAGGTGGCGCAGCAATTCATCGCCCAGCTCCATAGCGCGGTGCGCGTCGGCCTGCGCCAGATGCACGTATTCGCCCCGTGTCTCATCGGACAGCTCCGACGGTGCGGCGAGCGCGTGCAGGCGCTCGGACAGTGCCGATATGCGGGTATAGAAATAAGTGAGTTCGCGCGGCAGCGGCGCTTTGAAGAGATCGAGATGACCGGCATTGGCTTCGTAGACGACCGCGTGAGGCATTTCGGCCACGCATTCTTCCGCCGCTTCCTCGCCGACAAGCCTCTCGCCGCCCTCGTGCAGCAGTGGATTGCGTTCAATGGCGCGCAGGACCGCCGCCACTTCGCCGACGAATGCCGAAGCGAGATTGCGCCGCGCGCGCCGCGACCCGAAACCGGAAGCAAACAGCATAGGCGGACCCCCTTGAGGCCGTCCGATGTGTCCAACGCGCTTAACCGGGCCAGCATAGTCCAGTCTTCAAGCTCGCCGCAATTGCCTTCGGGGGCATCGCCAAGGCACCGGGGCGGCACGCCTTTGAGCGCGCCGCCCCGGCATCAGGTCTTCATGTGGCACCGCTCTGCGGCCACACCTTCACCACCAGAAGATGAAGTAGCCCAAGAGGCAGCAGCCGATGCCACCGGCGAGAGCCACATAAGGCAGGATGCCGGCCCGCGTCGGGCTCAGTTCCGTCTCGCCCGGCAGCAACAGGTCCTCGTGCATGGCCTTGGGAAACACGCCCTTGTCGACCACGAAATGGCGATAGCCGAAGACCGGGAGGATGAGGGCGGCGGACACGAAGCCCGAGATGAGCGTGCCGTTGCCCCACACATTGGCACCGGCGCCGAGCAGGAAGGCATTGACGTAGGCGAGGAGGCCTCCCAGCGCGAGCAGCCATGTCGGGCAGCGCCACGGCCGCTTGACATCCGGGTTGTCGATGCGGTGGATCCAGCCGGCATTGAGGTTGAGGAAGTTGAAGATCAGGTAGTTGCAGTTCGACACCGCCAGCACGAACAGGTAGTTGGACATCGCCAAGAGGATCAGGTTGAAGGCGAAGTCCGTCCACATGGCGTGGGTGGGAGCGCCATGGTCGTTGAGGAAGGCGAGGTATCTCGGCAGCCAGCCGTCGCGTCCGCCCTGGTTGAGGGTGCGCGAGGAGCCGGACATGGCGGTGATGATCGCCATGATCAAGCTGAAGAACAGCAGGATCACCAGGATTTTGGTGATCACTGGGCCGGCGTTGAGCATGCTGGCGAGTGCCAGTCCCATGCCGGAGCCGTCTCCGATGCCGGGATCGAGCATCTTCTGGGTGCCGAGCACGCCCTGGAACACCACCGGCACGGTGATATAGGCAACAATGCAGATGATCCCCGAGACGATGATGGCGCGCGGCATGTCGCGGCCCGGGTTCTTGAACTCGCTCATGTAGCAGACCGAGGTCTCAAACGCGTAGGCCGACCAGGCGGCGATGAACAGGCCGCCGAGGAACAGCAAGGTCCCGCCCTTGTCCCATGCGCCGGGGATCACCTTGCCGTTGTCGGTGGCAAGCGGTGTGAAGGGCAAAAAGTTCGCCAGATGCACATTGCCCGCAATCAGCGGGATCACGCACACGATGAACAGCGGGATCAGCGAGGCGACGGTCACCATGGCCGAGATCTGCGCCGTCCTCAGGATGCCGCGATGCTGGATGGCGAACACCACCAGCATGATGGCAGCACCGAGGAAGAAGGTCGAGTTGATGCGCAGACTGAGACCGCTTGAAATGAAGCCCAGGTTCACAATCGTCAATTGCCAGGTGTTGACGGGCGAATCGGCGGCGAAAAAGATGGACAAGAGATAACCCGCGCCGAGCCCGGCGCCGATGGCGAGCACCGGCGTCCAGGCGAGCCAGTTCGACCACAGCGACAACGGTGCGAGGATGCGGCTGTAGCGGATCCACGCGGTGGCGCCGTGAACGGCGGTGCCACCGGTCTTCGACGGATGGAGCCCGGCGATTTCGGCATAGGTGAAGGCCTGGGCAAAGCCGAACAGAACCGAGATCGTCCACACCAGCCAGGCGGGCGCGCCCACCGTGGCGGAGATGCCGCCCATCGAGAACAGCACCAGCGCCGGAACGCCGGCGGCGATGAACACCACCTGCTTCCAGTCGACATCGCGCAGCATGCGATCCGACGATTCACTTGCAGTCACCATGGTTAGTCCCCCTTCGCGCTAGAAACGCGCCCCCAATGGCGAGGGGCGGCCCGTCAGGCTGGGCCACGCGACATCCGTTCGTCGTCAGGGACTTGCGCGCGCCGGTGCTAAGCCGGTTGACGCGGCGGCCGCTATCGTGGCCGCCGGTTCACGCTGCTCGTTGCGGGTTCAGGCGATGAGCCGGCCCCCTTGCCGGCCTTCGTCTTCGCTCACGCACGATCCCTGCCGACATGACGGTCATGTCGTTGACCGAATCCCATAAGCGAAGTGCGGGATGCGAAAGGATTGGTTTGAACCAATACGCTCCAATCGCGCCCAATTTTCCGATCTATCGCCGGATTGGTATGGAAGTGGTATTGTCAGGCAAGCCACCGGGGCCGTCAATTGGAAAGTTGCCCTTTTTCACCGGGCGGCGGCAGGACGCAAGCGGGCGGGGCGCGGCGGCGGAGCACAAAAAAACGCCGTCTCCACCTCATCGGCTTCGACGGCGCTTATGGGAAACAGGGGGATTTTGTCGGGCGCCGATGCCGCTTACAATCGCGCATATGGATAAGGTTTTGACCCGAAGGGATGAGCATTTCCCCGATCGGGGCAGCGTCCGGCACGTCGCGCCGGTGCGAGGATGAGTGACATGGACTCCAAGAACGAACGCCGCGACATGGCAAGGCGCGAGAATCTCTTCGAGACCATCGCCAACTATACTTACGACTGGGAGACATGGTTCGCCGAGGACGGGTCGGTCAAATGGATCAACCCGGCAGTCGAGCGCATGACCGGCTACACCATCGCCGAGTGCCTGACGATGCCTGAATACCCTGTCTCGCTCATCCATCCCGGCGATCGCGCCGATATAGCCGACATTTTGTCATCGGCGCTGGCGGGATCGAGCGGCAACGACGTCGAGTTCCGTTTCCGCCACAAGACGGGTGCAACGGGCTGGGCGGCGGTGTCCTGGCAGCAGGTGCGTGACAATGGCGGGCGCAACATCGGTGTGCGCACCAGCATG
>Ga0307436_1001410_pt1 | contig 10683 bp, 12 predicted proteins | sample SalMarWE160440MG_FD_202513 | JGI IMG/M metagenome (GOLD analysis project Ga0307436, IMG submission 202513) | Salt marsh sediment microbial communities from the Plum Island Ecosystem LTER, Massachusetts, United States - WE1604-40 | ecosystem: Environmental > Aquatic > Marine > Intertidal zone >...
GAGGCGGTCGACGAGGGCAAGCTTGCCAAAATTCTCATCCCCGCCGGCACCGAAAACGTAAAGGTGAACACGCCCATCGCCGTCATCGACACGGGCGAGGGAGGGCAGGCGCCTTCACGCGCCGGTGCGGGACGCGCGACGCCCGAGGCGATCAATGCCGCAGCACCCGCGCAGCCTACCGTCGAGGCACCGCGGCCATCGGCCCCGGCAGCGACACCTGCGCCTGCTGCGGAGCCCGAGGTCGAAGCCGGGGCAGAGACCGTCATTCTGTCGATGCGCGAGGCGCTGCGCGACGCCATGGCCGAGGAGATGCGACGCGACCCCGACGTGTACCTGATGGGCGAGGAGGTCGCGAACTATCACGGCGCCTACAAGGTCAGCCAAGGCCTGCTGGAGGAATTCGGCGACAAGCGCGTCATCGACACTCCCATCACCGAGCAGGGGTTTGCCGGCATCGGTATCGGCGCCGCGTTCGCCGGCTTGAAGCCCATCGTGGAGTTCATGACCTGGAACTTCGCCATGCAGGCGATCGACCAGATCGTCAATTCGGCGGCCAAGACGCATTACATGTCGGGCGGCCAGATGCGGGCGCCGATTGTCTTTCGCGGCCCCAATGGGGCGCCCGTGCGCGTGGCCGCACAGCACAGCCAGTGCTATTCGGCCTGGTACGCACACGTGCCGGGCCTCAAGGTCGTGGCGCCCTCCAACCCTTCCGATGCGAAGGGGCTGCTCAAGTCGGCGATCCGCGACCCCAATCCAGTGATTTGCCTGGAGAACGAGATCCTTTACGGGAGCAAGGGTCCCGTGCCCAAGCACGAGGACTGGCTGGTGCCCATCGGCAAGGCGCGTATCGCGCGGCAAGGCCGGGACGCAACGATCGTCTCCTTCTCGCGCGGGATGGTCTGCGCGCTCGATGCGGCGGAGGCGCTTGCTAAGGAGGGCATCGAGGCGGAGGTGATCGATCTGCGCACGCTGCGGCCCCTCGATCTGGAGACGGTGCTAGACTCGGTACGCAAGACCAACCGCCTAGTGACGGTGGAGGAGTCGTGGCCCGTGTGCTCGGTGGGCTCGGAGATTTGCGCGCAAGTGGCAATGCAGGCCTTCGACCATCTCGACGCACCGCCGGTCAAGATCTCGGGCGCCGACGTACCGATGCCGTACGCCGCCAACCTGGAGAAGCTGGCCCGGCCGTCGGCCGAGCAGGTCGTCGCCGCAGTGAAAACGGTGCTCTACGTGTAGTCGAGCAAGGAGGACGAGCAATGGAAGAGGAGCTTCCCATTGAGCTCGAGCCACCCGAAGGCGTCGAGGAGGCGGAAACCGCGGTCGAGGTGCTGCGCGCCTGGATCGGCGACGGCGCGCTACTCGTCTCGCTCAACTCCTCAGCGTTCGGGGACCACGTGGAGGATTGGGGGCGGCTGCTGGCCGAGATCGGCCACCATGTCGCCAAGGCTGCGGCACTCAACGGCTATATGCAGGAGGACGAGGCCCAGGCCGCACTGCGCGAAGCCTTCGCGAGCGGCTTCGAGACGGCCGCTGCCAGCATGTCGGGCAAGCTCAAGGGGCGGACGAAGCATTAGTCAGAGACTCTCAGCGGGGCATGAGCAGCATGGAGACGACGAACGAAGGCGTGCGCATCCTCGCCTCCCCGCTGGCCAAGCGGCTGGCGCGCCAGGCGGGCCTCGATCTTGAGAGCCTGCAAGGCACCGGGCCGCACGGGCGCATCATCAAGCGCGACATCGAAGCGGCGCTCGCCGCAAACCGCGGCCAAGCGGCCAACGGCAGTCCTCCGGGCCAGGCGATTGCAACCATGCCGCGTTCCGCCCCCCTAGGCGTTCGCGCGCTCTCCGACGAGACGATCCTTTCGCTTTACGACAAGGGCACCTACGAGATCATCCCGCACGACAAGATGCGCAAGCTGATTGCCGAGCGGCTCACGCTCTCCAAACAGACGATCCCGCACTACTACCTCTCGATCGATTGCCGGCTGGACGAGCTTTTGCGCGCACGCGAGCGCATGAATGCCGCAGCACCCCGCGAGGGCCCGCGCGCCTACAAGCTCTCGGTCAACGACTTCATCATCAAGGCGATGGCGCTGGCGCTGCAGGAGGTGCCGGCTGCCAATGCGACGTGGACCGAACGGGGCATGCTCCGCCACAAGTACTCCGACGTGGGCGTGGCGGTCGCCGTCGAAGGGGGACTGTTTACGCCGGTTATCCACCAGGCCGAGATCAAGTCCTTGTCGGAGATCTCCAACGAGATGCGCGATCTCGCGGAGCGGGCACGCAAGCGCCGGCTCGCGCCGCACGAGTATCAGGGCGGCAGCACGTCGGTCTCAAATCTCGGCATGTACGGGATTAAGAGCTTCGACGCAGTCATTAATCCGCCGCACGCCACCATTCTGGCCGTCGGCGCCGCCGAGCGCCGCCCCGTCGTCGACGGCGAGGCCGTGGAGCCCGCAACCATCATGAATGTGACGTTATCGTGTGACCACCGCGTCGTCGACGGCGCCACCGGGGCCGCTCTGCTGGCGGCCTTCAAGGCCTTCATTGAGGATCCGGTCCGGATGCTGGTTTGAGACCCCGAATCAATCCCGAATCAATATTCGGCGACGAATACCCCGCTCGAGCCCCGTTTTCGGCCCGCGATTCTGTGGCCGCCAGACCACTTTGGCCTTATTTCCCCAATTTAGTGCCTGCAAAATGCGCTGGAGAAGCATAAGAATAGGGCAGTTGCTTGCCGCTGGAGGGGGGCGAGACTAGAAGCGGAAATATCAGCGTGGGCGTTCATACGGACGGATTCGAGACCTTGGAGTAACCCGAAATGAAGGCGCACTCTGCAACTTCCGCCGCTGTCCTGCTCGCCGCCTTCTTCGCAGGGTGTGCTCAAGACGGCACCCTGATGACGAGCTCGCTCAACACATCCTCAATCGATCAGCAGACGGCGGCTCAAGAAGCGGCGAAAGCCGATCCCGCGTGCTTGACACTGGCCTCACAGATCGAGGCGCTCACCAAAGACGGAATTCCCGACAAAGTCTCCAAGGCGGCCATCAAGAAATACAAGATGAAAACGGCTGACCTCGCCAAGGCCGACGAGCTCAATAAGGCGAATGCGGAGTTTCAGACCCGATGCTCTAGCTATCCGCCCAATCCTACGCTAGCCGCAGCGTCGCCGCAGCCGCCCACGCCGACACCGGCCAAGCCAAAGGTGGCGAGCAAGGCGAAACCGCCCGTTCCGGCGCCGAAGCCCGTTGCGGCAGCGATGGCGACGCAGGAGACGGGGTCTCTCGCCCAACCGCCGGCTCAACCCTGACGCGGTGGCGTTGAGCGGGATCTCGCGGCGCTCAAGTGCAACAATCGCCGGTGCTTGCCTCTAATCTGCCTCGTTTTGAGGCGAGGCAGCCTAGGTATGCGCGCTGCGTTCCCCAGCAACCCGAAGTGATGAGGGGGTTGCGCGCCCTGGTCCTGTGTGGTGAAAAACCAACTGGTTTCTCTGTGGCAGGCGGAGGGAATCGTGTCGCGGACTCGTAGGAACGCGTGCGCTTTCAAGCGTGTGGCTGCTGGCGCCCTGGCGCTGGCACTCGCAGGCTGCGCAGCTAACGGTGGCGGCGGCGACCCTGGAGCCACGGCCTTGAGCGGCGGGCAGACCTGTCAATCGATCCGCGCCGACCTCAATCGCCTCGACAACCAAGGCGTGCCCGCGCTCGTCGAACGGCAGAATGCGGGCAAGAAGCTGTCGTCCTCACAGAAGTCGCAGGCCGACCTCTACAACCGGCTCTTGAACCAATATCTCGGTGCGCGCTGCCACGTTTAAGTCGGCGCGCGAAATCGGCCCGCGTGCAGGTCCTCGGGTTCGCGGATCGGCTTCATGGTCAGGGCCCCGGCGCCGCGCGGGCCCTTGCTTGAGCGAAGGATGCGCGCCGGATGAGTTCCAACGACTATGACGTCATCGTCGTCGGTGCGGGACCGGGAGGCTACGTCGCGGCGATCCGCGCAGCCCAGCTTGGAATGCGAACCGCAGTCGTCGAGCGTGCGCACCTGGGCGGCATCTGTCTCAACTGGGGTTGTATTCCTACAAAGGCGCTGCTGCGCTCCGCCGAGATCCGTCACGAAATCGTCACGGCGCGCGACTTCGGGCTCGTGATCGAAACCGCCCCTCGCATCGATCTGAAGGCCGTGGTCGCACGATCGCGCACGGTTGCGGCCGAGCTCAATTCCGGCGTCGCCTTTCTTCTCAAAAAGAACGGCGTCGACGTCATCTGGGGAGAGGCCCGTCTCGAGGGTGGCGGAGCGCTGCAGGTCGTTGCGGCGAAAGCCCCCGGCGACAGAAGCGACCCCGCACCGCCCAAGGCCGCGCTGGGACCCGGGCAGTATGGCGCCCGCCACATCATCCTCGCCACCGGCGCGCGTCCGCGCGCGCTCCCCGGCCTCGAGCCCGACGGGCGGCTGATCTGGAGCTACTTCGAGGCGATGGTTCCGCCCAAGCTTCCGAAGTCCCTGCTCATCGCCGGCTCCGGTGCGATCGGCATCGAGTTCGCATCATTCTATCGTGCGCTCGGCGCCGAGGTGACCGTCGTCGAGATTCTTCCCGAGATCCTTCCCGCCGAGGACGCCGAGATCGCCGCTCTTGCCCGCAAGTCGTTCGCGAAAGCAGGCATCCAGATCCTAACCGGCGCGAAAGTGACGGCCGTGGAGAAGGCTGCCGACCATCTGACCGCCACCGTCGAGCTGTCCGGCGGCAAGCGCCAGAGCATTACGGCCGAGCAGATGATCTCGGCCGTGGGCGTGGTCGGCAACGTCGAGGGGCTGGGGCTCGAACAGCTCGGAGTCAAGATCAGCAACGACCTCATCGAGGCCGACGGGTTGGGGCGCACCAGCGTCCCGGGCATTCTCGCGATCGGAGACGTAGCGGGCCCACCCATGCTCGCGCACAAGGCCCAGCACGAGGGCGTCGTCTGCGTGGAGGCGATCAAGGGGATCAACACGCACCCGCTCGACAAACTTCGCATTCCCGCCTGCACCTATAGCCGGCCGCAGATTGCCTCTGTCGGCCTGACTGAAGCGCAGGCACGGGCACGGAGGCTCGAGGTGCGCATCGGGCGGTTTCCCTTCGGGGCCAACGGCAAGGCGCTGGCGCTGGGCGAGCGCGAGGGGCTCGTCAAGACCATCTTTGACGCGAGGACGGGAGAGCTCATCGGCGCGCACATGGTCGGGGCCGAGGTGACCGAGCTGATCCAAGGGTACGTCATCGCCATGCAGATGGAGGCAACCGAGGAGGACCTCATGCGTACGGTCTTCCCACATCCCACGCTATCGGAGATGATGGGCGAAAGCGCTCTGGCGGCCTACGGCCGCGCGATCCACATGCCCCCGCCCGCCCGAAGGTCCTCGGCCGGGTGAAGAGAAGCTGCAACGACATTTGATCATCCCGGAGGCAGACCCATGAACACCGAGACGCGCGCGCTTCTGCTCTTTGCCCTCATCGGCCTCGTCGCCGGATTCATCGCCTCGTTGATCCTCGGCGGCGGAGGCGGCATCTTGCGCTATCTCATTACAGGCCTCATAGGGGCCTTCGTCGGCGGCTATCTTTTCGACGTCCTCAACATCGATCTGGGGATCCGAAACCGTCTCGCCTCGCAGATCATCACCGCGTCGGTCGGAGCCATCATCGTCGTCATTCTTGCGCGGTTCATTGCGTAAGCTGCACACAACAACAACAACCGTCGAAGGGGAGACCGAGCCGTGGAGGACTACTCACCGTATTTGCCCTGGATCGTCATGGCCGTGAACGGACTGGTCGCCGGCTGGCTCACCGGGCTCATCCTCGGCGGCGGTGGAGTGATCCGCAATATCTTCGTCGGGATCATCGGCTCATTCGTGGGCGGCGCGCTGGTCCAGGGGGGCCTTCTCAAAGTGCCGTTCCTGGTCGACTCGCCATGGGCACACCAGATCCTGGTGTCGACGGTCGGCGCGATCCTGGTCGTCATTCTGGCGCGGATCATCGGGCGTTAGCAGGGATCCCGCAGACCGGCCTTGATTTGCGCAGCTCCCCCGGCCACGTTGAAGCGTGACGAACCAGCCGGGGAACCTCGATGGTGAGCCGCTTCAACACGGCGAATACAATGGAAGCGCCGGCTAGCATTCCCGGCGCTGCGCGTGCGGGCGCCCCCCGACGACTCGCCAAACCGGCGTGGATCCGCGTCAAAGCTCCGGTCTCGGCGGCACACGCGGAAACGGCGCGTATCGTGCGCGCCCACGGGCTGCACACCGTCTGCGAGGAAGCGGGCTGTCCCAACATCGGCGAGTGCTGGGCCAAGCGGCATGCGACCTTCATGATTATGGGCGACACCTGCACGCGCGCGTGCGCGTTCTGCAACGTGCGCACCGGGCTGCCCCGCAGCCTCGACGAGAGAGAGCCCAACAACGTGGCAGCAGCCGTGCGCGAGCTTGGCCTCGCGCACGTCGTCATCACGTCCGTCGACCGCGACGATCTGAGCGATGGCGGTGCGGGGCATTTCGCCCAGGTGATTGCAGCGGTCCGCGCAGCCACGCCCACGACGACGATCGAGGTGTTGACGCCGGACTTCCTGCGCAAAGACGGCGCACTCGAAACCGTCATCGCTGCGGCCCCCGATGTCTTCAACCACAACCTGGAAACGGTGCCGCGCCTCTATCTCTCGATCCGGCCCGGCGCGCGCTACTTCCACTCGCTGCGTCTGTTGCAGCGGGCGAAGGAGCGCGAGCCCAGACTCTTCACAAAATCGGGCATCATGGTGGGGCTGGGAGAGGCGCGCGAGGAGGTGATGCAAGTCATGGATGATTTGCGCTCGGCCAACGTCGATTTTCTCACCATCGGACAATACCTGCAGCCGAGCCCTCGCCATGCTCCCGTCGTGCGCTTCGTGCCGCCCGACGAGTTCGACGCGCTTCGCCGCATTGCGCGCGCCAAGGGGTTCGCCATGGTCGCCGCCAGTCCGCTCACGCGGTCGTCCTATCACGCGGCCGAGGACTTCGAGCGCCTCAGAGCCGCGCGGGGCTAGCAACCCGCCATCCCAAGCAAAGCGGAGGCGCCCTTGCCCAGCTTCGAGATGACGCGGCGCGTACCGTTCACCGCCCGGCAGATGTTCGCGGTCGTGGCGGACGTGGAGCGCTACCCCGAGTTCTTGCCCCTGTGCGAGGGCCTATCCATTCGTTCGCGCGAGGAGAAGAGCGGCGAAAGCATCCTCACAGCGACCATGAAGGTCGGGTACCACGCCATCGCAGAGTCCTTCACGAGCCGCGTGACGCTGCGGCCGGAGCAGAACGAGATCGTCGTCGCCTATCTCGACGGGCCCTTCACTCATCTCCACAACCGATGGCGCTTCCGCGACGCGACCGGCGGGTCGGAAATCGAATTTTTCATCGACTACGCATTTGCCTCGCGCATGCTGGCGATGGTGATGGGTGCGGTGTTCGACAAGGCGGTGAGGAAGTACACGCACGCCTTCGAAGAGCGCGCGCGCATCCTTTATGGTGCGCGTGCCGCGAATGCCGCGGCGCCGACCGACGGTTAGCGGATCGTCTTCTCGACGTTGCGCGCGCTTGCCAGTCCGAGCACCGTCTCGAGCCCACGCACGCCCACAAGGATCGCCCCGTCGAGGTCTGCCTCGCTGAGGTCGGCGCCGGTCAGGTCGGCGCCCGTGAGATCGGCGCGCGACAGGTCCGCCTTCCTGAGAATGGCGCCGGACAAATCCGCGCCGCGCAGGTTGGCGAAGGCGAGCAGGGTGTAGGTCAGATCGGCGCGAATGAGCGTTGCGTGCGACAGGTCCGCACCCAGGAGCTCGGTGCGCCAGATGTGCTCGATGAACCCCGTCCGGCCGAAGGGGGCAAGCGTGGCGCCGGAAAGGTTGGCGCGGCTCAAATTGGCGCGGTTGAAGCGGCCGAAGATCTTGGCGCCGCTCAAGTCGGCGCGCTCGAAGCTTACCGCCTCGCTGCGCGGCGCCGCGAGCGTCGAGAAGGCCGAGGGACGCAGCAGACTGGCGCCGGACAGGTTCGCGCCATCGAAACGCACGCCAATGATGACGACGCGGTCGAGGCGTGTGGCGCTGAGGTCGGCCTTTGTGAGGTTGGCGCCAGTGAGGTCGGCACCGAACAGATCGCTGCCGGCGAGCTTGGCGCCCTTAAAGTTGAGCCCGCTCATATCGAGGTTGCGCAGGTTGAGATGGCTGATGTCGATCGGATTGCCCGGCTCCGCGCGAAAGAGCCGCTCGACCAGTTGACGTACGGTCACGTCCGCGGCGAGCGCGTATGCGGGCACCAGTCCGGCAAGGACCAGGGCAAGTGTCGCGACGCAGGGGAACTTGCGGAACATGGCTCTCATTCTTCCAACGATGCGGGCCTGCGGCGTCACACCCTATCGCGCATTCTCGAAGAGTCCTATTGCGTTCCTTGCGAGGACAACGCCTCGCGCGCCAAGGCAACCGCTTCGCGCACGCTCGCCAAACGGATCTCGGATCGCCCAATGTTGCCGAAACGGCACTCGCGCACGCGCGTCGCTTGTCCCTTCCTCGCCACGGCCAGATAAACGAGGCCCACGGGCTTGGCGGCGGAGCCACCGTCGGGCCCAGCGATCCCCGTCACAGCGATGGCGGTATCGACCGGAGCATGCGCCAGGGCGCCCTCCGCCATCGCCTTCGCGACGTCGGCGCTGACGGCGCCAGCTTCCTCGATGAGCTGCGCGGCGACTCCCAGCAGCGCGCGCTTGGCGGTATTCGAGTAGGTAACGAGGCCGCGCTCCACGGTCGCCGAGGCACCGGGGATCTCTGTCAGCAGTCCCGCCAGAAGGCCACCCGTGCAGCTCTCGGCGGTGGCCAGCTTCAGAGCGCGGTGCTGCAGCTCGGTCAGCAGCGCTTGCGCGTCTCGCAAAAGCTCAGGCGGAAACAGGGTGCTCATGCCGCACAACGGTCAGCGAGCGCGCCTTGCGCGCTCGACACAGTGTCCCGCACGCGGCGCGCCCCGTCAAACGGGCGCGAGCTTCTCCGCCTGATGCAGCAGGCTGTCGAGCAGATTGCGGCTTTCCGCTCCAATGGCGGCAATCGTTCGTTTCTGCGCGTCCTGCCAAATGGGAAAAGCGTCCTTGAGGACGGCCTGACCCTTTGCGGTCAGATGCAGGCCGCGGCCGCGGCGTCCGGCGGGCGGGTCCATGTTGATGTGGCCCAGCGCCAGAAGGCGTTTCAAGTTACGCGACAGCGTCGACTTCTCGATGTCGAGGTCGTGACCGATCTCGACGGCGGTGATGCTGTCGCGCGCGGCGAGTTGCGCGAGCAGCGTGTACTGGCTTGCCGTGATCCCTAAAGGACGCATTGCGTCATCGTAGACCCGCGTGATGATGCGGGAGAGCTGGCGCACCCGCGTTGCAAGGCAAGCACCAGCCGTCATCTCGGCGATGTCGGCAATACTAGCGGTCTCAGTTGGCGTGCGCTCTAGCGTATGTGTCATGAGATTCATGTCGTTCGGCCCCCGCGTTCGCTCGTGGTCATACAACCCCTGACGCTTGATGCCGCGATTCTGTCGCAGGGGTCAACGCGCGGTACGTGTCGATCTTTCGGCGAATCAGCTAGGGGCCAGAATTGTTGCATTGGCGAGCGCCGCGATTCCTTCGCGCCGGCCCACAAAACCGAGGCCTTCCGTCGTCGTTGCCTTGACGCTCACGCGGCGAACGTCGATCTGCAGGATCGCGGCAATGGCTTGGCGCATGGCGGTCCGGTGCGGCCCCACTTTGGGCTCCTCGCACAGGATCGTCACATCGACGTTCGCGATGCGCCCTCCCAGCGCGCGCACGCGGGCTCCGGCGTCCTCCAGGAAGAGCCGCGAGGGGGCGCCGCGCCAGGCCGGATCGCTCGGTGGAAAATGCGCTCCGATGTCGCCGTCGCCGATGGCGCCCAGGATGGCGTCGGTAAGGGCGTGCAGCGCCACGTCGGCGTCCGAGTGACCCTCCAGCCGGTGCGTGTGCGGCAGCTTCACCCCACACAACCAAACGTGATCTCCCGGTGCAAAAGCGTGGACGTCAAAGCCGCTGCCCGACCACGTCTCCTGCAGGCCAGCCGCCGGAGCCAGAAGGCGCTCGGCCATCGCGACATCCTCAGGCGTCGTCAGCTTCATGTTGCCGCCCGAGCTTGCCACGAGTTGGACCGCAAGCCCCGCCCACGCTGCAAGCCCGGCATCGTCGGTGAAGCCCACCTGGCCCATGTCGGCCGCACGGCGGTGGGCGGCGAGGATCGGCGCGAAATGGAAGGCCTGGGGGGTCTGCGCGCGCCACAGGTTCGCGCGGTCGACGGTTTCTGCAATCGTCCCATCGGCCGTCGCGCGCTTCAGGGTATCGGCCACCGGCTCCGCCGCGATGGCTGCGGGTCTCTCATCCAGCGCTGCAAGCAGACGGCTGACGAGATCGGCAGAGAGGAATGGGCGGGCGGCGTCGTGGATCAGCACGCGATCGGGTGCGCGTGGCGCCAGCGCCTCGAGCCCGAAGCGGACCGAGTCCTGCCGGGTCGCCCCCCCTGGGACCGGATCGAAGAGACGTGCGGCAAACGGCCCCGCCGCCGTCTCGTAAAAGGGCCGGTCGTCGGGATGAATGACGACCTCCACCGCCGCAATTTGCGGGTGGCCCGCCAGCACCCGCAGGGAATGGGCAAGCACGGGCGCCCCGCCC
>Ga0307436_1001413_pt1 | contig 10674 bp, 10 predicted proteins | sample SalMarWE160440MG_FD_202513 | JGI IMG/M metagenome (GOLD analysis project Ga0307436, IMG submission 202513) | Salt marsh sediment microbial communities from the Plum Island Ecosystem LTER, Massachusetts, United States - WE1604-40 | ecosystem: Environmental > Aquatic > Marine > Intertidal zone >...
AGCTTGAATCGCTGCTGGATCACGCGAAGCTGGTTGAAGCACAACTCTGGAGCCTTGCTGCGAAGGCGGCCGAACAGGACGCAAGATCCGTTCCAATTGGACTCTTTGTCCAATCTCTAAATGATCTCATCGATACTTTCGGTACCAGGCAGGCGGCAAACAGTCGACATGTTCCGGAAATTGTGATCCTCTTGTTATTTGCGACAGTCGTAATAACGACGGGTACACTCGGCTATGCATCGGGAGTTGCCGGGCATCGGGTAACCCTTGCGGCATTCGTCCTCGCGTTACTCATCGCCCTTGTCGTCTACCTTATTATTGACCTAGACAGACCTCGCCGCGGCTCTATCCAAGTGAGCCAGGAAAGTCTGTTGAGCCTTCAAAAAGCTATTGGACTGCCGCAAGGCCCGCGCACCCAACCCAGCAATCTACCAGGCACGTCGCGGCGGTGACGCCCATCTCAACCCGTCATCGGGACGACTGAAAATGCGACCGGGCTGTTGTTTCTGGACGTTGGAGTCTCGGCTTTCAAAGGGGGTGAGCTGTGCCGGCTTTGCCGAATCACCGCGGTCTACCCCTCTCAGCGGCGGAAATGCAGGGTCTGGGACATGGCGTTCGTGCTAGAATTCAACTTGGCCAGCTTCGCTCAATCATCGGGCCACGGTGATCGCGACGCGCTCCGTTGACGTCTGAACAGAGAACCAATTCAATACGCATCACTCTGATGGCAGCACGGGAGTCTCAGTGTACGCCGATCTCTTGCAGACTCTGGAACAATGGTTGTTGGACCCGCTGACCGGCAAGCTTGTGCTTGTCCTCGTTGGATTTACGTTGATCGTGGTGGTGACGCGGCTGCTGCGCAGAACAGTGGCGCGCTACACGCACGACAACACCACCCGATACAAAACACGAAAATTCATCACTTTGCTCGGCTACGTGGCCGTGGTGATTTTTGTCGCGCTCGTTTTCAGCGACAAGCTCGGCGGCTTCACGGTCGCCTTCGGAGTGGCGGGGGCGGGAGTGGCGTTTGCGCTCCAGGAAGTCATTGCGAGCGCGGCCGGATGGATGGCGGTCTCATTCGGCGGCTTCTACAAGGTCGGCGACCGAGTGCAGCTTGGCGGCATCAAGGGCGACGTGATCGACATTGGCATTTTGCGCACCACCATCATGCAAATCGGCGAATGGGTGAACGCCGATCAGTATAATGGGCGTATCGTGCGGGTGGCCAATAGCTTCGTTTTTAAGGAGCCGGTGTTCAACTACTCCGCCGAGTTTCCCTTTCTCTGGGACGAAATTATGGTCCCGATCAAGTATGGCAGCGATTATCGACTGGCGCGCGAGCTTATTGAGCGAGTGGCAGAGGAGATCGTGGGCGATTACGTGCAGCCAGCAGAGCAGGCATGGGTTCCGATCACCCAACGCTTCTTGATAGAGGCGGCGAGCGTTCGCCCAACGACGACGATAACCGCCAACCATAACTGGATCGAGTTCACGCTGCGCTACGTTGTCGATTACAGGGTGCGCCGATCGGTCAAGGATCGACTGTTTACGCGGATCCTCGAGGAGATAGACAAGACGGCCGACCAGGTCGGGATTGCGGCATCGACGCTCAATATCGAAAAGGTCGCTCCGCTTGAAGTACGATTGTCTCGTTCATAGCGACCGCAGAACGCGTCGAGGCGCTTGTGCGCTTCGATGGCAAGCGTCCCATGTCCCCTTCGGGTCAGTTCCGGTCCAAACGGGCGTGTGTCCTCATGGGCGGCTTGTCACCAGTAACCTGACCTAAGCCCGGCATACCCAGCACTTCGCAAAAGGGCCATCAGCGGAAGTGACACGACATCGTTCAGAACGGCCAATTCAATTGCCCGTTCGCACTCCACACCTTGTAGTTCGCGCCGAGCCCGCCGTATTCGCCGCCCAGCGAGACACTGGGACCACCGGCCTTCGCCATTGTCACGCCGCCGGTGAGCCGCGCCGACCAGCCGTCGCCGATGCCCACCACCGGCAGGCCCGCCGGTACGGCATCATCGGTCGAGAAGCGCCAGTCGCCGTAAAGGCCAAGATAGGGGGCGACGCGCCAGTCGCCGGTCAGCCACGGATAGCTGACCATGGCGCCGGTGGCGACGCGGCCGGCCGAGAAGCTGCGCGCGGCCTGCAAGGTGCCGAGGCTGTCGGTCCATGCGTCCTGCTGTTCCCACAGTGCATAGAGCCGCGACGACGGCGCGACAATGAGCGCGCCAATGGCATAGCGGCCGGTCAGCCCGGCGGAGGCAAGCCACCGGCTGGCGCCGAAGCTGCCGGCGGCAGTGCCCGCGACCGCGTCATAGGCAATATCCGACCAGGCCAGCGCCGCGTCGAACCGCCAGTGCGGGGCAAAGCGCCAGGCGCCATAGCCGCCGATGGTCCAGCCGTCGCCCTTGAAGGTGCCGGAAAGCAGCGTGGACTTGTATTTGAAATTCTCGTAGCCGCCGACCACGCCGACCAGCAGGTCGGGCGTGAGCTTGCGGCCCAAGCCCGCGGTGACGTTGATCTGGGTGCCGTCGAGGTCGGCGCGCGTGTCGTTGCGGTCCCAGCCGGTGCCGTGCACGTCCGCCCATGCGCTCCAGTCGCTTTGAATGACCGGCGGGGGCCGCGCCTTGCCGGGCATTCCATCGTAGCCGAGGGCGGCGAAGGCCTCGCCGGCGCGGCGGCTGACCTGCGAGCGCGGCGCGGTGAAGTTGAAGGCGATGCCGCTCGGCGAGAAGACGACCCAAGGGTCGGAAGCCCGCTTGAAGGCATCGTTGATGGCGCCGTTGATTGCCGCGGTGATCGCCGCGCCCGAGGTGTGCGCCACCAGATTGGAGGCGGCGATCTGCAAACCGCGCACCTTCTGGCTGTCGGTGTTCGCGCCGCCGGATCCGGCCGGCGTGCAGGTGGCGGTGACGGTGGCGCTATCTCCAAAAGCAATTTGAACAACCTGGTTCAGCGTCGTGTCGGCCTGTCCGGCGATCAGGTTGCCGGTGACGGTGTAGGACTGGTTCGTGGACGCGAAGAAATGGAAAATGCTGGTGTTGCGGGTTCCCGCGCCAACACCCCAATTAGCTACCCCTATACCACCCAAAGTCACGTTCCAGCTGATGGTGTCGCCGACCGCGAAACCGGCGATCGTGATGTTTTGATTCAACGTGCCGGTGGCCGGGCCGACATTAAACCCGCCGGCATTGACCGCGTGGCAGCCGGCGGAGGCGAGCGCCTGTCCCGTGCCCAGCGCCGCAGCCAAAAGCGCGGCGCCGAGCGAAACTGCGCCCCGGCGCATCATCGCCCCCGGGCCGTTCCTGCCCGCTAATCGACTGCCCTTGCCAAGCTTGGGCATCCATGCCCCCCAGCGTGGCCTCCCGCAAAAATCAAACCACACGCTGCGGCGGCAATACAAGCGCCCGTGGTCGGTTCTTGCGCCGCTGTCACTTCCCGGCAACGTCCTTCACGGCACACGCCCCCGGAGGTCCGAAACGGGTCACGGGCGGACATAAGCGGCATGCCCGCTGTAGGTCCGCTTTTCTCCAAACTGCTGAACCGAAGTGTAATATCTGAGATTAGAAGCACAGCCTTCACACAAGGTTGACCACGCGCTTCTGAGCGTCAGTATCTGCCTCGATGTACCGCTGGGTAGTTCGCATATTCGAGTGACCAGCTAAAACTTGTACGTCCCGGACGGACCCACCGACGTTCGATATCTTTCGCGCTGCATTGGTTATGAAAGTCCGCCGCCCGCTGTGGCTCGAACAGCCCTGAAACCCGAGCACTTCGTACCACCGGGCGAACAGGTTCACGATCGCCTGTGGGCTGGTTCGTTTCGATCGCTCGGTGGTCACTACAAAACGTGACGCGTGCAGCCAGATCGAATTCCGCAGTGCCGAAAGTGCATCAGTTAGCTCATCGTTCAAAGGGATGATCCGGCCCGACCGGCCTTTGCTGGCCGAGTCCCGAAGGTGGATCGACCTTCCGATGGTCCCGTCCGCATCGGTGATCATCTCCCAGGTCAGGGAGGCTATCTCCTTGGCCCTGAGGCCAGACTTGACCGACAGCAAGAAGATGACCCGGTTGCGAGCCGGGTACCGGGTCTTGGCGAGATACCCGAGGACGGCCTCGACCTGACCCTTGGTCAGGGTCTTCGCCTGTTTTCCGAGTGGCATTTAGAACCCTCCAACCCGTTATTTATTGGCCTGAGGGTGCCGAATTATAACCAGTCTCGATTCCCCGGACAGGGCTGGCCGGAAATTATTGTCGGCTAATCAATGGCTTGAGCGAACTGATGATATAAGGGACCTTGTATCATGGGTTTGCGAAAACGGAGCAGGACTTTGCCAAGGTCGGGGTCGAGGGTTCGAATCCCTTCGCCCGCTCCAATACTTAGCTAAGATTATAAACAGAAAATTCTGCCCCAGGGTATCGCCAGGGGTATCAAAAGCCGCATTCAAGTGCCGAGCGAAGCCAAATTTCGCGGCCATTGAAGCCTATGTCCCAACAAAGCGGGGATGCCTGGATAGCGCGATTTTCCAGTGTCGCAGCCCGCATTCGCGTGGCACGTGTCCCAAGGGTCGCTTATCATCAGGGCGGGAACGCCAATGGAGGCAAAGGCCTGAGTGTCAGGGCTGGGCTAGGTACCAACTGTGTTTGCTCGACCTGACTGATTTGCGGCGGGAGAGGGCGATGGCAAGCTCCGATGCTACCTCCACAGAAACGGACGAACGGCGTGAAGCCGTCGTTTCGAATCGCGTTCTTAATTCCGACGAGTCGCGCCGTACGCCCCAAACAAACAGCAATGAAAGCAGCAAACCCAGTCCGGTATTGACGACGCGTAGTTACGCACAGGCGGGGGGAAGTCCACGCGTTGTCATGCGTTCCAACCCCGAAACGCGCCGTCAGCTACTAGCCGACTATCCCGCCCTAAGGGGCTTCTTCCTTCCTCAACCAGTTCCAATACTCGACTTCGACGGCGAGCCTGAACATTCGCCGCCATTGGAGCCACTGTCCCCTGAGGTGGAGTCCAAAAAGGGTGTCGCGCTTCCGCACTCCAGCGGTCCGCCGCTTCGAGGAATAAAATTACTCAGTGCTGTTTTCGATGAATTATCGAAACATCTCGGCAAAGAATTTTCTAGTGCCGAGTTGATGAGGGCGGCACAACAATTAGTCGATCTTTCGAAAGATGATTATGTCGGCGTAGTGCATAAAGATGGAGCTGAAAGGGCGAGCTATTACACTTGGGATTTAGTTCGCGCGTTTATTTCCCATCCTTGGCAAATCGCGAGCTCGGACACTAATCGCCTCGATCACTGCGACTCTGATGAATTCTCACCTGAATCATTACAAAATGCGAAGCTACTCCTGCAAGGCTGGGGCGAAGGAATGTGGGAATTCTGAAGTGAGCAAACACAACTATCAGCCGGTGATGGCGCTTCGCGAACATATTCTTGAAGGGAATCGAGTTTCGCTTCTCGAAGCGATGTTGCTATTTGGTGTGCAGAATCCAAACGCAGAACTCACACGCCTGCGAAAAATGGGCTTTCTGGTAAAATCCCAAAAAGTGCCGATGGCCAAGATAATTCGCCGCATAAACGAATACACTGTCTTCAAGGTGCCAAAAAATCTTCCATACACCGAAATTCACTTTACTGAGTATTGGGTAAGCAAATGAAACGCCTCTTCTCAAATAGACAACGGAAAATCCTGCGGGTCGTCGCCGGAAGTATGTGTCGCGAATGCGGCCAGCCTATAGGAAAGTCATTTCACGCAGATCACAAGCAAGCCTTTTCAAAAGGCGGCAAAACGATACTGCAAAATGGTCAAGCATTGTGCGCCGCGTGCAATCTGAAAAAGGGGTCAGCATATGCCTCAAATTAATTTACGACCATGGCAGGCACAGGCGGTGAAAAAAGCACTCAACTGGTTAGTCGAAGCGCACGCTGATCGACATTTTTTAATTAACGCAGCGCCGGGCGCGGGGAAAACAATTTGCGCTTCAGTGATTGCAGCCAGCCTCATTGAGATGAAAGAAATAGAACGCATAATCGTAATAGCGCCGCGCTCCGAAGTTGTTAGACAATGGGCGGAAGAATTTAAGGCCGTAACTGGTCGGCCCATGATGAAGGTGACGGGGACTCATGCTGGAATTGAAGATTATGGCACCGATTTATGTGCCACGTGGTCCGCCATACAGGGCCTTCAAGATGGTTTTCAGCAGGTGTGCCGCTCATCGAAAACATTAGTTATTTGCGATGAGCACCACCACGCAGCAGTTGAAGCGGCTTGGGGCGAGAAAGCTGATAGTGCGTTTGTAGACGCAAGGTACGTGCTAGTTTTGACCGGAACGCCAATTAGATCGGACGGGCAAGAGCCAATTTGGTTCGCTTACGATAATGAGGGCACCCTCAACCATCCAGAAGCGGGGACATATACGCTTAGCTATGGAGAGGCCGTTGATCTTGCATATTGTCGCCCGATTACGTTCCATCGTCACGAAGGCCATTTTTCTGTTTCGCTGCCCGACGGCGAAAACATTGCTGTTTCGGGCACAGCGGATACCCAATTCAGTGACGGCTTAAAACGCATCCGTGGTCTGCAACAGGCTCTTGACTTCTACAAGTTGGCTTGCACGCCGAAATATTTGGCGGATGGCGTAACGCCCGATCCAGATTCTTATCAAGCTTCGATGCTCGAATGGGGCATCGCTAAACTCAATGACATTCGCGATATCATCCCAAATGCGGGTGGGCTTGTGATCGCTCCGAATATTGAAGTCGCTGAGTATATGGCCGATTTACTTGAACGTTTAGAAAATGAAAAACCGGCTCTAGTCCATAGTCAAATGGCGAATGCGGAAGCGCGCATTGCGGCGTTTAAAAACACAAACAAGCGCTGGCTAGTTTCTGTAGCAATGATTTCAGAAGGCGTTGATATTAGAAGGTTACGGATCTTAGTTTATTTGCCGTATGCACAAACAGAGCTGGCGTTTCGTCAAGCTATGGGCCGAGTTGTGCGCAGCCTTGGAGATGATGATTACTCTCGGGCGTATGTTGTTATGCCTACGCACCATGTGCTGGAAGAATTTGCTCGCAGGGTCGAGCGAGAAATGAGCCCGCAAGCACGGATTGAAACAAAGCCGCTACAGACCAAAATCTGTCCAACTTGTGCAGCGACAAATCCCAAAGATGCTAAGGTTTGTCGCGAGTGCTCCACTGAATTTCCACCGAAGCCGCAAGCCTTTAAAAAATGCGAAAACTGCGGTGCACTCAATCTAATTGGTTCGGAAGAGTGCCAAGAGTGCGGCGAATCATTCCGATTGGAGTTTGAGATTACACTCAATGAGGCGCTGCGCGTCGGCGCGATTGTTCGCGGCATGGACTTGGACGAAGAAGAGGTCCGCGAGGGTGAGCGAAACAAGACAGAAATTTTATCGAGCGTTTTGGCGAGCGGCGACGATGCTTTAATTAAAGTCATCAAGCAACTCCCAGAAGAATCTTGGGGGCGATTGAGAAAGATTTTAAACCAAACCTAACGGCAGGTCACTTGCCTGTAACACTAAGCGATGCGGTCCGGCGACTCACCTATGACGTTCGGCAACATGCGCGCCAATGGCGTCCATTATCTTCGCGTTTACTGCGCTGGTCGGCTTTGTCATCACCAAGCAAGTATCAGTGCGGACTACTTTGCCGATGACCCGTTCGTTGTTGATTTAGGTCGGCGCATGGTCTGCACCGTTTGCGGTGCTATCGGTGTAGAGACGATGCCGGATTGGAATAGACGAGTGGCCAACTTTGTCGGCAATATTGGAGACGCACAATGAGGCGACCTCGATGATTACAAAGGCTGTATTTCAACGCACATACTTCATTAAGTACGGCGATTCCACTGGGACCGCTTTCACTATCGATCATGAAAAGAAACAATACTTGGTGACAGCGCGGCACGTCGTATCCGGAATACAAAATCCTGACACCATCTTTGTGTACCATGAGCAACAATGGAAAAATGCAACGATTACAATCGTCGGCCTCGGTGTTGAAAATGATATCGCTACAGACGTAGCCGTGTTGGCTTTGGAGATTCAGATATCTCCCTCCTACGATTTGGTGGCTTCATCGGAAGACCTTGTTTGGGGCCAAGAAGTATTCTTCCTTGGCTTTCCCTATGGGCTTCACACGGCTGTGGACGTAAACGACGGCTATCCGCTTGCGATTGTCAAAGGCGCTCGTATGGCAGGAAGCATTGGACGTGGTGGCAAAAAACCAGAAATATATTTGCTCGATGGTTTTAACAATCCCGGATTTTCAGGAGGCCCCGTCGTCTTCCGCCCCAAGGCAAATCCCGAAGCGGATTTCCGGGTAATGGGCGTAGTGAGCGGATATCAAACTGAGGATGTGAAAATAACATTCCAAGGCGAACCAACAGGACTAACCAGCAAGGCAAACACCGGTCTAATTGTCTGTCCGTCAATAAAACAAGTCGTGGAATTGATCGCAGCTAATCCGAAGGGCGCCGACGTTAAATCGTAGCATCGTCGTTATCGAGTGACGACTTGTTTGTGCGCCGCTGCGGTAATTCCGTCGGTACACATTACACTTCGCTTATAGTATCTTCTGGAGATAAAAGTGCTGCTTTCCCATTATACGGGCAGGGTCGGACTAGAAGGTATTGCGCGGAGCAAATCGCTTTGGGCTACGCGATTCACTGAGTTAAATGACAAGCGCGAGATGGAATATGGCTTTGTTGCGCTAATGTCGCGGGCCTTTCGCGCCGCACTTGACGAAGTGAACGAAAGGCTGACGTTACAAGAGCGCCGTCCAGTGGATTATGCTGACGCTGAAAAGAAGATCGCGGAAGGGTTTAGGGCCATGTTTGAAGGAGACTGCGGTCACGAGCCGCTTTATGTCTTCTCCTTCGCTACGGGAAAAACTGAAGACCATAACAAACGTGGGCATTTAACGCTTTGGGATAGATATACGAGATCAGAGGGCTACTGCCTACAATTCGAGAGTGCCGACATACGGCAGATTCTTGAACTAGAAGCCACGCGGAGGAATTATGGGCTCCTTGACCTCGTGCCTGTGCAGTACGGCATTGATGAATCGAGCCCAGATTTCCGCGAACTGCTGTTTCAGATCACGCAAAGGCTCTTGGCCTTCATAGACCACCACAAAAGCGGACTTGCCTTGCAAGTCGAGTATGACAAGCTCTGGCCGGACCCAACAGTGGGCCTGCGAATGTTGAATTTCTATTCGCGGCACAAAGACCCATTTTTCGAAGACGAGCGCGAAACGCGTATAATGGCGGTTCCTGCTAAACAGGCCGACTCGCGGGTTCTAACAGGGCCAGCCCTTCGGAAGCAGGTGAAATCGATGGCAGACGGGCGTCACTATATCGGTATCGGAGAAGACTGGAGACCGGGGCTAGAGCCGCGACGGATTATTGTAGGGCCTCGCGCATCGGCCGATTTAGGCGATATCCTTCGCCTCTTCGAACGCAAGGTGGAGGTCTCCACGGTCAATTTTCCCGTGTAAATCTTAGAAGGACTCGGGCAGTAAGTTCAAATGGTCCTAAGCGAACCGAACCGGCAGTAGGAGTGCGTGTTGGACCGAATTAAGCGCCACTGGCTTAGCGTGGTGGGGGCTCTTTCACTTGTGGTCCCCGTTGCCAATGTTGTTCTTCATATTGTGGAACTCGCCGGCGATGTAGATTTTGTTATTGCGCGGATTAAAGACCCTGGATGGTTGCGCATAGTAGGCCACTATCTGCTTGTTCCGCCATGGTGGGCTACTCCGTTCTTCATCGCTTTTGGCCTAGGGCTGATTTATCTCGATAATCGTCGAAGCAACCGTAGGATCAAGAAGGAACAAGAGCGAAGTTCAAATAACATTGTGCCATCGCCGCTAATTCCAATAGCCGATGCGATAGACATCATTATTGATCATTTTAGACCGGAATGGGGGCCAGAAGTAGCGCCGGGGACGTATGTGACTATGGCGGCTCATCGTCTGCGTGAGGCAGCTTCGCGCGATCTAATTACGATTGAAGGACGCAGAGAAATAAATAGACACCATCCAATTGGAGACCGTTTTTCAAACATATGGACTGAAATAGACAAAAAATATTGGCTAGACACTTCCTTATCTTGCGAAGCTCCATCCAGTTTTGGTTCGCGCTTGTAACGGAGCTTGAATAGCTCAATTGCCTTGCGCTTGCGATTATCGGAAATTGACTGCCAGCACCGCTCGTTTATCACCGCGGATTGACACAGCGTCAGTGCTTGGTCTTCAAGTTCTAAAGCTAGTGCAAGAAATGCAAGTCGGCCGAGCGGCTTGAATAGGTCTCTGTAGAACACAACGCCAACTATGTCGTTGACATGGACGACATAGAAGTACCTGTTCGGTTTGTAACTAAAGATTTCGACGGCGTCCAAGATCGTGGTGGAAGAACTCAATATTTCGTCGGGCTCCAATGGGCTCACCACATCGTCTACGGTCTGCGCTTCGTCTGCCCCCAACTGCGCATAATCTTCAAACCAAACTATACCCAAAACGTACGCATCCGGTGAAGGCCGCAGGGCTCACGCGTTGCTACCGCAGCATTTCTTGAACTTCTTCCCGGAGCCGCAGGGACAAGGATCGTTGCGGCCGACTTTCGTTGAGGCGCGTTCTT
>Ga0307436_1001415_pt1 | contig 10660 bp, 9 predicted proteins | sample SalMarWE160440MG_FD_202513 | JGI IMG/M metagenome (GOLD analysis project Ga0307436, IMG submission 202513) | Salt marsh sediment microbial communities from the Plum Island Ecosystem LTER, Massachusetts, United States - WE1604-40 | ecosystem: Environmental > Aquatic > Marine > Intertidal zone >...
CAGTGTTCTCAAGAATGTCATTTCTTTCCTCCATCAAGGCCTTTCGGGCCTTGTGATATCCGTTGTCCCCTCACGGCAACACGCTTTTGCTGCCCCCGCATGCACCGCGCCCTGTCGGCAACCGACATTCGACGATAAGGTGCTCGTTGACTCTACGCAACCGCTTTGAAGCATATCGCCTTTCCTTTGCATGGCATTTTGCCCCAATGGCCAAGTGCTTGGGCAAGCCCGCCGAATGCGGTTATACTATCCCAACGCCAGAAAGGAACGCCATGACCAGAATATCGGCTTCAGCCGCACTTGCGGTCCTGCTTCTTGTTGGCGCCGCGCCGGCTGCCGCCGACGCCCAGCGCTATGTGCTCGAGCGCATCGAGCACGGCTTCATTCGCATGGACACCGCAACCGGCGCCATGACCCGATGCAGCCCGCAGGACGGCGTCTGGCATTGTCGTGCTGTCGGCGTGGAGGGACGCGCCTTGAGCGATGAACTGGCCGCGCTCAAGGCCGAGAACGCTCGCCTCAAGGCGCGCCTTGCCGAACTCGAGGCGAAGCGCCGCTACACGCTCGATCTGCCGAGTGATGCCGACATCAACCGGCTTGTGGGGAAATTCGAGATGATGATGCGCCGCTTGATGGATTTCGCCCGCAGCCTCGATCGCCCCAGGCGCAACGACATTTGAGCCATTGAAAAACGAGAAGGCCCGTCCGCTCCCACAGGAACGGACGGGCCGGGCGCGCGCAAGCTCGGGACGGCGACAGGAGCCGCGCGGGCCGTTCCAAGGCAGGAGGGGTGCGAACCGTTGCGGGCAATCACCGAAAGGCCGGCCCTTGCCCACAGGCGTTCGTGTGCTCCCACTCGCAACCAAGGTGCCCGCTGACCTCGGCGGCAGCACGGCGGAACCGTGACAAAAATTGGATTGTCCCGCATTGTGATCGCTGTTGCGCCCGCCCCATTCATCCCAAGGAAGCGACCTCCTCATGACCTGGACGACCTTCGATCTCGATATCGCCGACGACATCGCCACCCTGCGCTTCAACCGCCCCGATGCGCTCAACACCTTCGTGCCGGCATTGTGGCGCGAGCTGCCGCAAGCTGTGGCGATGATCGACCGCGAGGCCTCGGCCCGGGTGATCGTCATCTCGAGCACCGGCCGCCATTTCACCGCCGGCATGGATCTTTCGGCCCTGACTTCGCTCACCCCGCGTGAAAGCGGTGATGAGGCGCGCGAACGCGCCCGCATCATGCGTCTCGTCGGAGAACTGCAGGAGACCTTCAATGTGCTGGAGCGTGCCCGCATGCCGGTCATCGCGGCGGTGCAGGGCGGCTGCATCGGCGCCGGCCTCGACCTGGTGACGGCGGCCGACCTGCGCTATGCGACGGCCGACGCTTTTTTCTGCCTGCACGAGATCAATCTGGCGCTGACGGCCGATGTCGGCACCTTCCCGCGCATCCTGCGCCACATGCCCGACGGGATGGCGCGCGAGCTGGCTTTTACCGGCGCCCGCCTCGATGCGGCCCGTGCCGAGCGTATCGGGCTCGTCAATGCCGTCTATGCCGAAGCCGAAGCGATGATGAGCGCGGTGATGGCGACCGCCAGGAGCATCGCCGCCAAGTCGCCGCTGGCGGTGTGGGGCTCGAAGGAGATGCTCAACTACGCCCGCGACCATTCGACCGCCGATGCCCTGCGCCATGTGGCGGTGTGGCAGGCAGGCATGCTGCATCACGGCGAGATCGCCCGCGCCGTCGAGGCGCAGGGCGAAAGGCGCGAGGCGCGCTTTGCCGGCCTCACGCCGGACTGCAAGCTCGAATAGCGAAAGGGCCGCCCGGCGCCGTAGCTAATCCGGGCAGGCCCCAGGGAGGAGAAAAAGAACCGTTACAGATGAGTTCAGCGGCTGTGACGGCCGATGTTGGGGTGCCTCTGGCCCAGCGACATAGCATCGCGCTCGGTCAGATAGAGCCTGAAACCCCTCACCAGTCCGTCGGCGAAATCGCGCATGGCATTGACCAACAGCATTGTCGTGCTCCTTCTGGCAAAAAGCAGCATGACGGCGACCTCGTCGGTCCTTCATGCTGCGGTGCAACACAGCGCGTATATGTAATGGTCACGGGCGTTTAGCAATCCCCCTTGGCGACATTTCAGCCCTGCAATGACCGCATGGCTCGGCGACAGGCAATGGACAATCGGCAATGAGCAATAGGAGCGGATTATTGCCTACTGCCGATTGCCCATTGCCGATTGCCCATTGCCTTCCAGGGGCGGGGGACTTGGCGAACGGAGCCGGGAGGGCTAACCTTGCCGGCGAGGGCCGGGACAACATCACAATGAAGCTGCGCCGGTCCGGGGGAGGCGATGGCGCTGATGGCGGATCACCGATTTGTGGTTGCCGACGATCACCCTTTGTTCAGGGGAGCGCTGAAGCAGACGCTTGAACGCATATTCGGCAAGTTGTCGATCGCCGAGGCGGGCACGTTCGGTGAGGTGGTGGCGACGATCGAGCGCGATCCCGGCATCGATCTGGTATTGCTCGATCTGAAGATGCCGGGCACCCAGGGCTTTTCCGGCCTCGCATACCTGAGGGCGCAGTTCCCGCAGATCCCGGTGGTGGTGGTGTCCGCCCGCGACGAGCCGGAGGTGATGCGTCGCGCCATCGACCTCGGGGCTTCGGGCTTCGTGCCCAAGTCGGCCGATTCGAACGAGATGGGCGTGGCGCTGCGCGCCGTGCTGGGCGGCGATGTGTGGGTGCCGGAAGGGCTCGACCTCGATGCCGGCGGCGACGGCGAGACCGATGAGCTGGCGCAGCGCCTGGCGCGCCTCACCCCGCAACAGGTGCGTGTGCTCATGATGCTGCGCGAGGGCCTGCTCAACAAGCAGATCGCCTACCAGCTCTCTGTGTCGGAGGCCACCGTCAAGGCCCACGTATCGGCGATACTGCAAAAACTGGGGGTCGACAGCCGCACCCAGGCGGTGATCGCCGCCAGCCGCATCGACGGCGACCATTTCCTCGCCGGCTGAGGGCTCGGCCCGCTTCCGCCCGTCCCTTCACGTCATTCCCGCGAAAGTGGGAATCCATTGGCATTTCAGAGAGATAATGGGCGGGGTTCAGGCCCCTGTCAGATCAGCCGGTGTGTGCCATCAGGTGGCGCAGCAGCTCGTTCGACACCATGCCGTTGACAGTGAGGCCGTTCTTCATCTGGAACAGGCGCACGGCGTTGGCGGTGCGCGCGCCCATGACGCCGTCGGGCGTGCCGACGTCGAAGCCGAGCTTGGCCAGAAGCTGCTGGGCGCGGGTGATGAGCTTTGCCCCGGTGAGCTCAGGCGATGGCGGCAGGGCCTTTTGCGGGCCGGCCATGTTCACGCCCCAGCTCTTGTCGGTGATGGTGACGAAGTTGGTCGCCTTGTCGAGCGTCTTGGCCTTCCAGGCCTCCACCTGCGCATCGATGCTCGCCGCTTCCGACGACGACAGGTAGTTGCGCAGGATCTTGGCCCGGGCCGCGGCACCGGCATCGCCCTGGCGCGCCGCCAGGCTGTAGAGACGATAGGCCTTTTTGCGGTCGATGGGAACGCCGAGGCCGCGTTCGCGCAGCACCGCGAGATTGAACTCGCTGTCCTTGAGACCGTACTGGGCGGCAGTGGCGAACCAGCGGGCGGCGGCGGGATAATTCGCCTTGCCGTTCGAGTTGTCAGCCAGGAGCACCGCCAGGTTGTGCATGGCCCGGACATTGCCGGCTTCGGCCGCGCGCTGATACCACAAGCGGGCCGCGGCCGGGTCCTTGGGTACACCGAGCCCGCGCTCGAACAGCGTGGCGAGGCGGTATTGGGCGCTGGCGAGGTTCTGTGCCGCCGCCCGCTCGTACCAGTGCGCCGCGGCTGTGGCATCGGGCGCCACGCCCTTGCCTTCGAGATAGCGGCTGGCGATCACGAACTGGGCGCTGGCATCGCCGCTGAGCGCAGCCTGGCGCAGCGGGTCGGTGCCGATGGCCGCGGGCAGCTTGGGCAGCGGGGCGGACGGCTGCAGGCTCGCCTTGGTCATTTCCGTTCCCTTGCCCGTTCCCTTGACGAGGGCGCTCAGCCGGCTGGCGACGTCCTCGCTGCGAGTTGCCAGCCGCTCGTTCGCCTTCGTCGGCAGTGAGGCGGTGGTGATGGGATCGCTGGGCTGCGGCGGGTCGATGGCATCGGCGAGCGCCATGCCCGTATGCTTGGCGAGGGTGTTCTCGACCGACGTGGTGCGGGCAGCTTCGATGCGCACATCGGTGTTCGATGCCAGCGCGCGCTTGACCGGTTGATCAGGCTTGGCCGGGGTCTCGCTGGGCGTGACCTCGCCCACCTTGGCCGGCGGCTGGGACGGCGGCTGGGCGCTGCGCCGGGCATTGAGGGTGTAGGCAGCGGCGGCGGCGAGCAGCACTGCGCCCACCAGGATCAGCCGCTTGCGCCGGGCAGCGGCCTCATCGGGGTCGGACGGCGCCTTGTCGGCCGGCTTGGCGGCGGCCTTGTCCTCGGCCTTGGGCTTGGGCTTGAGGAAGGGCATCGACAGAAGCGATGCCTTGGCTTTGGCCTTGTCGTCCTTGGCAACCTTGTCGGGCTTGGCCTCGTCGCCTTTCTTGCGCGCGAACAGGCTGAACGGCCCGCTTGCCGGCAGACCGGAGCGCGACTGGGCGGTCTGAGCGGCGCGGCGGGCCGCGGCGATATAGTCCTCGTGCGCCGGCTTGGCCGTCGTTTCGTCCTCGCCCACCGTCAGGGCCGGCTCGGCCGCATCATCCCCGCTGTGGGCCAATACCGGCTCGCCCGGCTCGGCGGATGCATCGGTTGCGTCGGGCGCATCATCGTCGGGCTCGATGGAAGACGGCAGGCTCGGCATGAAGCTGTCGTCGCCGTCGCCCTGGGTGCTCGTGTCGCCCGCGCTCGCTGTGTCTTTGCCGAGGCTGTCGTCGCCGCCGAGATCGGGCATCAGCGACTGCCACGGCGTGCCGTCGTCCTCGGCCGCTGCCGGCTCGGCGATCTCATCCAGGGTATCGGCGTGCGCATCGCTGTTGCCGGCGTCCTCAGGCTCCGGTTCGGCATCGGCGTGCTCGCGCGCCATCTTGGCGGCGGCCGATGTGTGCCACGATTCCAGCTCGCCGAGCTTGGAGATGATGTGCTCGAGCGTCTCGTGCACCGCTTCCAGCGTCTCGTTGTTGCGCTGGTCGGCCGTCTCGGCGCTGGCCTTGACCGCTGACAATCCTTCCTCGAGCGCCTGGATGGCCGCCGCGGTCTTGGGGTCGGCCTCGCCGTCTGGAGTACTGCGCGAGGCCATCTCGTCGGCGACCCGGCGGGCGGTGGCCTCGGCGATCTCCTCGGTGGACGACTTGTTGCTCTCCACCGCCTCGAACAGCTGGGCAATGGATTTTTCGATGGTTTCGAGATGGGAAAGCTGCTGCTCGGTGGCGCTCAGGCGTTCATCGACTGCAGCGATATGCTGCTTGAGGTCATCGAGTTCGCCGGAACCTGTCGCATCCGGCGCACTCATGGCACGCACCGCGCCGTCGAGATCGTCCACGCGCTGGGAGAGCGCCGTCAGGTTGTCGTCCACCGCGCTGGTGCCGGCGCGCGCGTCGATCTCGCCCGACAAGGCCGAGATGCGTTCTTCCAGCATGGCCAGCGGGCCCGTTTCGGGACCGCGCGCCACGGAGTTGGAGACCTCTTCCAGGGCGGTCTTGAGCGAGCGCACCTCGCCCTGCGAGGCGGATTCGGCCTTGAACTGCTCGAGCCCCCTTCCGAGCGCCTCGATATCGTTGCGCAGGCGTGCCAGCTCCACCCCGTCGTCCTCGCGCGCGGCCTTGGCAGTCGCCTCCGCGATCATCGATTTCAACCGTTGTTCGGCCTCGCGCACCTGACGTTCGGCGGCTGTTTCGGCCTGTTCCACCAGCGTATCGGCGCTGTGCGAGACCGTGCTCACCTGTTCGCTGAGGCGTGAGAACTTCTCGTCCACCAGTTGCCTGACGGCGTTGAGTCCTTCCCGTTCCTGGCTTTCCATGCGCTCGGCGAGCTGGCTGAGCTGCTTTTCGAGGCGGTCGAGCGCGGCATGCTGATCCGGCCCCGATTTTGCCGTCTCCGCCAGTTTGTGGGTGGCGGAAAGGCGGTCCTGCAGGGTTTTCAGCGTGTCGCGGGTGCGCTTGTCGCTCACCTCGATGTGGTCGACCACGTTACGCAAGGCCGCTTCCAGCGAGGAAAAGCCGGGCACGTCCTCGGGGCGCTCGAAACTCTTGTGAGCCGGCAGCTTGGCCACCTGCGCGGCGAGGCCGGAGAGTTCCTCGCCGAAGCGGTCGAGGGTGTGCAAGGTGTGCTGCTCATTGGCATCCATGCGTGACATGAGGTCGTCGACGCGCTCATCCACGGCCGGCGGCTGCGGCTGATCGAGGCGGCCGGCCAGTTCGTCGATGCGCTCGGCGATCTTGTCGACGGCGGCGGTGAAATGGATCTCGTTGTTCTCCAGCCGCCGCATCACCGACTTGAGCGCCGGGTCGGCTTCCGGATCCTGGATGGTACGGGCGAGATAGCGGCCGGTGGCGGTGTCCTGGTCGCGCAGGTTCAGATGCGAGAGCTGCTCCGACAGATGGTCGAGGCGCTGGCGTAAATCGTCGGCATCATCGAGGCCCTGACGGGCCGTCGACGGCAGTTTGCGGTCATGGCGGCGATCGATCTCGCCCTTGTTGTCGGCCTGTTCGAGAATCATCGAGTTGAGCCATTCGCCCAGGGTCATGCCGGAGCGGCGCGCAGCGTACTTGGCGGCCTCCCGGGCTTCGGCTTCGATTCCCTTGACGCTCCACGGAATGCCCGGCTTCATTTCGGCTCTCTCATGATCATTGCCGCCCCTGACCCCGCAATGTGTCCGAACCGGCGGCGCAGCCAACCTTCGCTACCCTCGAAAGGTTAACGGCTTTGGTAAAGATTCGGTTAAGTGGATGGCGCTTGCGGAACATGGCGAGCCACAAGCCCAACGCATGGCTCATGCGCATGGCGCACCTGAGAGATTAAGTCGCACCCTGCGTAATCCTGGTTGACCTCTAGGTCAGTAAGGAGATTATGACAACTCCGCCGCTGCGGCGGTAAGCTATTGAGGAATCACGATGACGGACACCATGAAGAAGGGGCTGGGTCGCGACAAGACCTTCTCCATCACTGAGTTGTGCCGCGAGTTCGATGTAACCCCGCGCACATTGCGTTTCTATGAGCAGAAGGGATTGCTGGCACCGGCCCGCCGTGGCTGGACCCGCATCTTCAATTACCGCGACCGGGCGCGCCTGCAGCTTATCCTGCGCGGCAAGAAGGTCGGCTTCTCGCTGGAGGAGATCAAGGAGATGCTCGATCTCTACAATCTCCGCGACGGCCAGCTCACCCAGCTCAAGGTTGCCTCGGCCAAGATGCGCGAGCGTCTCGAGGCCCTGCACGCCCAGCGCATCGAGATCGACGAGGCCATCGCCGATCTGGAGCGCACCTGCGACATCGTCGACGGCATGCTCAAGGAGCGCATGGCCGGCGCTGCCTGACGAGGCGGATGCGCTGGTGGTCCGATGCAAACGGATGTCCTTCACCCGTTTGCGTCGCATCGCTAGCTCCCCTTGCCTTGTCACTTATCGATTAGCTTCTGAACGACAAGAGCATTGTCCGGTCAAATGGTTCAATATGACCGGACAATGCTCTAGTGTGGCGCCACGGCGGCAGAGTAGTGACGCCGCCCATTTATGCGTGAAGGAGCCCCGTCACATGTCGGTTCTCGGCCTTGCCCGTCCGCACTGGTTGAACGAGGAACTGGACATGGTCGCCGAGACCGCCAGCCGGTTCTTCGCCGAGGAGTGCGTGCCCCATTACGAGCGTTTCGAACAGCAGGGCTGTTTCGATCGCGAGGTGTGGGAAAAGGCGGGTGCCATGGGCCTTCTGGGCGCCGAGGTGCCTGAGGCCTATGGCGGCATCGGCGGCACTTTTGCCCATGACGCAGTGATCACACTGGAGGCCAACCGCGCCGGTGTTGATGGCTGGGGCGGTCCGCTGCACAACGCCATCGTCATCCCCTACATCCTCCACTACGGCTCGGAGGAGCAGAAGCAGCGCTGGCTGCCAAAACTCATCTCGGGCGAATATATCAGCGCCATCGCCATGACTGAGCCGGGCGCCGGTTCCGACCTGCAAGGGGTCAAGACGCACGCCAGGCGCGACGGCAACCATTACCGCATCAATGGCTCCAAAACCTTCATCACCAACGGCCAGCTCGCCAACTTCATCGTCCTCGTCACCAAGACAGACCCCGAAGCCGGCGCCAAGGGCACCTCGCTCTTCGTCATCGAGACCGACGAGATGGAAGGCTTTCGCCGCGGCCGCAATCTCGACAAGATCGGGATGAAATCCAACGACACCTCGGAACTGTTCTTCGACGACGTGAAGGTGCCGGCCTCGGCGCTGCTCGGCCGCGAGGAGAACCAGGGGTTCGTCCAGCTCATGCAGCAACTGCCGCAGGAGCGCCTGTTGATCGCCATCCAGGCGGCGGGGCGCACAGAACGCGCCATCGCGGTGACGCTCGATTACGTTAAGGAGCGAAAAGCCTTTGGCCAGGCGATCATCGATTTCCAGAACACCCAGTTCGAATTGGCCGCGTGCAAGACCGAGGCGACCATCGGCCAGGTGTTCGTCGATCACTGCATCGAGCGCCATCTTGCGGGAGAGCTCGACACCGCCACCGCTTCCATGGCCAAGTATTGGCTCACCGACTTGCAGTGCAAGATCATCGACCGCTGCCTGCAGCTCCACGGTGGCTACGGCTTCATGAACGAATATCCCATCGCCCGCATGTACCGCGACGCGCGTGTGGAACGCATCTACGGCGGCACCAACGAGATCATGAAACTCTTGATCTCGCGCACACTTTAGAACAATCGCCGCTTTGACCCGACGAGGAGGCCATCATGCCTGACTGTTTTGTTTACGATCACGTGCGCACCCCCAGAGGGCGCGGCAAGCCCGACGGGGCACTGCATTCGGTGACCGCGCTGGAGCTGGCGTCGCAAGCGCTTAGATCGGTGCGCGACCGCAACGGCCTCGACACCAGCACTGTCGACGACGTGGTACTCGGCTGCGTCGACCCGGTGGGCGAGGCGGGCGGTGACATCGCCCGCGCCGCCGCGCTCAATGCCGGCTTCGATCAGCGCGTACCCGGCATCCAGATCAACCGTTTTTGCGCCTCCGGCCTCGATGCCATCAACTTTGCCTCATCGGAAGTGATGTCCGGCCAGCACGACATGGCCATCGGCGGCGGGGTCGAGTCGATGTCGCGCATCGGCATCGGCGCCTCGGGCGGTGCCTGGCCGGCCGATCCGTCGCTGGCGCTCAGGAGCTACTACCTGCCGCAGGGCGTCTCGGCCGACCTCATCGCCACAAGGTATGGCTTTTCGCGCGATGACGTCGATGCCTATGCGGTGGAGAGCCAGAGGCGGGCGGCCGCCTCATGGAAAGCTGGCAATTTCTCCAGATCGGTCATCGCGGTGAAGGACGTCAACGGCCTCACCGTGCTTGACACCGACGAGCACATGCGCCCCTCGACCACCATGCAGTCGCTAGCCGCGCTCAAGCCCTCCTTCATCTCCTATGGTGAGCAATACGGTTTTGATGCCGTGGCGGTGCAGCGCTATCCCGAGCTTGAATCGATCACGCATGTGCATCATGCCGGTAATTCCTCCGGCATCGTCGACGGCGCCGCCGCCGTCCTCCTCGGCTCCAAGGCCGCCGGCCGCAAGGCAGGCCTCACCCCGCGTGCGCGCATCCGCGCCTACGCCAATATCGGCTCGGAGCCCGCGATCATGCTCACCGGCCCCGGCGACGTAACACGCAAGGTGCTCAAGCGGGCGAAGATGGATGTCTCCGACATCGACCTGTTCGAGATCAACGAGGCCTTTGCCTCGGTGGTGCTGCGCTACATGCAGGAACTCGACCTCGACCAAGCGAAGGTCAACGTGGCCGGCGGCGCCATCGCCATGGGACATCCACTGGGCGCCACCGGCGCCATGATCTTCGGCACGGTGCTGGATGAGCTAGAACGGCGTGACCTCTCCACTGCCCTCATCACCCTGTGCATCGGCGCCGGCATGGGCACCGCCACCATCATCGAGCGGGTCTGACGCGTATGCCCAAGATCGACATCTCCCGGGTGCCGGTAAGGACCGGCACCAGCTATCCGCCCGCGCTCGCCGCCATCGTCGAGGGACGCACCGCGCAGCGCCTCGGCGATGCCGGCGGGCTGACGCAATACGGCGTCAACCTCGTCCGCCTCGCCCCCGGCGCCGCCTCGGCTCATCGCCACTGGCACGAGGCCGAGGACGAGTTCGTGTGGATGGTGGAAGGCGAACTACTGCTCGTCGACGACGAGGGGGAGACGGTGATGCGCCCCGGCGATGCCGCCTGTTTCAAGGCGGGCGTCGCCAACGGCCATCACCTCGTCAACCGCTCCGATGCCGACGGCGTCTTCCTCGTTGTCGGCACCCGCGCAGCGCTTGAGCGCTGCCATTACCCTGACGTCGACCTTGCCTTTGTCAACGACGAGAACGGCCGCCGCTTCACCCGCAAATCGGGCGAGCCTTACTGAAAGTCGAGGACCTGACAATGCAGCCTCTCACCCATTTCCGCTTCGAGACCGG
>Ga0307436_1001418_pt1 | contig 10647 bp, 6 predicted proteins | sample SalMarWE160440MG_FD_202513 | JGI IMG/M metagenome (GOLD analysis project Ga0307436, IMG submission 202513) | Salt marsh sediment microbial communities from the Plum Island Ecosystem LTER, Massachusetts, United States - WE1604-40 | ecosystem: Environmental > Aquatic > Marine > Intertidal zone >...
CCTCGCCTTCGCGCAAGGCTACGAGCTGGTGAAGGACGAAGGCCTGCTTGCCGAGGTCGCCGGCCTGGTGGAATGGCCGGTGACGCTGATGGGCGCCTTCGATGCGGCGTTCCTGTCGATCCCCGGCGAGGTGATCCGCGCCACCATCCGCAACAACCAGAAATGCTTCGTGCTGCGCGATCCGCAGACGGCGAGGCTCGTCGACAAGTTCATCCTGGTGGCCAACGAGGAAGCGAGCGACGGCGGCAAGGCGATCGTCGCCGGCAACGAGCGGGTGATCCGCGCGCGGCTCGCCGACGCCAAGTTCTTCTACGAGCACGATTTGAAGACGCGGCTGGAAGACCGGCTGCCGAAGTTCGAGCACATCGTGTTCCACGAGAAGCTCGGCAGCCAGGCCGAGCGCATCGCCCGCATCGTGGTGCTCGCGAGTGAGCTGGCGCCGCTGGTCGGCGCCGACGCGGCGAACGCCGAGCGCGCCGCGCAACTGTGCAAGGCCGATCTCTTGACCGAGGTGGTCGGCGAATTCCCCGAGTTGCAAGGCCTGATGGGCCGCTACTACGCGGAGGCGCAAGGCGAAGACGAAGCGGTCGCCCATGCCATCGAGGATCACTACCGGCCGAAAGGCCCGGACGACCTCGTCCCCGCCGATCCGGTGTCGATTGCCGTGGCGCTCGCCGACAAGATCGACACGCTGGTCGGCTTCTGGCTGATCGGCGAGAAGCCCACCGGCTCCAAGGATCCGTTCGCGCTACGCCGCGCGGCGCTCGGCGTCATCCGCATCGTGATCGAGAACCAGTTGCGGCTGCCGTTGCGGCTGCAGCTCTGGCATCATTTTGGCGCGGTCGCCCGCGACGAGGCGGCGGCCGACGCCATCGCGCTGCTCGCTCCGCTCAACGAGCAGATCGTCAAGCTGAGCGCGTCCGACGTCGAGTTGGCGGTGAAGCTGGAAGTGCTGGTGTCGGAAAAGGCCAGGCACATGGGCGGTCCGAAACTGGTGCAGGCGCATGCCTATCTCACCCAGACGCGCGACTTGCTCGCGTTCCTGGCCGACCGGCTTAAAGTGCAATTGCGCGAGGATGGCGCGCGGCATGACTTGGTCGATGCGGTGTTGTCGCTCGGCGGCCAGGACGATCTGCTGCTCATCGTTCGCCGCGTCGAGGCGCTCGGCAACTTCCTCGACAGTGACGACGGCAAGAACCTGCTCGCCGGCTACAAGCGCGCCACCAACATCATCCGCATCGAGGAGAAGAGGGACAAGCGCGACTATACCGGCGCGCCCGATGCCAAGCTCTATCGTCTCGCCGAGGAGAAGGCGCTGGCCAAGGCCATCGAGACTGCGAAGAACGAAGCCTCGGCCGCCGTCGCTAAGGAAGAATTAGCCGGTGCCATGACGGCGATGGCTAAATTGCGCCCCTTTGTCGATGCCTTCTTCGACAAGGTCACCGTCAATGTCGACGATCCGAAGCTTCGCGAGAATCGCCTCAAGCTGCTCAACGAAATCCGCGAGGCCACTCATGCGGTGGCGGATTTCGCCAAGATCGAGGGGTGAAAGATCTCATTCCGGATTCGCGCCTTCGGCGCGCCCCGCAATGACACTGGGTAAAGCGAAGGAACCCTCAACTTCACTTCGCCGTTTCACTTCCGCAACGTCAACCCCGGGGGACATCACCATGCACTTCGGCTTCGCCCATCTCGCACCCATCGTCGCGCTCATCGCCGGCATTCTCATTCTCGTGGTGCCGCGCCTGCTCAATTATATCGTGGCGGTCTATCTGATCCTGATCGGTCTGCTCGGCCTGGGAGTTATTCGTTAGGAGGGCTTGCGCCCGCCGGTCCGCCGTGTTTCTAGGGGCCTCATCTTTCAACGGTGTTTATTGAGCCATGGCCAAACGCAAAGCTTCGCGCGTCAGCGCAAAATCACAGAAACAGGCGGTGCGTCGGGGCGCAAAGCCCAAGCCGCAGCGCAAGCCGGCCGCCCAAAAGGCAAAGAAGAGCCCGCCCAAAATTCCGGCAAAGAACAAATGGGTCTATTCCTTCGGCGACGGCCGCGCCGAGGGCAAAGCCAATATGCGCAATCTGTTGGGCGGCAAGGGCGCCGGCCTTGCCGAAATGGCCAATCTCGGCCTGCCGGTACCGCCCGGCTTCACCATCACCACCGCGGTCTGCAGCTACTACACGGCGCACGACAAGCGATATCCGGCCAACCTTGCGGGCCAAGTCGAGAAGGCGCTAACGCAAGTCGGTCGCATTACCGGCAAGCTGTTCGGCGACAAGACCAACCCGCTCTTGGTCTCGGTACGCTCGGGCGCGCGCGCGTCGATGCCGGGCATGATGGACACCGTGCTCAATCTCGGCCTCAACGACGAGACCGCGGAGGCGCTGGCGGCGAAGTCCGGCGACCGGCGCTTTGCCTATGACAGCTACCGGCGCTTCATCACCATGTATTCCGATGTGGTGCTCGGCGTCGGCCACGAGCATTTCGAGGAGCTGCTCGACCGCCACAAGGAGCATCAGGGCTACAATCTCGACACCGATCTGACCGCAGACGACTGGGCCGAGCTGGTCGAGCTTTACAAACAGCGCGTCATGCAGGAACTGGGCCAGCCCTTCCCGCAGGATCCGCACGAGCAGCTCTGGGGCGCCATCGGCGCGGTGTTCGGCTCCTGGATGAACCAGCGCGCCATCACCTATCGCAAGCTGCACAACATCCCCGAAAGCTGGGGCACCGCGGTCAATGTGCAGGCCATGGTGTTCGGCAACTTGGGCGAAACGAGCGCCACCGGCGTTGCCTTCACCCGCAACCCATCGACCGGCGAGAAGAAGCTCTACGGCGAATTCCTCATCAACGCGCAGGGCGAGGACGTGGTCGCCGGCATCCGTACGCCGCAGGAGATCAGCGAGGCGGCGCGCCAGGAGGCGGGCTCCGACAAGCCGTCGATGGAGCAGACGCTGCCAAAGGCCTATGCGGAACTCACGCGCATCTACAATGTGCTCGAGCGCCACTACCGCGACATGCAGGACCTAGAATTCACCGTCGAGCAGGGCAAGCTGTGGATGCTGCAGACGCGCAACGGCAAGCGCACCGCCAAGGCGGCGCTGCGCATCGCCGTCGAGCTTGCCAACGAGAGGCTGATCACGAAGGAAGAGGCGGTGCTGCGTGTCGAGCCGCTCACGCTCGATCAGCTCTTGCATCCGACCATCGATCCGCGCGCCCACCGTCATGTGATTGCCACCGGCCTGCCGGCTTCGCCCGGCGCCGCCTCGGGCGAGATCGTGTTTACCTCGGACGAGGCCGCGCAGCTCAAAGTCGACGGACATAAAGTGATTTTGGTGCGGGTGGAAACCTCGCCGGAGGACATCCACGGCATGCATGCCGCCGAAGGCATCCTGACCACCCGCGGCGGCATGACCTCGCATGCGGCGGTGGTCGCACGCGGCATGGGCAAGCCTTGTGTCTCCGGCGCCGGCACGATCCGCGTCGACTATGCGGCCAAGACCATGAGCGCCGGCAGTCAGAGCCTCAAGCAGGGCGACCTCATCACCGTCGATGGCTCGACCGGCCAGGTGCTCGCCGGCGAGGTCGAGATGATCGAGCCGCAGCTTTCCGGGGAGTTCGCCACCCTAATCGGCTGGGCCGACAAGGTGCGCCGGCTGGGCGTGCGCGCCAATGCCGATACGCCGGCAGATGCCAAAGCCGCCATTCGTTTCGGCGCCGAGGGCATCGGCCTCTGCCGCACCGAGCACATGTTCTTCGACGAGAACCGCATCACCGCGGTGCGCGAGATGATCCTCGCCGACGACGAGCAATCGCGCCGCGCCGCGCTCGCCAAGCTCTTGCCCATGCAGCGCAGCGATTTCCTCGAACTGTTCGAAATCATGGGCGAGCGGCCGGTGACCATCCGCCTGCTCGATCCGCCGCTGCACGAGTTCCTGCCGCACGGCGAGGACGAGATCGCCGAAGTGGCCGCGGCCTTGGGCGCCGACCCGAAGAAGCTCGCCGCCCGCGCCCAGGAGCTTGCCGAGTTCAATCCGATGCTCGGCTTCCGCGGCTGCCGCATCGCCATCGCCTATCCGGAGATCGCCGAGATGCAGGCGCGCGCCATCTTCGAGGCGGCGGTCGAGGCGCAGAAGCGCACCGGCAAGCCGGTCAAGCCGGAAGTCATGGTGCCGCTGATCGCGACCAAGATGGAGCTCGATCTGGTCAAGGCGGGCATCGATGCCATGGCGGAAGCGGTTGCCACGGAGACCGGCGCCAAGCTCGACTACGACGTCGGCACCATGATCGAACTGCCGCGCGCGGCGCTGCTCGCCGGAGAGATCGCCGAGACGGCGGAGTTCTTCTCCTTCGGCACCAACGATCTGACGCAGACCACCTTCGGCATTTCGCGCGACGACGCGGCGAGCTTCCTCGGCATCTACACCGCGCGCGGTATCCTGCCGGCCGACCCGTTCGTCACGATCGACCAGCAGGGTGTCGGCGAACTGGTCAAGATCGGCGTCGAGCGCGGGCGCAAGGTTCGCCGCAAGCTCAAGGTGGGCATCTGCGGCGAGCACGGCGGCGATCCGGCCTCCGTCGCCTTCTGCCACGAGGCCAAGCTCGACTACGTGTCGTGCTCGCCGTTCCGGGTGCCGATCGCGCGGCTCGCTGCGGCGCAGGCGGCGTTGGGCAAGACGGCGGCGAGTCAGGCTTAATTTCCGCGCGATTTCGTATGGCGGAGCGCCGACCTCTCTTCCCCTCTCCACAAGGGGAAAGCGAGCAAGCGGCAAGGCTCGAACCTACCCCGCTACCCGGGCCAGAAAATCTTCTACCTCGCGCCGCAGATTGACCACCGCCTGCTGCACGCTGGCCGAGGCATCGCGCACCACCTGCGCCGAGCCGCGCGTCGCGCCGGCGCCGTCGGCGACCTCGTTCAGCACCGCCAGCACCTGGCCGGTGCCGCGCGCGGCACCCGCCACGTGCTGCGAGATTTCCCCGGTCGCGTGATTCTGCTCTTCCACCGCGGCCGCGACCGCGGCGATGTATTGATTAATCTCCTGCATGCGCGCGGCGATCCGGCGAATCGCCTCGACGGTGCCGGAAGTGGAGTCCTGCACCGCCAGTATGTGGCGAGCGATGTCCTCGGTCGCCTTGGCGGTCTGCACGGCAAGCGATTTGACCTCCGCGGCCACCACCGCGAAGCCCTTGCCGGCTGCGCCCGCGCGCGCGGCCTCAATGGTAGCGTTGAGCGCCAACAGATTGGTCCGGCCCGCAACGTTGCTGATCAGCATGACCACGTCGCCGATCTCGCGCGCGCCGACGGCAAGGCCGGCGACCTCGCCGTCGGTTGCGCGCGCCTCCTCGGTCGCCAGACCCACGATATCCTTGGTATAAGTCAGCTGGCGGCTGATTTCGCCGATCGAGCGCGCCAATTCGTCGGCCGCGACCGCGGCGCTTTCCACATTGATGGAGGCTTCGTTGTAGGGCGCGACCGCCTCGCTGGCGCGCGTACTGGTCTGCTCGGATGCGCCGAAAAGGATATCGGCGGTCGCGCGCATGGCATCGGCGCTATCGCCGACAGTGGTAAGCAGCGCCTCCGCCTGCGGGCGGAAGGCGGTGATCGCCCCGTCGATCACGGCGCGGCGTTGTTCCTGGTCGCGGACGACGGCGCGCTCTTCCTCGGCGCGGCGCTGCTCGGTCACGTCTTCGTGGGTGGAGACCCAGCCGCCGTCCGCCAGCGGCTCGTTCTTGGCAAGCACCACGCGGCCGTCGCTCGCCTGCACATAGAGGTCGTAGCGCCGGCCGGCGCGCACGCCGTCGATGATCTTGCGGCAATAGGCGTCGACGTCGCCAGCGAACAGCCCGGTGTCATGGCGGTGCTGGATCAGCGCGCGCAGGCTGCAGCCCGGCCGCACGATCTCGGGCGACAGCTTGTACATTTCGAGATAGCGGCGGTTGCGCCCGATGATGCGGCCTTGCCCGTCGAACATGCACAGGCCCTGCGACATGTTGTCGAGGGCATTGGCCATGCGGCGGTTCTGCCGGCGCAGCCGCCCGTGCATCAGGCCGACGCCGGCGACAAACGCGACGCATAATGCGCCGAGCAGGGGGCCTGCGGCGGCCATTGGCGAAAACGATGTCGGCATGCCGGCTCGTCGGTAAATTGGTGCCGCGATAGTGAGCATGCGCCATTGCGATATGGTTAAGCCTTGCCACCGCCGGCGGCGACCGCCTGACGCGTTAAGGCTCCGTTTACCGCCCCCGCGCTGCGGCCGCTCGCGCGCGTGTCGTGGTTAACAGCTTCGCAAGGTTAATCGGCCCATAAGAAAACCTGTCGCTTTGTCGCTACCGGCGGCAGGCGCGGTCAGGATGTTGCGGGTCGCGTGAGCGTGACGGAAGCGGTTTCACATCGGCGACGGCGGCGGAGGTTTGCGCGCATGGCGCCGTGGACCCTCGCCTTCGCGCTGATCCCCACCCAGGTCGCCTTCCAGGATCTCGGCGCGCTGCTCGCGCATCAGCCGGGGGTGAGCGAGCGGGTGCACCAGTTCATCCTCCATTCGCCCTTCGGCACCATCCACGCCGCCACCTTCAGCCTGCCGCAGCCAGTCGGCACCGGCATCCCGCATCCGCCGATCTATGCGCTGGCCAATTTCGATCCGCTCGACATCGCTAGCTCAATCGGTGCGGAACTGCTCGGCGACCCGAATGCGCCGCCGCGGTTCGCCACCGTCAATCGCCGCGACAAGCGCGATTCGCTGCTGCACCGCGCCCGCATGCCGCTGCCGCCGCTGCCGCCGGCGCTGCCGATCGAGCCGATGCCGATGGCGCAGGTCGATGCCCCGCTCAAAGCGGGCGACGGGGTCGGCCGCTTCGATCCCTATACGCAATATCAATTCGCCTCGATCCTGCCGGAACCCGCGGCAAGCCTACGCGCGGATCGGACGCCAGTCGGGCCCGCCACGCCGAAAGTGAGCCGGGTAACGGCGCGCGTTTATTTTGGCAGCACGCCGCTCGTCGGCGAGCGCGAAATGCTCAAGCCCTATGCCCCGGGGCAGGCGCCGGTGGTGAAGTCGCTCACCGCCTCCGGCGATCCCGACATCAAGCTCGCCGCGCTCACGCCCTCTGCCGACATCGGCATTGGCGGCGAGAGCGTCGCCAACAAGGGCGAGGTCACCGGCGTCGACCAGCGGCCGAAATCGCCGGCCGAGCGGCTCGACCTCACCGGCAAGGCGCGCGCGCGCGCGGAGAAGTGTCTCGCCAACGCGGTCTATTTCGAGTCGCGCGACGAGCCGGTGCGGGCGCAGATCGCGGTGGCGCAGGTGGTGATGAACCGGGTGTTCTCGCCGTTCTATCCCAACGATGTCTGCGGCGTCGTCTATCAGAACGCCAACCGCCATCTCGCCTGCCAGTTTACCTTCGCCTGCGACGGCATTCCCGATTCGATCACCGAGCCCGATGCCTGGGCGCGCGCCAAGCACATTGCTCGCGACACGCTCGACGGCAAGCTGTGGCTGCCGGAGGTAGCGAAATCCACCCACTATCATGACGACTGGGCGCATCCGAGCTGGGTAGGCGAGATGAGACGGATGGATAAGCTCGGCGGGCTCATCTTCTACCGTCCGCGTGCCTGGGGCGATGGCTCCGACGAGCCGAGCTGGAGCGACCCCGCCACCACGGCGCGGGAAACCAAGCTTATCAAGAAGATGTAGGGGCCAGGAGACGGTAATCAGTAACCAAAGCGCGTCCCCCGTTACCGCCTTCTGATTGGCGACTACTGATTCTGACCCCCTTTCCAGCCATGCGCCGCGCAAATGGCTTGGATCACCATAATTCGTTTGGGCCGCGCCGGCGGACCCCCTATGTTTCGGCTCTTGTCCGCGCTAGGCGCGGGCGCCAAGCCGGGGGCTTGAGGATGGCGGCGCAATCGATGACCGGGGAGCCGGCTGCGGCCGGCTGGCGCACGCCCCTGGTGATCCTGGTCTGCGGTTGCCTGATCGGCGCCATCGGCTTCGGGCCGCGCGCCGCGCTCGGCCTGTTCCTGACACCGATGTCGTCGGCCTATGAATGGGGCCGCGAAATCTTCGCGCTGGCGCTGGCCATCCAGGTCATCGTCTGGGGCATTGCGCAACCCTTGGCCGGCGCCGTCGCCGACCGCTACGGCTCCATGCGCGTGCTCTCGGGCGGCGCGCTGCTTTACTGTGCCGGGCTGGCGCTGATGGCCTATTCCACCACGCCCGGCATGCTCGACCTGTCGGCCGGCCTGATGACCGGGCTCGGCATCGCCGGCTCCTCTTTCACTTTGGTCATTGCCGCTTTCAGCAAGCTGATGCCGCCGCATATGCGCTCGCTCGCGTTTGGGGCAGGCACCGCCGCCGGCTCATTCGGCCAGTTCCTGTTCTCGCCGCTGGCGGTCGGCTTCATCGACTGGTTCGGCTGGCAGCACGCGCTGTTCGGCTTCGGCATCATCACGCTGTTGATCATTCCGCTGTCGGCGGCGGTAAGCACACCACCGATGCATGCGCAGGCCCAGCACGACGCCGCCAGCCAGCAGTCGTTGCGTCATGCGCTGGTCGAGGCCTTCGGCCATCGCTCCTACATCCTGCTGGTGCTCGGCTTCTTCACCTGCGGCTTCCAGCTCCTGTTCATCACCGTGCACCTGCCGGCTTACCTGGTTGATCGCGGGCTATCGGTGGATGCCGGCGCCTGGGCGCTCGGCGTCATCGGCCTGTTCAACATCGTCGGCTCCATCCTATCGGGCTGGCTCGGCGACCGCATGCCCAAGCGCTATCTCCTGTCGATCATCTACACGCTGCGCTCGATCGCGGTGGTTACGTTCGTCACGCTGCCGGTAACGACCTTCTCGGCGATCGTGTTCGGTGCGGTGATGGGCCTGCTGTGGCTGTCGACGGTGCCGCCCACCTCCGGGCTGGTGGCGCTGATGTTCGGCACCCGCTGGATGGCCACGCTGTTCGGCTTCGCCTTCTTCAGCCACCAGGTCGGCGGCTTCCTCGGCGTGTGGCTGGGCGGCGTCTTGTACCAGACCACCGGCTCCTACAATGTGGTATGGTGGCTGTCGGTGGTGCTCGGCGTCATCTCAGCGATCATCAATCTGCCGATCATCGAGAAGCCGATCGAGCGGCTCGCACCGATCCGGGTCTGACCCGCTTGCGCCGCGCGCCGCGCCGCGCGAAGAAGGCCCGCGAAACAAATCATGCTGCGAGGCGCCCATGGCGACATTCAAAGCAATCGTGATTGAAAAAGCGGACGGCGGCACCCAATCGGCGCTCGCCGATTTCGATGAAGCCAATCTGATGGACGGCGACGTCACCGTGCGCGTGGAATATTCATGCGTCAACTACAAGGACGGGCTCGCCGTCACCGGCAAGGCGCCGGTGGTGCGCCGTTTTCCCATGATCGCCGGCATCGACGGCGCCGGCACGGTGGAAGCCTCCAGCCATCCGGCCTGGAAGCCGGGCGACAAGGTTATCCTCGACGGCTGGGGCTGCGGCGAGACCCATCTCGGCTGCTATGCCGAGAAGGCGCGGGTCAAGGGCGAATGGCTGGTGGCGCTGCCGGCAAGCATGAGCACGCGCGAGGCTATGGCCATCGGCACCGCCGGTTACACGGCCATGCTGGCGGTGATGGCGTTGGAGCGCCATGGGCTCAAAGCCGAAAGCGGGCCGGTGGCGGTAACCGGCGCGTCCGGCGGCGTCGGCTCCGTGGCGATCGCGCTCCTGGCGCAGCGCGGCTTTACAGTGCATGCGGTGACCGGCCGCCCGCAGGAGGCCGAATACCTCAAGGGCCTGGGTGCCGTCGAGATCGTCGAGCGCAAGGAGCTCGCCGGGCCGGCCAAGCCGCTCGCCAAGGAGCGCTGGGCCGGAGCCGTGGACGCGGTCGGCTCAACGACCTTGGCCAATCTCCTGTCTATGACCCGCTATGGCGGGGCGGTGGCGGCCTGCGGCCTGGCCGGCGGCATGGACCTGCCCGGGTCGGTTGCCCCGTTCATTCTGCGCGGGGTGTGTCTTTACGGCATCGACTCGGTCATGTGCCCGCTGCCGCGCCGGAAAGAGGCGTGGAAAAGTCTGGAAACCGGCCTTGACCGCCGGAAACTGGCCGCAATGACCACGGAAATACCCCTTTCCGGGGTGAAAGAAGCCGCTTCAGCCATTTTGACGGGCCAGGTGCGCGGGCGGATCGTAGTCAAGATCGGGTAAACGTGTTCAGGATTTGTCGACGATCCCATGGCATAGTTTGCTAGGCTCCAAGAAAAGGGCCCGAGTCCAAATTGGCGTTTGAGGCGTCAGTCGGAGTTACGGGAATGTTGCGGTGTATTGCGGTACTGGTCGGTCTCTTGGCCGCCGTGCCGGCGCTGGCCGGTGAGATGACCGCCGATGAAGCCCGGCGATTCGTTGTCGGCCATGTCTTCCGCTATACCTGCTTCGAGGGCACCCGCGGCGAGGGCCGCGTGCTCGCCGACGGCGCGGTCGTGGGGTCCATCCAGTTCCAGGGCGCCGGCCGCATGCATTATGCCGCGCTGCCGCCCGGCACGCTGCGGGTCGAGGGCCAATCGGTCTGCGCCTCGCTGCGCGGGCTGCCGATCCAGCCCTGCTTCAACCTGGAGCGCACCAGTCGCGAAAGTTTCCGCGGCTCGATCGTTGGCCTGAGCTTCA
>Ga0307436_1001419_pt1 | contig 10644 bp, 10 predicted proteins | sample SalMarWE160440MG_FD_202513 | JGI IMG/M metagenome (GOLD analysis project Ga0307436, IMG submission 202513) | Salt marsh sediment microbial communities from the Plum Island Ecosystem LTER, Massachusetts, United States - WE1604-40 | ecosystem: Environmental > Aquatic > Marine > Intertidal zone >...
CCTCGAGGGCGGGCTTGCCGAGGGCTATTACGTCAAGCCCACGGTGTTCGCCGGGCACAACAAGATGCGTATCTTCCAGGAGGAGATCTTCGGTCCCGTGCTGTCGGTCACGACCTTCAAGGACGAGGACGAGGCGCTCCAGATCGCCAATGACACGCTTTACGGCCTCGGTTCCGGCGTGTGGACCCGCGACATCAATTGCGCCTATCGCATGGGCCGTGGCATCCAGGCGGGACGGGTGTGGACCAATTGCTACCACCTCTATCCGGCCCATGCGGCGTTCGGCGGCTATAAGAAGTCGGGCATCGGGCGCGAGACCCATAAGATGATGCTCGACCACTACCAGCAGACCAAGAACGTGCTGGTGAGCTATAGCCCCAAAGCGCTTGGGTTCTTCTAGGAGAGGCGTGACACAACATCCGCGCAGGAACGCTTTCGCATTCGCCACGAGTCTTCCTGCGTGGGCGTGGCGCAATCGGCCAGAGCTATGGCTGCTCGGCGGAATCTTCCTCGCCGGATTCCTCTTGCTTGCTTTCGGGCATATCGCCGAGGAGGTACTCGAAGGCGACGCGACGCGGTTCGATCAAGCCGTCCTGCTGGCGTTGCGCAATCCCGCCGACGCGGCCGACCCGCTGGGACCGGCGTGGCTCGAGGAGGCGGCGCGGGACATCACCGCGCTCGGCAGCTATGCCGTGCTCGGCATCGTGTTCTTCGCGGTCATCGCCTATCTGCTCTTAATGCGGCGGCGCGCGGCGGCGCTATGGGTCGCGGCGGCAGTCGGCGGCGGCGTGCTGTTGAGCAATATCTTGAAGCTCAGCTTCGACCGGCCCCGGCCCGAACTGGTGGCACATACGGCGCGCGTCTTCACATCGAGCTTTCCGAGCGGCCACGCCATGCTCTCCGCGGTGACCTTCCTCACGCTCGGCGTGCTTCTGGCGAGCATCTATACTTCGTGGCGGCTGAGAGTGTTCGTCCTCGGCATTGCCATCTTCCTGACGGTGATGGTCGGCGTGACCAGAATTTATCTCGGCGTGCACTATCCGACCGACGTGCTAGCGGGATGGTGCGTGGGCGCCGGCTGGGCCGCGATCTGCTGGACGGTGTTCCATTGGCTGCAACAGCGCGGCGCCGTCGAGCCGGCGGCTAATAACGTGTTAGGCGCGGGAGATCAAACAAATGGTCCATAGGGTTCTGGCGACGGAGGCTGCACTCGACCTGGTCGAGAAGTTGAAAGCGACCCACGGCCCCCTGATGTTCCATCAGTCGGGCGGCTGTTGCGACGGCTCGGCACCGATGTGCTATCCGGCCAACGAGTTCAAGGTCGGGGGCAACGACGTCCATCTCGGCGAGATCGGCGATTGTCCCGTCTATATGGACGCCGATCAGTTTGAGTACTGGAAGCACACCCAGCTCATCATCGACGTGGTGCCGGGGCGCGGCTCGGGATTCTCACTGGAGGCGCCGGAAGGTCTGCGGTTCCTGACACGCAGCCGCGTGTTCACCGACGACGAGGTCGACGCGCTCGCCGCGGCCACCGACGTCCAGACGCCTTAGTCGCGTTTGGCGGCACGCTTGTCGGACCTGGAATCCGACTCGGTCTCGGGCTTTCTAGGTCGAGCCGCTGACTTCAACCACGACAGGCTCGTCCGGCGCCTCCGTGTCGGGCTTGGTGGGCGAGCGTATGTCGCCGACATCACTGATCATGGCCTTGGCGATCTCATGCTCGCCCATGACCACGAGATTGGCGCCGAGCTTGACCAGATGCTCCATCTCGGCCTCGGAATGCACGCGGGCGATGATCGGCAGGATGGCGTTGATCGCCCGCGCCTGCTCGACGACCTGACCGCCTTCGAAGGCGTCGGGAATTGCCACAAGCAAACAGCGCGCATCGCCGAGATTGGCGGCTTGAAGCACCTCAGGATCGGCGGCGTTGCCGGTCAGCGCCTCGATGCCTTGCTCCTTCAGACTGGCGACATCGTCGGCATTATCCTCGATGACGAACATCGGCGTGCCGCGCTCGCGCAGTGCGTTCGAGATGAACTTGCCGACGCGGCCATGGCCGATGAGCACAACGTGGTCGATCAGCTCTGTGGGATGGATCGGTTCGCGCGTCGGTAGCTCCTCTTCCTCCTCGACCACTTCGGGCGCCGCGGCCCCTTCCGCCGCCTCGGCCGCAGCCTTCTCGCGGCGGGCGAAATAAGCATCCAGGCCTGCGAACAGGAGCGGGTTGAGGAGAATAGAGATGATGGCGCCAGCGAGAATCAGATCGCGGCCCTCTCCCGGCAACAGACCGAGGCGCATGCCGAGATTAGCGAGGATGAAAGAAAACTCGCCGATCTGCGCGAGCGAGGCGGATATAGTGAGCGCGGTGGCGCGCGAATGCCCGAACAGGCGCACCACGGCATAGGCGGCGGCCGATTTGGCGATCAGGATGATCAGCACGGTGGCGATGAGGGCGAGCGGCTCGTCCGCGACGATCGCCGGATGGAACAACATGCCGACCGAGACGAAGAACAGCACGGCGAACGCGTCGCGCAATGGTAGCGACTCGGTCGCCGCCTGCTGGCTTAGTTGGGATTCGCTCAGCATCATGCCGGCGAAGAAGGCGCCGAGCGCCAGCGACACGCCGAACAGCTCGGCGGCAAGAAAGGCGAAGCCGAGGGCGATCGACAGCACGGCGAGACGAAACAGCTCGCGGCTCCCGGTGTGGGCGACATAATGCAGGATCATCGGGATCAGCTTCTTGCCGACAAGCAGCATGGCGACCACGAAGATGGCGAGCTTGCCGAGCACTTCCGCTGCTTGCCCAGTCAACTGGGCCAAGTCTGGCGCCACCTCCCCCTCGCGGAACAGACCGGTCAGTCCGGGCAGAAGCACGAGGGCCGTCACCATGGCGATGTCCTGCACGATCAGCCAGCCGACGGTGATACGTCCGCGCTCGGTCTCGACGAGGCGCCGCTCCTGCAACATGCGCAGCAACACCACGGTACTCGCCACCGACAACGCCAGGCCGAAGATAAAACCGGCCCCGGGGCTCCAGCCGAGCGCCCAGCCGACTGCCATACCCAGTGGGGTGGCGATCAGGCCTTGCGCGATCGCGCCGGGTATGGCGATGGCGCGAACTGAAAGGAGGTCCTGAACCGAGAAATGCAGCCCGACGCCGAACAAGAGGAGGATGACGCCAACCTCCGCCAACTGGTTGGCGATGTTCTGGTCGGCGCCGACGCCGGGTGCAAATCCGATGGCGATTCCGGCCACCAGATAGCCGACGAGCGGCGGCAGCTTGAGGCGATGGGCGAGCACGCCGAGGCTGAAGGCGAGCACAAGGCCAATCGTCAGCGTGGAAACGAGTGGCGCGACGTGCAGCATTTGGAAGCCTTAACCTGAGTTCATTGCCAAGGCCCTAGCGTGACAACGAATTGTGGCGTCGACAATCCCTCCTTCGCATCAAAGGGCCGCTCACAGGGTCGCAAAGGAGACCGCCAACCCCATGATGCGTTTACGCCGTTCGGCATCTCTCCTTGACAGTCGGGCGGTGGGTCTCCATATGTTGCCGGTACATTGATTGCTCGCGATCGCGCGTAGCTGCCGCAGCCCTTGCGGCGCCTCATCCCGAGACAATTTCCCGATTTTCGTCTGCCCCCAGACAGCGCGTGGGGTGAGGCAAGCGTCCTCACGACCGCCCGTATTGTGCGCCGTGCTCAGGCGCAAGGAACGATTATACGTGACACCTTCTTTCGATTCGCTCGGCGTTGCCGAGCCGCTGCGGCTTGCGCTTAAAGCCGAAAACTATCTGACGCCGACGCCCATCCAGGTGCAGGCGATTCCCCTTCTCATCCAGGGCAAGGACCTGCTCGGCGTCGCCGAGACGGGCACCGGCAAGACGGCCGCCTTCGCGCTGCCGCTCCTGCACCACCTTTTCCTCAACAACACCGAGCGGCGGACGCCCGGCGCGCCACGGGCGCTCATCCTGGCGCCGACACGTGAGCTTGCCGGCCAGATCGGCGAGCGGATCAATGCCTATGGGCGCCACCTTAACTTGCGCGCGGCCGTGATTTTCGGCGGCGTCGGCCAAGGGCAGCAGGTCAAGGCGCTGAGAAGCGGCGTCGACATCCTCATCGCGACGCCGGGGCGCCTGCTCGATCTCTGCGCCCAGCGTCATGTGCGCCTCGACAAGGTCTCGATCCTCGTGCTCGACGAGGCCGATCGCATGCTCGACATGGGCTTCATCCACGACGTGCGGAAGATCGTGGGTTTCTGCCGCAAAGAGCGGCAGACGCTGCTGTTCTCGGCGACCATGCCGCCATCGATCGCCAAGCTTGCCCACGACATCCTGCGCGATCCCGTCCGCATCGACATCTCGCCGGTCAAGGTGACCGTCGAGCGTATCGAGCAACGCGTCTACTTCGTGGGCGCGAAAGACAAGCGGACGCTGCTGACCGACCTGCTGAAAGCGCCCGCGATGGGTCAGACGATCGTGTTCACGCGGACCAAGCGTGGCGCCGACCGGGTTTGCCGTCACCTCGTTCAGGAGGGGCTCGTTGCGGTCGCGATCCATGGCAACAAGGCCCAGAACGCGCGAGTGCGGGCGCTGGATGGGTTTCGCAGCGGTAAGGTGCGCGTCCTCGTCGCCACGGATATCGCTGCGCGGGGCATCGACGTTCCCGGAATCTCCCACGTCATCAACTTCGAGCTACCGAACGAGCCCGAGAGCTACGTGCACCGCATCGGGCGGACCGCCCGCGCCGGCGCGCAAGGCATCGCGCTCTCGCTCTGCGATCACAGCGAGCGGCCCTATCTCAAGGCCATCGAGCGGTTGATGCGGGCAAATGTCGACGTCGTGGAACATCCTCTCGCTGTGACGCGGGAGGCCACTACGACGAAGGACGTGTCGCCCCGCCCGGCCGCGCGCCCAGGCAATAGGCGCCGCAAACGGTCGCGTAACCGGCGGCCGAACGGCGCGGCTCCTGCCGTCGCCAAGTCCCAAGCAGACCATCGCCAACCGGAGGCCCTGATATGAGCAAATCCTCCCCTTCACGTATGTCAGCGGCCAGACGCAATGCCGAGACGATCCTGAGCCAGAGCCGGAAGCGGCAAGAGAGCTTCAAGCTCGAGCAGAAGCTTGCGAACGACGCCATGGCGGAGAAGACGGCGCGCTTGCGCGAACTTCGTCTCGCCAAGGAGGCCGCGGACAAGGAGGCGGAATCCGCCACCACGTCAGCGCCCAAAGCGCGCAAGGTGCGGCGATCGAAGCAGACATAGCGACAAGCAGATAAGGAGAGGCGCAAATGGCGTTCAAACCCAATTACAACTTTCAAAAGGCCGAACGTGCCCGGGCCAAGGCGCAAAAGAAGCAGGAAAAGCTGAAACGCCTCCAAGAGGAGACGGAGAAGCGCAAGGCGGCGCAGGGCGACGCGCCCGGTGCCGAGGCTACGGGCGCTGATGCCGAGACAGCCACGGACGACGCCTAGCCTAAGGTTGGAGCATCATGGCTAAGAAACAGCAGGCGCGTCCCAGCGGCTTCGTCTTATTCGACGTGGTCTACGAGGACGGCACGCAGACGTCGAACCGGAAAGTGCCGGCGATCGAGCTCGGCGGCTTGGACGGAGACGCGCCGGCACGCACCATCATCGAGGACCAAGATCAGAAGATCGCCGAGATGTCGGGTAGCCGCCGGTCCCCAATCAAGTCGATCGCCCGGGTGCGCAAGGCCAAAGTCTCGCCTTAGGCGGACACCAGTTCGGCCTCTGATTTCTGGCGCGCGCTGCCGAAATTTGCCTCTTACTGAGAGCGTCGAGGGCGGTTCCCTCGCCTGCGGCGTCCACTATAGTGTGGCGCCGGCCGTAAGAATTGCGTCTCCGGTCGCCGTTTCAAGGCAATTCCGTCTGGGAGGAAAGTCTATGCAGGTTCTCTTCGCCGCCGTGAGAGGTGTGTTGGCGTTTGGTATTGCGGTGCTCCTTATCGGCGGCGCAAGTGCGCAGGTTCCCGTCGAGGAAGGCTCCGGGGTGATCACGATGACCGGCACGGTCGAGGATATCGAGGTGCCGGAGCGCTTGATCACCGTGGTCGGTCCGGACGGCAACACGATCGTCGGGCTCATCAGCCCCGACGTGAAGGACATCGAGAAGATCAAGCTGAAGGACAAGGTCACCATCGACTACACCCAAGAGGTGGCCGTGGCGCTGAGGCAGCCCGAAGGGCCCCCTGCTGCCGCGCAGGACGCTATGGAATCGGAGGAGACCTCCGGCATGGACATGAATGGGCCGACCGTCGCAGAGCAGGATTGGGTCGAGACGACGCCGTCGGGCGCTACGAGCGACCTTACGACCGTCGAGGTCACGGATACGATCGCGGCCCTCGACAAGAAGAACCGCACCGTCACCTTTGCCGGAACCGGCGGCAAGACTCGTACGATCTACGTGCCGCAGACCGTAACGGGTTTCGACGATTTGCAGGTCGGCGATACGGTGGTGATCGAGGAGACCCGCGCAGCCATCGCGCACATCAAGATCACTTAGACACGTTCAGCAGGCTTGGAACGAGAAAGGGCAGGGAAAACATCCCTGCCCTTTTTTAATTCTGCGGCGCTCGCAATTACATGGTGGAGGCGCCGACGACCTCGTGGTCGGTGATCACGCATTCCCAGGCGCCGACGGCGGGGAATGCTGCGAGATCGTGCCGCTGCTGGAGAAACTGCATGGCCGCCAGATAACCACCATGGCCCATGCACGCCGTGGGCGACATGCCTTCGTGGAGAAAGTCCATCGGCACCGGCACGTCGATGCAGCCCAAGCGGGTCAGGGCCGCCTTGCGCTGCTCGAGCGTCAAAGGCTTCTCATTGTCGTAGATCTTACCTTGGTTGGTAGGCTGGAGTGGGGTCTCGGCCGCGTGGCAGGCCTTGACGATCAGCTGGACGAAAACAGTCTTGTCCTTCGGCTCGCCCATTCTGGTCGGCTGATCGGACGGGGTCTTCATGTCGGCGGCTGCGACCGGCCCACAGGCCATGGCCAGGAGGGCGGCTGCGGCAACGAAATGACGAATCATTGCGGCGTCTCACGTTCTAAGAGCTGACGGCCAAGCTCCTGTCTTTTGTTCCTTGCGACTGGCCGACGCCGCATGGGGGCTCTTGCCCCGTTTCCCCCGATTTGCTGCATTTTAGCGGGTCTTGGCGCGGAACCCAAACCCAGCAATTCGGCTGCGGCCTGCCCAAAGGCTCATCCAGGCCGAAATCGGCCCTTTTTCCGGTCACGATATCGTGACCACCTCATAGCCGAACTCCGCGGCGGACGCGGTGAGCCAGCGCCAGAAGCTCTCCGCCACGCTGCGGAACAGCGCGATGTCATAACTCTCAGAGCCTTCCTGCCAGAGCTGCACACCCATATGCGAGATGGTGCTCGTCACCGCCCCATCGTCCGGGAAGACGCGGGGGTCGAGGTCGATGGCAAGCCCCTTGGCGAGCACCTCGCGGGCGCGCGGACCGCTCAAGCGGATGACGGCGCGACCGTCGCTCTGGTCGGCGATCGAGGCGAGGCCTTTGAGCTTGGCGATAAGATCGGTGGCAAGGGCCTCGTTCACCAGGCTCTCGGACACCGCCAACCATTGGCCAGGGCCGGTGCCGATGAAGCTAACATCCTTGCCGCGCGCCACTGTTGAGGTGAGCGGCAGGTCGACGCCATAGGCTTCGCGCACGCTCGCCTTCAGCCCGTCATCCTGGCCGTTGCGGCAGGCAACCGTGGCAAGCCCGAGATCGGTGCGCTCAGCGATGGTGACGCCGGGCGCGCCGTCCGTCTTGCCGTAACGGCCGGGAAGCGCGAGCCCATACAGGGCTGACGTGGGCGTGAGCGGACTAGACACGGAGGCGCGCTCCCTCCGGATCGACGAAGTGGGGCGCGCAGACCTCAGCGAGAAGTTCCGTGCCGCGAATGGGATCGCACACCTTGATCACCTCGCCGTGGCGCGCGGGCCCGTTCGCGAGCATGGCGAGCGCGATCCAGGTGCCGAGCTCCGGCGAGTACGCCATGGAGGTGACGTAGCCCTGATCGTTGGTGGCCGTGGCGTCAACGTCCTTCGGCACGAGATGGGCACCGGCGCGAATGCGCGTGTCCTTGTCCACGGGCTTGAGGCCGACGAGCGAGGCCCGCTCGGCTTCGGTGAGCGCCGGACGCTCGCCCATGAAGCGGCCGATAAAGTCCTTCTTCTTAGACACCATCTTGCCCATGCCGAGATCGTGCGCCGTGGTCTGGCCGTTGAGCTCGGGCCCGGCGGGGTGGCCCTTCTCGATACGCATCACACCGAGCGGCTCGGTGCCGTAAGGGGCAATGCCGAGAGGCTCGCCGGCTTCCATGATCTTGCGGATCATGGCGTCGCCGAAGCGGGCCGGCACGCCGATCTCGAAGGCGAGCTCGCCTGAGAAGGAGAGCCGGTAGATGCGCGCGCTCACGCCGCCGCACACGGTGAAGGTCCCGCACGCCATATAAGGGAAGGCTTCGTTGGAGATGTCCTGGTCGGGGTCGAGCAGCGCCGCGATCACTTTCCGCGCATTCGGGCCGGCAACGGCATATTGCGCCCATTGCTCGGTGACCGAGACGGTCTGCACGTCGAGTTCCGGCCACAATACCTGCTGACAGAACTCGAGATGCTGGCTCACCTTGACCGCATTCGCCGTGGTCGTGGTCATGAAGTAATGGTCCTCGGCGAGACGCGCGGTGGTGCCGTCGTCCATGGCGAAGCCGTCCTCGCGCAGCATCATGCCGTAACGCGCCTTGCCGACGGGAAGCTTCGAGAAGGTATTGATGTAGACGCGATCGAGGAAGATGCCGGCGTCTGTGCCTTGCACGTCGATCTTGCCGAGGGTGGACACGTCGCACACGCCGACTTTGGTGCGCACGGTCTCGACTTCCCGATTGACCGTCTCTTGCGGCGTCTCGCCGGGCCTCGGGAAATAGAGCGCGCGCATCCATGCGCCGGTCTCGACGAAGACCGCGCCCTGCTCCTTGGCCCAGGCATGGGAGGGGGCGAGCCGCGTAGGGCGAAAGTCGGGCCCGCGATGATGGCCGGCGAGCGCCGCGATGGCGATAGGCGTGTAAGGCGGGCGGAAGGTGGTCGAGCCCACGGCGCCCACGTAGCGCCCGGTGACGCCGGCAAGCACCGCGGCGCCATTCAGGCTCGAGGTCTTGCCCTGGTCGGTCGCCATACCGAGCGTGGTGTAGCGCTTCACATGCTCCGGGATGCGGAAGCCCTCGCGGGCGGCGAGCTTCACGTCGGAGGCGGTGACGTCGTTCTGGAAATCAACGAAGGCCTTGCCGCGGCTGTTCTCCACCTGCCATAGCGGGCTCGCGGCCGTGGCCTCCTCCTTTGGCGCGGGGCGGACGAGCGCCGAGGGAGAGAAGCCGCAAGACTTTGCAGCATCAGCACCCGCCGCCTCCCCGCTTGCCAAACAGGACTCGAGAGAGAGTTTGCCGGCGGCGCTGCCTGCCACGCTCATGCCGGGCGGCAGGGCACCCGGGACCAAGCATGACAGCGCGTGATCCCAGACCGGTTTGCCGTTCAAATGGGTGGTGAGATTGAGGGTTGGATTCCAGCCGCCAGAGACGGCGAGAACGTCGCAATCGAACTGCTGGGTGTGGCTGCTCGCGTCGTTGACGAGCACGGACTTGAGCCCAAGGGCACCCCGCACGCTGCCAATGACGGCGCCGGCGAAATAGGGCGCACCGGCCGCTTCCGCAATCTCCTGGACTGAGTCCGATGGTCCCCGGCGGGGATCGACCAGAGCCTGTACCTTGATGCCGGCGTCGGAAAGGTCGGCTGCCGTGCGGAATGCATCGTCGTTGTCGGCGAACACGACCGCATGACGGCCCGGAGCGGCACCGAAGCGATTGACGTAGGTCCGCACCGCGCCAGCCAACATGATACCGGGGCGGTCGTTGTCGCCGAACAGGATCGGCCTCTCGATGGCGCCCGCACACAGAACCGCCCGTTTGGCGACGATGCGCCACAGACGTTGGCGCGGCTCATGCTCTGGCGGCACGGGCACGTTGTCGTTGACGCGCTCGACTGCCGCATAGGTGCCGCCGTCGTAGACGCCGAACACGGTGGTCCGGCGGAGCACACGGCAATCGGGCAAGCTTTCGAGTTCGGCTTCGGCTTCCGTCGCCCACTCGGCGGCAGGCTTGCCGTCGACCGTGTCGCGCTCCGCAAGCAGGCGGCCACCGAGGCGGAAATCCTCATCGCAGAGGATGACGCGGGCGCCTGTACGGGCCGCAGCAAGCGCGGCGGAGAGGCCGGCGGCGCCCGCGCCGATCACCAACACATCGCAGAAGGCGTTCGCCTTCTCGTAATGGTCGGGATCTACCGTTTCGGCGGCGCGGCCCAAGCCGGCAGCGCGGCGGATCATGGGCTCGTAGACCTTCTCCCAGAAGGAGGCCGGCCACATGAAGGTCTTGTAGTAGAAACCGGCGCCGAAGATGGGGGAAGCGAGTTGGTTCACCGACAGGAGGTCGTATTTCAGCGAGGGCCAGCGGTTCTGGCTCGCGGCATTCAGCCCGTCATAGAGCTCGACCGTAGTGGCGCGGGTATTCGGCTCACGGCGTGCACCCGTGCGAAGCTCCACCAGAGCGTTCGGCTCCTCGGAGCCCGCGGTCAGGA
>Ga0307436_1001420_pt1 | contig 10640 bp, 15 predicted proteins | sample SalMarWE160440MG_FD_202513 | JGI IMG/M metagenome (GOLD analysis project Ga0307436, IMG submission 202513) | Salt marsh sediment microbial communities from the Plum Island Ecosystem LTER, Massachusetts, United States - WE1604-40 | ecosystem: Environmental > Aquatic > Marine > Intertidal zone >...
ATCAGCTCGAGTTCGATCCCGATCTCTGGATCCTCGAAGTAGAAGACAGGGCCGGTCGTCATTTTCTCGGCGACGATGTAGTGGAGGCTTGAATGTCTGGTGCGTGGTTAGGAGTTCGTTAACCTTACCTGGGCCTTAATTTGCGACAGGCGCGTTGGCGCCCGTGATTGCGCTTCACCCATGAAGCACTCCGTGGAGACCCAAAATGGCGACCATCCTGGAATTCCGCCGAAGCGAGGAAGCCGCGGCCCGGATCAAAAAGCCCGTCGAGGGCTCGCTTGGTGAGATTATCATTTTCCCAGGCGTGCGCATCGAGCGCCGGACGTGCAGTGATGCCTCTCGGACGACGGGACAGACGAACCGGCGGCGGGCTCCCCGCGCGCGGAAGAAGTCGCGGGCCTAAATGCTAGCTTGAGCTGTCGTGGGGGGCACAAGAAGCGCCCTTGAGCGCGCGCTCGGCTTCATCACTCCGGCTCGGACCTGTGAGCGGGGCGCGGATCATCGCAATTCCCTCGACGACCGGCGAAGTCACCACCACGACATTGTCAAAAGCTTCCGGGGAGTCGGCGCCAACCTCCGCGACGTTCTGGTCTTTGGTGGCGATGATCAGGTCGAGGTTCGGCTGTTTCATGTCGGCGCCAACGACCGCATAGTAATTCTCGCCCAGCGGCGTGTAGAAGGCGATCACCCAGAGCCCATCAGCGATCCTTGCCTTGAGGCGCACCGGCCCCTTGGAGAGATCGTAGCGGCAGACGGCATAGCGGACGTCCGGGGCCATCAATGGCATGACCTGCCGGCCCGGAGCGGGCGGGGGCAATTGGATCATCGTGTTGGCTGGACCGAGCGCGGCCAATCTCGCTTGGGCGTCCCGCGGCGCGAGCATTGGAAGTGTGAGCACGGCCACCACATGGATCAGGCCGGCAAGCACGACGCAAAGTGCAATATAGAGACCTGGTAGTCTTACTCGCATCGCACGCGCTCAATCTTCGGCAGACGCTCTAGCGGGATCTGCCCAATTCCGCTGATATCCGTGTCGCGGGCACCATAGATGCGCAGGACCAGCACGAGATTGCGTTCCGGTCCGTGTCCTACCGGCAACCAGTTCTCGGGACGGGCATTGCGCGAGAGCGTAATGTGGAAGCTTCCGTCGGCGCGGCGAATGGCTTCCTCGCTATTGAAGCTGTAGCGGTGAGAGGGATTGGCGATAAGCGAGCCGGACGAGTCGTAAACGGCGAGCGACCACCAGCGTGCATTGAGCGGTGCGCCGACGACTGAGTATTCACACCCTGAGTTCAGAGCTCGGCCATGGCCATCCGTATCCGCCATGAAATAGCGGGCGACCGTCGAGGTGAGAGGAAGTCTGCCGCTCCGTGCAAGGTGCGCGCGCGTGTAGGGATCGGCATTTGGATTGCCCTCGCTGAGCCAGCTCCGCCATGGCCCGTAGCTCGCTGTGGTAAGCGGGGAGCCGCGTCCGATCATGTACCAGGCCGATCCAATACCGAGGATCAGCGCAACAGCGAACGTGCCGATGAAGTAGCCGAGAGCACGCATCGACGTGCTGCCCTCTTCGCGCCACAGGCTGCTGCGCGTCGTGGTGCCTGTCACTGGCATGTTTGGTAGGACGCTGGTCAAGCGGGCATCATCTTTCGATCGTGGAGTCGACGGGCCGTCCTACTGAGGCACGATGGCGTTGGCGTCACGCCCTGCGGACACAGTGTTCTCTGGCTCGGCCGCTGCCGGTAGGGGCTTTGGACGCGGTGTCCCATCTGTATTCGCGGCCGAAGCCAGGCTCGGTTGCACTGGCGCTGCGGCGGGGGCCTCGGCGTGGCTCTCACTTGACTGCGGTTTCGGCTTCAAGGGCGGCGCATCCTTCAGCAGCTCGCTGAGCCTCTTGAGGACTTTGCGCGTCGCGGGAGACATGTCTTTGACGCTGTCAGGGGGCGGCGGCAGGGGCAAATCGGCCGTCGTGTTTTGCGCCATAGCCGCGGCGAGCCTCGCCCGCTCTGCGACTTGGACGGGGTTCGTCGGGATGCCAGGGATGTCCGGGATATTGTCGGTGTCGTGGGCGGCCACCATGAAGTCATGCCAAGCTTGGGCAGGGAAGCTGCCGCCCGTTACCCGTGCCATGGGCGAGAAGTCGTCATTGCCCATCCAGACGCCTACGACATACTGGCCGGTGAAACCCATGAACCAGCCGTCGCGCCATTTCGAGCTCGTGCCCGTTTTGCCGACGTCGTTGGTGAAATCGAGTTGTGCCCGCCTACCAGTTCCGCGTTGTACGACGGCCTGCAACATGGTGTTCAACTCTTCCACGTCCTTGAGAGGGAAGAGTCGCTTGCGCGGCTTCTGCGCCTCGCGCTCATGGGAATAGAGGAATTGCCCCTTCAGGGTGCGAATCTCCTCGATGCCATAGGCGTGCGTCTCCAAGCCGCCAGAGGCGAACACCGCATAATTCTGGGTATGCTCGAGCGGGGTCAATCCCTGGTCGCCGAGCGCGATGGAGCAAGTCTTCTTCAGACGCGTGATTCCCAGCTTGGCCATGGTGGCCATTACCTTTTCGCGTCCGACATCGAGCGAGACTTTGACGGCGATGGTGTTGATCGAATGAGCAAGCGCATCGATCAACCGCATGCGGTTACTCTCACCGGCGGCATAGTTGTGCGGAGACCAGTGTCCGCATCGGGCACCATAGCCGCTGACAACGGTGTTTGGCGTATAGCCGTTCTCGAGCGCGGTAAGGTAGACATAAGGTTTGAAGGATGATCCGGGCTGGCGGTATGCGTGTGTCGCCCGATTGAACTGGCTGGTACCGTAATCCTTGCCTCCCACCATGGCGCGCACCGCGCCGGCCGGCTCCATCACGACCATGGCGCCCTGAGAGAAATGGCGGGCTCGGCCGAACTGATCGATCTGCCTGGTGACGGCCTCCTCTGCCATCTTTTGCAGGCCAAGATCGACGGTGGTGCGAGCGAGGAGAATACGCTCAGGTCTGCCGTGCATCAGCCGTTTTACCTCCTCGAACGCCCAGTCGAGGAAGTAATCGGGTGTGTTGGTATCGCTGCGCTCGACGATCTTGGCGGGGTTCATGCGGGCGCCGTAGACCTGGCCTTCGCTCATATAACCGGCCTCGACCATGTTGGTCAGCACCTCGTTGGCGCGGGCGCGCGAGGCGGCAAGGTTGACGTGCGGTGCATAGCGCGTCGGCGCTTTGAACATGCCGGCGAGCATCGCGGCCTCGGCGAGGTTTATGTCGCGGACCGATTTGCCGAAATAGTACTGAGAGGCGGCCTCGACGCCATAGGAGCCGCCCCCGAGATAGGCGCGGTCGAAATAGAGTTTGAGAATCTCGGGCTTGGTGTAGTGGGTCTCGAGATAGATGGCGATGAACGCCTCTTTGATCTTTCTCGGCAGTGCGCGCTCGGGCGACAGGAACATGTTCTTGGCGAGCTGCTGGGTTAGCGAGCTACCGCCCTGCACCACCTGATCCGCCTGTGCGTTCGCAACAAGAGCGCGAAGCGTACCCATGACGTCGATACCAAAATGGTCGAAGAAACGCCGGTCCTCGGTGGCGAGCGTCGCCTTGATCAAGACGTCCGGAATCTCGTCCAACGGGACGGAGTCATCGCGCAACAGACCACGCTTGCCGATCTCGTTGCCGTAGCGGTCGAGAAAGGTGACGCTAAACTCGTCGGAGAGGTTGATCTTGCCATGAGCGATCTCGAACGCGGGGAGGGCAAAGCTCAAAATGACAAGAAATCCGGCTACGCTCAGGGTTAGAGTCTCGCAGGCGAGCTCGTTACAGGCGCGCACGAAGCCTTTGACCTCGAAACGGCCGAAAAATGAGGAGTAGGCACCCCACCAATCGCGGAAGCCGATCCACGCTCCATAGAGGCCGGAATCGATCCAGGAATCGATTTTCAGCCAATCAATGAGCTTGCCGCGGCGATTACCCTGTAGGAAGTCCCGCACGTTACCCCGACCTCTCGCTGCGCTTATTGGCGCGCCAAAGCAGGCCGTCCAAAGAGGCGAACCCGATGCGCACCGTACACTGTGATTGCGGCGTTTTATAGAGATTCTGCGGGGGGTTCGCAGCCCCAAAACGCCTAAGCGCCGGCACCGCCGGAAGTTGCCAACAAGGCTCGCGCAACTCCCTTAAGGATGCGCTAAGTCAGGTCTCCCAGCCCAGGAGCGAGGGTAGGGACGCTAGTTGTCGGCCGGCGAGAAGCCCTTGTTCTCCATGCAGTCGACGTAGTCAGACTTGGAGATCTTGCCCCGGAGGAGGAGGAGCCGGGTCACGGAGGCTATGCCTTTCCGGCGTGCTTCTTCCAGGCAGACCTGCTTTGCGGCCTCGAAAGTGGCCTTCGGATCAGCGCTCTCCGCCACAGCCCGCGTCGGTAAGAAGGCGACATCGGGGGCCTTAGGTGGACGGCTGCATCCGCAAAGGGCCGCGGCAAGCAGGCCAGACGCAAGCAGCGCCAAGCAAACTCTCGACACGATGGATAGTCCCCCGCCTTCTTATTCCGCTCCCAGCGATGCACGCCAAGGCGCGAGGCCTCGCTCCCGCTTAAAGACCCCTGTTCCCTTCGTATGCTAGCGCCTTGCGGTGTTCCTTACACCCGAGAGGACGGCCGAAGGTTAAGGCCGAAGGCGAAACATGCGAACCTCGGCGCCAGTTTTGTCGCAAACCAAGGCGGCATCAAGAACAAGCGGCGGCCCTGATTATGTTGTTTCACGATATCGCAAGGGCACGGCTCCCGCGCCAAATGGCGCACAAACCCTACCAATAATTCATGCGCTTCACGGGATTGTGTGCGGGAACCCCGGAACCGGTCGTACCAGGGCGCGTTCGATGGGCAGCCCCACCCACCATGGGGCGTTGCATCCCCCCAGACCCTAGGAGGTCCAGTATGCGAACCTATGTGACACCCCTTCTTGCCGGCGCTCTTGCCCTCGGCCTGACAACGACGGCCTTCGCCGCCACCGGCCAGTTCAAGGACATGTGCGCCTGGGGCCTCGCCAACAACAAAGAGGTCCACACCAACTGCGACGTGCACGCGATGTATGAGGGCAAGACCTATTGCTTCTCGAGCAAGCAGGCCAAGACCGACTTCATGAAGAACCCGAAGGCGAACCTGGCCAAGGCCCAGCAGAACTACAAGACGCTCGAGAAGAAGTCCTAATCCGGAGCGTCCGGGGGTCTGACGGCGCCCGGACCCCCATCACGCTGCAGGGGCCCGCGATGCAAAGCGGGCCCTTCGCATTTATGGCGCCTGCAACTCTATGGTAAAACCGCACCGAGACGAGGGCCAAGAAATTGCCACGCCGAAGGAGGAGTTTTACCTATGCCGAAAGTCGTGCCAGTCCTGAGTGTTGCCTTGAGCGCCGCTGTCATCGTGGGCGCGGCGCCGGCATGGGCCGCGGAGTCGATGGCCGAGACGCCGGTACCCACGAACCCGCAAGCCGGCCCGCCGCCAGGCTATGAGTGCGCCGACAAGCCGGTGACCGGCAGCGGCCCGGGCTTCTCCAACTCGCGCGAGGGCTCCGAGGACGCGGCGCGCCAGGACTGGCAAAAGAAGGCGCAAGCTATCTATCCGGAGGCGACGTGGAAGACGTCGTACCGGTCGGGCGTCAGTTGCGCGGTGCAAGGGCTCTACTCGAAGTGTTTCGCCGAAGCCATTCCGTGCAAGCCGAAGGCGAGCGGCGCGGCAGATGCGGGCGCGGACAAGACCGCGACGGACAAATCGGCCGAAGCACCAAAGAGCGAGTAAGCGCGAAGAGAGAGGAAGGTGTGCGTGGGCTCCACGCACGGGGAACGCCGCCGTTGAGGCGGCCAACTCAACCGGGGGTCACCCACGCACGTCGCGCACCGTGCGCCCATTTCCTACAAGATGCGAGTCCAGAATACAGGTAAGATGGACCCGGCAGACAGGGAGTGGTGCATGCACAAATATAAGATCGCCGTTGCGGTGTTGCTGGCGTCACTCTGCGCCCGGTCCGCGGTTGCCGCGGAGACCGCGAACGAGACGCAAGGACCCGCGTGCAGGAAGGCGGAGATCAATCCGGTCACCGGCCACGTGTTCTGCATCGACCCGCTCGGCGCACAGGTCGAGGCGCCGCCTGACAGCATCAAGCCGAAATGCGAGGCGCAGTCGCGGGGCCAGTGGACCTGGGCGCCGAACTGCACGCCCGATCCTGAAGGTGCGCAAGGGTAATAGCGAACAGGTCAGGAGGCGGTTCGCGCGGCGATGACGTTGCGCGGCATCTTCGCGCGCGCGGCGAGCCAGGCGCGGAGCGTCGGGATCTTGTGCAGCGGCGACAATTCGGGTTCGGGGCGCCACGGCTGAAGCGGCGAGAAGCGGCTCGCCCGCCGCGATTTCGAGCGGCGGACTTTGCTCAGCACGCTGCGGCCCGGATGGGAGCCGGCGCGCCATGTGCGGCCGCGCTTTTGCCTCGGCGGCTTGCGTCTGGGAGGCATGGGCCTCTCCTCGTCTTCTTCTTGTACGTCCCTTCGATGCTGCGCTCTCTTGGTTAACAAATCCTAACCAGATGACCCATTGCGGCGAGGGGTTGCGCTGCACCGTCATGAGGTGTCTCCTCGATGAATCGCCGGCCGCCTCAAGAGCGGAACGACAAAGAAAAGCCCCTCGAGGCAAAACCCAAGGCGTGTCCCGGAACGGACTGGAGGAACGCCATGCTCAATTTTCTCGGTTGCAGCGCCGAGGGCATCGCCGTCGCCAACGGAGTGACGACGCTGGCCCTGCTCGAGGTGCTCGTTGAAAAGAAGATCCTCACCCGCGCCGACGTGCGGGAGATCCTGAGCCGCGGCAGCGCCTGCATCGAGCCGCGCGTCAATGTTGGCTCCGTCCGCGAGGCGGTGAAGCTGATGCGCGAGCGCATGATGCCGCTGTTCGAGGAGGAGAAGACCGGCGCCTGAGGGGGTGCCGGCGTGGGCGCGGCGCAACGATTTGTTTGCCATGGCTGCCGCACACTCGTGCCATGACGCGAATCGCTAAGCCCGAGTTCGGCCGCCGCCATTACCGGCCCGCACCCATCCCGCAGCTCGATGACGACGCGCCGCTTGAGTGGCGGCAGCGCATCGATTGGCTCGTCGTGTCGCTGGTCGCCTTCGTTTTCCTCATATGCTTCGTCTGGCTGTTCTAGGCGAGGTCCGCCCCGGCCGGGGCGAACGATTTGTTTGGTCTCGCCCGCCACACTTTCGCGTATGGCGCGGATCCTCAAACCGCTCTTTCGCAGCCGGCATTACCGCAAGCAGCCCAAATAGAATCTCGGTGATCCGCCACGCTCGTGGTGGTAGCGCATCGATTGGCTGCTGTTTTCGCTGGTCGTGATTGCCTTCGTCGCGAGCTTCGTCTGGCTGTTCCCGGCGGTGGAGTAAGGCTTGCCGAAGGCCGCGACGCCACGCGGCACACGTCATGGATGCCGGAGGAATCTCCAGTAAAAAGCTACAAACACCATGACAATGCCGATATTCACGATCAGCCGTTCCCAGAACCGATTTCTGAAGAACGCCATATCGACACCGACGATCACAGCCACCATCGCCACCGCATAAAGTGCGGCAGCTACCTGCCTGCTCATTTCAGTACCTCTGCGGTCTCGCATCCCTCACGTGCGCACCCCCATGTTATTCCTATGCCCAGAGGAGCCAAAGGCGACCGGCTGACGCTGCGAGGATGCCCGCCGCGCAAGGGCGAGGAAGGACCTAAGCGCTGAAGGAAGCGCCGGGTTCTGATCTAGACCTTACTCAGATCAATTGGGATGCCGCGGGCGTTTATTTCTTTGGCCAGCGTCAACGCGGCCTCGTTGAGTTACCGCCTTCGACGGGAGTTAACGCTTGATCTTCGCCGGTGCGACGCCGTCTTGACCGTCAGCTCTTGCCGCTCGCCCTGCAAGCGCCCCGATGCGGATCTCACTGGTCCGAACGGGGGGGACTTGCACCGCAGACGCATCGTCGCGCGCCTGTTCAAGGAGCTCGTTGGCGGCAACGTGCTTGGCGCCACGCCGCCGCCTTAAGTAGCCTGCGGGTAGGAGGCGGGTTGCGGGCGTGTTAGGCTTTCCTCGGGCACTGAACGAGGGAGGCTTATCATGGCGCTGCGGCTGACACCCCCGACCAAGAACATGTTCTATCTCGAGCGCGCTCGCGATCATCGCGGCCGTGCTCTATTTGCTCGGCGTGTTCGGCATCATCGTCGGCGGCTTCGCCGTCGTCGGCCAATACGCCTTCCTGGCCGCGTTTCTCGCCTGGGTGGCGATGACCGCCGGCGTGTGCATGAAGGGCGTCTGAGGCCGGGCACGCCCCGCCCGAAATTCGAAAGATCACAAGATGCTGCAACGCTTTGGCGAGAGCTTGCCTGAGCGCGAGGTCAAGTTCGCGCCGGTCAATCTCAAGTCGGTCGAGGCCGACAGCACGGCATGAATCGGCCCGCAGCGCTGCATGCAGTGAGCAGGCTTATTCATTGAAGCGGAGGTCGTAATGCTCGATTTCAAAGACAAGGTCGTGTTGATCACCGGCGCTGCGCAGGGCTTCGGCCGCGTGTTGGCGCTAGCCTTCGCCGAGCGCGGGGCGAAGCTCGCGCTGTGCGACATCAACGATGACGGCGGCGCGGAGACGCTTGCCCAAGTCAAGGCGCAAGGTGCGGACGGCTTCTACAGCCACGCCGACATTTCGCTGGAAGCCGACGTGGAAGCGTTGGTGGCGGCGACGTCGTGCGCTTCGGGCGGCTCGACGTCGCCGTCAACAACGCGTCGAAGGAGATCACCGGCCCGACCCTTGACCTGCCGTCGGAGGACTTCGGCACGGTGGTCGACACCAATCTGAAGGGCACCTATTACTGCCTGAAGCACGAGGTCGCGCAGATGCGCAAAGACGGCGGCGGGGCGATCGTCAACCAGGCCTCGGTCACCAGTAGCATCACCGGCGTGTCCGACAACGGCCTCTACGCCGCGACCAAGGGCGGCATCATCGGGCTGACCAAATCGGCTGCGCTCCAGGTTGCGGCCGAGAACATCTCGATCAATGCGATCGCGTCCTGCGCCTTCGACATTCCCGGTGACATGTTCCTGCGCTGGATCGACGGTCATCATGTGAGCCGGAAAGAGGCCGAAGGCTGGCTTCCGATCAAGCGCCTCGGCCGGCCCGAGGAGATCGCAGCGGCCACACTTTATCTCGCCTCCAACGAGGCGCGCTTCGTGGTCGGCACGGTGCTGACCATCGATGGCGGATTCACCGCGCAATAGGAAAGGGTGCTAGCTTGATACGAATGGTTCGGCGTAGGCACGCCGAGTGTCGGTTGAATACCCTTTGGGGGTCCGCTTCTGATGCTGTGGACGGCTCCCGCCACCGGCATCTAGGTGCCAAATTACGGTTGCTGGTTAGGAACCGCCAAGGGGGAGCCGTCCATGAGCGAAGTTACCACGATCGGACTTGATCTCGCGAAGAACGTGTTTCAGGTCCACGCCATTGATGCATCGGGCCAGGTTGTCGTGCGCCGGCAGCTGAGACGTAGCCAGGTTCTGTCCTTCTTCGAGAGGCAAGCGCAATGTGTCGTGGGCATTGAAGCCTGCGCCACCTCGCATCACTGGGCGCGGGAGATCGCGAAGCTCGGGCATGATGTCCGGCTGATGCCTGCCAGATATGTGAAGCCTTACGTCAAGCGGAACAAGAACGATGCGGCGGACGCGGAGGCGATCTGCGAGGCAGTGACGCGGCCGACCATGCGCTTTGTTGCGGTCAAGACGGAAGAGCAGCAATCGGTTTTGATGCTCCATCGGACCCGGCAGCTGTTCGTGCGCCAGCGCACCACCCTGATCAATGCGATTAGGGCTCACATGGCCGAGTTCGGCATTGTCGCCGGCGTCGGCCGCAACGGCGTGGAGAGGCTGCTGCGGCTCATCGACGAAGGGGCGGATGATCGTGTCCCGCCCGTCGCACGGGAATGTCTGCAAGCGTTGCGGACCCAGCTCGTGCTGGTCAAGCGGCAGATCCTCGAGGCTGATCTGCGCATCCTCGCTTGGCACCGCTCCAATGAGCTGAGCCGTCGCCTTGAGACCATCCCCGGCGTTGGCCCGCTGATCGCGACGGCCCTGGTTGCCAGCATCCCCGATCCCCATGCCTTTGGTTCGGCACGTGACATGCCGGCTTGGATTGGACTGGTGCCCAAGCAGAACTCGACGGGCGGCAAGGAGCGGCTGGGAAGCATCTCCAAGGCCGGTAACCGTTATCTGCGCTCGCTGCTCGTGGTCGGGGCCTTATCGGTGATCCGACGCGCCAAGCAGGTCGGCTATACCCGGCGAGCCTGGCTCGCCGAGCTGATGGCTCGCCGGCCAGTCAAGGTTGCCGCGATCGCCTTGGCCAACAAGATCGCCCGCATTGCCTGGGCGCTGATGGTCAACGGCACACGCTACAAAGAGCCTGTTCCGCAGGCAGTTTGAGAGATGCGCACCTTACGCGCCGACGAGGTTGGAAAGGGCAATGCGAGGATAATGCACTAAGCCGGTCGATCCGGAGATCGGGACACCCCACTTGTGCCAGGGCAGCTTTTGACTGCGGGCTTTTGACAGGGACCCGATCTCGCGGAGAGCATTATGGCCAGCGGCCATGGGAAAGCGCCGCATCGAAA
>Ga0307436_1001421_pt1 | contig 10629 bp, 10 predicted proteins | sample SalMarWE160440MG_FD_202513 | JGI IMG/M metagenome (GOLD analysis project Ga0307436, IMG submission 202513) | Salt marsh sediment microbial communities from the Plum Island Ecosystem LTER, Massachusetts, United States - WE1604-40 | ecosystem: Environmental > Aquatic > Marine > Intertidal zone >...
GAAATGGATTTATCCAACTTCGAACATATGAAGCCCGCCGACGAAATAAAGTTTGTGATATGCGACAGGGTAGATTACGACTGGTCAAAAAAGCTGATGCAGGATTATAAACTGAAAGGGAGATGTACGATTCTTTTTTCCGCTGCAACGGGCAAGCTGACTCCCCGAGAACTTGCGGAGTGGGTGCTGGAAGACAGTCTGGATGTCCGTCTCAACATTCAGATCCAGAAGTATATTTTTGGTTCTGATGTGAGAGGCGTTTAGTCGTACCGAGATATGTCCTGATCTCGCATTCAAAATGTTGACTGAAGAGACCGCTGCCCAAGGTGCTTCTTATTTCATTTAAATCCCTGAATTCCACTGTATCTATCTCGTCCCTGTTGTACTGAAACGGTCCGGAGTGGAGGCACGAAAAAGTATGTACGAGCTCCGTTTCAGCAACGCCGGGGAAAAGATAGCTGTACAAGAAAGTCAATCCGCAGTCCGATATGCCAAGTTCTTCTTCCATCTCCCTGCGTGCTGCGTCCTTGATGTCTTCACCCGGAGACACATGGCCTCCGACAGAAGTGTCCCATTTGCCGGGGGCGATGTCCTTGTTCTGCGACCGCTTCTGCAGCAACAGTCTGCCTTTCCTGTCGAATACAAGAACGTGGACCACCCTGTGGATCCTGGAGGGATCGCCGTGTACCTCGGACCTACTTGCCAGTCCGATGACGTTGCCGTCGCGGTCAACGACTTCAAGCATCTCTTTGTCTTCACGGTTCCGCCTCACAACTTATCATAATCCACGGCCGCCGGCTTGTAAACCGGGCAAATTGCACTATGCTCTTTGCTTCTTACTCGCGCATTCGACGCGTTCTCCAACCATGTATAGGTTATAATATCCTGGATTTACGGAAAGGAGAAAGACTTGAAAATAGCCATTACGGGACTTGCAAATTCAGGAAAAACCACTATCTTCAATGCCCTGACCGGGCTGAACCTTGAAACTACTGTCTATCCGGCGCTTGTGTCCGAACCGCACATTGGAGTGGTCAAGGTTCCCGACGCGCGTGTCGACAGGCTCAGCGAGATTTACAGGCCGAAGAAAACGACATATGCGACAGTGGAATATATCGATTATATCGGTCTCACAAAGGGGGACATGGAGCAGAACAGGAAGGTCGCCGACCTGATAAGGGACGCGGATGAAGTGGTGCACGTCGTAAGAGGGTTTGTTGACGAAACGGTTGTGCACCCCATGGGAGACGTCGATCCGGTAAGGGATGCCGGCACGGTCGAGCTGGAGATGATTTTCGGGGACCTCGAACTCGTCGAAAAGAGGCTGGAGCGTATGGAAGAGGGTATGAAGAAGGGCAGGAAGCCCGACGAAGCAGAAAAAAGGCTCCTCTTAAAGTGCAAAGAGATCCTGGAAAGCGAGAAGCCGCTCAGGAATGAGATGTTCACGGAAGAAGAACAGAAGTCGATGCGGCATCTCCAGTTCATGTCGATTAAGCCGTCGGTGGTGGTGCTTAATACCGATGAGAAAGAACGGGATACCGAAAAGACGCATGCTGCGCTGTCCGGGCTGGAGGCAATTTTTAGCGGAGGTCAGGTCAGGGTACTTGCCCTCTGCGGGAAGATAGAGATGGAGATCGCCCAGCTACCGGATGAAGAAGCCGTGGCCTTCCTTGAGGACCTTGGCGTCTCCGAACCCGCCTTGAACAGACTTGTCAGAGTGTCCTACGACCTCCTCGGGCTGATTTCGTTTCTCACCAGCGGCGAAGACGAGGTGCGTGCCTGGACAATCCGCAAGGGGACGAACGCACAGAAGGCTGCAGGTAAAATACATTCCGACATCGAAAGGGGATTCATTCGGGCCGAGGTGGTCTCATATGACGATTTCATCGGGCAGGGAACGATGCAGGCTGCCCGGGAGAAGGGGCTTCTGAGGCTGGAAGGCAAAACTTACGAAGTGCGGGACGGGGATATAATCAACTTCAGGTTTAATGTATAATGGAGGAAATATAATTTTTCCCCCGGGTCGGTCACAGGCGGTCTTTTTTCAGGGATGGAGAGGGGACATGAAAGCTGAGGAAATTTTTGAAACCAGCGTCAAAGTGATGAGGGAACTTGTTACTTCCGAAGGTATGAAAGCTGCGATAGGGCGAGTCGCTGCGCGTGCGCCGGAAGAAAACGTTGACCTGCTTGACAGGGAGCGCGAACGCGTCAATGAGCTCGTAAGGAAAATAGCCGAAGCGGACACGCCGTGTGACGTGCTTAAAGGAGTCCCGCAGGATCTGCTTGACGCCATGGTGCTCCGTTACTTCAGGAACAGGGATGTTTTCATGAAGACCTTTCCGGAAGGAATAGAGTCCCTCGATGTCGGGCCGGTGTTGGTATGGGCGGCAATGATGATATCCCCCCGTGATGATGAACCGCCGCAAAATACCGCATGATTTTATGATTTGTCTTCTTATGGCAGGCTGAAGATCCGCATGGAAGCGATCAAAGAGTTGATCGGGCGCTATGGTCTCGAAGAGGATATCGAACACGTGATCATTCCCCTGCCCGGTAAAGACGGCGGGAAGAGACGATGTTTTCTCCTTAAGAGGAAATTGATGAGGATTGTTTATCCTGACGGACATTACAACGATTTCCCGCTCGAAGAGGTTATAGAGGCTATAATGAAATACCCCGAGCTGGAGCTGAGTGAGGCACTGTTCCTGTTGCACAAGGAGCTGGACGAGCAGATAACAAGGATGTTTGGAGAAGAGAAAGAGGTTGAAGAGAACGTGAATGAAAAAGAAGATACTGATCAACGCGATTTATCCTGAAGAAAAGAGGGTGGCCATAGTCGAAGGCGACGTGCTGGTAGACTTCTATGTGGAGGCCGCAGGCAAGGAACACCTCAAAGGAAATATATACAAGGGCGTGGTGGTGAGGGTAGAGCCGGGCCTCCAGGCCGCCTTTGTGGATTTCGGGCTCAAGAAACACGGCTTTCTGCAGCTGAGGGAAGTGAGCTCCGAATATTTCCAGAAGAAAGTGGAGGGCAAGAGGGCCCGGATACAGGAAGTCGTATCGAAGGGACAGGAGCTTATCGTCCAGGTCGAGAAAGACGAGAGAGATACCAAGGGGGCAAGTCTGACGACCTATATTTCCCTGCCGGGACGTTATATAGTCATGATGCCCGGGCAGGAAAGGGTGGGTGTTTCGAGGAAGATCGAAAACAGGGAAGACAGGGAGCGGCTGAAGGAGGTGTTCGGCGAACTCAAACTTCCCAAGAATACCGGCTTTATTCTCCGGACAGCCTGCAGCGACAGGACGGGTGAGGAACTGTCGAACGACCTGAAATATCTTACAAAATTGTGGAGCAAGATACAGACCGAGTCCAGGAAGGTATCAGCCCCGGCGCTCATTTACAGGGAGCAGGACATCTCAGTGAGGACTGTGAGAGATTATCTTACTTCAGACGTTACCGAAGTGCTTATAGATGACGAAACCGCCTTCAAGGCCACAAAGGCCTTCCTGAGAAGGACCCTGCCATGGCGCAAGATCAACATAAAATATTACAAGGAAAAAAAGCCTGTCTTTGTGAAGCATAACATAGAAGAACAGATAGCCAGGCTTCACGAAAGATACGTCCATCTCCCGTCCAGAGGATACATAGTGATAGACAAGACGGAGGCGCTCACTGCCGTTGATGTGAATTCGGGCAGGAGCAGGAAAGAGGAAAACGTGGAATCGACGGCACTGAGGACAAATATCGAGGCTGCCGATGAGATAGCCAGGCAGTTGAGGCTGAGGGATATCGGCGGCTTGATAGTAGTGGATTTTATCGATATGGCATCGTCAAAGAACAGGAGAGAGGTTGAAAACAGGTTGAGGACCGCCTTAAGTTCCGACAAGGCCCACACGGAGATAACGGGGATATCGAAGTTCGGCATGGTGGAGATGACGCGGGAGAGGATGAGAACGGCCTATATCGAGTCCGTTAACAGGAAATGCGAAGTCTGCGACGGTACGGGCATCGTCAAGACCGCGGAGATGCTTGCTCTTTCAGCCTCCAGGGAAATCTATTCCAGGGTCTCGAAAGGCGGTCTGAAGAGCGTAACCTGCCGCCTTCCGGTCGAAAGCGCCAACTATCTTATCAACACCAGGAGGGACGAGATAGCCGAGGTCGAGAAGGAGTCCGGTGTGACAGTCAAGGTCCTTGCGGATGCTAAACTGGCCGGCCGCTACGATATCAACGTCGAATCCATAGAGCAGAAAGCGGAGCCCTCCCAGGAGAAGAAACAGGAGCAGAGACCCGAGGCAAAGGTCGATATCAAAGAAAAGGGCAGACACAAGAAAAAGAGCGGCCGGAAGGCACGGCACAAGACGGCGGGGGAAGGAAAACATCAGGAGCCGGCTCAACAGGCACTCGAACCTGCGCCGACACCTGAAATTGAACCGGTCCGGGAACCGAAACCGGAAGCGATAAAGGAGTCCGAAGTCGAATCAAGGGCTGAACCGGCACAGGGAGCGGCCGTTGAACCTTCCCGGGACCCGGCGCGAAAGCCCAGACGCAAGCAGGCATGGCGTCAGAGGCGCAGACCCCGACGGAAGCCCCGCCCCGAAGCGAAACAGGGACAGGAAGAGACCGACTCACAACGGGTCCATGCGGAAGAGCCCGAAGAGCCGTAAGAAGAGCACTTGGCAGGAGAAACCCTTCCGCGCTTTTCAGAGAATCTTATGCGACAACAGGAGAAAGTCACTGGGGCGCCTGTATTGATGCCGATCTTTCAGGACATTTGTTTGACCGTTGCAAGCAGGTCTTTTATGTAAGCGAGAACTTCCCCGGTCTTTACCTTCGCCGATTCTTTTGACTTCCGGTCCTTTATTTCAACGAGCCCTTCTTTCAGGTTTCTCTCACCGAAGATGATGTGCGTGGGTATTCCTATGAGATCGGCGTCCTTGAACTTGACTCCGGCCCTTTCCTCGCGGTCGTCCATCAAGGCTTTAATGCCGCTTTCCTTAAGACTGTCGTAAAGGACTGTGGCGGCCTCGACAGTGTCGGGGTCATTCATGTTCAGCGGCAATATCTCGACGTCAAACGGGGCCAGTGACCTCGGCCAGATGATACCGTCCCTGTCATGGTTTTGTTCGACGGCGGCGGCGGCGATGCGGGCAGGCCCAATGCCATAGCTGCCCATGATGATCGGCTTCTCCTGCCCGTTTTCGTCGAGAAAAACGGCATTCAGCGGGACAGAATACTTGGTCCCCAGTTTAAAGATATTGCCGATTTCGATGACGCGTTCTATGTGCAATACTCCCCCGCATTTTTCGCAGAGATCTCCCTCCCTGGCCTTATGGATGTCATGCCATTCTGCGGAGAAATCCCTTTCCGCTCTCACGCCCTTGAAGTGATAATGCGGCTTGTTGGCACCGCTGACAAAAGCCCCATCCCGGAGGGAATTGTCGGCGATGATCCTGATCCGGTGTCCCATGGGTCCTATGAACCCCGCCTCAACGCCGAGTATCTCCTTCACCTCCGGTCTTTGAGCCGGCCTGTGGTCTCCGATTATTGCCGCGAGTTTCTTTTCGTGCAGTTCCTGGTCGCCTCTGACAACTGCCAGCACGGGACCCTCCTTGCTTATGACCAGGATGCTCTTCATGAAATATGAAGACGGCAGTTTCATGAAATTCGAGACTTCCTGCACCGTCCTCTTTTCCGGTGTGTGGACTTCTTCAAGCGGCCATTCCTGCTTCTCGTTTACCGGCGGAGCAGAGAGGGCGAGTTCGACGTTGGCGGAGTATCCGCAGTTGCCGCACAGGGCAACCTCATCTTCTCCGGCCGGGCTCGGTGCCATAAACTCATGTGATACGGCGCCACCCATCATGCCGGGGTCCGACTCAACCATGAGGAATTTCAGGCCGCACCTGCTGAATATCCTGTGGTAAGCTTTTGTGTGAAACTCATAGTTTTTGTCGAGAGCTTCTTCGGAGACGTCAAAACTGTAGCTGTCTTTCATGATGAATTCCCTTGTCCTCAGAATCCCGCTCTTCGGCCGCGCCTCGTCCCTCAGTTTTGTCTGTATCTGGTACCACACCTGTGGAAGGTCCCGGTACGAGCGGATTTCCCTTGAGGCAAGCCAGGTCATTATCTCTTCGTGGGTCATCCCCAGACACATGTCGCGGCCTGAACGGTCTTTGAGACGGAACATCTCGTCCCCTATCACGTCCCAACGGCCGGTCTGCTGCCAGACCTCGGCGGGGTGGAGAACGGGAAGGGATATTTCCTGTGCGCCTATGGCATCCATTTCCTCCCTGAGTACGGCGTTGATCTTTGCCATGACCCTCCACCCAAGGGGAAGCAACATGTAAAGACCGGCTGCAAGCTGGCGTACGTAGCCCGCCCTGAGCATTAAGATATGACTTATCGCTTCAGCATCTGCAGGGGCCTCACGCAGTGTCGGTATGAACATCTTGGAAAACCGCATGTCTCCTCCAAAATTAAGGAGATACCCTGAGTTGTTTTGAAGGCAAGGGCCGTCTCCCCAGTGAATTGATTAGATTAATGAATAGCGACTCTTCAGGTCAAGGTCGCTTCAGCTTCTTTCTTCCGGCGATGTCCGGACGTTCATGTCGGCGCGTGACATGAGCCGGAAGGAGTGGAAAGTATATGAGCAAACTCAAGAAGATGCCCAAGTTTAAGAGCGAAGCGGAGGAAGCCGGGTTCCGGGCGACTCATGATTCTACGGAGTACATTGACTATTCGACGGCGAAGCGGGTCGTTCTCCCTAACTTAAAGCCGTCTGCCAGGACTATCTTGATTCATCTGCCCGAGTATCTGATCGCACACCTCAAGTTACTTCGAACAGGAGGGATGTGCCGTATCAGTCGCTCCTGAAGATATTCCTGTCTGAGAAGGTTGAAGAAGGATTGCACGGTACGGCTAAATAAGGTGTAACCCAACTGCATATCTTCAATCAATAAATTACTAAGGTATCCCTTTATCTAATATTTCTGGAAAGTCTTCGGCGGGCAGGGGACGACATAATAAGAAACCTTGCATCGCATCACACCCATGTTCTTGTAAAAACGTCAGTTGTTCTTCAGTCTCCACACCCTCGGCAATTACTTCCAAATTCAAACTGTGCGCCATGGCGATAATTGCCCTGACGATTGCGGCATCACCCGAACTCGATGACACATTTTCAACAAAGGACTTGTCAATCTTCACAAAATCGAGGGGGAGTCGTTTCAGATAATTCAAAGATGAATACCCGGTACCGAAATCGTCAATCGCAATCTTTATGCCCATCTCTTTCAACGCCTGCAGAGTCAGAATAGCTTCTTCCGGGTTTCGCATAACCATGCTTTCAGTGATTTCAACTTCCAGGTGTTCAGGAGAAAGCCGACTCTCATTTAAGACCTCGTGTATCATTTCTGGGAGATCCTTTTGATCAAACTGGCGGCTTGACAGATTCACAGCTACTGTTATCGGTTTAAAGCCGGCTTCTTGCCATTTCTTATTCTGCAGACAGGCAGTGCGTAACACAAATTCACCGATTGGTATGATAAGTCCGTTAACTTCGGCCAGTGGTATAAATTGCGCCGGCGAAATCAAACCCCTAGCGGTATGTCTCCAGCGTATGAGCGCCTCGACTCCGATAATGTTTCTTGTTAGAAAAGCCACCTTCGGCTGGTAATGCAGCAGGAACTCATTGCGCTCCAGAGCCCTGTGAAGTTCGTTTCCCAGGGTCAGCAGTTCAAGGGAAGCGACATTCATTTGTCTCGAGTAAAATCGGCAATTATTTTTCCCTTTGTTTTTGGCCTGATACATTGCTGTATCTGCGTTTTTGAGGAGGCTTTCAGCATCCTCACCGTCACCAGGATATAATGAGATGCCGATACTTGCAGTTATGAATACTTCACGACCGCTTAACTCATATGGTTGGGCTAATTCCTTGAGCAAACGGTGTGCAGTATTGCTTGCATCTTCAGCATGCTTGATGTTGTGCAGTAATATGATGAACTCATCGCCGCACTGTCGGGATACGACTTCAGTAATTTCCTTCTTGTATGAACGGGCAACGTAATCGCTTCTCCGCATAGTTTCCAGCAATCTATTGGCGACAGCCTGCAGCAACTGGTCGCCAATATCATGACCCAGTGTATCGTTGATTCGCTTAAAATCATCCAGGTCAATGAAGAAAATTGCCACTATGAGATTATTGCGTTTTGCATGTTCAAGTTTCCTTTTCAATAGTTCTACAAAAAACATGCGATTCGGCAGGTCAGTCAGGGAGTCGTAATAGGCCATCCTGTAAATCTGTTTCTCGGCAGTTTTCCGTTCCGTGATATTCCTGATTACGCTAATTATGGCTTCAGCTTTCCCCTTTTTATCAACAATCAACGCTAAGTTTAATTCTGCGGGGAAAGAAGATCCATCCTTTCTCAGTGCTGTGTGCTCGATATTTCTAACACAACTCTGTTTAAATATCCTTTCTGTCATTATCTCTTTTGCAAGCGTTCTCTCCTCCGGGACAATCAGGTCAAAAACATTCTTGCCGATCAGTTCCTCAGCGCTGCCGCTGTATAAATTTGCTCCCTGCTCGTTGGTCATGATTATGTTGCCGTATAAGTCCACGAGCACCATTGCATCAGGAGAGAGTCCGAACAGGGCATGGAATCTCTCATCATGTTTATGCAGCCTTCTCATATAAATTGCCAACGTGACGAATAATATTGATGTTATAAAAGCGATGACCCCTCCCACAATTAAATGCTCTTCATCAAAATAGGGGATTGCGGGGTGAAGTATTCGGTCAATTAAAGCACTCAGATTGCCCATTAGAAGAACAACGACAAGAATTATAACTACTCTGAAAGTAGATTTCCTTCTCCCCGTCATAAATAAATATTTTGTAAGTTTATGATCCCCCATTTGACGTCATTATCTCATAAAATAACTGTCAATAGAAGTGCTGTCTTATTTCTGGATGAGGCGTATTCTCTTGCGGCAGAAAAACATTTTCCTTTTGGAAAGAGTTATCTCGCAGGCGGGCTTTTTTTACTGGGTGTAACCTCGAGATAGTTGACTCTTTTGAAAACTCTCAGCTTGTCGGTGCCAGCAACCGAGGGGAGCAAACACCATGATGTGAAAGGCTCCGGTATCACCGGGACAAGCAGGGAAGGAGACCGGCTCGGGAAAGGCACAGGGGCAAAACGTTTTGAAAAAAAGCTATTAAAGTGTTAAATTACGATATCTTATGTCGAAGGAGTGAGAAATGCAGAGGATACCGCTTACACCCCAAGGTTATCAAAAGTTGCAGGAGGAGCTGGAGAAGCTCCTCAAAGTGGAGCGTCCTCGTAATATACAGGCCATAGCGGAGGCGCGCGCACACGGCGACCTCTCGGAAAATGCGGAGTACCATGCCGCCAAGGAAAAGCAGTCTTTTCTGGAGGGCAGGATCCAGGAGCTCAAATCCAAGATAGCCCTTGCGGATGTGATCGACCCTTCGAAGATCAGGCAAACGAAGATTGCCTTCGGCGCTACGGTGAAAGTGCTCGACGTGGAGGCCGATGAGGAGTATGTCTTCAACCTCGTCGGGCCGGAGGAAGCCGATGTGAAGAACGGCAAGATATCGATCAGCTCACCCGTCGGCAGGGCGCTGCTCGGAAAGGACATCGGGGACACGGCAGTCATAAAGGCGCCCGCAAGGACCATCGAATACGAGGTCCTAGAGATCAGCTTTGAGTAGGTACTTCAGGGCTCAGATCAAAGAAAACCGGCCACTGCATCAAAACCACAATCTGCTCTCACTTGTAAATCTGGACGAGATGACTGAACCTGCCCCGGGTCAGTTTTATATGGTCGGGACGGACAGAGGTTACGACCCGCTCTTAAAAAGGGCGTTCAGCCTCTTCAGAAGAACGCCCGATGGCCTTCAACTGTTTTACAGGGTGAGAGGGAAAGGCACTTCACTCCTGAGTTCGATGGGGAAGGGCGAAGTGCTGGATATTGTCGGACCCCTCGGCAATTCATATCCCCTCCCCAACGAAGACCAGATACCGGTTGTCATAGGGGGGGGAATCGGCATAGCGTCCGTATTTTCTCTGGCTGAAAGTCTGTCCCACAGCTGTCATGTTTTTTACGGTGCGAGGATGGAAGATGAGCTTTTCCTCGCCGGGGAGCTGGGTGGTGTCTACGAAAACCTGGTCCTCTGTACGGATGACGGCTCCTGCGGGATTAAGGGGACGGTGGTGGATGTTCTGCGTGACTTCATGGGCCGACATACGACAACGTCCTCTGCGCCGGTAGTCTATGCCTGCGGGCCCGTCCCCATGTTGAGGGGGATTGCGGAGACCGCCCTTTCACTCGGCGTGCGGGGATATGTTTCCCTTGAAGAGAACATGGCATGTGGTATCGGGGCTTGCCTGGGTTGCGTGGTAAGAACGAAAAGCGGGTACAGAAGGGTCTGTAAGGAAGGCCCGGTATTTGATGCCGCTGAGATAGTCTGGTGAACCGTGAATCTTGAAGTTCGAATAGCCGGAATAAGAATCAAGAATCCCGTCATGACCGCTTCCGGTACGTTCGGCTACGGCGAAGAGTATGCCGAATTTATGGACCTCGGCAGGCTCGGTGCGGTGGTCGTGAAGGGG
>Ga0307436_1001422_pt1 | contig 10617 bp, 8 predicted proteins | sample SalMarWE160440MG_FD_202513 | JGI IMG/M metagenome (GOLD analysis project Ga0307436, IMG submission 202513) | Salt marsh sediment microbial communities from the Plum Island Ecosystem LTER, Massachusetts, United States - WE1604-40 | ecosystem: Environmental > Aquatic > Marine > Intertidal zone >...
GACCTGGATGGATCCTGATATCGTGTTTGAAGTCGCTCGGATGCACCGGCGAGTGCACCACGAAGAAGAGGTCTTCGAAGGCCCCGTTCACCGCCGTCTGGGGCTCGCCCCTCCAGGTCTTCACGAAGTCTCCGCCATGGCTCGAGACGGCTCCGGCGTCGCCCAGACGATCGCCGCTCTCCGGGCCGCGCGTCCCGGTGAACGGCTTGTCGATACAGAGCTCGGAGCGATCGCCGCGTGTTGCGTCATAGCAGTCATAGCTCTCGCCGGTGGCCGCCAGGTGGCCGCCGAGGCGTGAGGCCGTGAGGTGGATGTTGTCGAGGCGATCGACCGTGCTGTCATACGCCATCCACTGGATCGTCCCGACATCCCCCTGCGACAGACCCGAAACACGGAGTCGTATGCATTTCGCGGACAGCGGCTCGAGCTCGAAGTGGAGGTCGGCGATCGAGCGCTCCTCGCTCCCTTTCGCGGATTCGGGCGACAGGTCGACCTCCTGGCAGCCACCGAATGCCTGCTTCAACCAGTTCCGGTCTCCAATGTTCGGATACTTCTTGCTGCCCCATTCCGCGTAGTGTGCGATGAAGTCAGGAAAGATCAGATAGAGCGGGTGCCCGACGCCTCCATCTCCGGAACGCAGCCGCTCGTCCAGCCAACGCAGCCAGTCATCGGCATTGGCCTCGTCCTCGGGCTTGGCGAACCACTTCGCCAGGTAGCTCAATTCGCCGTGGAAGTAGCGCTCGGCCAGGTAGGTCCAGAACGAGCTCGCCGTGTAGTGCGGGACCAACGCATTCCCGTATTCGTCCCGGGCCTCCGTCGACTCCCAGGTCAGCGATCGATCGTACGGCCGCAGTTCATAGACACTGCGGCTCCCCTTCACCGACAGTGGCGGCTCGTAGCCGTGCTTCCCGAAGTGCGCCTGCATCAGCTTGACGGACATCGCGTCGGCCGTCGCCTCCCAGATCCACGCAGCCGGGAGGCCGGCGGTCTGGGGTTGGTTGACGAAGGGCTGGGCGTGCTGCACGACGTGAAATATCTCGTGCACCAACATGCGGTAGTCGAATGGCGGGGGTCGACTCGCAAACGCCTTCGGGTTGAGCCTGACCAGGGCCAGGCTGTCGGGAAGCGTCGGCCGCTCCTTCGCCTGAACGGCGAGGGTGTCGGCATAGGCTACGGTCGTCATGGGGTCAGCGTAGATCCGCACGACCTCTCGACCGTTCTCGTCGCGCACGACCGGACCCAACCGATTCGGCGCGGGCGAGCGAAAGCCCATGCGCTCGTAAGCGTGCAGCGCCTCCGATGCATAACCGGCGAGCTGTCGACTGAGCTCCGGACTCAGACAGCCCTGTTCGGCGGGCTGGTCGATCTCGTCGCCGAGATGATCCAGGTAGAAGCGGTATTGCATTGCGGCAACAAAGCCTTCCGGCGGCTTGGTCTCCGGATATGCCTTGCCGCAGTAGACCTGGAAGAGATCGGGTCGCCAGGCGGCACGACTCGAGACGGCGGACGCCAACGCAACGAGGAGAATCACATGGGAGATCCGGCACGCTGCTCGCCAGGTTCGCCCGGTCCCGTACCGCATCAAGCGGTGCCTGTCGCCGCCAGGGCGAGGAAACGCACCGCCGGCTCGGGAAGATCCGTCGCCTGGGCCCTCGCTTGTGCCGTGGCCTCGCTCTTCGGCCACGCGGTGAGCAGCTTGCTCAGCTCTGCCGCATGGATGTCCGGACTGCGACTCTGGCCGGACTCCGACCCGTAGTCCAGGGTCAGCGCGCGCGCCAGCAGCGGCGCCGCCTGCGGCTCGTCGTGCTGCAGCAGGGCCGAAGCGGCACGCAGGCGCACGCCGGAGTTGTCGTCATCCAGCAGCTTCCCGAGCAGCGCCAGGGCGCCCGGCTGGTGGGCATCGGCCAGCGCGTCGGCCAGGTCCCAGCGGATCTCCAACGTCATGCGTTCCTGTTTGGCCTGGTTGGCCAGGTGGCGATCCCGTTCGGCGAGCGCGAAGTTCAGGACCGTCTTCGCCAGCTCCGTCTCGTTGCCCATGCCCATCGCCGCCTTCGCAGCCTCTTTGACGATCGGCTTGAGCCGGTGGTACCAAGATCGTGCCCCGGCGCGGTCGAACTGCCAATCCGTCTTGGTCGTGACGCTGCCGAGCGGCTGAAGCTGCGAAGCGTCGCCCAGGTGAAGCAGGGCGATCCGGTAGTACGCCTCGATCCAGTCGTTGTGGCGCTGAACCGCAATGGCTCGCTTCAACAGGTCGGAGGCTTTCGAGCCACCGGCCGCGACGACGCTGTCGGCCACCGACTGCCGGTAGTCGGGCTCGCCGTCCTTGAGCCGGTCGCGATTCAGATAGTGCTCGGCCCAGTCCCAGGCCTGCGCATCGCCGATCTCCAGCAGCGCCTGTGCAGCCACCGCCGCCTCGGTCGGGTCTCCGTGCCGGATTTCGTGGTGCAACGCGTCGATCGCATCGGGGTCCTGGAAGGCCACCGCCAGAGCCCGTCGCGCCGCTCGTCGCGTCGCCTCGGACACCTTGCTGGCCCGTCGACCCTTGTGGGTGAACTTCGCGAAGTGCCCGAGCTCCACCTTGGAGAAATCGTCCAGCACGTCCTTCGCCCGTGGATCTCCGCTCAGTGCCAGCGCCCGGATCGTCGCGTCCAGCTCGGTGTCGTCCTTCGATTCGCGGGCCAGCTTCAGCAGGGCATCCAGGATCCCGTTGCGCTGCGCCTGACTCAAATCGCCGGCTGCCACCAGCTGGCCGAGTGCCATGACCGCAGCGGCCCGAATCCGCGGCATCGGGGTCATCTTCGGCTGCTTGGCCCCCATCGCCGCGAAGTCGACTCCGAGGTCCGGCCAGGCGTGGTCGTAGACATCGATGAAGATCTGGCCGGCCGCATCCGGCCCGAGGTCGATGGCGTCATCGATGCAGCGCCGGGTCACCCAGGACATCGATGCGCCGGACGCGCTCGAGGCGCTGGCCGAGATGTTGGCGATCGGCATGCGCATGCAGCGCTCGTAGAACGACGCCGCGAGGTCGCCGTGACCGGTACGTGCCAGCGCCCGCGCCGCGGCGAGCCCGCGGATCCACGGATCGTTGATCGCCTTTTGCATCGACTGCTGCATCTGATGGGCCTTCGCCTGCTGTTGCTGCGCCCCGCCGTGGAGGCCGGCCTGTTTCATCAGCATCTGAGAGAACATGTGCTTGGGCGACAGTTCCTGATGCATCGCCTGTTTCGCCATCGGCATCATGCTGTTCATCATGTCGGCCATCTGCCCTTGCAGCTGATCCTTGAGGCCGCTGAGCAGCTGGTCGCGGGCGCTCGCGACCTGCTGATCGGAGAGGCTCCAGGGTCCGGAACCCTCCAGGTAGCCGAAGAGATCGGCGTTCGGGGCCTTCTGCAAGGCACCGGAGTCGAGTATCTGTTGCGCCGGTCCGGTCGCGTAGGCGCCGGGCGACATCATCACCATTAGGACTGCACATAGGCCGAGAACACGGAATTTCGGACGCACGTTCACTTGGCAACTCCCCTCTTCCGATTTGGAACCATGGAAAACCTTATCAGCCTCCCTTCGGTCGCGATCCAACTGGACCGCCCAAAGAGGATACGGAGGATGGTGCCGCTTCCCGTCACTGCGATTTCCCATGCCGTGCCCCTGGCTTAGAATCAAACCGCAATGACGGGCTCCGCCTATGATTTCGACCCGGCGATCCATGCCGCGGCGCTGAAGGGTGCGCTCCGCGGGCTGGTCGAGCTCGACCGGTTCGACGCCGCCTCACTGCAACAGGTCCTCCGCCGACACCCCCGGGGCGGTACGGGCTTCTTCTCCAAGAGCGAGCTGATTCGAGGCTTCAGACAGTTTGCAGGCGAGCTCGGGCTCGAGATGAGCGAGCTCGAGTTCACCGAACGAATCCGCATGAAGCCGATTCGAACCGCCAGCGGTGTCGCCCCGGTGACGGTGCTCACCCGGCCATGGCCCTGTCCCGGCACCTGTGTTTTTTGTCCGAGCGACGTGCGCATGCCCAAGAGCTACCTCGCCGACGAGCCAGGAGCCCAACGCGCCGCCCAGCACCGCTTCGACCCGTATCGGCAGACGCTCTCGCGCCTTCTCACCTATCACCACACGGGCCACCCCACCGGGAAGGCCGAACTGATCATTCTGGGCGGCACCTGGTCCTCCTACCCCGAGTCGTATCAGATCTGGTTCGTCAAGCGCTGCCTGGAGGCGATGAACGATTTTCACGACCGTGTCGAGGCCGGTGCCGACTCACTAGCGCAATTCCCCGCAGAAGACGACTTCGAACCCGCGGCACGGGTCGACGGCAGGACGATGGAACACAGCTACAACGAACTCGTCAAGAACCGGCTGCGCGCCCAGGATGCGAGCCGCGAAAGGGCGCGCTGGGAGCAACTGTGCTTCGCTCAACGGCGGAACGAGTCGAGTGCGGTGCGCTGCGTCGGACTGGTCGTCGAGACGCGGCCTGATCACCTGACCCGGGACGAGGTCTTGCGCATGCGCCGCCTCGGGGCAACCAAGGTCCAGATCGGGATCCAGAGCCTCTCCGACCGCGTTCTCACGCTCAACCGGCGGGGGCACGACGTGGCGGCGACGCGGCGTGCCATGCGCTTGCTGCGTGCCGCCGGATTCAAGATCCACGCGCACTGGATGCCCAACCTCTATGGCTCCTCGCCGGAGGCCGACGTCGAAGACTTCCAGCGCCTCTTCGCCGACTCGGACTTCCGGCCGGACGAGCTGAAGATCTACCCCTGCAGCCTGATCGAGTCCGCCGAGCTCATGCAGATCTATGAGCGTGGTGACTGGCGGCCCTACGATCACCATGAGCTCCTGCATGTCCTCACCGCCTGCATGCGGCTGGCACCGGAATATTGTCGGCTGACTCGCATCATCCGCGATATCCCGGGCACCGACATCGTAGTCGGCAACCGGTCCACCAACTTTCGCCAGATCGCCCGGCGACGCCTGGACGAGGACGGAGCCGCCTGCCGCGACATTCGGAGCCGTGAGATTCGCCACCGCCCCGTCCAGGCCGCGCGCCTGCGCTATCGGCGGGTCGATTACGCGACATCCGTCGGACAGGAGCACTTCCTGCAGTACGTCACTCCGGAGGATCGCCTCGTAGGCTTCTTGCGCCTCTCCCTCCCCAACCCCCCCGTGGCGATCGAGGAGATCGAAGCCAGCGCCATGATTCGGGAAGTGCATGTGTATGGTCGCATGGTCGAGCCCGGCAACCGACGACGCGGGCGGTCGCAGCACATCGGCGTCGGCCGCCGATTGATCGAACAGGCATGCCGCATCGCAAGCCGGGCCGGCTTCGCCGACCTCGCCGTCATCTCTTCGATCGGCACGCGAGACTACTACCGCGAGCTCGGATTCGAAGACGGGGATCTCTATCAGCACCGCGCACTCGAGACCGGCTGATCGCCGCCGGGGCCTCGTATACTTGCGCCGTGACCGCTCCCGAAGAGATCACGCAGCTCCTGGTGGCCCATCAGGAAGGCGATCCGGACGCATTGCATCGCCTCATGCCGCTGGTCTATCACGAGTTGCGCCGCATCGCCCGACGCCACCTGGCCGGCCACCAGAGAGGCGCCCTCCTCGACACCACCGGACTCGTCCACGAGTCCTTCTTGAAGCTGACCGAGAACGGTGAGCTGCCGGCAGACTGTCGAGCTCATTTCTTCGCCCTGGCCTCGCGTGCCATGCGTCAGGTCGCGATCGACTATGCGAGATCTCGGCGCGCGCTGAAGCGCGGTGGCGGAGATCGGCCGCTGACGCTCGATGAGAGCCGCGTCGGATCCGGCACGGTGAACGTCGACCTGCTCGCCCTCGATCAGGCATTGCAGCGCCTCGCCGAGCTCAATGAACGACTGGAACGGGTCGTCGAATGCCGCTACTTTGCGGGCTTGACCGAGACAGAGACCGCAGAGGCGCTGGGTGTGTCCGTCCGGACCGTGCAGCGTGATTGGGTCAAGGCCAGATCGTGGCTCAAGAGAGAACTGGACGCGTGACGGCGACCGGAGGCTTTCGGGTCCTGGCAGGCTGCATCGTCGCGCTCTCTGTCTCGACGCTCCTCGCATGCGTGAACCCGGGCACACCGGAGCTCACCATCGCCGCGGCTTCGAGCCTGCGAACCGTCTTGCCTGATCTCATCCAGGCGGTCCCGACGAGCGACCTCCAGGTGCGCGCCACTTACGCCGCGTCGGGGATCTTGCGCCAGCAGGTCGCTGCGGGTGCTCCGATCGACTTGATGATCTTCGCCGCCGACCAGCCGATCGATCGGCTCATTCAGGCCGGTCTTGCCGACCCGGAGACGCGCACCGTGGTCGCCTCCAATCAGTTGGTTCTGATCACTCCGCGGCGCGCGCCTCTGATCACGTTCGAGAGCCTGGGTAGCCTGCCCGCGGTCAGCCGGCTCGCCATTGGCGATCCGCGCACCGTCCCCGTGGGCCAGTATGCTCGAGAAGCTCTGGTGCGATTGCGTCTGTGGGATCGACTACGACCGCAGCTGGTCTATGGGGCGAACGTCGCGGCCGTACTCGCCTACGCCCGTCGTGGCGAGGTGGAGGGAGCGTTCGTCTATGCCACCGATGCACGCGTGGCTCCTGACGTGGTCGTCGCCGATCGGGCGAGCGGGGACTGGGCGCCGTCCCCTCTCGTCGTCGCGGCCCTGCGCCAGCACGCTCCGGCGGCGGCGCAGCATTTTCTCGCCTTCCTGCTGACCGATCGGGCACAAGCCATCCTGCGCTCGAAGGGCTTCGGGCCACCACCCGGCCATGCCGACTCCTGATCTCTTCCCGGTTCGCCTGTCCCTCGAGGTGGCGGGCCTCGCGCTGGCGCTCGTCCTTCCGGTGGGCGTCGTCCTGGCCTGGCTGCAGGCCCACCGCCGTCTGGCTTTCAGAACCGCGGTCGACGCACTCATCCTTCTGCCGCTGGTACTGCCCCCGTCGGTCGTGGGCTACCTGCTGGTGATCGTGTTGGGTCGAGAAGGGCCGTTGGGAAGGGCCTTGGAAGCGCTCTTCGACTTGCGGCTCATCTTCACCCCTGCCGCGGCCGTGCTGGCCGCGGCGATCGTCGCCCTGCCGCTATTGGTCAAGACGGTGCAACCGGCCATCGAGGCGGTGCCGGCCGAGCTGGAAGACGTCGGCAGGACCTTGGGACTGTCGCCTCTCTTCCTGTTCCTTCGCGTCACCCTCCCCTCATCCTGGCGCGGCATGCTGGCCGGTGTGGTCCTCGCCTTCGCTCGCGCCCTGGGAGAATTCGGCGCGACGCTGATGTTCGCCGGTGACATTCCGAAGCGCACCGAGACGATGCCCCTGGCCATCTACGCTGCGTACCAGGTCGGCAACGATCGCGCCGCAATGTTCTACGTCGCCGTGCTGGTGGCCCTCTCCCTGCTCGTCGTCTTGCTCGCCGCCCGACTGTCGCCGCGTGGACTGAGGACATGACCATTCCCGTTCTCGAAGCCGAATTCAGCCTACAGGCGGAGGAATTCGCCCTTCAGGTGAACCTGCGTTTGGAGTCCGGGGTCCTGGTGCTCTTCGGACCGTCCGGCTCGGGCAAGACGTTGACTCTGCAGGCACTGGCCGGGCTTCGCCGTCCCGGCAGCGGACACATTCGCCTGTTTGGACAGGCGCTGCTGGACGTCGAAGCGCGCATCGAAGTGCCGTCGCACCGACGACGCATTGGCTACGTTCCGCAGCACGACTCGCTCTTCCCGTTCACGGACGTCCAGCACAATGTCCGCTTCGGGCTGACGCGCGCCCGGCGCCGCAGCGAGCGCGACTCGGTTCCAGACCTGATGGAACGACTCGGCATCGCCCATCTGGCTCGATCCAGGCCGGGCTCGCTGTCCGGCGGCGAGCGCCGGCGGGTCGCGCTGGCCCGCGCGCTGGCGGTCCAACCGCGACTGCTGCTGCTCGACGAACCGTTCGCGGGCATCGATCGTCCGGGCCGGGAGCGCCTCCGCGCCGTGCTGATGGAGATGCTGCGTGAGCGCCGAGTCCCGACCGTCGTCGTGACGCACGATCGAGAAGAGGCCCTGCAAATGGGAGATCGACTGGTGCCATACACTCGCGGCGCGACGGGCCAGGCGCGTGAGCCGGGCGAGGTGCTCGCCTCAGAAGCAGCTCACGACATGGAAGGGGTCTAGTGATCGATCGACCGGCAAGAAGGCGAAGGACCGTCTACGGGCTCCTGCTGCTGACCGCCGGGCTCTATCTGCTCGCGGAGCTTCGGCTCAACCCGACCGACCGCTTCTTCGACTACGACGAAACGATCTACATCTCGCAGGACTCGCCCACCATGACGCCGGCTCACTGGGCGGCTCACCGGGCTCGCGGCATGGCATGGCTGGTGGCGCCGCTTTCGGCCAACGGCGCCTCCTTGCCACAGATCCGGCTCTATCTCATGATTCTCTCCGCAACCCTGCTCTTTCTTGGATTCTCCCTCTGGATCCCGCTGATCGGCATGGCGGCTCCCCTCGCCGCAGTCCTCTACGGCGGCACCTGGCTGGCGTTGTTCTATGGCGCCGAGGCGATGCCGAATCACTTCACCGCCTTATTCGCTCTGATCGCAGTGGCGGCCTATGCGCGCCGAAGATCCGGCGGCGGCGCACTCTGGGACGGCCTGGCGGCGCTGGCCATGGCCGCGACTGCGCTCATGCGCCCCACCGACGCGTCTTGCCTCTTTGCCGGGTTGGTTTGCTTCGAGATATTCGATTGGCGGGCGCGAAGAGGACGCAGATTGATTCCCTTTGCCCTGGGTCTCACAGTTGGTTGGGCTCAATGGCTGTGGGAGGCCGAGGCCCGATTCGGCGGCGTCGCCGAACGTTTCCGCGAAGCCGGTCACCTGGCCGGCGGGCTGAGCTTCGCCGTCCTGGCCCAACTTCGGGCCGCGGACGGACCGGTCCTCGGCGGCGATCGATACACGACCCCGGCTTGCGTGTTCTGGTGGCTTGGGATCTTCGCTCTCAGCCTGTATGGCGGAATACGAGCCTCGCGGCGTCGGGAAGCCGCCGCAACGGCCTTGTTGACCGGCATGGCATCCACGATCACCTACTTCTTCTTCATCCGATCAACTCAGCTGGGGACCTGGGCTCCCGTCATATCGCCACGCTTTCTATGCCCGGCATATGCCCTGTTGGCCATTCCCGCCGCCGTCGGCTGCGTGGAGCTCGTACGCGGCAACGCACGGCAGCGGCGCGCGATTGGCGGCCTCGTGGGGATTGCCCTGAGTGTCGTGATCGCCGTGTGGCTGGCCTGGCAGTGGAATGTGGCGAGTCGTATCGCGACTCAGCAGTACGCTCTCCGAGAGAGATACCGCATGACTGCAGAGACGATTCGACATCTCCGTGACGGTCGTCCTTGCGTCCTCATCAGCCAGTTTCCGGAGCCGCAGATCAGATACTCGTCCGGGTGTCGCGAGGCACGGCGCAAGCCGTATGTCTTCCGTCGGCCGGGCGGGCTGGCCGACCTGAAGCGACCGGGTGCGCAGCGATTCGTCCTCGTCTATCCACCTCCCTTCCCCGACGAGGCGCTCGCCATGCGAGGCTGGACCGTCGTGCGGCAACGCGGCGCCCCAAGAGCCCTGCTGTTCGTGGAACCCGAGCCCGAGGCTACCGACGCGCCGGCGCGATCTTCGTCCCCTTCGGCACTCTCTCCAGAAGGGCCGCACTCAGCGCGCCGGACCGCTGGCCGTTGACGACCCAGGAAGTCACGCCGCGACGCGCCAACATCAGACCGGACTCGAGGGTGTGGCGAATCTCGGCATTCGACTCGGCGCCGCCGGCCTCTTCGAGGCGCTTCAGGACGCGGGGCGCGGAGCGCGGAGTGATCGTCCGCACCAACTCACCGGCCGGGTCGCGAATGCCATCCGTCTCTCCGGCCCAGACCACACGACGAACGCCGATGCGGCGCTTGCGCAGCCGGTCGATGACCGACAGGAAGACCGCCTCGGCCGTCACCGCGCAAGCGCCCCACTCGCGATCCATCACGATGTCGGCATAGAGGACCGGAACCAGCCCGAGATGGAGGCTACGGAACAGCGGTTCGACCGTGACGTGGACCGGGCGACTCTTCGCCGCGGCCAGAAACGCGGACGGCGCCATCGAGTAAGGACACAGTCCAGCCTCATCGAGGGCTTCCAGCACGCGTGAGTGCAGCCGCCGAGCTTCCAACTGGGTCGTCGACACGCCGGCGAGCCGATGGCGGCGCAGGCGGCCGGGCACGAGTCGCGCCTTCTCCGCCGCGGGATGGGCAAAGGAACCGCAACCATGTCCGATCACCAGGCCCCCGCGCAGACGGAGAGCCGCCCCGGCGATCTCGAGCGCCAGCCGCCGCAGATCGGCGACCCGCACCGTCCGCTCGCGCCGAGAATCCGTGATCAGAGCTCCGTCGAGCCTGATGAAAGTCAATTTCTGCATGCGCCATCCGAGTGTAACGTGAGGCCGGGAGCCGGGTCGCCAGTCGCCAGGGGGAAGCGGGAAGCGAGAGGCGAGAAGCGAGAAACCCATCATCCCCAATCTCGCGTCTCGATTCCCGCATCTCGCCTCTCAAATGGGTGGGGCGGGGGAACTGGTGGCTGGTGGCTGGCAGCTGGTGGCTCGTA
>Ga0307436_1001424_pt1 | contig 10611 bp, 8 predicted proteins | sample SalMarWE160440MG_FD_202513 | JGI IMG/M metagenome (GOLD analysis project Ga0307436, IMG submission 202513) | Salt marsh sediment microbial communities from the Plum Island Ecosystem LTER, Massachusetts, United States - WE1604-40 | ecosystem: Environmental > Aquatic > Marine > Intertidal zone >...
TGCAATCTGGATAGCTTACGGTATTCGCGGTCTGGTTGATTTGGTCCAGACAAAAGTTACGAAAGAGTCTACAAAAAAAGTTGCATTGGGTTTTATTCTTTTACTTGCAATTGTTTTTATTCCGTTAAGGATGATACAGGCAAATTATTTTACCCACGACAGATCAAAAAACTGGGTTCCATGGGATTATTCTTACAATATACTGCAAAGCTGTGCACCTAATGCTGTTCTTTTTACCAACGGAGACAACGATACCTTTCCGTTATGGTATTTACAAGATGTTGAAGGTGTAAGAAGAGATGTAAAGATTGTAAATCTCAGCCTGTTGAATACCGAATGGTATATCAAGGAGTTGAAAAACAGTGATCCGTATAATGTAGGCACTGTTCGTATTCGTCTGAGCGATGCGCAGGTTGACAGGTTACGACCTATACAATGGAATCCGACCAAGGTTTCCATTTCCACACCTAAACCAGGAGAAGACAAAGGATATTCAGAGATTGTTAAAAAATATTCTATCGATGATACGACTACACTTTCTTCGGGAACTGTAACCTGGACGATGCCCAATACACTTACGTACGGAACTGTAAAAGCCGTACGTGTACAGGATTTAATGGTTAAAGAAATAGTTGAGGCGAATAACTGGCAAAGACCAATCTATTTTGCAGTGACCTGTTCGGATGACAGCAGGATAGGTCTGGGTGATTATTTAAAAATGGAAGGTATGGCATACAGGCTCGTTCCGGAAAAGAGAACACGTGGAGCTCAGTTTATAAATGAAGATGTTTTAGATGAAGAACTGGTGGGCACTAAAAAGATCAGCAAAGATTATCTGCCGGGATTTAAATTCAGAGGATTAAATAACCCGGATATATTCTTTGATGATAACCATAGAAGAATGGTTCAGAATTATAGAAATGCATTTATCCAGCTTTCAATCTATTATCTGGACAAAGGCAAAAATCAGGATGTTGTAAAAGTGCTCGATGAAATGGAATATAAGCTTCCTTATAAACTTTTAGGAATTGATAACGGGCTTCTTTTTGAAATTGGTAACCTTTATAAAGAAGCCGGGGCTGAAGACAAATACAAAGCTTTGGCTGTAGATATAGAAAAGAATGCACTTGCCGAAATACAACGGGATCCCGGTAATGTTCAGTCATACTATAATCCTTACAGAATTCTTCTGGAGACTTACGATAACCTTCACGAGTACGATAAAGCGCTGGCTCTTTGGCAGGATCTGAAGCAACTTTATCCCAACGATCCCTCTATAGATGCAAACATCCGGAAGTACCAAGGAATGGTTGGACAAAAGGACAGTTTACCACAGTAAAATAAAATCAGATATCTCAATGAAATTATAAGCGGCATTAGCGCCGCTTATTTTTTTTGTATTTTTTCGTTATGAAAATATTAATTATTGCGTTATCCGGTATAGGTGATGCGTTGATGTTTACTCCCGCATTAAACTTGTTGCGGAAGCAAATGCCTGATGCAAAAATCGATGTACTCGTAATGTTTAAGAGCGCGGGGGAGATCCTGGAGAACAATCCTAACCCGGATAACATTTACCATTTTGATTTTATAAAAGAAGGATTTGGAAAATCAGTCCGATATATCCTTGGATTAAGAAAAAAGTACGATGCAACTATAAATGTTTATCCTTCAAACAGGAAAGAATATAACGTTATAAGTTTTCTGATTGGGGCTGGGAAAAGAGCGGCAGTTAAATATTTTAGAAGAGATTTCAGGAATCTTGGATTTCTGAATAACATCCGTGTTCCTGAAGACGATTCTGTTCACAATGTTCAGACGAATATAAAATTATGTGAGAAATTGACAGGCGGAAAATTTGAAACAGAACCTCCTCTTGATATATTTATTGAAGATAAGCTTAAGAAAAAAACAATAGAATTTTTATCCGCAAAAGGAATAATGTCCGGAGATACAGTTATAGGTTTCCATCCCGGCTGTGCAACGTTAAAAAATCATATTAAAAGAAGATGGGAACCGGAAAAGTTTGCCGCATTGGGTAAAAAATTAATTGAAGATCACAAAGCAAAAATTCTGATATTCGGCGGGTCGGAAGAAGATGAATTAAAAGAAGGAATAAAAGAAAAGATTAATTCTTCAGATGCTATAGTTGTCAGATCTGAAAGTATCTTACAAAATGCTGCAATAATGGAACATTGCAAAATTTTCGTTACAAATGATTCGAGCCAGATGCATATAGCTTCGGCATTAAAATTAAAAACTGTGGCGATTATTGGTCCTACGAATCCCGCATATATTCACCCATGGAAAACAGAGCACAAAATAGTAACCCTGAATCTTGACTGTGCACCATGTTTCTTTTATTCGCCCAAACCATTAATTTGTTACAGGACAGATGTGAAATTCAAATGTATTAAAGAACTATCTGTTGATATGGTTTATAATCAGATAAAAGAATATTTGAATGAGTAAGTAAATGTTGAACACCTATGGTGTTCCGGTATTTCAAGTTAGTTTTGTTTTTACAAATATTGAATTCCTAATGGAATTCAATTAAAATCCCGAAGGGATTTAACGTTTGTAGTTAAAAACATAGGCAACAATTTAATGAACCTCATAGAGGTTCAACATTTTGATTCGAACGTGATGAATAATTACCAAATTCGATTTTTAAATCGAAGTCTAAAGTTGTAACAATAATAAAAATCGGGAGATAAAAATGAATTCAAAAAAATCCGTTGAGAATTTTCTTACGAGTAAAAAGATTGCTGTTGTCGGTGTCTCGAGGAAGAAACAAAAATTTGGGAACACCATTTACAGGGAATTAAAGAAAAAGGGATATGGGGTTTATCCTGTTAATCCCTATATGCAGGTGATAGAAGGCGATGTATGTTATCCGGACATTTCTTCCATTCCTGATAAACCCAATGGTGTTTTGTTAAGCATTACACCGGAAAAAACAGAAGCAATAATGCCGGAAATATTAAATGCCGGTATTAATAAAGTGTGGATGCAGCAAGGATCGCAATCAGAAACCGCAGTTCAATTTTGCGAAGAAAATGGTATCGATTGCGTTTACAATGAATGTATCTTGATGTTTGCGCAACCGGCTGAGGTTATACACAGGGCTCACAAATTCTTTCGTGGTGTTTTTGGAAAGCTTCCGCAATAGCTTTTAATAGAAAGTGTCATTCCCATAACTGCAGGTTTGTTGGAGAAGATGGGAATCTGAGACTTTTATGAAATTCATATAACGGAGTGTTATAGATTTGAATTTCATTTCCACCCTTGCTACAAACCCGCATTAAAATTAACTTTCGGAAAAGAATTACTTAGTTCTAACCACAGGAGGAGATAAAATGGAAGAAAACAAAATGGAAAAGCACGTAACTATCGTTGCATCTTTGCAGATTGGTTTTAGTGCGCTCGGTATTTTAGCGGCAATTATAGTATTTGTTGTTATAAGAAATGTATGGGCAATTGTAGATGACTACGAAGCACAACGTGTACTGAAAATTGTTGCTGCCTGGGTTCCCCTGTTCCTTATCATTATTTCATTACCCGGACTGATCGCCGGTATAGGGCTTTTCTTACGCCAGGGATGGGCAAGAATACTTACTTTAATTGTAGCCGCATTTGGATTGCTGAACATTCCCATTGGTACCGCACTTGGTATTTATACAATATGGGTTCTTGTACAGCCTGAAACTACAAAGCTCTTTAATCCACAACCACCGGAGGTTACTCCGTAACATAGACTATGTGAGGTGTCATTCTGGCGATCCGCCTCCTACAGAGATTCTGGAATGATAGTCATTCCTGCGATCCCCGACTTTGTCGGGGAGAGTCAGGAATCTGACTTTATAATTACCAAACATTCTCACTTTCGGATTCCCGACAAGCGGGAATGACTGTATTTGAAGATTCTGCGTAACTTCCTTCCATAATTTATTTTTCTTGCTTCTACCGGCAGATTGACTTAGTTTAAAAAAGGTTTTTACTTTTTACCGGGAGGAAAATTGAAAACGGTGGATTTCAGTTTAATTAAGAAAGCTTATCACTTACAGACCACAATTACATCAATTAAGAACAGAAGAAACGGAACGAGGAAAAAGGCGGAGAGGTTTTTGAGGAATTACTTGCCTTTCTGTTGAGGAGAATAGTTTATCAGGTCAAGTTTATAATAAATACTAACAATTACTTCTCTATTTTAGATTTAATAACTTATTTTAGATACTAAATAAATAGGAGTCTTTTTGAAAATATTTGAATTCAGCAATAATGTAATTGATAAAGTATTGAAAGAGATCGAGAGCGCTGAAGTATTTATTAAAATAGCTGTGTTTCAAATCCATTTGGATAGACTATTTGACCTGCTGGAACAAAAAGCAGATGCTGGGCTAGAAATAGATATACTTACATTACCTTACGACAGTATAAATGACCCCGTTAGAGATGATGTTAGTTCCCGGTTAAATCATTTATCTGATGTAGGTGTGAATTTACACTTTTGTAAATGGAATGTGGGTGATCCAGAAAGAACGACAACAGCAATTGGGAGATGGTATTCATTCCATGGAAAATTTATCGTGACTGATAAGTCCGCTATTGCGCTTAGTGCGAATTTTACACGTGATAATGAGTTAGATGCGTCAATAATTATTAAAAACGAACATATACTGATTGACAATTTCGTTAGTAAGTTTAATGAATTGTTGGAGTTATTCGTAACTGAACATGAGGGTTATGAAGGAACGATAAGAAGTAAAATAACTAATTCTGATTTAAATAATATCGATGCAGTATTTGATTTACCGAGTGTTATCCAAACGACAACGCATCAAAATTTCTGGATTAAACATTATCCTTCTACTCTGTGTCCTGATGAAATAGAAATTGAAGAAAAACTATATGCCGTGCCCTTTGATATTAAAGGTAGAAATATTTACGAAAAAATTCTAAATAGTGCAGAGAGTTATATTTACATTTCTGCTGAAAGCTTTACCGACCAGAATTTTAGTTCCTTCTTGCGTCAATTAAAATTTGCAAAATCGATAGATATATGTCTACTAGTGGGTTTTACAAGCATGGATTTTAGTGATAGAATTCAGAAAATGTTTAGGGAATTAATTGCAGATGATATTGATCTCTACTCTCTTGAAGATAATTTACATGCCAAATTAATTATCACAGATAAGCATTTATTGATTGGCTCCATAAATCTAAACAAGATGAATCTGGGATTTAATTTAACCAGAAAGTTTTGGCGGGAAAACACAGAAACATTTTTCGTTACTACAAGTAATGCATTAATTCAAACAGCGAGAACTAAATTTGAAAATCAAATTAATAATAGCATCAGAATGGAAGTTAAATTAGCAGAAAAAGTGCAAGGGGAGGTAACAAAAATACTCAATAAGTCATTTAACGTTAGCACTAAAAAAGAGGTTAAAGTTTTATTCTCAAAATTTGTTTTAATGAAAGAAATTGATGTTAAAAGGGATTTGACAAAACTTATTAGAATTACCAAGAAAATAATGATACTATATGAAGTAAGAGTTGCTAACAAAGATACATTTGTTAAAGCGATAATATTATTCTATTTACAGGATAGAAAACATACACGTCAAGAAATTGAGGACAAGTTGAATAAGTTAGAACCAATAAATAATTTAGATACACTATTAGAGGAATTGGTAAATTCTGGATTAATTGAAATCGAAGAAGATTATTATAAGATTAATATTGAAGCACTATTCGGATAAGGAGTAAATTTTGATTTGTGAGGTTTATAACGCCGATTGTATAGAATATTTAGTTTCTTCAGAGGATACATTTGACTTAACTTACCTTGATCCGCCATTTAATCAGAATAAAAGCTATAATAGTCATAATGACAAAATGGACCCAAAAGAATATTGGGATTGGATGCGTGAGGTGTGCAATAAGATTTATGAAATGACCTCTGATGGTGGATCAATCTATTTTATGCAACGAGAAAAAAATGCAAAAGAAGTTATGTCTGTTTTAGAAAATACAAATTGGACATTTCAAAATCTTATTATTTGGAAAAAAAAGTCTTCTGCCGTCCCCGGTAATAATAAATATGGGAAACATTACCAAGTTATAGTTTTTGCCACCAAAGGGAAAACCCCGAGGGTATTTAATAAACTTAGAATTGATCCTCCGCTTTTAGTTACCGAAAAATATAAAAGACCAAACGGCATGTATGTAACAGATGTTTGGGATGATATTCGTGAATTAACCTCTGGTTATTTTGCAGGTGAAGAGCCGCTTCGTTTTACTAATGGTGATAGGATTCACACTCAACAATCACCTATTCAACTTTTATTGCGAATCATATTATCGTCTTCAAAACCAGGAGACCTAATCTTTGATCCTTTTTGTGGTACTGCTACAACCAATGTTGTTTCAAGACAATTATCAAGAGGTTCCGTCGGAGTAGAAAAAGATAAATTATATTTTGAATATTGTTTAAAAAGATTAAATGAATTCCGTGAGATAGATAATATAGGTCGTTTTAGAAAAGATTATAAATACACCGAAAAATTAGAGAAGATTTGGGGTCCGCTGGTTAGTATTAAAGAGTTTAATCCTCCGCAGTTTACATTGTTTGAAAAGAAATCAAATTACAAATAATGAATCTTGATATGTAATTCCTACATTTAACTATTCCTCACATTAATTCCTCGCCTTAATAAATTTTTGGTGTGCAGACATTCTCTTCCTTACCCTGCTTTGGATAATAAAATATCATAGCTGCATCTTACAAATCTAGTACGTATTCCAAGTAACACTTTACATTACAAAAGTGTTGCTCATTGATAAGTATTGCAATCTCTTACAACTCATTTACATTTTTATGACAATTTTAGTTTGCCCGTTTATTAATATTCAGATGCAGATTGAATGAAAATAGAAGGAGAATAAAATGAAAACAAATAAAAAATTATTTGACGTCCCTTCTATAGAATCTATCCGGGATATGGTATTAAAATCGGTGAAAGCTTATGCCGGTAAAATCGCACTGGAAGACCTTATAGATTATCCTATTTCAAAAGCAACTTACGGCGAGCTAAACGAATACATTTTGAAATTCGGCAACTCATTACAAAAAGCAGGCGTAAAGCAAAGAGACCACGTTGCGCTGATTGGTGAAAACCGTGTTCAGTGGGCAATAGCTTTCCTAACGTCAATGGTATTCGACTTTGTTATTGTTCCCGTCGATAAAAACCTCACACAAAATGAAATCCTTAACATCATTCACGAATCTGATTCAAGCGTGCTGATTTTCTCAGGTTCATTCAAAGACTTATTTAAAGAGAGTAGAGACATACTGAATAAAATAGAACTTTACGTTTGTATGGATCTGGAAAAGAAAGAAGATGATTTTTATTCGATGACTGAGATGATAAACGACGAAACTGAAAATGATATTGAACTTCCTGAGATAAATACGGAGGATGTTGCCGAGATTGTCTATACCTCCGGCTCACTCGGAAGAGCAAAAGGCGTGATGCTGACTCAGAAGAATTTATCTTCTAATCTTATGGCAATGAGAAAAATGATAAAGACGTATCCTAAGGATAGATTTCTTGCCGTTCTCCCGATGCATCATACTTATCAATGTACCTGTGGATTTTTATGTCCCATTTATTCAGGTGCTTCAGTTCATTTTGCACGTTCGTTAAAAACCATCACGGAAGACATACTGAAATTCAAACCGACCATATTTCCCGCAGCTCCACTGTTATATAACAAGATGTACGGCAAGATTACACAATCGGTATCAGCCAGTAAAATAAAGTCTGTTTTATGTAAAACAATGATTACACTTTCAGGTTTTACTAAAAGTGTCGGCTGGAAAAATTCAAAGAAAGTTTTTTTCAGAAAGCTGCACGAAAGGTTTGGCGGATCGATGCGCCTTTTCATTGCCGGCGGTGCCGCCCCCGATCCGAAAGTTTCCAGAGGATTCAGAAATTTTGGTTTTAATTTTGTCCAGGGTTATGGTTTGACCGAGACCTCTCCCATTCTTACCCTCAACAGGATTGATCAATTCAAAGATGAATCGGCAGGATTACCTTTACATGGAGTCGATATTAAAATTAATGAACCCGACAGCAAAGGAGTCGGAGAAATTTATGTAAAAGGATTAAACATTATGCTTGGTTATTACAAAAATCAATCTGCAACTGAGGAAACATTCGATAACGGATGGTTTAAAACCGGTGATCTCGGCTACTTTGATGATGATGGGTTTCTTTACATCTGTGGTAGAAAGAAAAGCGTAATAATTGCAAACAACGGGGAAAACGTTTACCCCGAAGAGATCGAAGATATTTTGAACCGTAACCCGTTCGTTCTTGAGAGTATAGTTTATGGCGAAGCAGATGAAAAGCATGATGAAAGAATAGCAACCTTAGTTGTCCCGGACTCCTCGGCATTTATTGAATATTCCACAAAAAACAATATTCAGATAAATCCTGAACTGGTTGATAAAATGATTTCGAATGCTGTAAAAGAAACCAATCAACAACTGGTAGGATTTAAGCAGATCAAAAAATATTATATCCGTGATGACGAACTTGAAAAAACCACAACACAAAAGTTGAAAAGACATGTAATTGGTAAAACTATAAAACAAACCAACACGGAGGGTAAGTTCTTATGCGTTTAAAAGATAAAGTGGCCATCATAACCGGTGCAGGTCGCGGAATCGGGAAAGCAATTGCACTGGGATTTGCAAAACAGGGTGCTCACATTGTCGTTGCAGCACGAACGGAATCGGAGATAATTTCCGTGGCTGATAATATCAAAGAGATGGGCAGAGAAAGTCTGGCAGTCGTTTGTGATGTTACCGTTGAAGACCAGGTAAAATACCTCGTCGATAAGACAATGAAAAAATTTAACAGGATTGACGTGGTTATAAATAATGCAGGTATAGGAACAATGCGACCGGTTTATGCTACCCAACTCGATTCTTTTGAGAAGGTTTTAAAGGTTAATCTGATCGGAACTTTTCTATTAACAAAACATGCATGGCAGCCGATGAAAAATTCAGGTGGCGGATCAATAATAAATGTTTCTTCATTAGGTGGATTGGTCGGCTATCCTTTACTTTCAGCTTACTGTGCAAGCAAGTGGGGTCAAATAGGATTCACTAAATCCTGTGCGGAAGAAGGCAAGAAGGATAACATACGGGTAAATGCTATAGCTCCCGGAAAAGCAGATACAGCTATCCGCGCCAAGATTAAAGAGGACAAAACAAAAATGCTTAGTCCCGAAGACCAGGTAGATGCCTGTGTGTTTCTTGCTGCAGATGAATCCAGATATATAACAGGTCAGGTAATTTCTCTGGAATGGTTTGGTAAAGAGCAGGATTAAACGATACGAACTTCACAAATGAAGTTCCTACATCCAACAATTTCTCACATTCATTCATTCAAACATTCAGTCACTCATTCCCGGTTGCTATGAATTTTCTGTGGACAGGCATTCTTCCAACTTCAAACATTTTCTTTGTTGTAATCTTGTAGCCAAACGGTGACTTTCTTTTTACAATTCCATGACATTTGGTGATTGCTTGCAATTTATAATTACCCCGGAGTTAATTCATTTTATAAAACGCAAACAGAAAAATTGATTGTGAAACACCGGAGGTAAAAAATGAAGAAAGTAATTGTCTGGTTTATTCTTGTATCATTTATGAATCTTACCGGGTGTTATTCCCACGATCTGCTCGCCCCGTCATCATATAAGTTTGATGAAAGAAAAGAGATAAAAATTATTACAAGAGACACTACATACAACTTTAAAGGTTATCAATACGTTTTGGTTAATGACACATTAATAGGCATTCAAGGAAATGTCCTTCTAAACAAAGCAGATATAGATGAATCTTCAGTAAAAGTACCGGTTGATGAAATGCTGCTTGTTGAAGTATCAAGTGTAAATGGAGGGAAAACAACACTCCTCGTTGTTGGTAGTCTTGTTGTGATATTATTAATTGCTGCTGTTGTGGGTCTTACAAAAATTTTAAGTTCCCCCTGGCATTTATAATTGTAGCTTATGGAATGAGAACTTTTTACAATACCATAGCAATTGGCAATTGTTTTAAAATTATTATTAAACCCTTGAAAAGTGCATTTCTTCTAATTATATATTAAAAGTAAATTTATCTACTGAATAATTAAACTCAGTTAAATTGAAATCAGGAGGGATTAAAATGAACACACGCCTGTTAATTTTAATATCAATACTTTTCCAGGGAATATCATCCTTAACATTTGCACAGGATGGAACAGCACTTCCTTTTTTACAATATCCGGTTTCGCCTTCGTTAAACGGTATGGGGGCTACAGGCACATCACTTCCCACGGATGATCCGTTCGGATTTCTTTACAATCCTGCTCAGTTAGGTTACACCGGCAGAACCGGTAATTTATCCTTTTCAATTTATCCTTCGTCTGTGGATTTTTTTCCGGGTATATCGGCTGAAGTTAATGCGTATGCTCTTAATCTTGGTTATAACTTTGAAGACCTGATTCATTTTCCGTTGTCAGTTGGATTTGGATTTGCCAGACCCGAATT